>OGKE01000015.1_pt1 | contig 193582 bp, 168 predicted proteins | sample 1572341 | NCBI WGS metagenome assembly OGKE01 (sample SAMEA2582091, study PRJEB24529) | metagenome | biome: Human gut stool | place: China | collected 2011
CATTGGAATAGTTGATTGCCTTGATCAGCCTGTCTCCGGATTCCGGATGCAGCTGGTCAAGCCATGACAAAAAAGCCTCTATGACAGGTTTTTGATCCTTCAGGCGGCGATGATAAATCTGTTTGGGCGATAATCCTTTTTCTCGATAAGACCGTTCATACTCAAACAGCTTATTACAGTATAGGAATCCCTGGACTGCCGGATGTGTATAATCCTTTTCGTGGCCTTTGGGTATTGCCCGCAGCCAATAGCGCCGTATGTGAGCCCAGCAACAACAACGCTGTGCCTCCGGCACTTTGTTGTATCCTTTATAACCATCAACCATTAGATAGTATCCGGGATCTGCACCTGCAAGAAAAGCAGCGGCATGACTGCCGGCTCTGGTCGGAGTGTAATTATAAAGGATGATAGGAATCCCACCATTGTCACTAGTTCGTACCAGCCAGACATAAGATTTACTCTATGGTCTGCGGCCTTCTTCCTTTAATACCTGGATCGGAGTCTCATCTGCCATCAGATATCTGCGTTTCAACAGTTTCCGGTGCAGATATTCATACATTGGCAAAAAGTAATTCTCTGCGCAGTAGATGATCCAACTGGCCATGGCCGTACGGCTGATCTTTACCCCAAGGTGTTCAAAGTCCTTCTCCTGACGGTATAAGGGCATGGACATGACATATTTATAATACATCACATGTGCTGCAAGACCGGACGGTGCATAACTCCCCGGGATCAGTGCAGGAGTTCCTTCGTCCTTGATGAACCGGGGATCTTCCGTTTCCTTGCATTGTGGACACTCATAGGTAGTCGCATAATAATCAATACGCTCCAGCTTTGGCTCTGTATAACGCAGTTCTGTCCGGATGGGTTCGTGTCCGATAGGAACCATCATTGTTCCACAAACATCACACGTTTTCTGTTCTTCCGTAAGAGTATCTACATAAACATTCTCTGTCGGAAGATCAGCAAAGACCTCATCATAAGCAGCTTTCGGTTTACGGGCCTTCTTGTGTGCTTTTACCTCAATGTATTCCACCTCAAGGGGCACCGGTTCCGGTTCATCCTCCGTCTGCAGGTGGAACAGATCCAACTGTCCCGGGAGCTGTTCATGCCGGATCTCACTGGTGGAGCCAAAAAGTCTGGTCTTCAGGTAGTCCAACTGTGCCTGAAGGTTAGCGATCAGTTGATCCTTTTCGCTGTCTTTGGCATCACGTTCCTGCAGCATTTTCTGCAGGGAACGGATAAGCTCATTCTGAGTGCTGATTGTATTATTCAGTTGTGAAATCGTATCCTTAAGCTCTAAGAGCTGGATATCCCTTACTCCTGAAGGCATTGTTTTTTCGCTCCTTTTCTATGGTTCAATTATACCATAAAACAAGCGAAAAATCCTGAAAAATCAAGCATTTCCGGTACTTTTTATTGCCTTTGGCTGCTCGGTTTCAAGACCTGACATAAGCCAGTCAAACTGCCTCCATGTAATGGGTTTTACCTCATTACGGTTGCGCGGCCAACGGTATTTTCCTACGTTGGCATCAAGTCGCTTATATAAAAGTACAAATCCTTCACGTTCATGAAGAAGCACTTTTATTCGATCACTACGTCTGCCACAGAAGAGATAGATTGCATTTGGCCTGGAAGGGTTCATATTCAGCTGGTCTTTTACGACAGCGCATAATCCATCAATGGACTTGCGCATATCTGTATAACCACAGATCACATAAATCCCGTCTGCGACAGTGATGTCTCCTAACATGTCCCTGTCACAGCTTTAAGGATCTGTGACAGCAGCTTCGGGTCAACATCATTTGAAATTTTTATTGAAACAGTCCCAAGCATGACCTCGATGGCGGGGCAGGGTTCTTCCAGCGGAAGCATTGTGCTTTCGACAGTTGGAATGCCCGGGTTTTGATGATCAGGTATCACCTCAAGTTTTACAACATCCGGTTTAAGGGCTGGCTTATAATCGCCGCGTCCTGTGGCAGAGGGGGATATCATAACAAGCTTTTTTTCTCAGTCTTTTAACCCAGTTGTAAAAGGTGCCGGGATTGATGTTATGTTCTGTACACCATTGGTAGTCACTAAGACCGCTGCTGCGGCATTCCATGATAAGTTGATATTGTTCGTCTGCTGTGCGTCTTTGCGTTTTCATACAGGAAACCTCCATAGTTATAGTAAAACGCTCGCATTTATAGTATCTAGCGCCGATACTGTAGTAAAATGCTGGCATCTATCATCTATAATTATGGCAAATTTTGTGATGATTTTAAATCCACCCTGAAACTAGGCGCTTAGTAAACGTCAAACCACTCGCCTTGGATAATTAGCATTTTTGTGAGACACTCTAAAAAACACGAAAAAACTAATAGTTTTTTAGAGGAGGCAAACTATCATGGATCAACTCACACACAATGTCAGGCGTGCCAATTGGTTAAACATCATAAAACAATGTCAGGAACGACCTGCAAACGTAACCGTCCGGCAATGGCTGAAAGACAATGGCATCAAAGAAAAGTCATACTATTACTGGCTGCGTAAGTTTCGCAAAGAATCATACGACCAGATGCAACTTCCAGCAGCTACTGAAGAACCTGCGGAAGTTTCTTTTGTTGAATTCGCAGCTCCCACATCGGAGAAAGTTGTTTCAACACAAGATTCGCTGAATTCAACTACGACCGCGGTTATCCGACATAGAGCTATCACTCTGGAAATATCGAATGCTATTTCAGAGGAAGTACTGAGTCTGCTCCTAAAGGAGGTAATCCATGCTGGAGAACGTTGCTAAAATCACCCGTGTCGTACTTGCGTGTGGAACAGTTGGCCTGCGCAAAGGCATTGATGGTCTCTCGGTGATCATTGGTGATAAGTATAAGCAGAATCCGTTTGAAAAAGGAACCCTGTTCCTGTTCTGTGGCAGGCGCTCCGACAGAATCAAAGGGCTGCTCTGGATGGGCGATGGATTTCTTCTGCTGTATAAACGGATCGAAGCTGGTTCGTTATCCTGGCCAAGAACCACGGAAGAAGCTGCGGATCTTACTGAGGAACAATTCGATTACCTGATGCTCGGTTTAAATCCGCTTGACCCTAAGATTAAGGATGTCACACCACAAAAGCCATTCTGAGTTTGTGCAAAACAGAGATTTTTTAAAGACATTTATGGTGCTGCAAAAACTATAGTACAGCTTCGATTGTAAGCCATCTTTGTCACTGCTATGTTGGCTGGAAGAGGCTTGAAATAAATATTTCGAACTTTGAAAACTCTATATTTCCTTGCTTTTATTGGCAGTATACAGCCTTACGTCTGTAGGCATAATGACGAAGAACCAGCACATAAGCATTCGCTAATTAAGCTCACTTCTGCTATAATAAAATCAGTTTGAAGGAGCGAAGCAATGGCACAGAAACACACTTTGGAAGAACTGAATAATTGCAGCCGTGAAGAACTGATCACGATTGTTCTTATGATGCAGGGGCAGCTTGATGCTTTTTATGGAAAGAACAACTGGCGCCGTATGCCGGATGAAACCTACAAAAGGCTTCGCCATGAGCCTGAATCATGGACGGTCGAAATTCATACCGTCGAGGTATATGTAGGAACCGATGGTGATCATCAGGATGAATTTCTGCGTGGAAACAGACCCAGGGATCTGCTTCGCAACAGCATTGTAACACCATCATTACTAGCTTCCATACTGAATGTAAAATATGTGAATTCATCCGCATTACACCGGATTGAACAGGAATTCCAACGTAATGGTGTGAATATATCACGCCAGACAATGTCCAACTGGATTGTTAAATGCTCCCAGATGTATTTCACTCCGTTCGTTGAGCGGATGAAGCAGGAACTGCTGTCGCTGCATGTCACGCAGTCTGATGAAACACCAACGCAGGTGATAGCAGACAGCGACCACCCCAACAGTAAATGCTATATGTGGGTGCACCGCTCCGGAGAGTTTTATACCAGGCGTCCAATCGTGGTCTATGAATATCAGAAGGGGCGTGATCATCAAAAACCTCTGGATTTTTACAAGGACTATAAGGGAGTCCTTGTAACTGACAGTTTGCAGCAATACCATCTGGTTGACAAAAAGCTGCCAGATGTAACAAATGCGAACTGCTGGGCACATGCAAGGCGTGATTTTTCAGATGCGGTTAAGGCTGCAGATAAAAAGGATCCGTCGTTGGTAAGACAATCGGTTGCATACCAGGCGTTGCAGAAGATCGCTGAATTTTATAATGCTGATACTGAGCTAAAAGGACTCTCATCAAGGGAACGTCTTCAAAAACGGCAGGAAGTGATCAAGCCGATGGTTGAAGAATTCTTTGCGTGGGTAAAACAGCAGGTAAGCGATTGTACAGTACCTCCAAAATCAAAAACAGGGCAGGGACTTAATTTCGTAATCAATCAGGAAAAATACTTACAGATATTTCTCGAAGATGGCAATGTGCCTATCGACAATTCAGCTTCGGAGAGAGCTATACGAACCTTTTGTCTGGGCAAGAAAAACTGGATGTTCCACAATACCGCAAAAGGAGCATCTGCCAGTGCAATGGTATATAGTATTTCTGAAACCGCAAAGCTGAATCAGCTGCGACCGTATTATTACTTTAAGTATATCCTTACAGAGTTGCCAAAACTCTGTGATGAAAAAGGAAATATAGATCCGGCAAAACTAGATCATCTCATGCCATGGTCAGATAGTCTTCCGGACGAATGCCGGAAGCCGCGCCGCCCATAACAGGCGGCGTTGAATTTAATGACTGGCGCATGATTTGACGTTTACGGCGCTTACTCCAAATCACTTCCAAAACCACTTTTTAACTTTATGCATCTTTAAAAACGGGCAAAAAAATCGGGCAGAAACTAGCCATTTTTTGGTCTAATTTTTGCCCTTAAACCACAACATCTTGTGGTCAAACCCTACTTTTTCTTCTCTTTTCCACAATACTGCATCATTATTACACACTCAACGTGATATTTGCAAGGAAACTGATCGTGCCTCCGCCATATACCACTTCTTTCCCAAATGGGAAAAAAGCCAATCCTGCAAACTTAAAACACTGCAAGCCTATTGGAAGTCCTATGATAGAAATGCACCACAGGCATCCTGCCACAATCCATGACAGACCACTTAACAACCCACCACAAATAAACCAAAGTATATTTCCTAATATGCTCATATCAATACTCCTTTTCTATCTCACCATCTATTCCATACATTTTCTTGAATTCATCAAGATCCGCCTGACTTTTAATCAGCATAACCTCTTCGATCTTACCTATATGGATGTCCTTAAAACCGGCAACCTGCTCACCGTTACAGATGCTTGCCTTAATTACCGGCTTCTTATTTTCTTTATCATAAGTCTTTATAACTGTCTTTTTCTTAAATAGTCCCACTCTGAGCACCTTCTTTTGATTTTGCCATCTGTATGAGTTTTTCAAAAGACTGAGCAAAGCGTACATCATCTTCCTCTGTACGCTTTCTTGGTCCCTTCATATGATTCTTATGCGAGCTGCGTCTTGCCTTCTTGTTAAGATGCCGCTCCATAAGCATCTGGTCAATATTTTCATTTGTGTACCACTTACCGGATTGGTGAATGGCATACGCTTCTTTTCCAAGTGCCATAGCAGCGACACCATAATCCTGAGATACTACGACATCCCCTTTATGACAAATGCTAATCAGCTTGTAATCTACAGCATCTGCTCCTGCACCAACTACGATCACTTCGCTATAGTCTGAATATAATACGTGATTCGTATCACACAGCAATGTGGCTGGAATACTATATTTCTTTGCTATTTCTTCTACAATGCCTACTACAGGACACGCATCTGCATCTACAAATATCTGCATTTTCATAATTTCTTTTTCTGCCTTTCCAGTTCTTTTTGAATCCATGTCATAATTATATCTACAAGATAATCCTGCTGCACCTGACTCAGTTCCCTGCCCGGCTGCATTTTGTGCCACTTCCGGATACACTCTCTGCAGCATGTTGCAGTTGCATGTTGGGCAATAAATACCGGATGGCCCCTCATAGGAGTCTGTTTGCCATCATTCGCTATAAATGCTGGAGCTTCTCTCTTTGCAATAAAGTCCTCTGCATGTTGTCTGATCGTATCAAGTCCCTTTTGTTTTATGTAATCTATGTCTTTCTGCTTCAAATGAAAACTGCTTCGAAATTTGGAATTGTCCAGTCTCTCAAACAACTGCCTGTACCACTCATCCTTTGTCATCAGAACTTCACTACTTCCGGATCATGCGTAAATGATGAAAATGTCGCTGTTGCATTCTTAAAATAAAATACCTCTGTGTTTCCATCGTCTGCTGAATACATCTTCTGTAATGATGGGTAAGCATCAAGCATCGACTGTCTGGCTTCTCTTCTGTCATCTTCCACAAGTTCTCCTGCTACACGAAGCCACTCTCCATTTTTAAATGCACAGATTTCTACCTTTGGATTTGCATGAATCTGTTTTGATACCTCTTTCACCTTACCTGTCTGAATATAAAGTTTCCCCTCAAAAATGTGGGCTGTACCAAAAGGTCTGACTCTTGGCTGGTCTCCTTCTACGGTTGCTAAATAATATGTTTCTGCTTCTTTTAAGAATTTTTCTACTCGTTCCATGATGTAAGCCTCCTGGTATTTATCTAATAATGTAATTTTTATTTTCAGTATAACCTATAAATAATTCTCAAAGCAATGCCTTCCGGAATGGTTCTAATCCATTTATGCAGATAGTCTGCATAAATTACTTTTTATCTTAAATTAGCCACTGGAGAAATACGATCAAGAAGATAAACTTCCTCTCCTGTTTTCTCTGGATTATCTGTACCCAGTTCTTTTGCAATCGAACGGAATTTTTGCAAATCTTTTCGCTCCGTTGCACCTGGCATCATATCTGGAACGCCTTTCAATAATCCTAGCAAATTCAGTATCGTATTCAAATAAGATCCAAAATTTAAAAAACCGGTAGATCCAAGCATGAAATCGACAATACTTGTCGATTTCGCAGTTCGTTCCGAAGCCTCTGCCAAAATATTATTATACTCCCGAATCTTTTGTCTTCGATCTGTTTCTTCCATCTTCTCCAGATTTTCCAAAATAGCCCGGAACTTCATAGGTGTCTGGTACTTGTCTGCCATGTTTGCAGTACGCAAAATATCAATATTTTCTTTTGTGTCAAAGAATTCCAGCATATTTCTTTCCGTATAATTTGTATTCCAAATCGACTGCATCCGCTTCACTTGCTCTGGTGCATACCAATATACCTTCATCATTCCTTCCATCATAGAAGTCTCTGCCTCATCCGTATATATTTTATTATCATTTTCTGCACGAAACGGAAAATATGTTGCATCCAAAGCCATGGCTAGATGTGCCGATTCCGCCTTTGAAATAAATTCAAATTCAATTGCACTCTTCTGATCATGCTCTCTGAAAAAATTATATGCCAACTGATTAATACCGAAATTACTGACTGCCATAGGACTCGAATTTTGCAAAATGCCAAAACTTTCTCCCACTACTCTATATGGCCATGCCAACAGTTCTGATATATGAAGTGCCACTTCATCCTGTTTCTGATTTCCATATTTTGCAAGTTGCGATGCCATCTCATAAGCCATCGGATAATTGGCAGCATACTGATTTTTCATCTCAACCAACTGTGCAATCATCATCGCATTCATAGCTCTTCTTCCAATTACAGAATCCGGTGACTCTTTGTAAGCATCCAAAATAACCTGCCGATCATACCTCGTCTCATCATTTCCTAACAAAAGAACTACTTTCCCCATTGAAACAAGTTGGACCAGCTCTTTCTTTTTCATGCCCTGCATTTCCAAAAACTCATCCAAAAAATTTTCAATTGGCAAAGCAAGATACACCGTATCATATAATAATAAAAGGCTGCGTAGATTGATCACCGGAAAAACAGACGCATTCACAAAGCATTTTAGTTCGCCATCTCTGCAAAAAGATAAATCCTTTCTTTTCACAGAGCCATCATAAATTGCCTCTATATTGTCATACCAGAAATCTGTCTCAGCAACTGTAAACGGATAACTCTTGTTCGTATTTAACCACATAACACTGTCCTGCGGATTTAATTTTGTTTTATCTTCCGGAGGGTCCGTTGTACGAAGTACCTGAATCTGATCCGTTCCAAAGTCAACTTCTGTCAGTTCCTTTTGCAACCTGGCGATCTGTTTGTCGCTCACATCACTTCCAACATAAATATCCATATGAAAATTTATGCCGCCTTCACTCGGAACAATTTTTCTAATGTCAAAATCATGGTATCTTCCATAAATATATTCTTCTATCTCAGCTCTGGTCCTCGCTGTTGCCCGAAAATCATCCACCGGATGTTCCATATCAATTGGAGAGAGTTCCTCTATATAATGTTCCGGCACCTGATCCGATAATGATATCTGCAAAGTAACATACCTTATGGAGCGATCAAAATATGTCTTTATTTTTTCAAAATCGTCTGGTATATTGGAACATAAAATCACATACTTAAAGGGAGCTATTTTAAATATTCTGGTTTTGATACCTATGTATTTTAGGCGTAATGATAAGTCATTGCGCCTGACATTATTGTCATTTGTTAACATGAGATCACCACCTTTGTATATCACAAAAATCGATATTTTCTATAATTCATGTTTTTGACTTAGCAAACGTTGTATTTAATTTGTCTTGAAATTACTTTTATTCCGTCTACGATAATAAGTCTCCAATTATCAGTAATGTAATTGCTAAAATCATGATATCTTCAATTTACTCTCAATCCATGAAATAATTATCCCACAATATGGTGTCAAATTTCGTTTCTGCACCAGACCTTCATATGTACGCTCTAATTCTCGTATAAATGCATCCTGAGATTTTCCTTTACATTTTCTCATAATTCTACTCTTTTCTTCCATTAAAACTCTTTTACGTGTCTCTGGAAGGGAAACAGCTTCACAATTTAAATTCAGAGTTTCTGTAACATCCTTGTTAATATCCGCATCATCTGAATAAATTCTTCCATCTGTTTTATACTTTATCTTTCTGACGGACAACTCATCAAATGGATTGACTGTAAGCTCTGTATTGCCTCTATGCGCATCGCAAGTTTTGTCTTCTGGTTTTACACCTCTCGCCAGACTGTTTCCATAACATACTCCAAGCATCTATTTAAAATCCAGAGTAGCCTTTTTATCATGTTCCTGTTCTTCTTTTGGATGTCTTGGTCTGCAATGTTCAATTCTCACAACACTTGGATTATCAATTTTTCTCATGCAATATGCACACAGATGTTTTTGTTCTTCCCACATCTCCTCTCTAATATCCTTAAGCACGTGTGAAGGCGTGTCCTCATAGTCTGCATCCGGATACTGCTTACGAAATTGTAATAGACTATTCGGTTCTTTTCCTCTTATCAAAACTATCATATGCTATTCTCCCAGTATCTTTTCTAAATCAAGTGATGTTCTCGCTGCAGCAATATCAGGATCTGTTGTTCCAACGATTGATTCAATCTCCGTCAATATCTTATCTGCTTCTTGGTAATTATTTTCATCCATATATGAATAGAATAAATTCATACGCTGCTTGATGTCCATTGGACGTTCAGATACCTTCATTACTTCTCTTAATATAGAATTTGCATTTCTTCCATAGGTTTGCGCTGCTGGCATATAGATTTCTCCATTATCCAGAATGCGAATCTGTTCTTTTGCAACTGAATTAATTACTGCCGGTGCGTGCGAGCTGACAATAAATTGTATCTTTGGAAAAATAATATTTAAGTCGCTTATAATAGTCTGCTGCCACTGTGGATGTAAATGCAAATCTATCTCATCGATCACAACAACCCCAGATGTTTCTTCTAACACTTTATCTCCAAGCATTGGATTTAATACAGCCATGCGATATGCAATATCTCCAATCATACTAAGTGTATTTTTATAACCGTCACTCATTTCATTCATTGCGAATTTCTGTAAACTGCCATCCGTACCTTCAAAATCCAACACCAATCTATGGGTATCAAGGTCAAATATAATGCTAGCATTTTTTGAACCACTAATTCTCTCAAAGCATTTGCAAATAGCTTTTTCTACTGTTTTTAACAATAAAGGCTTTTCCACCTTACCTGTTCGTTGCTGCTCCTGAAGACTTTTTAATGTCTGAATCTGAAACCAATTAAGCATCAGCTTTTCATTTGACTCAGCAGCCATACAATCTACATAACCAACCTGACGTTTAAATTCAGTCAGTGATTTTATGTTTTTCTTTTCCTTCTTCTGTGCATATAAACGACCAGTACCATAATAAGATATCAATGGAAGAATTAATAACTTGTCTCCTGTCATAATTTTCTTCTGTGTTTCCTTTGATATATTTGTTAATTCTCTTGCTTCTTTGATTGTAGTATTTCCACTTTCAGAATTTAGAGAACGCACCCATTTTACATCATGATTATCCAGACAATCGCCTATACTTTCAATACTTACAGGAAATTGATGCTGCGGATCAACTGTACCATCAAGATCATGGAACTCATATCTGGCATCATCTTTTGAAATACTTCTACCAGCTCCACCATCAATTCCCAATAAGAATGTGCTGACCGCAACAGCAACTGCATCCAATATAGCAGTCTTTCCTGCTCCATTCTTCCCGACAATCAATGTTGTATGCTCATCAAAATCAATATCTGCATCTTTGAAACATCTATAATTTATGATTCTTATTTTTTTCAATTTCATTTATTTGTCACCTCAATTCACTTTCCTTTCATCTCAATACATGCTAAAGGAAATTTTATATCACAGACTTATTATTTTGAAATAGGCTCCGTCAATTTTAAGAATTCTCTACCTAACAAAGTGATTTCATATGAATTATTATTTCCTAACTTTTTTACTTTACTAGGAAACTTAACACTTTTAGGATTCTTCGAATTACTTTGCTTGTCAATATCTTTTAAATGTAAATCCACAACCACAAGTACCTTATCATTGTAACACTTCTTTGCGAAAATATCTCTTGTATTCTTAAACTCGAATCGTACGATTCGCGCAATTCACTCTATGAACGGAGGTATGCTGGATATTTTTTAACAGGTTCATGGTGATCTCCTTCTTTATGTCTGCTAAATATATACTTATCTTATTCAACATTGTATATCTTCTTTAAAAAACATTATTCCTGCTCCCGATATCTTCTCTGATAATAATCCATCGTTCGATATTCTATCGCATCTTTCATATGTTCCACAAATGCTGAATCAGCAATTATCTCCTGCAAATCATCTCTTAACGCAAGTGCCACCCCCGCCTTTTCTACAAAAAATCCATTGCCCGATTTCAACAGGAAATGCACCGGCATCTGCATAATTTTCTTTACATGCTCCTTATCGGAAATGGTAAGGAAATCATGATATGCAATGCCCTTATCTAAATCCTTCCAATTCGTCCCTGTATTGAAAAACTCTTTCCAACTGATCAAAAGATCTTCTTCCGTCACAGACATTCGTACATCTCCATGATTATAAAATGCCATTAATACCGGCATTTTATAAACTTTGGACATATTTGTATTTTCAATCAGGCTGATAAATTCCCGTCCGATTCCACCATGTAAAGTTTCTTCTTCTATCGTTAATTCATGCATATCATACAAGAAATCCAGATATCTCTTAAATGGATTATCAGCAGCATGACTTATTGCCATCTGATATACTTCATCATCCATATATGTAAATAGATCCATTCTGGATGGGCGTTTATCAAGCAACTCTTTTATACGGAAATATTCATTCCGAATCTGATCCTTAATATGAAGATGCCTTTTATCCATTTCTGCAAACAGATCGATCAGACGCATATCAAAATCAATGATGCAATCGTCAGGATAGTCAGCATGATCTGCCGGATCATACATTCCATTCCCGGATAATTTCTTTCCTGTAAGAAGATAACGGACTCTTCCAGCTTTCAGATAATTGCCGATAAAATCCAAAACGTTCAAATATTCTTTTCCTTTGCTTTTACGCAAGCCCCTGCCAAGCTGTTGCAAAAATATGGTTGGTGATTCTGTTGGTCGAAGGAACATAACCATATCTACAGACGGAACATCTACTCCTGCAGAAACACTATATTTTGCATTAAATGTGCATAATTGTACCATATCTAGTATTTAGTGGGGTATTACCCTATCTTTATGGCAAAAGTAAATATAAAAATCCTTTATTTATAGGCTTTCTCCGACTTTTGAACTAAAGTTATTAAGTATCGTTTTATGTGCATCTTAACCAAAAACGGGGTACTATATTTTTGTAATCAACTTTTTCCCCGCCTCTGCAAGAGGCTTCCTAAATGTATAAACTAATCCAGAAACCACTGCCAATGAACCTAATATTTTCATGTTATGATTTCTATGACTTTCCTGCTGTCTCTCATAAAACTGTTTATTTTCTGTATCTTTTGCATACCTCTCTTTTTGCATTTCAGCAATTCTTTTTCTTATAGCAGCTCTTTCTTCATCACTTTCTGCCTTTTCCATATTTAATTTTAGAATTTCATATTCTGTATTATCCGCTTCGCACAGTTTATTTACATATACTTCATTCGATTCAAGAATTGCTTTATCAAATTCCGTTGCATCACTTATAGCATTATTAGCAGTTTCTTTGAACATTTGTATTTTACGTATTTTATCTTCACCTTTAGTTGGTCTACGCTTTGCAACCACTTTTTTTGATTCACTCATGCAATTCCACCTCCAAATATTTTTTTATTTTCTCTATCAACATTAGATCTGCCGGTAACCACCGAACAGAATTCAGCTCATCCTTGCTTAACCACTTAGCAGCTTCTGCTTCCTTCAGTACCAGCTCTCCAGTTATTGTCTCACACCAAAAGCAGTCCATTGAAAGATGAAAATTTGGATAGTCATATTCAATAGTATCTATTACATCATATACTTTAATCTCTGTATCCAACTCTTCTTTAATCTCCCGTTCCAAAGCCTGTTGAGATGTTTCGCCTTCTTCTATTTTTCCTCCTGGAAACTCCCATTGACCTTGGAACTCTCCATATCCCCTGGCTGTAGCAAATATCTTACGCTTTTTCTTTACAGAATCACAAATAACTGCAGCAACTACTTTAACTGTTTTCATTTTCTACTGTCTCCATTACATCATTAAAAAATATTGAAATTGCTTTTTCCTTAATTGAATAGTATCTTTTATCTCTTGTGACATATGATACATAGTCTCTTTTTGACAGTTTTTCCATTATCTTTGTTATTGCCAAATGATGCCGATCAACTTCATTTCCGATCTCTACCGCAGACATTTCATGCTGTCTATTATTGTATAAAACACGCAGTATATCAATTTCTATATCAGGCAAGCTTTCCGATTTCCACTTTGCTATCTGCTCCTTCATGATTTCTTCTAATTGATTTACTTCTTGAATACAATTCTTTCCTTGACAGTTTAAGCAAAATCCAAATTTTTTAGCAACTTCATATTCGGCTTTATCTTTATATTCATAACCACAATTACTACATTTTGGAACTTCAATAGCATTTATGGCTGCTGGTATAAAATCAGTATAATCAAATTCATCCTATCTCCAATAATCATATGCTCTTCTAAACTCAGGCTTGCCATAATCTATTTGATTTTCCAAGCATAATCCATAATTCAAGCCGTAATAAGATACCCTAATGCCGGGCTTTCTACTACTTCCTTCATTAAACTTGCTTACAATATAATACAGCTCTAACGTTTGTAAAATACTTTCAATCTCTTTATCAATATAGAAATGTGATGTTGGAAGCCAATATATTATACCAGATTTATACTTTTCTATAGTCTGCTTATATATATCTTTTATACTTTGTTTTCCTGTGTATTTTTCTATCAGACCTCTTTTTATGGTTTTCGCCATTTCTATCAAATCATCCATCAATTTCTTTTGTGTCATTTGTGTAAGAATTTTATTCTCATCAAAAAATGATTCCTTATATCTACTGTCGTTGCAAAAATCTGCCAATATATTGTTTACAAAATATGTTTTAGATGCATTATTTAAATCTGCAACTGTGATACCATTTCCTTTATTGATGGAATTAAGAAAACTGTACTTTAAAATATAGCCAAGGCTTCTGGGAATACCTGCGGATGCATAGAATAACGTTTTATAGTATATATCTATTTTTTCTTTAGCAGTATCAAAAATATCGTCTGCGTCTAATTGCCCATTCGTATATACTGAAATTCTCTTTTTCAGCGTTCTCTTTATATAATCAATTCCTGACGCTTCAACATTCTTGTAATTTGTTGATGTTTTCTCATATACATCATAAAAATCAAGAGAATATGATACTATTTTCGAGGAGTCTATATTTCCTAAATATATTCTATATGGATATGCAGCGAGCTTAATAACAAAAACATCATTATATGAAGAAATAATTGGCGCTATTAAGGAATCTACTATTAATTTCTGTGAATCCTTTGTCAATTCACTAAAATCATCTAAAAATAGATATACTTTCGTCACTGAATGTTTATCCAATATCTTCTTCATTTTATTTAAAACCGTATTTATGGAGAAAATACGCATTTCTTGTTTTGTATGTTGTTCTTCTGTTGCATTCTTTTGTGAAAAAGACAACCCTGCTTCTGCTTTTTTATCTGTATTCGCATTAAGATTAAATTGCGTATTTTTTTCACTATTTGTAGTGAATTGCATTGTTCTTCTGAAATTTTCATCTATGTATTCACCATTTTTTATTTCCTCAAAGAGTTTTTCAATATCTTTATCTTGAAAAATCTTCTTACAATCATTTTTTATTTTCTCTAATATTTGATTAAAAAACTTCAAATAGACATTATATTTGTTCATCAGCTCCTGTTCTTCACTATTTGATGTTCTAATTTCCTCATAGCAAGATTGTAAATTTATGTATACTGATATTACACCTTTCTTTTCTTTAAGTTCTTCTTCTGCTTGTAAAAAAATAGTAGACTTTCCAGTTCCCCTACGCCCCTTAAAAATTGCATGGTTTCCATCTAATGCTTGTTTTAAGAAATAATCATTTTCAAACAAATCCACATATAATTGTGGCAACAAATTTTTATTTTCATCGTCTCGAATATCAGGACGACCACTTTTTATCAGAGATTTAAATGCTTCTTCGATATTATCCCTCTGGGACAGCAATGTTAAACCATCCATTGTACTTCTCTCCTTTATCATCTATATCAATTTATCCTTCAGTTTCTGCAAGCTATCTTCTATTTTATCGACATCAACAAAATGCAAATTTACTGTTGTTCTATCTCCACTTTCAAACCGGATTGGAGAATGATTTCTCATTTCATCATTCATCGGATATAACAACCATATTTCAGGAGTGTTATATTTCTTGGAGTATGCATACATCTGATACATATCCGCTTGTGAAATACCATAATTTACTCTTTCGTTATCAACGAGACTTTTCCACTTGGTATCCAGAATTACTGTACGCTCTCCTCTTTTCATAACAATATCCGGTCTAAGTGCAAACTGTCTCCTTGGTTCCATAAAAAAATAATGTCCCTTATTCTGGCTGGAAACTTCCCAACCTTCCGGGCTCATAACTTTTTTCATCTGTTTGGCCACATAACTTTCATATACAGACTCCATCGGAAATAACAATGCTCTTGATGCTGTTGCGCCGGAAAATGTAGTAAAACTCTTATTCATCAGAAATACCTTTGACCACTGCATCAGCATTTCATAATCCTTGGTATTTCTATTAATAACCACCTTGAAAAGTCCTTCGCATTCTTCATTTGAATCAAGCCAACGTAGTTCTTTATAGAAACCACTTCTCCAACATTACGTCGGTAGCCTATCTTCATAAAATCTAACGCGTCTGCACTATCTGCGTCTCCGGTAAACTCATGGATAAACGCCACCAGATTTTCGAATTCTTTCTGATTCAAATATTTATATTTTTCATCATCCTTATAATCTGCATTGCAGATAATGGAATCAAACTCTTTTACCTCAAACGGTTTACCCATGCTATCACCACACTTTACAAAATTTCCTTAGAGTTATTATATCGAACATTGCAATTCATATCTAATACTTCCTGTTTTTCTGCCTTCAGAGAATACAACTGTAAATCCATGTTTTTTATAATAATGTTCAGACCTATCAAAATGATCTGCATCTACAGATGATAAGCTTCCTGATATATATTCTGCTTTAGTCGTTTTGCAATACTCAATAAAATATTTCATAAGGATTGAACCATTTCCAATATCATTGTCCTCTACCATAACGTCATCAATATGAATATACTCAGCTCCCTCATAAGGCTTTTCATAAGTTGCCATAATTCTAGGATGATTGTTGCATGCCTTATATTTATCACTATATAACATAATCCATATATCTCTGTTATATATCCGTTGAACAACAAGAACCTCCTCACCGTTTTTATTGGTTTCTACACCAACAATAACATGATTCGATTCCTTAAACACCCTATGAACTGCATCTATTAGCTTGGTTTGTTTTTGAGCGTTGTAACTAATTTCCCTTACCTTACGGTCATATTCTTTTTGCATTGCAATCAGATCATTTCTATAAAATGTCCTTAAAATCCAGTTCTTTAGCCTTCCCATATTTATTCTTTCTCCACCAGTTCCCAGCCTCGAACACCTTTTGAAGTATCCAATTTATACTTCTTAGAACATTCATCACAACTTATCCAAACATCATGGTCACGAAAGCCAGGAATATTATCATGTTCCTCTATGATCTTTCCTTTCCCACATGGACACTCATATTCATATCTTTCAGTATCACCTTCTCCTTCACCATATCCAGGATGATTTTCTTCTGATGAATATATCAATTTTGTTCTCATATAGCTTTCCCTCCTTAATAATATTGCTCAATGTAACTGTATGCGTGGTCAAACACTTCTTTATCCTTGATTTTATATTTAATCCAGACAACACTACGAAGTGCTTTTTTCACTTCATTTCTTCCAGTGTTAGTGTCCTGCCAGCCATCGAAACGCACAATTTTTACAATATCGTCTATGTCATTTACGATACGCTCAACCATAATAGGAGTTTTTTCATTTCGAACACCATTAAACAGTTCTGTCAGCGCAGCTTTTCCCTTATCAATTTCTTCTTCTGGCACCACTTCTTTTTCAGCTTGTGCAGCTTCCTTAGCCAACTGCAATAACAGCTTTAAGAATTCAATACTAGTGATAAGGCCCTGTTCATGTCTTTCTCTTAAATCCTCCAGCTTCTGTCCCAATTTGACAAACTTTTCCTCATGTCCATGCTTTTGGATCTTTGCTACAAGGTCAATTTCCACCTTCATGGTTGTTTTCTTAATATCTTTCTGCTTTTCAATGAACTGATCAATTAGTGTAGCATCCAGGCTTATGATTTCTTCATCTTCATGAACATCGCCTACTTCTAAGTTCTGATGCACAAGCTCCATTGTCTTTGCTCCCAATGCAGCCCAAATCAGGCCACCACGACCATCGGTAGGTTTGACTGATTCATATACACGACTTAACCATTGATAATCGAAACTATATGTATTCAGAAAAGGATCCGGTGAAAGCGCATTCCAGGCTTTATTCAATACACGATAATCCGCACCAAACTGGTCTTTCTCTTTATTAGTAGGCAAGCACTCCTGCGCAGCAATCAATCCTTCCCAGCCTTCGATTGTCCTATCTACTCCCATGAAATAACTAAGGCATTTACGCATTAATGCCGGTACCTGTTTCTTCACTTCTTCGATATTGGTTATAACCTTCTTCATGCCGGCTTCATCAAAGTCGAGCGCTTTAGCAACATTATCAAATATTCCAATATAGTCAACAATCAGACCATGTGTTTTTCCATCATCATATGTTCTGTTGGTACGGCAAATAGCCTGCAAAAGCGTATGATCCTTCATTGGTTTATCCAAATACTGTGCCTGAAGAATTGGAGCATCGAAACCTGTCAATAGCTTAGCTGTTACAATAATCAACTTCAAAGGATCCTTCGGATCTCTGAAATGGTCCAGCACTTTTGCTTCCTCATCACGATTACGACGATACTTTTTGAACTTATCCTCTTTATCGTTATTGGTATCCATAACAATAGTTGTTGCATCCGGTCCTAAAATCTTATCCAGTTCTTCCTTATACATTAAGCAACACTCGCGGTCATAAACTACTACCTGACCTTTATATCCATTCGGCTCAATTTTGGTTGTATAATGTTTGGCTATATGCTCACATACCTTTTTAATTCGTTTCTTATCATACATGATAGCTTTCATATTAACACGCTTTGAAAGCTCTGCACGATCAGCATCAGAAAGGCCCTCTGTCATCTCATCAAATTCTGCATCGAGCTTATCCTGATCAACATGTAAATCTACCGGTACCGGCTCAAAGTTCAATGGTAATGTCGCGTTGTCTCGGATAGAATCTGAAAAGGAATATTTACTCATGTATCCAGACTTATCTTCTACGGCGCCAAATGTCTTAAATGTATTCTTGTCGATTCTGTTTATAGGTGTACCTGTCAGACCAAAGAAGAATGCATTTGGAAGTGCCAATCTCATTTTCTCTCCAAGATCACCCTCCTGTGTTCTATGAGCCTCATCAACCATAATGATAATATTATCGCGTGGATTTAACTCTTCCGTTACGTCTCCAAATCGGAAAATAGTTGTAACAGCTATCTTTCTCTGGTCCTGGCGGAAAAAGTTTATTAATTCTTCTTTTGTAGATAATCCTACAAGGTTTGGAATGTCCGATGCATTGAAGGTCGCTGTAATCTGAGTTTCCAGATCCAATCTATCATCTACTATGATTACAGTAGGATTATTAAGCTGCGATACCTGACGCAATTTCTGCGCAGCAAATACCATCAGAAGTGATTTACCGGAACCCTGAAAATGCCATATAAGTCCCTTCTTTGGATAACCATTTTTTACACGTTCTACGATAAGATTTGCTCCTTCATACTGCTGGTATCGACAAATAATTTTATATTTTCTATGTTTCTTATCCGTTGCAAACAATGTGAAGAACTCAAAAATGTCCATCACTCTATATGGCTGTATCATATCAGCCATACTAATTTGAACTTCCGCAAGGCTTCCTTCATTCTTATTTTCTGCAGTATGCCAAGGTCCCCACATATTCACTGGCATGCCGACAGAGCCATATCTATAGCATTTTCCTTCTGTCGCAAATACAAAAATATTAGTTGTGAACATCTCCGGAACACTTTTTTCATAGCTTGTAATATCCTCTGCACCATCAAGCCAGGTAATTGCTGCTCTTACAGGTGTTTTCAACTCCCCAATAGCAACAGGCAACCCGTTAATCAAAAGCACAATATCAAAGCGCTTTCCGTTCTCTTTCTTCGGATACACCCATTGGTTTGTGACAACATACTCATTTTTATCAAGCATCCTATTCTGCTCTGTTCCGAAGAATGAGACAGAGATAGCTCGTCCATCTTTTCCAAATGGAAATGAATTTTGTTCAAAGACAAAACGCTTAAAAGCCTCATTCTGAGTGATCAAGTTATTCTCATCCGTTGACATTATCAGTGCTCTTAATTTGTAAATAACTTCATCTGCTCTGGATGGTTCTTCTGCAATTGCAGGATTTAAGCGAATAAGCGCATCCTTTACCATTGATTCAACCATAACATCTGTATAGTTACGGTTCAAATTGTCTGCCTCAACATACTTCCACCCAGCTTTACTCAAGGTGGAAATCGCCATTTGTTCAATAGTGTTATCTTCATTAAACATAAGCCAGTCTCCTTCCTTATCCTAAAAATATTTTTAATAGTACATTTGCTGCAATAGATGCAATTGATACAAGCATTGCCCCAACTGACATTCTTTTAGAAAATTTTGCAGATTTCTTTGCAGATTCTGCATTTGAAATAGCAAGTTCCAACTGCTGCTTTAATATCTCTACCTGCTTATCTGTCGCGTCCGCCTGTTTAGAAGTACCTTTGGCTATTGCATTTAATGCTTCTATCTGTGGTCCATACTGAGCACTGATTTGATTTACCACATCATCTGCCTGTTCTTTAAATAACGTATCTTCATATTTAATTGGATCAATCTTCGGCGGTTCGAATTTTGGCATCATTGATGCAATATCCGGTACATTTGGTACCACGAATTTTGTATTTCCAAGATCCATTTATCGCACATCTCCTTTCCAAATTTTGATTTATCGCTCTGATGTACAAATTCTTCAAATCTGTTCTGTAGCTCTATTGGTGGTAGCGAAATAGGATAATCATTCAAGTATCCAATAGGTACTCTTAACTGTCCGCCGGTGCCTGTCATCACCTTTCTCGCCCCCACTCTAAAAGTATCAAACATCGTAATAATATACAGCCAATATGGATTACTTTTACCAGCAATAGGTCTTAATACATGAAATTCAGTAGAACCAGATCCTATCCCGTTTTCCAATCCTCTTGCTACTGCGCCTTTTCCATTCTCCATACAAGGAGTTATTTTTGCAAAAAGTACATCATTTTCTGCAAAATAAGTAAACCCCTTACGCACCTCTTTATATGGCCTAATATCCGAACAATCTATTTTCCCATCTTCAGATACTGCCGGCATAGGTACAAATGAAACCATAGTCTCATCATTTATATCTCTAGGTCTCTTTGGATTCAGTTCACAGCATTGTCCCAATGTCGTTAATCCCCATCCTTTATCATCACTACCAAGCTCCCCAAACAGCTCGATAAATTGAGACTTCACAAGTTCATCAGTTGCAGAAAGCAATTTTTTATATGCCTTCATCGTATCTACAACAGACCATAAAACATTAGCCAATCGATGCTGTTCTTCTAAAATAGGTAACTCAAATTCATAATCAGCAAGTGTGGACCAATTTATAAAAGTATTGGTAGAACCATGTCTATGTTGATATGCATATCCCCAAAACCTCTCATTCTGAAGAATAAAAGGCAAAAACTCAGGCGCTAAAACTTCTGGATTAGACGATTCAAGTACAAACGTTTTTTCAGAACAAATTCCATCAAAATCAACTATTCCCGCCTTTTTTAAATGAGGATTACGAGACACCAATAAAAAATCTCCCTTTTTAAATCCATAATAAAACATTGGTCCTATTGTACTTCCTGCAATAATGCCGCGCTTTTCTACTCTAATTTGCTCACTTTCGATATGTTCTCCACCAACATAATATATTAAATCAGTGTTATCTTTATCAACTTTTGTATTAGCTCGTCTAATCACATCTTTTAATTTCACATTTGCCATTATGCACACCTCCTGACCGAAACAATTCGATTAGATATAATCTTATATTTGTTGGGCTCGATAAATTGAGATTTCACAAGTTCGTCTGTTCTTTTTATCAATTCCTGATATGACTTTCTCGTGTTCTCAATCGCCCACAATACTTTCGCTAACTCATGTTGTTTTGGCTTATCAGGGAGCTCAAATTCATAATTTTGTAAATGAGTCCATTTTACTCTTGGAGAAAGAGAGCCGGCTGATTTTCCTACAGCAAAATCAAACAAATCATCATTCTGTATAACAAAGGGGAGTAGCTCCGGTATAATCTTGTCTTCCTTAGCTTCTATCACAGTAATATCTCCAGAACATATTCCATCAAACGGTGCGACTGCAGCCTTTTTTAAATAAGCTCTTCTTCTACCAAATAAAATATTTCCTTTTCTGAAAACCTTGGTAAATGTATTTTCTGTATTTAAATCCCAATTCTGCAAAGTTATCTGTTCCGGTGTGAGGTGTTCTAATCCAACAATCGGATACATGCTTTTATCTTCTTTGCAAGTTTCTTTATGCTCGATTGCGACATCGCCTAAATGCACTCTGCTCATACTCTACTCCTTTCTCTCTAGCATCTGATTTAACAAATCAAAACTTTCATTCATCTCAGCAGACGCTTCTTTCCACGAGTCATATTTCTCTTGAACTGATCTATCATCGACATTTTCTTTAATGGTCTGTGCTTTTACATAAAGAGGAATACTTAACGAATAATTATTCTTCGCTGTATCCTCAATCGTAATAACTTTTGCAAACTCTGGTTCATCCTTATAGTTCTCATATGCATTTGCAATATGATCTATATGCTCTTTTTTTAGAGAACTCTGAGCATTTTTTCTTTCTACTTCATTTACAGCATTTATAATAAGGATCTGTCCCCGTCTCTCAGGACGCTTTTTCATTCGACAGATCATTATGCATGCTTCCATCGGAGAATTGTAAAATAAATTTGCTGCTAATCCTATAATACACTCAACCACATCGGACTTAATCAGTTTTTCACGCATTTCATTTTCTTCATTTCTGAATAGAACTCCATGAGGAAACAATATCGCGCATCTTCCAGTTTCAGGATCAAGGCTCTTAATTATATGCTGCAAAAAGGCATAATCAGCTCGACCTTGCGGAGGTACTCCTAAAAAATTACGTCCATACTTATCAGTTTCAAATGCATCTCTATCCCACTGATTTATTGAATATGGCGGATTAGCCAATATCAAATCAAACTGCTGCAGCTTATCTCCTTTTATAAAAGCCGGATTCTTTAATGTATCAGCGTTTACAATATTAAAATCCTCTACCCCATGAAGGAACAGATTCATTCTTCCAATAGCTGATGTAAGCGAATTTATTTCTTGACCATATATAGCAACATTTCTCCATTCTTTCTTCTGGGCCTTTAAATATGCAATAGCAGAAATAAGCATTCCGGCGCTTCCACATGTTGGATCGTATATTAATTCTCCCGACTGCGGCTTTAACATCTCTGTCATCAGATGCACAACTGTTCTATTTGTATAAAACTCCTGTGCTGTGTGCCCGCTATCATCTGCAAATTTCTTTATAAGATACTCATAACCATTACCCAATTCATCTTCCGGACAATTTTCCAGAGATAATGTTTTGGTACTAAAATGCTCTATGAGATCCTTTAATAATCTATCTGGTAGTCGACGTTTATTCGTCCATGCGCCATCTCCAAAAATTCCTTTTAATACTGGATTGGCAACCTCGATTTTATGAAAAGTCTCGATAATCGCTGTACCTACATTTTCACTTGTATTTCTTATATCATTCCAATGTGCCCCTTTAGGAATTTTAAATTGATGATTTTCTTCCCATTCTAGAGCCTCCTCATCTCCATATTCCTCCAATGTGTGTGCATTTTCCTCATCATACACATCACATATACGTTTCAAAAATAATAATGGAAATATATACTGCTTATAGGCTCCTGCATCTATACTTGTACGTAACTTTACTGCAGAGCCCCATAAATATGATTGCAATTCTTCCTGGGATATTCTCTTACTCATTTACGTAACCCCTTTCAATAAGTAGTTCTTTCATATATGCTTCTGCCTCTCTTGTTGCCTGTAATGCTTCAAAATATTGTTTTCTTACTTCCTCCGGAGGTGTTACTTCTTGCTTCTTCTTTTCAACATAATTGTTTATAGCAAGTGAATATTCTTTGTTTCTAATCTCCTCCAGCGTTACCACCTTCGACTTCTCAACTACATCCTGATAATCGGTATAGAGATTAAATATCTCCTCTACGTCTGTATCAGACATAATATTCTGTGCCCTTTGCGGTGTATAGATATTAGATGCATCTATCATACATACTCTTCCAATATGATTATGCGTCTTTGCGTTATTAAGGAATAAAATGCACGCGGACACTCCTGTGCTGTAAAATATTCCTCCTGATAAGGCAATGATACATTCTAGCTTATCAGACTCAACAAGCTGCTTTCGTATCTCACCTTCTTTTCCACTTCTAAAAAGAACTCCTTGTGGTAATACAACTGCGCATCTTCCGGTTCTTGCATTCATTGACATTATCATATGCTGCAACCACGCGTAATCCGCCCCCATCTTATCTGTTGGACAGCCCCACATATTTCTTCCATATTTATCAGATTCAAATGCTACTGCTCCCCAATCCTTCAAAGAAAATGGCGGATTGGCCAACACACAATCAAATCTTTTTAACTTGTCATTTTCCAAATAGTTAGGCTGTCTAAGCGTATCTCCTTGTGTTATCCTAAAATCACGACCTCCATGTAAAAACAGGTTCATTCTTGCAATAGCTGATGTCGCAAGATTTTTTTCTTGACCATACATCTTGCCATAGGTCATTTTATCATCATGGATATATCGTATAGCTTCTATAAGCATTCCACCAGTACCACATGCCGGATCATATACGGTATCGCCTGCTTTAGGATCGAGAAGCTCTACCATCAGTTTTACGATAGAACGAGGCGTGTAGAACTCTCCTGCATTTTTCTTTGACAGGTCTGCAAATTTTTTTATCAAATATTCATAAGCATCCCCCATTACATCTGCAGAGTAGTTCTTGTTTCCAACCTTGATTTTTGACATATGCTCAATTAAATTCTTTAATCGTTCATCATCTAACTTAGTTTTGTCTGTCCAGTTTGCATCATCAAAACTGCTAAATACACCGCTAAGTGTTTCAGGATTAGCCCTTTCAATACCTGTCATTGCTTTTACTATCGCTGTTCCAACATCTTTACTTGTATTACGCACATCTTGCCAATGGCATCCTTCTGGTATTATAAAACTGTGATTTTCCGGAAAAGCTGCAAACTCCTCATCTCCTCCTGATTCTTCCAGTGCATCCTGCAATTCTTCATCGTATACATCTGAAACTCTTTTGAAGAATAAAATCGGAGTAACGTAGCTTTTATACTCGTCCTGATTTATTGGGCCCCTTAAAATATTACATGCCTCAAACAAGTGATTGAATAATTTCTGGCTTGTTGTTTCTTCATTTTCACTAGTTGATTCTTTTAACTCCATATCTGCTGTCTCCATCGCTGATTGAATCATCTCCGTTCTACCTCCCATCTTGACATTATGTTTTTTATTTCGTTCAACGCCTATACTTACATCATCATTAACTTTTTCCATTTTAGGAGGATACACATTTTCAAAGTCTATCAATATGTTCAGCAATCTTTCATCTAAAAAGGTTAATGCATGCTTACGTATTTCCGTTGGAATACCATAATATGCTTCAGCAATTCCTCCTGTAATAGCTGCAAGTGTATCGCTATCACCACCAATCGAAATGGCATTTTTTATTGCATCCACAAAATTTGTTGACTCAAAGAAAGCCATCATCGCCTGCGGCACTGTATTTTGACAGGTTTCATTAAACTCATAACTATTTCGAATTTCATCCAATGTAAAATTCATAGGATAATAATTGTCATTTATATAATCTCTTATTTCTAATATATTTTTTCCTTCTCTGGCTAACACTATAGCTACTGCTGTTGCTTCTGCACCTTTCAATCCTTCCGGATGATTATGGGATATCCTTGTTACCATATTGGCCATTATCTTTGCATCTGTTATGTCCCTTGCAGCAAATCCACAAGCGCTTACACGCATTGCTGCCCCATTTCCAAAACTGTTATATGGTTTCGGATCTTTCTCATATATCCATTCATAGAAACTACCGCCATAGCCGCAGTCCGGATATGGGCTTCCTATTTCTTGCATATATTTAATTGCATTAGCACTCAAATCACTGTGATCTTTCTTACTACTTAAGATAGCCTTAGCCACTGCCAATGACATCACACTATCATCAGTAAAAAAACACTTATATGTAAGGAATTCAAAATCCTTCGCTCTGTAATTGTTCCATTCAAATCTCGAACCAACAATATCTCCTATAATTGCACCTAACATCAATTCACCTCATTATATTTTTTCTCGCAATTTTGACAGAACACTGTTCCAGCGTTCTTCCGCTGCATTAATAGTTTCAAGATACCTCGATAATTCTTCATTGTACTCTTTCTCAACAGCAATCTGCTCATCCATTGGTGGAACAGGAACCTCCATAGATTTAAGGTCCTTATAACTAATATTGATAACAACTGTTCCCTGTTGCTTAGCTGTTAAAATTTTATTTCCCAACGGGCTATCTAAAAACAGTTTCAAATATGTTCCCGACAGTAATTCATTGTTCGGACGTACAACAATTACATTAGAATGTGCAATACAAGGATATCCTTGATCTTTAAAAATTGATATTCTTATTGCTGTTCCTCTTGCAGGCAAAAGCACATCACCATTCTGTAAAATGTAATTTGTGACTTTACGCTCCTCTTCATCAATGTGATCCAGATGGTCATAGTCAATTCCATAGTCCTGAAGATTTGAAATGTTCACTACACCTATTTTTCCCATCGGATCTTTCTTGGATATTGCCTTTCCTCTAAACACTTCAGCAACATTCCCCAGTTCCTCTTTTCGAATCAGTGAATTTTCAAATTTAAGCCAATCTTCATCCTGAGAAGCAAATATCCTATCAACATTCCAATCATCCATTTCAGTAAGCTCATCGCTGAACACAAATGTCTCATCCTCTGTGATAAGTTCATTCACACCTTCTTTTCTAGGATTAACTGTATCTGTTTTTAATCTTTTAATAATAACATCCTCTGTTCGGCCCGTAGTCACTGTGAATAAAAATGTTTTTATTCCTGTATTTATAAACAGGCCAACCGGAAGCTCGTCGATTTCTAAAAGTTTATACATCGACTGAATAAAATTTCTGAGCTCACGTACTCTTCCTGCTGCAAAAGTAATTCTAGCAGGTAAGAGTATTGATAGTTTTCCATCCGTATTTAAATGAAGTGCTAAATTTTCAAATGCTACCAAATCATACTCTCTGCAAATGAATTGGTTATCATCCTCAGCCATATCACGTCCACCAAAAACAGGAACGCAAAGAATAAGATCGAATTTTTGCGAGCTAAATTCATACTCATAAATACTCGTTAGAAGCACATCTACATTTTCATACTTTGTAAACATTTCTTTTAATATGTTATAAGAAAAAATGTTCATAGATGTAATGGTATATCGGCACTCATCGTGACTTTCAACAAGTTCCATCAAATATGGTGTGTATTTTTCCGCTTCAGCTATAAGCACTGTTTTGCTAGATTTGCTAAACAGTTTTTCCATTTCATTAATAAGAGCCTTGGGAACTCTAAACATTTTCTGTGGATAATACAAGTTAAGGATATCCTCCCATGTGATTTCCGGATCAAAAGCTGAGCAAATCGTAGAAAACTTTTCCTCATCCTGAAACGGATTCATTATTCTCCAATCATCTACAATGTCGCGCATTGTGTTATAAAGTTTTTCTCTGTCTTGTATTTGCAGCTCTCCCTCATAAATTTCACTAAGTTTTTTCAGGACCGCAATCGCTTCAACCGCTTTGTCTGATGTTGTCACGCCTCTTACAGCATTATATAAGCTCCAAACGGTATCTATCCTATTCTGGTTAATCATTCACTTCCACCTCCAGAAACTTTATCATAGTCATAATATATCACGCAGTTATACATTTGTCAACGCCGTTTTACCTTTTGGTATTCTAATACCAAATTGCATTCAAGTGGGTTTATAACGTGTTTTTCGCGCATTTGTACCTTATTTCAAAAACAATACACATATGCGCGTTACTTTTTGGCATAAAAAAATCGAGATTTTTTCAATCTCGAAATGTATACATTGCCCTCTAAGCCGCATAAATACGGCATTTCTTGTTGTTTCTTTCTATGACTTCAACACCCTCATTAAAAATATCAATTGTGAATATGTAATCCAGATATGGCATTTCTTCCAACTCACATGACACTTTATTTTTTATTGCTTTCTCATGGATTTGAATTTCTTCTTCCGATACCTCTTTTGTTAAAAGATCAATACAAGCCTCTCTGTGCTTTTCAGAAGCATCTCCCGCTAATGCAGCCGTATAATAACCTCTTGCATTAAATTTTTTGGAAAGTTCCTGAGCTTCTTTCTTACTGCTACAAAAAACAAGCCCCTTTACTCGTTCTCCACTATATCCATAATAATTTGCCTGTTGTAGAATATATTCCACACGTTTGTCTGAAATCAAATATGAGAAATTACGCAGTCCCGTTTTGTCATTCATAATTTCTCCATTAATTTCAATATCGGTAATTCCAAAATAATGAAATGGGCACAACATGTCTTCTTTTAATGCTTGTTGCAGCCGAATTTCATATGCAATATTGTGGTCAAATAAATTAAAAATATCAAACCCATCTGTTCTCTCGGGGCTCGCAGTCATTCCCAACCAAAACTTCGGTTGAAAGTAGCTCATAATTCTCTGATAACTATCTGATCCTGCACGATGCACCTCATCAATACAAATCCATTCAAATTCTCCCGGTTTATACCGATTTAATGTCTCTTGCTTGGCCATCATAGACATTGTTGCAAACAAAATATCTGCTTCATATTCCTTTGAACTTCCAGACAATAGCGCAAGCTTTTTTGTATTCCCAAATACTTTTTGATAACTTTTAATTGCCTGCTTTGCAATTATCTCTCGGTGAACAATAAACAATGCTTTTTTCGGTTTTTCATTCTTTAATGCAAACGCAGAAGCATATGTTTTACCAGTTCCAGTCGCACTAATTAGTAACGCTCGCGTCGCACCACGTTCCCGAAGATCATGGATGTTACCTATAAATTCCTCCTGCATTTTATTTGGCTTTAAATTATAAGTATCATAATCAACAATATCGTTTTGAAGCGCAATCTTATGTTGCTCACGAATTAATCGTTCTATCTGCTTTTTGCGATTATATATTTTCCGATAATCTTCTATAAATTCATCATATAATTTTGATAATTCATCTTTCCAAAGTCTCTCAAACTCTTGAACAATTGACTTTGCCATCTCTCCTTGTTCTGTACTTACCAACTGCGTATTCCACTCCATATTCGTTGATAATGCAGTCTGTGTCATATTTGCGCTTCCAATAATAATTCGATATATACCATTTTCACGAAACAAATATCCCTTCGTATGGAATCCATTATTTTTATCTTTTACATGATATATTTTAAGTTGAATATAACTCCTTCAATGTTTCTGCTAATTCCACAAATCCACTTCTATTAATAAACGCTACGCTAATGGAAAATTCATCACAATGCATCAACTGATTTTCAATATGCGTAAGTATCTTAACTCCACGTTTATAATCATTTGTTATAAATTGTGGACTATAGGCAAGATTAGAGTTAACTGCGTTATCTATATATGCTTTTTGTAAGCCCTTGTGAATCTCAATAATATCTTGTTGATGCATTATTTTTATTTCCTCTCTACATTCTATTATCTCTTAATACCAAATACACTTTTACCTATATACTACTTCTTTTTCCGTCCCATAAACCGTACACTTTCCTATATTTCTTCCCTAATCCCTTATTTTTATTTTCTATTATATCACATTTTTACATCAACCGACCTTTTTCAGCAAAAAATATAACAAAATCCATCCATTTTCTCATTTCAACAGAAAAAACGCCCATATCCATGGCACCCGCCACGAACACAAGCGTTTCATCCTTTCCCAATATGTATTTCTTCACACTCTGACACAATCCCGTGTGATCTCCTTCAGCGAAGCCACACCGCACATTGCCATCGTATCTTTCAACTCACTTCCGATCTTATTGACATAAGCCTCGACGCCTTCCTGCGCTCCGCCATACACGGCAGTCACAAACGGACGGGCAATGATCACCGCATCGGCTCCCAGTGCCAGTGCCTTAAACACATCCACACCGGAACGGATGCCTCCGTCGACAAAAATCTTCATGGAGCCATCGACTGCATTTGCGATCTCTTCAAGCACCTCTGCGGTGGCAGGACACTGATCCAGAACACGCCCGCCGTGGTTTGACACAACGATTGCATCGGCTCCGGCTTCTTTTGCCTTCATGGCACCCTTGACGGTCATGATTCCTTTGACAATAAACGGCAGCCCGGCCGCCTGTTTCACTTCACGCAGATCCTCCACCGATTTGCTTCCGGCCGGTGGGGTCAGATTCTTTAAAAACGGCAGTCCGGCCGCATCGATATCCATTGCCACGGCAAAGGCACCGGAATCCTTTACCATCGCCATTTTCTCCCGGATCACTTCGATATTCCACGGCTTTACGGTCGGAATTCCCAGTCCACCGGCATTTTTTATCGCTTTTGTCGCTGCGACCATGACATTGCTGTCGGTTCCGTCTCCGGTAAAAGCAGCGATGCCGGATGCCGCACAGGCGGAAACGAGAATATCGTTGTAGGAAATATCATTCAGACAGTCTCCGTAATGCAGCTGCACGGCACCTACCGGACCGGCAAAAAACGGATACTGAAACGTTCTGCCAAACAGTTCCAGTGTCGTATCACATGGACGGTTTTCCACCAGCGTGTCCATCTGGACGCGGATTTCTTTCCATTTGTCATAGTTGCGGATGGCGGTATCGCCGATGCCTTTGGCTCCCGGCCCCGGCATCTGGTTTTTACAGGCTCTGCCGTTACATTCCCAGCACGCCTTACAGTGAGATCCGATACGGCCTCTCGCCTGTTCGATACACTCTGTATAATTCATAGGTCTGTTCCTTCTTCCTTTGTCTGTAAATCAGAATTTTTATCTGTCATGATTCATACGCCAGTCGATGCATCGTTTCAGATAGTGCACATAATCCGGGTTCTTGCACATTCCCTTGCCCGGGGTATCGGAAATCTTTGCGACATCCATACCGTTGCACAGCGTGGTTTTCATGACGATATTCAGTGCCGGTACCTCCGTATCATTCGAGATATAGGTGCCAATTCCAAAAGCCACCTTTGTGCGGTTCCGGAAATGTTCGTACAGTTCGTGTGCCCGTGCAAAATCAAGAGAATCACTGAACAATAAAGTCTTGCCTGCCGGATCGATCCCCAGTTTCCGGTAGTGTGCGATCATTTTTTCACCCCACTCCACCGGATCGCCGCTGTCATGACGCACACCGGAGAATAACGTTGCATAGGTCAGCTGGAAATCCCGCAGGAAACAGTCGGTCGTAATCGCATCGGTCAGTGCAATACCGTTTAACACGCCATACTCGCGTACCCAGGCATCGAGTGCGTACCAGTTGGAATACGCCGGGTTATGTTTGTGATTTCCCTGTCCGACACACATGATCCACTCATGTGCCATGGTTCCGACCGGTGTCAGATTGTATTTCTTTGCCAGATAGACGTTGGACGTTCCGACAAATTCTGACCCGCGAAACTCTGCTTCTTTCAGCTTGCGGACAGCAAGCTCCTGTGCCTCTGCGGAAAGACGGCGGCGCAGTCCGAATTCACTGAACGAACCGATCTCGTATCTGCCGCTGGCATCTTTGATCTTCTGCTCCAGACGTTCCCGGAAACTGGCATAAAGCCTGTCATAATCGTACGCCATACGGAAATACACTTCGTTGACAATCGCCAGTGTCGGGATCTCATACAAAGACGTATTCAGCCAGGTACCGAATGTCTCGATGGAAAGTCCGCATTCCGCCTCATCCGAAATCTTAAAATCCTCATAGCGCGGCTGCCACAGGCGCAGGAAATCAATATAGCTTCCCTTGATCCATGTAATACGGTTCAGATATTCCAGCTCTTGTTCCGTAAAACGCAGACTGCAGTATGCCTTAATCTGCTCTTTGATCTCCTGCACCATCTCTGCCGTAAAGTGCACATCGGTATTGCGGCACTTGAATGTCCATGTGGTTTTATAGTCGGAGAACTGGTGATAGATGGCCTCTCCCATACTGAATTTGTACATATCTGTTTCCAGCAGACTGGTGATGATCTGATTTAACTTCATAATTCTTCTCTTTTCTTCTTACTTAAATAAAATACAATTACTGTATATCTACCTGACAGGTTTTCATCGCTTCGATCGCCGTGCGGTGCGACTCCGGTGTCACGCAGGCGCATGCTTTTTCAATCACGCACACGCGCGCTTCCGGAACAAAGGCTTTGGCAATCATGACATTGCTGATGACACAGATACCCGTGCACACGCCACAGAAATCAATCTGTGCCTCTGCATCACCGCAGTACTGCTTTAAGCGCTCGCCAAGCTGCACACTGCCAAATGCCGGCTTACAGATCGTCTCGATCTGTTCTTTGGAATAAAAGGATGCTGCCTTACGGATCACAGGCGCAATCTCCCAGCCTTCGGTTCCTTCGATGCAGTGCACGACGGGCAGCCGCTTTCCTTCCTGCGTATCCAGATAATTACTCGGGTGCGTGTCTTGGGTGAAAATGATTCTGTCATACACGCCTGTTTTTATCACTTCCGCGACCTTCGGAATGACTGCTGCACACTCTGCATTGCCCAGCGGTCCGGTCGTAAAATCGTTTTGCATGTCAACGACAACTAATACTCTTTTCATAGTCTCTCCTGTGCTTCCCTTTTTCTATACACGATAACGGTTAAAACAGGAATACATCTCCTGCACCCGCGGCATGGCATAACCGCCGGAAACGATACCGTTTTCTGCCAGAAAGCGCATGCCGGACGTATCGAGTTCTTTCTGTAACTGTACAACGACTTCGGCAATTGTCCGTTTGCCGTCCACCAGGTGTTCGACCGCATATTTTAAGAGCATGCCAAGGCACGCAGTCTGTTCGCTGTCGATCAGCTGTTCTAAATACCGCAGATCCACGGTCTGCTTTCCGATGGCAAATCCATCCGTTCCCATGGTTTTTAATTTTAACCGCTCCGGCTCATTTTTGCGCACGGCTCCGCTCCGGTAATCCCTGCGTTTTGTGGCACCGTTTTTATCTTTTTCCATGATCCGGTGACTGTGCGGCAGGACGAACGGATGTGGCTTTTCTTCTGAAATCGGAAATTCTTTGCACAATGCCTTTGCTTTTTTTGTAATATCAACCGGCTTATAGCGGTCCATCTGGATCACGGTATCCGCAATATGGAAAAAGGCACCGGAACTGCCCGCTACCAGGATGGTAGAAATTCCTGCCTGCTCATACAGCTCGCGCGCACGGGAAAGAAACGGCGTGATCGGCTCTTTGTCCGGGCTGACTACTTTCTGCATAAATGCATCCCTTACCATAAAGTTCGTCGCAGACGTATCCTCATCCAGCAGAAACAGGCGGCTTCCCGCCTCCATGCCTTCCACGATCCCGGCTGCCTGCGATGTGCTTCCGCTGGCATCTTCCGTTGAAAAATGATGGGTATCTTTTCCGTTTGGCAGATCATTGATAAACATGGAAATATCGACATCTTTGATAAACCGTCCGTCCTCCGAACGAAGTTTTAAGGCGGTCTCATCCGTGATCACAAACTCTCTGCCGTCCCCTGCGATATGGTTGTAAACGCCCAGTTCGAGTGCAGTTAGAAGTGTGGATTTTCCATGATAGCCGCCACCGACGATCAGTGTGATTCCTTTCGGAATTCCCATACCGGTGATCGCACCTCTGTGCGGAAGCTGCATCGTCACCCTAAGGGATTCCGGAGAAGTAAAAGCCACGGACTGTTTCATCGGACGGGAGGAAATCCCGCTCTCCCGCGGCAGTACCGCATCATCGGCGACAAATGCAACCAGCCCCTGTTCTTTCAGCTGGTCACGGACTGCCTGCTGGTCTTCTGCCAGTTCCACAGCATCCCGGATTTTGCGGGCATCGAGATTTTTATAATAAAATGAGTGCTTTACACATTCCGGCAGATAGGTAAACAGAATTTTCTCCAGTTCCCTGGCATTGATCGTCCGTCCGTTTGCCGGAAATCCTACCGCAAAACGCGCGGTGATTTCTTTTTCATTCACTTCACAGGCTGTCCGGGTCAGAATCTCCTGTCCGCAGTGGGTTACCGAAATCAGGCCGCTTTTGCCCGATCCTTTCGCCTTAAATGTAAAGTGGTTGATCTGTGCGGCAAACGTGCGCAGCAGTTCATCTGCCAGTGCTGTGCGCGTCCGTGTATTTTTCATGGCATATTCCGGAAATGCCGCTGCCTTTGCATCCACGGTCACGCGCACATGGGAAGGCGCCGCAAACGGATCTCCCTGCACATGATCGATGGATAACACATAGTCTGCAAACCGGTAACTTCCCCGCAGGGATTTGTATGCCGGATAACTTTTATGGTCGATACTCCGTAACGTTTCTCGTAAATTGCTGTCTGATTGCATAATGACTCCTGTTTTCTTTTAAACGGAATGATTCCGCTTTTCTTTTTTCTTTAACAGCGCAGAAGTATCGAGTGCCTGGGAAGCCGTTTCCTCCGGTTTTGCTTTCTTTGTCTTTTCCTTTGGTTTTTCTGCTTCCGGCTCCGGCTGCCCGTCTTCTGCTGTTTTTTCTTTTGTCATTATAGCTTTTTTTGCTGGTCTCGTCCAGTGTGGCATTGGCGGAACATAGGCAAACCGCCGCATGGCGATATCTGCCAGAAATACGAAAAGCAAAAGGATTAAAAGCGGATTGGTCAGACAAACCCGTGCCCGCCCGGAAGCTTTTAACTTCTTCCATACATTCTTCTTTGGAGAAAGCATCTTTCCATACTGTTTGATGAACGCACAAAAGCTATCGTTTGTCAGCGCAAATTTGTACTCCTGCGAATACTGTACCACGGCTGCGGTGGTCAGGGCATTTTCGATTTTTTTGCCGTTTTTCCGCTGCACGCTCAGATTGTAGACACCGGAGACTGTCGTATCCAGCTGTGCCTCATAAGTTCCCGGCGCACTTGCGGTCAGTTTCGCCTGATGCGTTTTTCCATCCGGATCCGTGTACACAGCCTCCACCTGTGTCTGCTCTGCGTAGTCTTTGGCATAATAGGTAACTTTTGTTGTTCCGTTTACAGTAGTTACATCCACACGGTCTTCGCCGAGTGCTGTATTTCCCGCACTGTAATCGATGATCCGCTTCCACAGCTGCACGTAATCATTCTGCTGTGCCAGCCCGGCGGTCCAGCGGTTTGTCACATCGGTATTCCACGCAACCGTATGCCCCAGTCCATACTGCATGACAGACAAAATCGGGTCATCCTTTTCGGCAGATGCCAGCAGCACATTGGCTCCGGTTTTCGGAGAGGCACTCACGTACCCTTTGATCTGCGGCCAGCCATCGGCAAAGAGATTTTTCGTGATGGCATTGCTGCTGTTTCCTTTCAGTGAAAACTGTCCGTTCTGCAAATAGGTATCTCCATTTAAAAATACTTCCTGTGCAAAGATTTTCGGGATATCGGTTGAGATATCGGAATAATAATAGCGGCCGTTACACTGCGTTGCCAGTCGTTCCAGAAGCTGTCTGTCAGACGACTCTCCAACCGCTACCGTGGAAAGAGTTACATCGGCATCCTTGCAGTCCTTGATGATATCTTCAAAATTTTCGGTTTCCCCCTGTCCATCCGTCAGAAGGACAATATGCTTTAGCTGCGCCTTGCTCTTCTTGATTTCATTTAGTGCCGCACGCACGGCCGGTTTGATGGTCGTTCCACCGCCTTCGCTGATCGTCTCGATGCTTTGATGGATCTTGTCTTTATCCTTCACTTTTTCCAGCGGCACCTGCCAGGTGTAACCATCATCAAAGGTTACCACACCGACTTCATCTTTCGTATCCAGCTGATCCACAGCCGCTTTGGCAGCCGCGATCGCCAGATCCAGATTGGTGCCTCCTTCGGTCTGTTCCGACATACTGCCCGAATGATCAATCACCATGACCATTGCCAGATTCTGTTTCTCATTCACCCCACGCAGCTGCATATCGACCGGAAGAAGTTTCTCCAGTTCCGTATCCTGATATCCGCCCAGTGCAAAACTGTCCTCGCCGCCGCATGCCACCAGACCGCATCCGTAGTCTTTCACATAAGTTTTCAGATTTTTTAGAAAGCCCTTCGGCAGATCTGTCCGGTACACATTTTCCAGAATGATGCTCTTGTACTGCAGCATCTCTTTTAAAGTATCCGGTGCACTGACTGCGGATACCTGCCGGTAATTGCATCCGGCAGCATCCAAAAGTCCTAAAAACGGTGTGCTGTCCTCTCCCATTCCAGATACAAGCAGAATCTTTGGCAGGGAATCCACCGTCGCATACGTACCATAATCATTGTTTTTTTCACAGGTGTCCTTCGGTGCCTTCACGCGCACGGTATACTGCTGCGCATCGGTACCGACTACCTTCTGTTTCAAAACAAAACGGTTGCTGCCTTTGTTTAAATGCACGCCTGTCTGACTGACCATCTCCGTTCCCTGCAAAAGCTGCAGCTTCGCATCGGTCTCATAGTTGCTTTCCACAGTTACGGTCATGGAATAGGAATCACCCGGATAAAGATACTCCGGCATTTCCACGTTTTCGATATAGGCATCGCTCCCCTGCTTTGTATCTTCATAGAGAACCGAATACAGCTGCACGTTTTTTGCCGTCAGTGCCGATGCCGTATGCTCGATGTTTCCCTTTGTCTGCTTTCCATCCGTAAGCACCACAAGCCGTCCTGCCGCATTGTCCGGGATCATGGAAAGTCCTGTGGAAACGGCTTCCTCAAGGTTGGTTGCATCCGCCTCCGGTGCCGAGAGAATCTGAAAACTGTGTTTCTCACTGGTCAGAAACTGTTCCACAACCGCATTGGCTCCAAACGTTACGATGGCATACTGATTGTTCTTTGGCATGTCTTTAACCTGCCGGCTCATATACTGCTCCATCTGCGTGAGATTTGCGGCATTGCTCTCCGACAGATCAACCAGAAAAACGGTTGTGTCTTTCGCGTGGGAAAGCGGCACCGAAATTCCACAGACAGCCAGCACCAAAAGGGCAAGCCCCACCAGACGCACCGCAAGATAAAACCGCCCACGGTAACGCATCTGCCGGACATAACAGATCCACTCCAGTATCATAAGAAGAAGCACAAGGATAAGGATGACATTGCGCATCTGCTTTCGCACAAGCTGCCGCTGCATCGTGTTGCGGCTGCCGGAATCGCCTGCCGTGATCCGTCCATCCGACTGGCTGCTGCATGCAAATTTTACAATATAGGATTCCTTTCTGCCGCCCGCTTTTACGGTAAACAGTCCTGCCTGATCGGCAGGTGCTGCAATCTGCTGCACGTCCACACCGTTTAATGCATGAAACTGCACGGTATCTCCGGCATCATAGACGTTTTGGGAAAGAAGGGAACTGTCCTCAAGATAGTGCAACGCATGGTTCATAAATACCGGAAACTCCGGCTGCAGGGCAAAATCCGATTCCCGCAGATCAAATCCGAGTACGACCTCCCGGATTCCGTCATGCTCCCCGTAGTATGCGGCGCACTGCTTTCCGTTCCACAGAAAGCCCGTGGCCCAGACCGGCAGATCATACACATACGTCTGATTTACCCCGAGCGCAAAGTCCCGGATTCCGGAAGTCAGTTCGGTATCGCTGGCAGACAGACTGACATTTTTTTCCTCGTTCTTTCCTTCTTTGGCAAAAATCATCCGCGCCTTCTGCTGATTAGATTCCTGCACTGCCGTATCCGCATCAAAAATACAGACCCCCGGATCGTCACTGTCAAGTGCATCCGTTGTTTTTGCCTTGGAAAGATTCTCTCCGGTCACGGCAAGATACGCTTTTTCGATATAGGTATTTCCTTCCCCGATCAGTGTGGCTTTGCTCGTGGAAACCCGGTCTTTGAGTGCATAAGCACAGTTATCTTCTTTTAAGGAATCCTTCTGGCTGCTGCCGGCAAATGTCACTGCGGAAAGTTCGGTATGCAGTGGCTGTTTTCCCCATTTCACCTGTTTGAACAGGCAGGTATACGTCTCGTCTGCGGCAAGGGAAAGTGTACGCACTTCAAGAATTTTCTTTCCCTCATACAGCGTAATCTCCATATTTGCCGCATGATCGCTGTAATTTGTCACGCCTGATGCAACCGTATACGTGTCCCCGCTGCTGTCTTTGGTGCAGGACAGAAACGTATTCGCCACGTTAGAAACGGGACTTCCCACCACGCGGATGGTTGCCTGAAGCTGACTTTTGAGATTTTTCGTCTGTTTTGCCCCAATGCCGTCGGTATAGACGATGACATCTGCCAGATCGTTCTTTTTGTCTTTTTTCTGCACCGTCTGTACGGTTGCCAGTGCATCAGAAAGCGATCCGGCTGTGTCCGTGCCCTTGATGTCTGCCAGCGTCCGATACAATGCTTTTTTCTCGGAAGTATGGACGGCAAGCAGATTGGTTCCCGTGCCGTCACAGGTAACAATGGATATTTTTGCCCCATCCGAAGCGGCAATCTGCTCTTTGATCTCACTTACGGCTTCCCCTAGGCGGGTATTGCCCCCTTTGGTGAGATGCTTCATGCTTCCGCTGGTGTCAATCAGATACACCACGTCCGTACTGCCTGTACCCTTACGCTGTACAAACGGTGCCATCAGTGCCAGAATAAGCATCAAAAGAATCACGATCTGCAGATACATCAGCAGATTGTGCAAAAACTTTTCCCAGAACGTTTTAGACTGTTCATTATAAAAAAGCTTCTTCCACAACAGATTCGAAGACACTGGCGTGTCTGTCCCCTTTGGCACAAGCAGATATAAAATCACAACAACCGGAACCGCCAGCAAAAATGCCAGCGGCCACAAACTCTCAAATATCATAATCCATCCTCAAATTTTTCTCAGACAAACAAAGGTCTTAAATCTTCTAAAATAAGCGCGCGTCTCTCTTTTTCGGAATCACAGAGTATATAGGTGCCTCCGGCAGCCGATGCACTTTTTTTCAGCCGCACAGAAAGCTTTTGCAGTTCCTGTTCATAGCGCGCAATCACATCCGCACGCATCGTCACGCGCAGTTTTTCTTTGGACTCCATATCTATCAGATTGCGCGTACCGTCCATTGTCACACGCAGTTCTTCCGCACACAGTGTCTGAAGCAACACGGGTCTTTGTTTCGTAAAGTCCAGATACTGCATCGTTTTTTCCAGACGATCCTGCGTGGGATCTGTCGCTGCTTCGGTCAGGAAATCACTGACGATCACGGTAACTCCCGCCCCACGCCTCTGCATCTGGCGCACGGCGGAAAAAGAATCCGTCTCTGTCCCCGAAAATGTACGTGCCTGCAGCCATCCAAGTACTTTTGGCAGTGCATTCTTTCCCCCGGAAACCACAAGCGGAGTTCCCATCTGGCTGCTGTCATACAGCACCAGCCGGTCCATATGGTGCAAAGTCAGAAAGGCAATCACCGCGCACAGATCCTGTGCCAGTTCTGCCTTGCTCTTTTTTCCATAGTGCATTGATGCACTGGTATCTAAAATAACCGATACCACTGCTTCCTTTTCTTCGAAATATTCCCGGATATACATGCGCTCCGACCGCGCATAGACATTCCAGTCCAGCCTGCGCAGATCATCTCCCGGCATATACTCCCGGAAATCGGAAAATTCCGCAGAAGTCCCTTTCTGTACGGATCTGCGGTTTCCTGCCATATTCTGGCTGCTTTTCTGTTTCATCGCGATTACAAGCCGCGACAGCTGTTCATAAATTCCCGCATCAAGCATACAGTCCCTGTTCCTTTTCTGTTAAGATCTGCCCAATCACCGCATCTTCCGTAATCCCCTCCGATACCGCATCAAAACTGAGCAGAATCCTGTGCCGCAATACCGGAAGTGCAACACATTTGACGTCCTCAAACGAGACATTCAGGCGGTTTTCCATAAATGCGCGTGCCCTGGCTGTGCGGATCAGTGCCTGTGCCGCACGCGGGCTTGCCCCCTCCCGGATATACGGATTGTCTGCATGAGTTGCCATAACCAGATCCAGAATATAATCCATGACGGCATCCGCAATCGGAATCTGTGCAACGCATGCGCGCGCTGCAAGCAGGCTTTCCCGGTCCATGACCTTTTCGATCTTTGGCGGATGGTTTCCCTCCGTCAGTTCCACGATTCCCCGCAATTCCTGCCGGTCCGGAAATTTTACCAGCACTTTAAACAAAAAACGGTCCAGCTGGGCTTCCGGCAGCGGATAAGTTCCCTCGTTTTCGATCGGATTTTGTGTGGCAAGCACCAGAAACGGCTCCGGCAGCTGATGGCTGGTCGTTCCGATCGTCACGGTGTGTTCCTGCATGGCCTCTAAGAGAGCTGACTGTGTCTTTGGCGTGGCACGGTTGATCTCATCCGCCAGCACCAGATTGGCAAAAATCGGTCCTTTTTCAAACCGGAATGCACTTTTTTGCTCTTCTTTTACGATGATGTTGGTACCGGTCACGTCACTCGGCATCAGATCCGGGGTAAACTGGATTCTCTGGAAACTCAGATCACACACCTGGCTGATCGTACGCACCAGCATGGTCTTTCCCAGTCCCGGCATACCTTCTAAGAGTACATTTCCGCCCGCCAGAAGTGCCAGCATGACCTGGCGGATGACGTCTTTTTGTCCGATAATTCCCTTTGCAATTTCCTGTTCACATGCCATGGTGTTCTGCTGGCATACTTCATATTCTGTCATAAGATCTCCTCTCCATCAGTTCAGATTTTCAAAATAATTCCGGATGACATCTTCCATGCCGGCCGGGTATTTTCCATTGGCAATGCCTTCGTAGGCCTCTTTCGTGTAATCGCCGACCACGGAATCTAAATCCACGTGTTCGCCTTTCCATGCCAGACCATTCTTCGCCTTGTAATAATCGGAATTCTTCGAATCCCCCTTGTCCTTTGTGATACTGCTGTCGTTTCCGAGTTTATTCGGAACACTCACATAATCATGTGTTCCCCCTCCGGATCCGGTTCCGCGTCCACCGCCTGTTCCGTTTCCTGTTCCACTTCCGTTTCCGCTTCCTGTCCCCTTGCCGTTTCCGCTTCCACTTCCATTGCCACTTCCACTTCCGTCCTTTCCACTGCCCGAATCTTCCCCATCCCCGGAATCCTGGGAACTGGTTTCCGAAGACTGCGTGGATTCCCCACGCTGCGTACCGCTTTGTGTAGTGCTTTGTACATCCCCCTGTGCCAGCTGGTTTCCTGTATTGGTATTCACCTGGATATTTTTAAGTACCGATGCAAGGGCATCCGTCCCGGAAATCTGTGCCGCCTGTCCATACTTGTAAGAAAGTTTCTGCCCGGCAGATGCCAGTGCCTGCTTCGTATCTGCCTGCTGCATTTCTTTTTGCGATAAGGCCAGTGACTGTATCAGTTCCTGCAGGGCTTTCTTTTGTTCTTTTGTCATGGAAGAGGTGTCGGTCTGTTTTAAGGCATCCATCACTTTTTGGATTTCTTTTTCCTTTTCCCGGGCTTCCTGCCGGATGGCATGCCGCTGTTTCACCTGTTTATGCGCGGGGGACGGCACAAACGAAAGAACAAGAGCCAGCCCAAGGGAAAGAAAAAGTGCCACAAGTTTCCTTCGGTCCGGACAAACACGCGCCTTTTTCCATGCATGGTCTTCCTGTAACATATGCACGGCATCGCTGCGCTGCATCCGGTCGATACTGCCCTCTTTTCCGATACGCCCATATGCCGTCACGATCCGTTCCTGAAACCCGAAACGGTCGATCTGCTGTGCTGCCTGTACCATGGTACATCTCTTCATTACCGTATAAATGCCTCCAGCTGCCGCACCACATAAAACTGCCAAAACAGCCCACACATGCACCGTATAAAAAGGGACAAACACCGCACATCCTTCCAGCACCATGGCGATGGTTCCACCTGCGGCAATTCCTGTGCTTTCATAGCGCAGGAACTTTTTTACGTTCTGTTTTCTTTTGCTGTAACGGATTTCCTGCAACAGAAATGCTTTTTCATCCATGCTGCTTTCCCCCTGCATGTTTTCTTCCATATCCTGCCATCGGATTGATCCGCCGCATCGCAATCAGAAGAAAGACAAATGCCAGTGCCACAAATAAAAGCGTGGAAACGGCCATCCATCCATAATGTACGGCAGCACCCGAAACAGAAAGTGTTTTCCCGTAATTTGTGATCAGTTCTTCCGCCACGGATGTTCCGGTCATACTCCAGGTAAAAAATTCAAGCAGATACATGCCCGGATTGACCAGAAGCACCCAGCAGGATTTTTCCGGTACACCACCTGACATGCGGACAACCGAGGTGACCAGATAGGGAAGAAAACTTCCGATAAACAGCAGGACATAGATACCATACGATAAAATTATGGCACTGATCGTTTTTTTACAGATGGAAGAACACAAAATTCCAATACTTGCAGAAACGAACGAAACCAGTAATGATACCGCCAGAAACCAGAACAGATTGCCCCATGAGAGTCCGCCGATGACAAATGCCAGTGCTACGATCGGAAGTCCTGCCACCACATAAAACATGCTCTGGATCATCGCGGTGAGCACCTTTCCCATAATAATGGAAAATCCGGTCATGCTGGTTGTCATCATAATATCAAAGGTCTGCCGCTCTTTCTCACCCGAAATTGCAGAAGCCGTGCGCACCGGGACTACCACTCCCAGAATAAAAATCTGCGTGACCGCAAGTGCCGGATACAGCCCGACAATGCTGCTGTATATGTTTGCAGACGAATAGGTCATCTGCTGGGAAAACAAAAACATGGCAAAGAAAAATACAACTGCCATAATCGCCTCATAAGCAAATATTTCCCAACAGATCCGCATACTGCGCGCCTGTACTTTAATATCTTTTTTTACCATTGGATTAATTCTCATCTTCCTGCCCTCCTGTCAGCTGCATAAACAGGGATTCGAGATTTCCCTCTTCTTTATAAAATCCTGTCACGATAATTCCATTCTGTATCATCTGTGCGATCAACTGCGCGATTTCTTCCTCTTTCATGGCATGCGAGATATGGATTTCCTTTTCTCCCACCGATTCCACACGGATCTGGGGGTGTTCCTTAAGCATGCGCACTGCCGGCTCCATCTCCCCGTGAACCGAAACCACGATCCGGTTTCCACCGAAAACATGTTCCATGACATCCTCAATGTTTCCTGCTTCTACGAGTTTTCCGTGATCCATAATGCCGATGCTGTTGCACATCTCTGCGAGCTCCGACAAAATATGGGAACTGATCACAATGGTTTTTCCCATGCTGCGCAGATTCTGCAATAGTTCTTTCATCTCCACACGCGCACGCGGGTCCAGACCGGAATTCGGTTCATCCAGTACCAGAAGGGAAGGATTGTGGATGAGTGCACGTGCCACACACAGCCGCTGCTTCATTCCGCGGGAAAGCGTATCCACATAAACCTCTTTTTTGTCGGACAGATTGACCAGTTCGAGCAGATCATTGGATACCGCAGTGATCTCCCTGGAAGTCATACGGTACATGGAACCGTAAAAATCCATATATTCGCTGACTTTTAAATTGTCATACACACCAAAGAAATCCGGCACATAACCAATCTGCTTTTTGATTTCCTTCGGATGCAGCAGGGCATCCACGCCATGGATCGTAATGGTTCCTTCTGTCGGCGGCATAAGTCCGCATACCATCCGGATTGTTGTTGTCTTTCCGGCTCCGTTTGGTCCCACAAAGCCAAACAGATCCCCTTTGGGCACATGCAGGTTCAGATCCCTGACCGCCTGAAATTTTCCGTAGTTTTTATACAAATGACTAATTTGAAGCATTGGACACCTCCTGACCGGCAATCGTATACAGACAGCCAAACGAAATTTCCGAGCACCTGCTCTCTATGGTTTTTCCGTAGTCTGCGGTTACTCCTTCCACTACAACAGTACCCGACACATCGTTCTGCCGCCGGATCTGGCACAGTCCCAGATACAGTGCGGCTGCCATATCCTTATGCTTATACGAATATGTATTTCCATTCATGTTGTCTTGCGATAACACGCTGTAGACATCATCAAAATAAGAAATCTGCTGGGACAGCAGTGGTTTTTTACTTTTCCCGTCTATCGTTATGGTTTCACCTGCTTTTACATCCGAAAATACCATGACCGTATCATCCGACACGCAGACAAGATAAGGGAAATCATAGGACGTGTTGTTTGTTATGTTTCCCCCCTGTTTCTGCTGCGTGATCACCAGACCACTGGTGTCTATGCTTCCACATCCTTTGGCAGTTCCTGCCGCAAACAGATAGGCATTTTCAAAATTGCTCTGCGGTTTTACCCCAAGGGACAGCCCCCTGTCATATTCCACCAAATAGTGATAACGGTCTTCATATACCCTGCCGGAAGATGCCATACTATAAGATTCACTGAGACCTGTACCACCATATGCGTAATTATCATTCAGCCGTACCTTCCACGGTTTTACCCCGGAATGATACGCATTGTAATAGGTGGCGATACCAGTGGTACTTTTTCCATCCGCCTGCTGTGCGGTCACCGAATAAACCCGTGTCTCATGCAGCTTTAAATTCCGCCCGCCGATAAATACCACACCGATAAAAATTATGCCAAGCGCCGGTACCCCCAACCAGTACCAGTCTCTTTTTTTCATCTTGCAAAGCAGAAGATAAAGCACCGGTCCAACAACGATCACATAGACCACTATCAGAACTTTCAGCCAGGAAAAATCCAATGCCGTATTGAGGTGGTCAATGACACCGAATGCATTTTCCCCACTCCATCCCCATTCCTCGTCATTGACATACTGGGAATAGCTCATGGAATATCCTGCCACCTGGTCATAAATTCCGTAACACAGATCCGGGGAAACTTTCTGCATCTGTTTTTCGCCAAAAGAAATGGCACATACACCGATGGCACCATCCCCACAGGCATACACCCACCCCGGATAAGCTTCGCTTTTGCTTGCATTTGTATTGTTCCGCTGCAGCTTTGCAACCGGCATCTGTGAAAAATCAATCCCGGTAAATCCGGAATAACTTCCCAATTGCTGCATTTCTTTCGATACCTCATTTTCTTCTCCCACTTTGCTGACGCTTTTGCAGCTGACCTCCATAAATGAGGAATCAAAACCACCCAGTGTATCTTTGCCGCGCTCTCCGGTTCCAATCAGCAGCCATCCACCGTTTTTCACCCATTTCTCGATTGCCTTGATATTCTCTTTCCCAAGTGAACTCACATCGTAGGAATCAATCACAAGAAAATACAGTTCATCCAGCTGCGCCTGCAATGTATCCGCGTCCATCTGTGTCAGATATACATTCTGGTCTTTTCCGTGAAGATAATAGGTCTGGCCGCTCATGCTCATCCAGCCAAGCGCATCATAATGATCCGAAAGCACTCCCACACCAATACCGCGCTTTTCTTTGCCAAAAATACTGGCAAATGCTTCCTTTGCCACAACGTTTCCCTTTTCATCGATAAATGCCACGATTCCGTTTCCGCGTGTCTGGCTGACATCCGCATACGGAATGGTCATTGTATACTGTTTTTTCCCGTTCTGCGGCAATGTCAGGCGCTGTTCAAATGCGCAGCCGTTGGAGTTGTCGGTACCGGAAAACACCAGACGCACCTTCCCGGTAAAATCCGCCCCGCTGTTTTTTGCCTCCACCTGTACGACACAGTCTTTTTCCTGTTTCAGCAGAGTCACCGTTGCCGACAATGCCTGTTTCTGATCTGCATATACATTTGCTCTGCCACAAAATATGCCTAAAAATGCCAGGCATACCAGAAGCAGACTGCAGATTGTCTTTCTAATTTTCATAATCTTCTCCTTCCATAAATGTTCTTTACGGTTTCCTGTCATTTATGATAACATACGTTATTTTGGAATGACATTAAGGTTTTCTTAAAATTGTCTGGCTTATTTACAGAATTTCTTAAAATAAAAAGCCCCTGCTCTCGCAGGGACTTCCAGAACCTTCTATCAGATATAATTTTTTATTGTGCGGTGGCACGGAACATGACATTTCTGTATTTTGCAAGTACACGCATCAGAATGCTTCCAAGAACGCATACTGAAATCACCTCTCCGATTCCGACCGTCATGGCATTAAACGGGATGGTTACATTCACACCGTGGAAATATACTGCCGGAATACCGTACGCATAGACCAGCACGAACGGAACAATAATCATATTAAAAATAACCGGCGGAAATGTGCATGCAATCTTGTGATTGCGCAGCAGATAGGTACATACCGCTGCCAGCAGCGTGGCAATGCTTCCGAAAATGACATCATAGATCACGGCGCCTGTCAGCAGATTCGCAAGCAGACAGCCAATCCACAGTCCCGGAATCGCTGCCGGCGTAAAAACAGGCAGGATACACAGTGCTTCGGAAAAGCGTACCTGAATCGTGTGGGATGCAAGTCCCAGTGCGTTGGCTACAAAAGTCAGCACTACATAAAGTGCTGCAATCACAGCAGCCTGAACAATAAATGTTACCTTTTTGTCTCTCATATCCATTTGTCTCCTTTAGTTTTGTTTTACGAGTGGAAGGTCTCGAACACTCGGTAATTTTTCGTGCAATCCCCTGTTTACAGAATCTGCAACGGTTGACAGTATAGCACAGTACACCGCAAAAAGCAAGAATGCAATTTTCTACTGCCGGATATTTCTTTTCCTCTCCGTTTTGTATATTCCACATTATAGCAATAACAAAACCATTTTACAACAGGCCGCTATCATGTACGCAGATACCCCTGCATACTTTTTAACGCATTTTTCTCCAGCCGCGACACCTGCGCCTGCGAAATATGAATTTCATCCGCGACTTCAATCTGTGTCTTTCCCTCAAAAAAACGCAGACGGATGATATGCTCATCCCGTTCATTCAGATGTGACAGGGCATCGGAAAGTGACAAATCCTCCACCCAGTGCTCTTCTTTGTTTTTCTTGTCCGAAATCTGATCCATCACATACAGGGTGTCCCCTCCATCCGTATAAACCGGATCAAACAGACTTAAGGGCGTCTGGATGGCATCCAGGGCATACACCACATCCTCCACCGGAATCTCACATTCGGCTGCAATCTCTTCGAGAGTCGGTTCCTTTTGTGCATTTTTTGCCAGCCGTTCCTTTGCCTGCATGGCTTTATATGCAATATCACGCAGTGAACGCGGAATGCGGTAACTGCTGTTATCCCGCAGATACCGGCGGATTTCACCGATAATCATCGGGACGGCATAGGTGGAAAATTTCACCCCGACACTCGTATCAAAATTATCTATTGCCTTCATCAGTCCGATACAGCCAATCTGGAACAGATCGTCCACATTTTCATTATGATTATTAAACCGTTTGATCACGGATAATACCAGCCGGAGATTTCCCTTGATGTAGGTTTCTCTGGATGCCTTGTCGCCGGCTTTTATCTTTTTGAAAAGTTCATCTTTTTCTTCTTCTTTCAGTATTGGCAGCTGGGCCGTATTTACCCCGCATATTTCAACTTTGTACGTAGACATGGGATTCCTCCGTTATAATTGGATTTATAATAAAGGATTCCCATGTGCTGTTTTTTTATTCATTTTCATCCGGTTGTTCCGGACATGGAAAAAGCGGGACGTAAGTCCCGCTTTCCCCTCAAATTTACCGGTCCCACTTATCGCAGAGCGAATTGATCTGATCCGCAAACTTTCCAAGATCTTTATTCGCCATGCCCTGACATTTTTTAATAACGGCAATGAGACGTTCTCCTGCTATCATCAGGCGGTCAAACGCGCCGGATTTTGCACGGTAAACACCCTGTGTCTTTTTCTCCACAAGCTGTCTGCTTCCCTGTGCGATCTGTTCTCCGGTAAGCAGATCATACGCATCCCCGCTATATGGAGCTAAAGCATCAAATCCCACATCGTTTTTGACATGTTCCGCAAACTCTACCGCGGTGGTTTCCTCGCCATGTACAATAAACACTTTCTTCGGCGGCTTCTTAAAGTTTGCAATCCATGCAGTCAGATGATCCCTGTCCGCATGCCCACTGATACCCGGAAGGTTTACGATGCTTGCTCTGACCTCAATTTCCTCTCCGAAAAGCTTTACCTTTTTGACTCCGTTTAACAGAGAATAGCCCAGCGTTCCCGGCACCTGATAACCGACAAACAGAATCGTAGAATCCGTCCGCCACAGGTTGTGTTTCAAATGATGCCGGATACGGCCGGCTTCGCACATGCCGGAAGCCGAGATAATCACTTTGGATTTCTGGTTGAAATTGATCATCTTGGATTCTTCACTGGAAACTGCCACTTTCAGTCCCGGAAACTGGATCGGGTTGATGCCCGACTGTACCAGCTGTCTTGCTTCCTCATCAAAGCACTCTTCCACACTCTTATGAAAAATATTTGTTGCCTCCACGGCAAGCGGACTGTCGATATATACTTCAAATCCCGGATACTCCGGCAGCAGCCCCTCGGTTTTGATCCGGCGCATATAGTAAAGCATTTCCTGCGTCCTGCCGACAGAAAATGCCGGAATGACCAGATTTCCGCCTTTGGTAAACGTGGAATTCATCACCTTTGCCAGTTCTGCCGCATAATCCGGCGGTGTATTGTGATTGCGGTTTCCATAAGTGGATTCCATGATCACATAGTCCGCTTCCTCAAGATATTCCGGATCACGGATCAATGGACGGTTGTAGTTTCCAATATCCCCGGAAAAGACAAGTTTTCTTGTCTCGCCATCCTCAGTCACCCATATTTCAATGGAGGAGGAGCCAAGCAGATGCCCCGCATCGACAAACCTTATGGTCAGTCCCTCGCAGATCTGCACCGTTTCATGGTATGTACACGGAACGAAATGCTCTAAAACCCCCTGCGCATCCTCCATGTTATACATCGGTGTCACTTCCGGCCTTCCTGCACGCCGCGCCTTGCGGTTTTTCCATTCTGCCTCAAATTCCTGAATATGTGCCGAATCCTTCAGCATGATATTACACAATTCACAGGTTGCCGTTGTTGCAAAAATCTTTCCCCGGAACCCGTGATTATACAAAAGTGGGAGAAGTCCGGAATGATCAATATGGGCATGCGTCACAAACACATAATCAATCGTTGCCGGGTTAACCGGTATCTCCTGATTCACATACAGATCCGCCCCCTGTTCCATACCACAGTCCACCAGAAAATGAGTCTCCCCAAATGCCACATAATGGCAGCTTCCCGTCACCTCACGGTCTGCCCCTAAAAATTCAATCTTCATAAAAACCACGCCCTTTCATCCTGCTGTCCTTGTTATTTTGCATATAAATTTTACTATTTCAGAGCAAATTTTATGTAATTAGTATAGCACACTTACACATTATTTTGAATTGATTTTTTCAGCCGCACCATAATTTTTTTCTCCAGTCTCGAAATATAGGATTGCGAAATTCCAAGCAGGTCTGCCACTTCTTTCTGGGTCATTTCCCTGCCGTCTTTTCTTCCGATTCCATAGCGCAGACAGATAATTTCTTTTTCCCGCGGAGTCAGCGTATTAACCGCAGTGCGGAGAAGCATGATCTCCGCCTCATTCTCCATATCCCGGTAAATGATATCTTCATCGGTTCCAAGAATATCCGAAAGAAGAAGTTCGTTTCCATCCCAGTCCACATTCAACGGCTCATCAATTGATACCTCCAGCTTCACTTTATTATTTCTGCGCAGATACATAAGAATCTCATTTTCGATACACCGGGACGCATAAGTCGCCAGTTTGATCTTCTTTTCCGGATTAAATGTATTGATTCCCTTGATCAGCCCAATCGTTCCGATGGAGATCAGATCCTCCACACAGATTCCGGTATTTTCAAATTTCCGTGCCAGATATACCACCAGACGCAGATTGTGTTCGATCAGCTGCTTTCTTGCGTCTTCGCGCGTCATGGGTTCACTGTCCCCATGCAGCCCGCTTAAAGCGATAAGACAGCGGTTCTCCTGTTCCCGCTCCAATGGTGGTGGCAGTACATCTGCCCCTCCTATGTAAAAAACCTCATCATCCGTAAAAAACAGGCGGATTCTCTTCCACACCAGTTCAAACAGTGAAAACATTACGTTTCTCCTTTCTCAGTTTTTTTGTCATTTGGGATGGATCTTTTGTGCAGCCACAGTGGTCTGCCACCGATGCATGCAGAATCAGCTGATACGGTTTATTGCACAGCACCCCATTTTCCGCGCAGCCAACCCATACCTGTTTCCAGTCACAGAATTTTGCCGGCTCCGTCTCTACTTTCATCCCATCCATGCAGTACACCTGCAATTTTCCATGCGGATTTCCGAGTGCACGGTATGGAATCTCCTTTTGTACCGTTTTTTCATCGACAAGCTTCTGCAGCAGGTCTGCATCTGCAATATGTACCGGATTCCCACTTAATGGCATGGTTAAAAGATTGCCGGAATCCAGCAGTCCGATACATGGAACCGACACCGTTTTGTTATACAGGACCACAGACATCTGTCGCTTTTGCCTCTGCACCGACACCACAAGATTTTTGACAAGTACGTAAGTGATTCCGGCCGTTGCCAGTGCGGTATACAGATACAGATTTTCCAGTCCCGTCAGATTGTAAACTGCAGTTGCCACTCCGTTTAACAATACAATGGACAACCAGCTGCTTAAAATCCTCACCATCCTCTGTTTTTTATTTTCCCTGCCAAACGCAAGAAAAACCATAAGCGGCACGATGCCGATGGCAGTACACAGAATGGAAATTGCATAAGGCAGCACCATCAGTCCAAACGCTTCAAGTCCCGTGCCGGAAACCGCCGCAGCCAACATGCGCAGATTCCGGTGACAGACTGCACTTTTGCAAAATACACAGGTAAGGGATAATACAAGAAAATTCATCAGAAAGTTTTGTTTCAGAAAGATATCAATATAGAATACATATATAAAAAATCACCTCCTGTCTCTGCTCCTATTATAAGAAAAATATTCCTCATAATTTGGCAAAAACAAGAGGTTGTTATTTGGAAATTATCGACATATTGTGCGATTTTATCTTCTAGGGTTCTTCAGGAAATCCGGAATATTAATTTCTACCGGCTTTACATTGCTTTCTACCGGCTTCGGACGCTGAATCCCGGAATAGTTCGAAGCGGAAAGAGTCGGTGCCTGTGCCTGCGGCTGATTGACCGGTCTACTTCCCACACCGGTACCTGTATTGACATAATTGCTGTTATTGACCCCCGGAAAACTATTGTTTCCAGAAGCAGCTGCACGGCTGACAATTCCAACGGAACCTGTCGGACGGACATTGTTTGTATTCGGATATACCATACGGCCACCGATTCCACCCGCCTGCTGCTGTGGCTTCATCTTCATGGATGGATTCTCCAATCCGGTTGCAATTACAGTGATCGTAGCTTCATCTGTCATGGTCTCATCATACTTTGCACCAAAGATGATATTTGCATCTTCTCCTGCCAGATCCTGTACATAGCTTGCTGCATCATTTGCATCCATCAGGGAAATATCACCGGAAATATTGATGATTACATGGCTTGCACCATTGATGGTTGTCTCAAGAAGCGGAGATGCAACGGCAAGTTTCACTGCCTCGATTGCTTTCTCATCGCCCTTGGCATTACCGATACCGATATGTGCCATACCCTTGTCCTTCATAACGGTCTGCACATCGGCAAAATCCAGATTGATAAGTGCCGGCAGATTGATCAGATCTGTGATTCCCTGTACTGCCTGCTGTAATACTTCGTCTGCTTTCTTTAATGCATCCGGCATGGAAGTACGTCTGTCAACGATCTCTAAAAGTTTATCGTTTGGAATAACGATCAGGGTATCCACGCTCTCTTTGAGTTTTTCAATACCGGATACGGCATTGATCATACGTTTCTTTGCCTCAAACTTAAATGGCTTTGTCACAACTCCAACGGTCAGGATTCCCTGCTCCTTGGCAATCTTTGCAACGACCGGTGCTGCACCGGTACCGGTACCGCCACCCATACCACAGGTAACGAATACCATATCTGCACCCTTGACTGCAGCGGATAATTCTTCTGCACTTTCCTCTGCTGCTTTCTCGCCGATCTCCGGCTGTGCTCCTGCACCAAGTCCTTTTGTAAGCTTTTCTCCGATCTGTATCAACGTAGGAGCCTTGCAAAGCTGCAACGCCTGCTTATCTGTATTTACTCCGATAAATTCGACTCCACCTATATTCTCATCAATCATGCGGTTCACAGCGTTATTACCAGCACCACCTACACCAATCACGATAATTTTGGCACTCGTATCTGTCTCTGTTGTCCGAATCTCCAGCATGGTTCTTCCTCCTCTTTCCTATAGCCCTGCGGCACCGTGAAACATAAAAATGTTTCATACGTACCCATATAGACTATAATATAATTTTTCATACAAATAATCAACCGAAAATTATGATTTTTTATTATCTTTTTTCGAACTTTCCGTTTTGTCAAACACAATATTTGTCGTTTCTTCTGTCCAGTTTTCTAAATGTAGTGTTCCTTCCATTCCCTGCAGCTGCGGCTTGATTTTTGCCAGCCGCTCCACTTTCTGGGTCAGAAATTCCAGGGAACCCATGGAAACTTTAACCGTCCCGTATGTCAGAACCGGCTCATTTTCCACACCATAGGTAATGGAATCCGGGATCAGATCATTCCGTTTTAAAGCCTGCGTCAGCGTCAGAAGCTGCTTTAGCCGCTTTGAACCGATCGGCAGCTTTTCATACTGCACTACTTTTTTACAGTCAATCCCAAGGATCTGCGGTGTATCCTCAATCACACGGTCAGACAATTCTGTCACAATCCCATCTTTGTCGAAATAGACATTCTTATTGATCGAGGAGAGATACAGATATCCCATGATTCCTTTCTCATACACTTTGATATGCAGCGTCTGCGGATCTTTCAGGCTGATCTCCATCGTGTCCACAAACGGAACTTCACTGGTATTGACAAATTTATATTTCAGGAATACATACAGGGAATTCCAGGAATACTCATCGTTTAATACTGCTTTTTCAATCACTTTGGCATCGTAGAGTTTGTTTCCCTCCACCTCCACATTTTTTACTTTAAAAACAGTAAAAATAATCAGGACTGCCAGCGCAAGCACTATCAGGATTCCGAGTATTCCCTGCAGGATATTTTTTCTTTTTTTCTTTTTTCTTCGTTCTTCTTTAATCATGACAAACCTACTCGATCGTATCCAGACGGATGCCCTTCGACACGCTCAGCGCAAGCCCCATCTCTGCCATAAGGAATACAAGCGAGGTACCTCCGTAACTGATAAACGGCAGAATGACACCGGTATTCGGAATCGTATTGGTAACAACCGCAATATTTAAAACTACCTGAATCGCAATATGTGACATAATGCCCGTCACCAGAAGTGCCCCGTACAGATCCTTTGCATTATTGGCAATGACCATCATCCGCCAGAGCATCAGGACAAACAGAAGAATGACACAGACGGCACCGAAAAGGCCGAGTTCCTCACAGATAATGGAAAAAATCATATCATTCTGTGCCTCCGGCACATTGCCCAGCTTCTGCAGGCTCTGTCCGAGTCCTTTTCCAAACAGCTTGCCGGATCCGATTGCATAGAGTGCCTGCATGGTCTGATATCCCTTATCTCCCGCTGTCTCCGGATGTTTCCATGCCTCCACACGGTCACTCCGGTAAGACGCGATATTGATAAATGCGAAAATAAACAGCACCCCCAGCACGGCAACCACAAAAAACTCTTTGTACTTCGGACTTGCCACAAACAGCATACAGACAGCAATCCCAAGAATGATAATCGCCGTACTCAGGTTGTTTACCGCGACAAACAAAACAAGCGGCACCAGACGGATTCCTACTTTTGCCATGCTTGAAACCTTATCCAGCTGCTTGGGAATACGCTCGATCAGCATCGCCAGATAAATAATGATGGCAATCTTTGCAAGCTCCGATGGCTGAAAGCCGATCGGTCCGACCTGAATCCAGCGGGACTGTCCGTGGGAGCTTCGCGTCAGCCCCGGTACCTTTGCCAGAACGACAAGGCAAAACCCCAGGGCTCCCCAGTATGCCAGCCTTCCGAATTTTCTCCACACATGATAATCCTTCTTTGCAAAATAGAACATAAAAACAAGACCGATTGCGATATTTCGCGCCTGCAGTTTCAGATAATGTGCACTGTCCCCATATTTATTTGCTGATGTATACGAACTGGAACTGTAAAGCATCACCAGTCCAAAACACAATAGGAAAATAATGATAAACAACAGATTATAGTCAAAATATGTTGTTTTCTTTTCCCCACGTCTCCGTTTCGGCACGACTCACTACTCCTCTAATCCACGAACGATTTCTTTGAATATCCGGCCACGCTCCTCATAGTTCGGGAACATGCCCCAGCTGGCACATGCCGGTGAAAGCAGAACCGCATCCCCGGATACTGCATGGTCATAGCAGTAACGGATCGCTTCCTCAAAGGTCTCACAGCGCACGGTATCCATAAACCCATGCTTATGCGCACACACTTCAATCTTCTCTGCTGTCTGTCCGATCAGCACCAGTTTTTTTACTTTTCCGTCAAATGCATCAATCCACTCATCGTATGTGGACTGCTTATCATAACCGCCTCCGATCAGAAGCGTTGGACGGTTCATCGCACGGATTCCCTGAATGGCGGCATCCGGGTTGGTTCCCTTGGAATCGTTGTAAAAACGGACACCTCTCTTTTCGGTCACATACTCAATCCTGTGTTCTACTGCCTGGAAACGCTTCAGCACCTCCACGATTTTCTCCATCGGCACTCCGAAATTCACACTCATGGCAGTTGCGGCCATGACATTTTCATAGTTATGTCGTCCCAGCAGATTCAGATCATTGACATTGATCACCTTCTCGGTGTTTCCGTCATGCGCATAAAAGATTTCCTCTCCGTCGAGATAAAATCCTTCAGCAAGTTTTCTTGCACTGCTGAACCAGACCACATGCACCGGTGCGCTCTCTCCGAATGCCCGAAGCACCTCATCCTCATAATTGAGTACACACACCTCATCGTTTGTCTGGTTGGTGGTAATCGCCTCTTTGGTCCGGATATAACACTCCATCGTATGATGGCGGTTCAGATGATCCGGCGTAATATTTAAGATTGCGGATATTTGTGGATGGAACTCATGAATGGTTTCCAGCTGGAAACTGCTGATCTCTGCGACGGTTACGGTTTCATCCGTCATTGTGGCAGCCTCGGAAGTATACGGAATTCCGATATTTCCAACCACGCGCACATCCTTGAAATAATTTTTCATGATTTCTCCGGTCAATGCTGTCGTAGTGGTCTTTCCGTTTGTTCCGGTGATTGCAATCAGTCTGCCTTTTGCGAAGGAATATGCAAGTTCAATCTCGCCCCAGATGCAGACGTTCTGTGCACGCATCCGCTCTACGACCGGCAGATCCGTCGGGACGCCCGGACTTAAGACTGCTACATCAAATGCGCGCAGCTGCTCATCCGTCAACTCCCCCAAAAGCACCGGCATTCCTTTCAGTTTCGGTGCCTTTTCATATAACTTTTCTACATCCAGATCTTTGTTTCCATCATAGAGAACAGTTTCAATTTTTTTATCCAATAACAGTTCTGACGCAGCAATGCCGCTCTTTCCGGCTCCCACAACCAGAACCTTTTTTCCTTCAAGTTTCATTACGATCAACCTCCATCTTTGCGTATAATTACGATTATAAGGTATTTACTGCTCCAATTCAAGGTAAGGCAGTATGTTTTCGAAAATTTCCTTTGCCACAGGAGCCGCAATGGTACCGCCATAATAAATGCCGGAAGGGTTCCTTATGATCACAAGTACCAGAACTTTCGGATCATCCGCCGGTGCAAACCCCAGAAACGAGGAGATGTACTTATGTGCGGAACGGGGCAGGGTCTGTGAAGTGGCTGTTTTTCCGCCAATCTCATACCCCTCAATATATGCTTTGTTTCCGCCTCCCTCGGATACCACTTTTTCCAGCAAAAACCGCATTTTTTCCGACGTTTCCTCCCTGCAGATTCCCTCCTGCACCGGAAAATCAAACGTTTTTATTACTTTTTTGTCTCCATTCTCCACCTGCATTCCGACGTGCGGTGTCACGCGGTTTCCTCCATTAATAATAGAAGAAACGGTGGTTGCCAGCTGGATCGGTGTGATCTGAAATGACTGTCCGAATGAGATGGTTGCCAGTTCCACAAGCCCGATCTTTTCCCGCTTGTGCATGATGGTCGAAGCCTCTCCCGGCAGGTCAATCCCCGTTTTATGTAACAGACCGAACTGCTCAAAATAGTCATAAAAGTGATCGGCACCGATCCGAAGTCCCACATTGATAAACACGGGATTGCAGGAATTTTCGATTCCTTCCACAAAGCTTTCCGCTCCATGCCCGGTCGTTTTGTGACAGCGAATCCTGCGGTCCTCCACCACGATATATCCCGGACAGTGAAACCGGTCTTCCAAAGAAACCACACCTTCTTCCAGTGCCGCTGCCGCGGTGATCACCTTAAATGTTGATCCGGGCTCATAGGTATCATTGATACACTGGTTTCGCCACATCCGGTTACAGTATTCCTGCTCCTTTTTGGTACCCTCATACTCCTTATACTCCTCAATCAGCTGAAACGGCTCATTCAGATGAAATTCCGGATAATCCACCATTGCCATGACGGCTCCGTCGGAAGGATTCATCACAATAATACTGACAGAATCCGCTTCTTTCTGAATATATGCTTTATTTGCCGCCTGCATGGCAAACATCTGAATATTTGCATCCAATGATGTGCGCAGATTATTTCCGGCAACAGGTTCTTTGCGTTCCTCTCCGATATTGTCAACTTCCACACCACGGGCATCCGTTGTCGTCAGAATCAGACCATCGGTTCCCTCCAGATATTTGTCGTACACACTTTCCAGTCCGATAATTCCCTGGTTATCCCCGCCGGTAAACCCCAGCACTTTTGAGGCAAGCGTATCGTATGGATAATTCCGTTTATAATCCTCATCCACTTTCACCCCTGCATAGCCATAGGCAAGAATCCGGTTTCCGGTTTCCTTATCGACATTACTTTTGATCTTTTCCAGAGATGAATATTTTTCTACCCGCCTGCGGACCTTTTCTTCTGGAATTCCAAGCTCCTTTACGAGCATGGCAATGACCGCTTCCGGTTCCTTTATCTGGTTATGTATGACAGAAATGGTGCAGACTGATTTGTTATCTGCCAGTACTACACCATTTCGATCCAGAATTTTGCCTCTGGCGGCTTTTATTTTTCTTTCTCTCTGCTGCAGATCTTTTGCCTGCGTCTCATAATATTTTCCCTCAAAAAGCATAAGATAGACCAGACGCCCGCACAAAACCATCGACATCAGAACAACAGAAAAGAATATGATACATATTTTTCTGCGGTGATAGGTTTTATTCCACTCCATGAAAAGCACCACGATCCTTTTCTTAAAGCATATGCACTGCAGAGCCTTTCTAAGAACTCTCTGTCTTTAGTTCTTCTTTTTCTTTTCATTTCTGGACTTGGTTCCGTTATGCTTTCCGGTATACTGTGAGCTGTCTTTTGACCCGGTAACATCATAGCCCTTGTTTACACCGGTCTTCTTTTCATCCGGATAAATATTCATATACGGAAGAACTTCTTCTAAGATCTCACGCGCAATGTTCTGCGCAAACACGCTGTGCGGCTGGTCTGCCACATTTGGTTCATTCACAACCACATAGATCAGTACCTGCGGATTGTCGTATGGGGCAAATCCCATAAATGAAACAAGATATTTTCCGTTTCCACGCGGAAACTTCTGTGCGGTTCCTGTTTTACCGCCCATAGAATATCCATCCACTTTTGCCGTATTTCCCGTACCTTCCTTTACGACACTCTGCAGATAATCCCGGATTTTATCGCTGGTACTCTGGGAAATGGTCTGTTTCACAGCTTTCGGTTCCACCGTGGAAATCGTATTTCCTGTCGAATCCGTGATTTTGGTTACCAGATGCGGCTGATAATAAGTTCCGCCATTGATCAGTGACGCAAATCCACTCACCATCTGGACCATCGTACAGTTATAGTTCTGTCCGAATGCATTGGTTGCCAGATCGATCGGTTTCATATCTTCCACCTGATACATCAAAGATGCGGTATTTGCCTCTCCCGGCAGATCAATTCCCGTTTTCTGTCCAAATCCATAGATGGACTGGTACTCTGTAAAATGATTCTTTCCGATTTTGTATGACATCTGCATGATGGCATCATTACAGGAATCCATAAGTGTCTTCCGGACGGTTTCTATTCCATGTCCGTAGCGCGCCACGCAGCGCACCTTCTGTCCATTAAAATCCTCGTACCCATCACAGTCAAATGTCATTTTATCTTTGATTGTTCCGGTTTCAAGTCCACACGCAACCGTAAAAGGTTTCTGTACAGATCCCGGCTCATACGTTGAGGATACACAAAAATTCTGCCATATCTCATTGAGCGCATCCATTTTGTCATCCTCAGACATGCGCTTGATCTGTTTTTTGGTGTACCATTTTCCCAGATCCCTCGGGTTATTCAGATCCACATTCGGATAATCTGCCATGGCAAGGATTTCTCCATTGTTTGGATTCATGACAATCGCTGCCGTATTGATACTTCCGGTTCCTTTATAATAGTTGTCCCGGTATTTTTCATTCCAGTCTTTGATTTTTTCTTCAACGATGGACTGGATATTTGCGTCGATGGATGTCACCAGCGTATCCCCGTCCTGTGCATCAATAACGGTCTTTTCAAAATCGCTGTCCGAGTCCAGATAACCGTACTCCCGCCCATTGATTCCGTTTAATGTACTGTTGTAATAATTCTCCAGTCCGGTTGTGCCGACATTCCCGGAAGAAGTAAAACCAATCACGGAAGAGGCTAAAGATCCAAACGGATAATTTCTCTGATATTCTTTTTCAAACCAAACGCCCTTGATATCCGGGTTCACTTTGTTTCCCTTTTTGTCTATGGCATCCTGCAGTTCCACAAAAGGCTGTACTTCGTCATATGGTACTTTCTTGGCAAGTACAATATAGCGTTTATCCTTTTTCTCTTTTATAATTCTGCGGATCTCCGTTTCATCCAATTCCGGGAAACATTTCACCAGTGCTTCCACGGTCGGATCAACATACTCTTCTTTGTCATTGACAACGGTACAGTCTAAAATCACATTATAGACTGCCACACTGGTAGCAAGAACCGTACCGGAACGGTCGATGATTTCTCCCCTCTGGTACGGAATCGTTTTACTGTCATAGGACTGCATGGAAAGTACTTTTTTCTGATAGGTTTCCCCTTTCGTGTGTTCAATATAAGTCAATCTGCCGACCAGTCCACACAAAACAGCCAGAATAAGGGAAAACAAAACCATCAGTTTTGTCCGCATCTTCCGGTTAAATTTCTGTGCCGGTCTTCTTCTCTTTCTTCTCACATCTGACTCCTGTTATTTGGATGGAATATCCTCATACTGATCCATGAAATTGCTGTTTTCCACGGTATAATATACCACCTGTTTTTCCGTTGGATATTTCATGCCAAGCTTTTTCATTGCCACTTTTTTGATATGTTCAAGGTCTGTTGAAGTTGTAAGATTTTTATAACGTGCATCATTGTCCGCGCGAAGATCTGCCAGCTGACTCTCCAGATTTGCCACATTTTTCATTCGTGTCGTCATCTGCGACTGCATTTGTACAAACAAAACGGCAGTCAGTGCAGTGATCACTACACATGCCGTTAGAAATACCACATAACCGCGGCTCATCTCCATCGCTCTCTGGCGATTCCTTCTCGCTGCATTTCTACGGTTTTTGCGGCGTCTTGCCTCTTCGATTTCTTTGCGTGTTCTTTGATTGTGTCGAACCGGTGTATCCAGTTCTCTCACGGTATTCCCGTTTACATAATAGTTTTTACTGCTCATAACGCTTCCCTGCTTTCCATTCCATCTTCCACACGCTCAAACACGCGTAATTTTGCACTCTTTGATCTGCTGTTCTCTTCGAGTTCCTTCTCCGAAGGCAGAACGGGCTTTCTTGTCACCACACGTCCTTTGGATTTCTTTCCACATACACAGACCGGAAAATTGCTCGGGCATGTACACGGATTTTCGTTCTTTTTGAAGTTGGATTTTACAATGCGGTCTTCCAGTGAATGAAATGTGATAATGCAGATTCTTCCCCCATCATCCAACAAATCAATCATGGTATCTAACGTATCGCGAAGTACATCAAGTTCATGATTCAGCTCAATGCGGATTGCCTGATACGTCCGCTTGGAAGGATGTCCTCCGGTCACCTGTACTTTCATCGGGATGGCTCCACGGATGATTGCGTTGAGTTCCCCGGTCGTTTCAATCGGTTTTTCTTTCCGCGCCTGTACAATATGCTTTGCAATATTCTTTGCGAACCGATCCTCTCCATAATCACGAATTATGCGGAACAGTTCCGCTTCACTGTAATCGTTCACAATGTCCCTTGCGGTCAGGCGCTGACGCTTGTCCATCCGCATATCCAGCGGTGCATCCTCACTCCGGTAGGTAAACCCGCGTTCCGGTGTATCCAGCTGGAAAGAAGAAACTCCCAGATCGAGAATGATTCCATCCACTTTTTCGATTCCGAGATTCTTCAACACGTCCGCCATCTGTGCATAATTGCTTCTTACGATGGTAACCCTGTCTGCATAATCTTTCAGTCTCTCTGTGGCAGCGGCAATGGCATCCGCATCCTGGTCGATTCCGATGAGTCTTCCAATTGTCAGATGTCTGCATATTTCCAGTGAATGTCCGCCTCCCCCAAGCGTTCCATCCACATAAATGCCATCCTGGCGAATATGTAATTGTTCAATTGTCTCGTTCAAAAGAACGGAATAATGTTTAAACTCCATATTTAGATTCCAATTCCCAACTCTGCCATATGCTCTGCGATCTCATCCATATCGTCAAAATCGTTGTTTTCCAGATACCGTTCTTTGCTCCAGATCTCCACACGACTGAATACACCGACGGAAACAACTTCTTTATCGATTCCTGCGTATTCCCTCAGATTCGCCGGAAGTAAAATTCTTCCCTGCTTGTCCACTTCGCAGTTTGCAGCTCCTGCAAAAAAGAATCGCATAAACTTTCTTGCATCTTTTGAAGTCAGTGGTTTTTCACGAAGACTCTCCTCAATCCGTTTCCATTCTTCCTGGGAATAAACAAACAGACAGCCATCCAGTCCCTTTGTCACAACAAATTCATTGCCAAGTTGTTCCCGGAACTTGGAAGGTACGATCAGTCTGCCTTTTGCATCAACCGAATGATTGTATTCGCCCATAAACATGGCAGACTCACCTCCCCTTCCTCATTTTCTGAACTTCTGTTTGTTCACCACTTTGCACCACAAAGTGGATTTTTTACTCCACTTTCCACCACTATGTATCCATAATACCCTAAAACCACCCTGAAATCAAGGGTTTTTCCCAGTCTTTCTTGAAAATGGATAGACGATTGCCGTATTTTTTCCAAAAAAAATCCTCCACACGTTTCCACGTGTGGAGGATTTTCCCATCCAGATGTATTTTATGCTGTTTTTTTGTGCCGACGGATATGCCAGATGATGATCCAGGAAACCGATACGATCACAAGAAGCGCTGCAAGTGCCATGGACACCGGATAACCGATGACCGGGAGCAGCAGCTGGTCCGTCCGCAGGGATTCTATCCAGAACCTTCCAATCCCATACCCTGCCAGATACAGCAAAAAGACTTCCCCATCAAACCGCTTGTGTTTAGTAAACAGGATCAGAAGGATCAAAAGAATCAGATTCCACAAGGATTCATAGAGAAACGTGGGATGTACCTGGATATAAGAGATACCATTTACTTCCACCACGTGCTGCAGCAGGCTGTCCGTCACATCTGAGGATCGGACGGCAGAAAGCGGCAGCTGCATGGCAAACAGCCCGTCCGTATAACCGCCAAATGCCTCCCTGTTAAAGAAATTTCCCCACCGGCCGATGACCTGTCCTAAGACCAGACCAAGTCCCGCGGTATCGCAAAGCAGACCCATGGACAGTTTCCGTACCCGTGAAAACACAAACACGGTAATGATTGCCGCAATCACGCCTCCGTAAATCGCCAGACCTCCCTGCCGCAGATTGAACACACTCAGCAGATCGTCCTTGTATAGATCCCAACGGAATATCACATAATAAACCCGCGCCCCAATGACAGAACAGATAATGGCAACGAGTGCCAGGTCAAAATAAGTATCCGTTTTCTGGCCGGTCCGTTTTGCCATCCAGCAGGCGATTCCAAGTCCTGCTAACATTCCGATTGCAATCACAATTCCATAATATGCCACCGAAAAATTTCCGATCATGATATTTTTTCCGACATGGTGCAGATAAATATGTAAATGCGGAAAATTAATGCTGTAATCCGTTAGTTGTTCCATTCCTTTTCTCCTTTCACTGGCAGGGCGGCAGTCTGCCGCCCATATGCCCCTGTCAGCAGCTGCATACAAAGCTGCCGCACTCTGTCTCCCTGCTGCTGTCTGCATGTCCGCCGGAAATACCAATGTGTCCTGCATGACAGGCATGATCCTCGTTGAATTTGCACTCACACGCTTCACAGCTGACGGTTGTATCTTTTTTGACATCTGTTGTATGACAGGACTGACATCCACATCCTTTCGGTGCAAAACTTCCACAACAGGTTTCGGAAGAAGTTTTTGCCTGTGTTCCTTCCACCTGAATATCCGTTCGTCTGCAGCAGTTGTCTGCATTATAAGAACAGTTTACCACATTACAATCCAGTTTTGTCATCTTACATACCTCCTTGTGTTAAATCATCGCTGCCACATCAGTATGTACCAAACCACATGGTCTTATTCTGTTCCTGTTCTTCTTTTTAAAAAAGCCCGGTATCAGTTTTTCTGATACCGGGAATTTGTATTTCAAAATTTGAAAATTATTTATTCTTTCCACAGCAGAATTTGTATTTCTTTCCACTGCCGCATGGACACGGATCATTACGTCCAACCTTTTTGCCGACGATAACCGTACCGGATTTTTTCTGTTCCATATACAGTCTGTGCTTTGTCTCTTTATCAAAAATGTCATCCCACATCGGAAGATTGTAAAGCCAGTCAGCCTTGGCATCTACCATGTTCTTGTACAGCTTTTCCTTATCGAAAACAAGATTTACCCTGGTATTCTCATCCATTGTTTCGATTGGATTGTCGTTTACCAGACTGTCATTGATTCCGTCTAAGAAACCAGCCATCTCCAGAATGGTAAGTCCATACTTATCAGCAAGTTCTTTTACCGTTCCTTCTACTTTTTCATCCGGGTTTGTCAATAATTTCTCATACACGCCCTTCTCTAACAGGAAATATCTCTGCCAGAATTTCTGAAGTTCCCCCTGACTTGCGTTCTCATTGTAGGCAATTTTCTGCCAATCCTGCAATATAGCCATTTTTATACCACCTTTATCACTTACGAATTTACATGCCTTGATGCATGTATGTTTATTATAACAAAATGTCTGCCATTTTCCAAGCCCTTTCTTGACGAAACCTGCCATTTCCCGTATCATAAAGTTACGGTTTACAGGTTTCCTGCAAATAGCATATTTAGCCAAGGAGGTTGTTCATATGAAAAAAGGAAAACAGATTCTTGCCATCATCGGCATCATTTTACTGGTTGTACTGTACTTAAGTACACTGGTATGCGCCATCACAGACAATACCGGAACCATGAAAATGTTCAAAGCTTCTATCTTTGCCACCTTCGTGATCCCGGTACTGATCTGGGCTTATACGTTCCTATACAAACTTACGCACAAGAAATAATTATTTTTCTGTTGTTTCTGTAGTCTGGACAGATTCTGTCTCTGTTTCCAGAACACTTTCTGTCACATTTCCCATGGATGCATTTGGTCCGTCATTCTCTGTGGAATCCAGTTTCCCTGCGTTTTTGCTGATAAAAATATAAGCAACAACGCAGATCACCAGAAGAATGACCACCACAAGCATCTGTATTTTCTGCTTTTTCATTCTTTATTTCTTTCTCCTTACCATAAAGATTACAATTCCTCCGGCCAGTAACAGGATTGGAAGAATAATGGTAACCAGCAGTCCAAGAAGTGCCGCATGTAATGCATTTACTGTCAGATTACTGAGCGTGTACTCTTTTTCCGGAATTACGCTGCCGGCCGACTGGGTATCTGTGATCATATTTCCGATCACACCGGAAAACAGTGATGCATTGTTTGTCGTCATCTGACTTGCCTCATCGCTGAATACATACGGACTTGCGAATACCACAAGCTGCGTCGTGTGATCATCATCGACTTTATCTTCTACCGCCAGTCCGACACTAAACGATCCCTTGTCGTCTCCGTCTTCGTATCCATAATCCTGCATACTGTTTGGATTGTTCTTTGCAACCGCATCATCGGAAGTATCCAGTAAAGAAGTATACGTTGTCTTACTCTCCTCTGTACTCTCCGTGTCATCCGTCGTGCTATTCTGCGGATAATTGATTCCCAGAGAAATCGGAAGATATACATATCCGCCGGAAAGACTTCCGGTATACGAACTGCTGTTTACATTTGGCAGCAGATACAGCGGACCTCCCATATTGTAATAATGCTGTGCATCATTATCCGCGATCGGCCCTGTCGTAAAGCTTACTCCGTAAGTATCCAGAATCGATGCAAAATTCGGCATCTCGGTCTCGGAATACATTCCCACGATAATCGCTTTTCCGCCTTTTTGCAGATAATCAATTACTTTCTGTGCATCATTTTTATTAAAATCTTTCTGCGGTGCATTGATAATAATCGCTGCCGCATCCTTCGGAACACTTTCTTCATTTAACAGTTCCACGGAAGACAATGTCATATTGGATTTGCTGATGACATCCGAAAATGCACTTCCGATTGCAGCCTCATCATGTCCGGTGATCTGGTATACGACAGGGAGCTGGTTCGCATCCATCGTTACATACTGGATGGCACTTGTAATCTGTCCTTCCGCATCGAATCCCTTCAGTTCGTTGTTGTAGGAATATGTGGAATAATCCATGTTTGACTGATAATCATAGATATCATAATAATCTATCACTTTCGAACGCTTGTCACTGACAACGATCAGACTGTTGCTGGTCGGTGCATTGTCCGTATAGTCCTTATAAAAATAAGGTTTACTCTTCGGATTGACGTATTTTACCCTGATATGCCCGGACAGATCTTTGTAACGCTCCAGCATAGAATCAATCTGTGCGTCCTTGCTTTTTTCCGCTGCCAGAACATAGATGGTCACATCACTTTTCAGTTTTTTCATGGTCTTTTTCGTATCCTTTGTAATGGAATACAATTTAGAATACGAACAGTCCACCGAGGTAATTCTCGTCGGCAGCGCATCGACTGCCAGGTTGGCAACCACGGCAAGAGCGAAAACTACGACAATAAAACTGCTTGAAAAAACGCTGAGCGAAAATGTCTTTTTGCTGATGCTCCAACGCCGTTTCTGAATGGCCTGCACGGTAAAGAAATTAAATAATACAATAACCGTTACATAATAGAGGATTGCCGTAATGTCCAGACAGCCCCCCTGGAATTTTTCAAACGGTGCATACAGATCCAGACAGTTTAAAATCTTTGTCAGCCAGTTTCCATCCGATGAAATAAGTCCTGTCAGACTCTGCATCATATAACTGATAAACAGTACCACAAACGTCAGAACTGCCGCAATCACCTGGCTTTCCGTCAATGCGGAAATAAACATACCTACCGCAATGGAAGCTGCTCCATATAACCAGAACGCCAGTATGGCAATATAGCTCTCGCCCATGGGAATTGTTCCAAACGCCCGTAAAATGAGCGGTGTCACACAGAAAACTGCAATATCCACGGTAAACACCGCAAGCATTGCCAGATATTTTCCGAGCACAACCTTTGCCACCGGTACCGGTGCTGTCAGCATCAGCTGATCCGTTTTATTTTTCCGGTCCTCTGCAAAACTGCGCATCGTAAGGATCGGTACCGCAATCATAAAAATAATCGTAATGGCACTTAACGTATAATACAGATATGGATATCCCTGCCGGAGATTATACACATAAAAATACAGTCCGAACAGTGCCATAAGGGCGGCCACAAACAGCCAGCCGATCACATTCTGGAAATACGACCGAAATTCTCTTTTTAACACAGCAAACATTACTGTGCACCTCCTTCCTGGGTAATCTCAAGGAATACATCTTCAAGAGATTTCGTCACGGTCTTCATCTCCAGCACCAAAACGTTATGCTCTGCCATCTGCCGGAAGACTTCTTCCCGCACATCGGCACCTTTCTTTGCATAAATACGGATTTTATCATGATCCGCCTGCTCAACCCTTGCAATGTTTTCTTCTCCCTGTAAGTATCCGGCTGCTTCCCCGGCACCGGTCCGCACCGTCAGTTCAATCTCCTGTGCACCCGACATCAGATTTACCAGATTCTCCGTAGAGTCGCTCGCTACAAGCTTTCCTTTGGAAATAATAAACACATGATCACACACGGCAGAAATTTCCGGCAAAATATGGGAACTTAAGATCACCGTATGTTTTTCTCCCAGATGCCGGATCAGTTCACGGATCTCTATGATCTGTTTCGGGTCCAGTCCGACCGTAGGCTCATCGAGTATAATGATCTCCGGATACCCCAGGATCGCCTGTGCAAACCCGACACGCTGCCGGTATCCCTTGGACAGATTGCGGATCATACGCCCTGCCACTTCTGTCGTACCGGTTGTTTCCATTGCCTCTTCCACATATCGTTTACGCAGACTTTTTTCCAGCTGTTTTAAATCTGCCACAAAATCCAGATACTCCTTTACTGTCATATCCATGTACAGTGGCGGAAGTTCCGGCAGATAACCGATACATTTCTTTGCTTCCTCCGGCTCCTTTAAAATGTCATGCCCGTTAATTTTAATCTCTCCGCTTGTCGCACCGAGATATCCGGTTATCATATTCATCGTTGTTGATTTGCCGGCCCCGTTCGGCCCCAGAAAACCATAAATTTTCCCCGGTTCCACAACGAGTGACAGATGATCGACAGCCGTATGATCCCCGTATTTTTTTACAAGATTATTGATCTCAATCACAGCGAAATGCTCCTTTTCTTTTTTGGACAACAAAATGCCCTTTACGGAAACAGTGTATCGCTTTTGCGTGTGTAAAAAATGTAAACTCTGTGTTCATTTTGTGAACAGATAAAAAGGGAAAGCAGTCCATGAACCACTTTCCCCTTTATAAAATTCCCTTTTATATTTCTTATTTTCTTATTCTTCGATCACAAAGTTGCTTACATTCCTGCGGAGTTCTTCTGCGGAAGCTTCCGCTGTCTTAACCCCTTTCATGACTTCTGCCGATCCGCCTGCAATCGAAACGGTTTTTTGTGCAATATTTGTTGTACCTGCAGCACTGTCATTGGATGCAGAGGTAATTCCGTCAATTGCCTCTGTAATATTGGAAATAGATGCTACCAGTTCTTCGGAAGTCGCACTGAAATCCGATACCAGATCGTTAATTTTAGAGGCATCCATGTTATAATCGTCTGCCATTTTCTCAAAATCGTCAAAACTCTTCACAATATCCGTATCTACAAAATCCAGCAGATGGTTGGAATCCTTTGCCAGATTTCCTACTGCATTATCCACGTTTTCCGTCACAGCCTGAATATTTGCCACGGCATCTTTGGACTGTTCTGCCAGTACCCGGATTTCCTCTGCAACAACTGCAAATCCCTTTCCTGCCTCGCCCGCGCGTGCTGCCTCAATGGATGCATTCAGAGCAAGCAGATTGGTCTGTCCGGTAATCGCAAGGATAGAATCTGCAAGCACACCGATCTGTTCCACAACCTTTGCCTCTTTAAGTGCCTGTTCCAGCCTTCCCCGGATTTCTTCCAGCATCGTCTGGATTTTCCGCCGGTTCTCCACCGTTGTTTCCTTCGTCTGTGCTGCACGCTTATGGATTTCTTCTGCTTCCGTAGCTCCGTCCTGTGCACGTACGGCAATCTCTTTTGCCGCTCCGTCAATCTGCTGGGTCATGCTGTTGATCTGCTCTGCCGATGCCGCCGTCTCCTCGGTACTTGCAGCAAGCTGCTCGGTCGTTGCAGACACATCCTCGATTTCTCCATTCAGATTTGATATATTGGTATCCATCGATTCCACAACGGCATCAATATTTGCCGCCTCTGCCTTTACCTGGGAAAGCAATCCGCATACCGATTCCCGCATCGTCTCGAGTGTTCCTGCCAGCTGTCCGAAATCATCTTTCCGTTTCATCATATTCGTCTGCATCTTGCGGGCAAAATTACCGCCTGCAATCACTTCAATCTCTGCGACAACTTTCTTTAACGACTTTGTAATATCCTGTGCGATCATAAAAACAAGTACTGCAACAACCGCAAGCATCACAATACATACCGCGATCAGGGCGATTGCCTTTTGCATTGCATAGCTGGTAAATACCTTATCCTGCTTTGCAATGGCAGTATCAATATAATCCGTATAATTTCCGGTACCGACCACCCAGTCAAACGGTTCAAAGTACTCACTGTAGGAACGCTTCGGGGAAGGTTTTGTCTCTCCTTCTTTCGGGAATACATAATCTGTATATCCTCCACCGTCTTCCACTGCTACACGTATGATTTCTTTCACCATCTGGTATCCTTTTGCATCCTTGGTATCCATACGATTCGTCCCCTCGGTATCACTGCCAAGCAGAACCACATTTGTACCATCTGACTGGTCAATCCAGAAGTAACCAGCCTCTCCGTAACGCATCTGACGCACTTCCTCTGCCGCAATCTGTTTTGCTTCATCGAGGGTATACGTTCCTGCCTTATATTCCTCGTTTATCTCTGTCAAAAGGGAGATGACCACCCCCACCTGCTCTTTGATCGAATCATCATAACTCTGGCGGGACGATGCATCCATCGTTTCCAGTGCTTTGTCTTTCACATCTTCCATGTTTTTGACGGAAACAACACTCCCGAGAGCCACAAGTAAAATGACCAGAACCAGAATCAGATTCAGCTTGGTTCTTACCTTCATGTTCTTCATAACTTTATTCTCCTTCCCGTAAAGCCGTTCGATTTTGTGAAAATTATCCAACAATATCAAACTTGTTATTCAATAATTATAACATTTCACCACACTTCCGTCAACCAATCATTCAGCATAAAGAATTCGTTTTCCAGCCTGCTCCTCTATCCTTTACCCTTTCTTAACCCTATCCCCCTTCTTGCCATCCCTTCGAATTTGACGTATAATGGATACATCTTAAGGAAAAGAGGAACAATACCTATGGGCATTTATCTTGTAGACTATGAAAATGTACACAACGATGGTGTAACAGACATCCAAAAACTCTCTGCATCTGACCGTGTTGTCATTTTTTACGGAGACAGCATCAAGTCCATCCCTTTTGAAACACATGTAGAAATGATGGCGTCCAAAGCGGTGATCGAATATATTGAAACACACAAGGTAGCTAAAAATTATCTGGATTTCCAGCTGGCCACCTATCTTGGATTCCTGATCGGGAAAGGGGAAAAAGGTCCGGTTTACATCATCAGCCAGGATACCGGGTTTGACAGTATTGTCGATTTCTGGCGCGGAAGAAACATCGAAGCCTTCCGCCAGCCAAGCATTGCTTCCCCTTCCACCCCAAAGGATGTTTCTTTAAAAAAGGGAACCTCCACAAAGAAAAAGAAGAAAAAATCGGATCACGTTCCCAAAGAATCAAAAAAAGAGACGAAAGAGGTAAAAGAGACAAAAGAAATTGTGGAAAAAAAGAAGCCGGAAAAGAAAAAACTTCCGGAAGCAATCCGCAAAAAAATACGAACGGAATTAAAAGACGAAAAACTTCCGGCCGGCAAATACACATCCATCTATAAAGCGGTGGAAGAATCCGAAAATAAACTTGCATTAAACAACGCACTGGTCAAAACGTTTGATACTACCATTGGAAGTAAAATCTACAATCACATCAAAAAAATTTACGAGGATTACCAGAGGTAATCCTCATTTTTTATTCAAGTTCCGTCATTCCTCCAAGCAGGATTCCCACATTATCTTTATAAATTTTCGAAAACTGCTCCATCGGCAGCGGATTTTCTCCCAGCCCCGCCTCGATGGTATATCCCGGACGGTCATAAAAATTGATAAACCAGTCTTTGTATCCGGCATACCCGGACGCCGCCGGTGTTTCCTCGATCCGGTAACCGCTCACTTTTGCAAAATATTCCGCAATGCGGCGGGCGCCTTCCGGTTCCTCATCCAGATACTTCCAATAAATCACTTCTCCCTGTGTGTGATATGCAAGAATCAGGGAAAAATCATGGTTTCTCGTAAAATCAAACATGGCAGTACTCTCTGGGACGCTGAGCGGTGTCTGTCCCACGTAATCCCTCGGTGCCGGACGGTTATACCCCTGTTCAAATTTTATTTTCTTTGCCATATCCCATCCTGCCGGAAACTGCAGATTCAGATCAACTCCCTGGATATTTGCCTTCCATCCGTCCGGAAACGGAATATCCGGGAATCCGGACGCAATGCGGACCGCACGGCGATAATAAAAGCCTTCCGTCAAAAGCCCATTTACCAGATCCACACCATCCGGATTGACCAATGGTACAAGATACAGGGAATATTCTTCAAACAGCCGCTCCGGGTACAGTTCTTCATACATACGTTCGTCTGCATATGCCTCCAGCAGCCGCTCCGCAAACTTTAAAAGTACCGGTGTGGTAATACTCTCATTTGCATGAAAGGAAGCATTGTACCCCACCTCTACCGGACCATTTCCCAACTGCAGCGACCACAGGGGTGTTCCCATAACACTTCTTCCGATCGTTCCCACCTGCAGATAGGGATAACGTGCCTGCAAGCCCTCAATGATCCACCCGGTAAGCAGGGAAGTGTATGGAACTTCTCCGGAAACCAACGGAAAATTAAGTGGTACAACAACCGTACTTCCAATCTGTAATGCTCCGGCATCCGTTCCGGGATTTGCATGCATCACTCGCTCCATCGTTGTATCATACATTTTCGCAATGGAGAAAAAGGTATCTCCTGCTTTTACCTCGTGTGTGATATACCCACGTAAAAAGGGCAGTAGACGGTTCCACTGTGCTTCTTTTACCGCACACTTTCCGCTGCTGCCCATTACTTTTTCCACGGCTGCACAGGTCTTTGGTCCAAAAATTCCATCCAGCATCACCTGCTGTCCTGCACGCTGCAATGCCAGCTGCAGATATTGTACCCAGATTCCCTGATCCCCAGGATATAATTCTTTCATTTTGTTCCTGCCTTATTCTCATTCTTTTTATTTTATGAGAATCAGACAGTTTTGTTTCCATTATGCAAATGCTTCTGCTACATTTTCTTCTGTTACTTCTTCCTTTTCATCGAGCAGATTGTTCATGCTCTTTAAGCTGATCAGAAGTGTGGACGTGTTGTGAAGCAATGCCGATGTGGTTGGTGGAAATGCCCCTGCCACGCCAAGAACGATCAATGAGGTGTTAATGCCTACAATCAGACGGTAATTTCTGTGAATCCGCTCCATCAGCCCATTACTGATCTTCTTTAAAGTAACAAGCTCATGGAGATCATCTGCCCCCACCGTCACATCTGCAATCTCACGTGCAATCTCTGCGCCATCACTGATGGCAATGCCGACATCCGCTGCAGACAATGCCGGAGAATCATTGATACCGTCACCGACCATGATCACCTTTCTTCCGGCATTCTTTTCTGCCTCAACAAAGCTTGCTTTATCTTCCGGCAATACCTCGGAATGATACTCATCCACACCGACTTTTTTCGCAATCGCAGATGCCACGCGGTCACTGTCCCCGGTCATCATAACAACCTTGGAGATTCCGAGTTCCTTTAACTTTGCAATAACCTCAACCGCTTCCGGACGAAGTGGATCTTCGATGCAGATAACTGCCACAAGCACTCCGTCAATCGCCATATACAGGTGTGAATACTGCTCCGGAAGCTGCTCAAATATCTCTTTCTTTCCCTCCGGAATTGTAGCATTCTCATCCTCAAATACGAAATGATAGCTTCCGATCACAATATGTTTCTCCCCGATCTTGGAAGAAATACCGTGTGCGACAATGTACTCTACCTTTGAGTGAAGTTCCTCATGTACCAGATTCCGGTTTACTGCCTCACGTACCACAGCCTTTGCCATGGAATGTGGAAAATGTTCCTCTAAACAGGCAGCAATACGAAGCAGTTCATCCTCGGACTGATCATTGAAGGAAACAATCTTTGCCACTGTCGGCTGTGCCTTGGTCAGTGTACCGGTCTTATCAAAGACGATGGTATCCGCTTCCGCCATAGCTTCCAGATACTTGCCTCCCTTTACGGTAATGTTATAGGTACTTGCTTCCCGGATTGCAGAGAGCACGGACAATGGCATTGCAAGTTTCAGTGCACAGGAGAAATCTACCATAAGTACAGAAACTGCCTTTGTCACATTTCTGGTAAACAGCCATACAAGCCCTGTTCCCAGGAAGGTATATGGCACCAGTTTATCTGCTAAATGTTCGGCTTTTCCTTCCAGTGAGGATTTCAGTTTCTCTGATTCCTCGATCATCGCCATGATCTTTTCATACTTGCTTGATCCGTTTGCTTCTCTGACGCGGATCGTAATCTCGCCTTCCTCGACAACAGTTCCGGCATATACCACGCCATCAGGTACTTTGCGGACCGGAACCGATTCTCCGGTTAAAGATGCCTGATTTACCATTGCCTCTCCATCCGTTACCGTTCCGTCAAACGGGATCACATTTCCCATATGAATGCGCACTTCATCTCCGGACTGCACGTTGTCTGCGGAAACGAGTATTTCCTGTCCATCACACATCATCCATACCTTGCTGATGTTGAGTGACATACTGCGTGCCAGATCTCCCACGGATTTCTTATGTGTCCATTCTTCCAGCGTCTCTCCGATACCAAGCAGATACATCACAGATCCTGCGGTCGCAAAATCACCACGGATAATGGAAACACCAATGGCAGTTGCATCCAGTACCGGAACCTCGATCTTACCCTGAAACAGAGTCTGAAGCCCTTTCCAGATATACTTCACGGATTTCACCGCTGTGATGACTGCACGAACGGAAAACGGCAGAAACAGTTTGTTACCGAAATGCCAGAACGTCTGCTCCACCAGCTGATCCCAGTAATGCTGATTCATTTCTCTTCCGGAATTTTTAATATAGGTATCCGGAACATCCGTCTTTTCATACGAAAATGCCTTTAACACTTCAAGGATTGCATCTTTGCTTCCTTCATAACAAATGGTCACATCTTCGGTACGATTTTGAATTTTTGCGGAAATCACAGATTCACACTGTTCCAGATAATACTGTAATGTATCTGCCTGTGCAAATGACATACGGCTCTGGATCACGTGAATTCTCATTCTTCCTCTTATCTCATGTCTGATTTGAAATTTCATATCTTTAACCTGCTTTCGATAAAAGAGATGTTACTTATTGCGTAACATCTCTTTCATGCGTTTTTATGCCTCTGCTGTCTCTTCGGTAGTTTCTGTCTCTTCGGCAGTTGTCTCTTCGGTTACTTCCTCACCGTCAAATACTTCCTCTTCTTTTGCTGCACGGTCTTCGTTGATCTGCTTAGCCTCTGCATAGATATCCTCTGCATTCTCCTGTACCTTTGTAGCGGTCTTTAAAACAACTTCCTTTGCACGGAGTACGGCTGCTGTACAATTTGTATAAAGTTTCTTTGCATCCTTGCTGGAAAGAATCTTGATTCCTGCGGTACCAAACAGTACACCTGCTGCAAAAAGTCCGGTTTTCTTGGCATCAAAATTTTTGAAACACTTTAACATCGTTGTTTCCTCCTTAGTATATTTTTATTTTTAGTTTCCTGTTTAAGAAAATATTTTATGCTCCGATATGCAATATTGCAAGCACTTTTTATTATACAATTTTGTACAAAAAAAGCGCACTCCACTGCCTGTTTTTGCGATAAACAAGGGAAATGCGCCTCTTTTTTCTTTTTATTCCAAATGCTTATTGAGAAATTTTATCATTAAGCATTTTTCTTTGCCTCAATCTTTTCTTTTTCTTCGTTCCAGAGCTTCTCTGCGGTAGGTGTCCAGTTCTCGGCATAAGGAGCAGCCTTTTCTTTCAGATGTTCCGGTGTCTCCGGTGACTGATAATCGGTATTTACTGCCTTTGACTCTTTTACCATCTCTCCAAGCTTATCCGGGTTCTCAAGCATCGGACACGGACGAAGCATATTGTCATTAAACGGCTGGTTGTCATGATATGCCTGGAATAATGGGCTCTTTAAGGCATCTAACAGGCTGCAGTCATGAATATTTGCATTGGAATAATGAATGAATACACATGGCTCCACATCACCCTTGGCATTGATATGTAAATATCTTCGTCCACCGGCGATACATCCGCCGACAAACTGTGCGTCATTCTGGAAATCCATGCTGAAAATTGCCTTTGTCTGACGGAACTTACGGATACGATGGAAAATTTCCTCACGCTGCTCAGGTGTAGGCAGAAGTTCCACTGCTGCATCATTTCCAACCGGCATATAGTGGAAGAACCATACAAATAATGCACCACTCTCAACCAGCATATCAAAGAATTTTTCGCTGGTTACATCATCTAAATTCTTTCTGGTATAGCAGGTGGAAATACCAAATGGTAAACCATGGCTCTTTAACAGGCTCATGGCGTGCTGTACTTTATCAAATACACCTTCGCCTCTTCGTCCATCGTTTGCTGTCTCAAATCCTTCCAGACTGATTGCCGGAACAAAGTTCTTGACACGAAGCATTTCCTGGCAGAACTCTTCATCGATCAAAGTACCGTTTGTGAAAGAAAGGAATTCACAATCCGGATGCATCTCACAGATCTTGATCAGGTCTTTTTTACGTACCAGTGGTTCTCCACCTGTATAAATATACATATAGGTACCAAGCTCCTTACCCTGACGTACGATAGAATCAATCGTATCCAGATCCAGATTCAGCTGATGGCCATACTCTGCTGCCCAGCATCCGGTACAGTGTAAATTACATGCAGAGGTAGGGTCTAACAGAATTGCCCACGGAATATTACAGTTGTTTTCTTCAGCAAGCTGTTCCTGTAATGCACTTCCCTTTAAACTTGCATTGAAAATGAAATTCTGGAAGAATGCTTTACGTACTTCCGGATCCAGCTGGTAAATACGAAGAATTAACTGATACCAGTTTCCTCTTTCTTTGATTACCTTACGGATCATATTTCTCTGTGCCTCATACCATCCGTCCGGTGCAAATTTGTCAACCATATCCATCAGTTTCGGAATATTCTCCTCCGGATCTTTCTCCATATACTTTAAGGCCTGCTTGATTCCAAAGTTCTGAATACTCTTCTGTAATGACATTTTATTCATAATCTCAACTTCCTTTCATTCTGTCGCCATAACATGACAGAAATGTTTTTGTGTAATCTGAAAAGTATTATATCTTTTCTCTTCTTAAATTCAAGTGGACAAATGCACGAATGTGGGTAAAATTTGTCGAATTTTGCCAGATTACAGAATACTTCTGCCCTTATTTCTGACTCTGCAGCACATACTTTGCAATCATTTCCACACTCGAACGCAACAGTGCACTAAATTCCTGCGGGGACACACATTCCCTGTCCTCAAGCCATCTCACCAGTGCTGCCAGAAATGCATCCGAAAAGAAATGAATATAAAATTCGTCGTGCTCTCCTTTTTCCTCTTCCTCTACCATCGCAAGGAATTTACGATTGACAGGGACTAAAATATCCCGGAAATGTTCTGTAAAAGAGTTCTGCCCCTCAATCTGCAGTACTTTCGAATAGAATATCCGGTGTTTATAAAAATACTCACAGATTTTTTCCAGTATATCCCATGTAAAGCCGGCATTTTTCCATTCTTCTTCAGAAAAAATCTTTGTAATTTCAGTGTCAAAAATCCAGTTGACCAGATCATATTTATCTTTAAAATGATAATAAAAACTTTTGCGGTTCATTCCGCATTCTTCGCAAATATGTGATACACTGATCTTCGCAAAAGGTTTCTGTTCCAACAGTTTTCGAAGAGCATCTGCAAATGCCTGTTTGGTGGCGTTTGAGTATGGCATAACCGACTCCTCCTTATTCCTTTTCTCTTATCCATATCATAACTATTGTACCACACTTTTTTTATTTTGTTACCCTTTTATATCTCTCATATGGAATTTGTATATATAATAGGAAAGAACCGCTACGATATACTCGGTAACGGCAAATCCGTACCACACACCCAATGCCTGTAACAACCGGCTGAGCACAAAAGAAACCGGCAGCATCACAACGATATAGCGCGCAAGAGAAATCAAAAGTGATGGCATGCCCTTTCCCAGTCCCTCCAGGACTCCGGAAAATGTAACGGAAACCGAGGATACCACGAATCCAAAACTGATGATTCTGAGTGCCGCACCTCCGATTTCCATTGTTGCGCGGCTTGTGGTAAACAATCCCATCAACTGCTGCGGAATTGCACAGGAAATTGCCATTCCCATAACCATAACCAGTGCGATCAATCCCATGGAGGTGTGCGTAATCTTTTTCACCCTGTCATATTCTCCCGCTCCATAATTATATCCAACGAGCGGCCGGATTCCCTGCACAATTCCGTTTGCCGTCAGATAAATAAATGTCTGCAGTTTATAATAAACTCCGAGCACCAGAATATAACTTCCCGGAAACGGCGCAAGGATTGCATTTAATGCGGACACCTGAATGGAAGGAAGTGCAAGATTTAAAGTTGCCGGAATTCCGATGGTATAAATATTTTTCATTACGCTTCCGGTTGTCTTCATATTTGCGACGTTGACCTTTACATGCATCGGACGTGCAAAATAAAACAGCAGATACCCCGCCAGCGTCACACACTGACCGATTCCCGTGGCATAAGCCGCACCCGCAATTCCAAGCTTCGGTACCGGTCCCAGACCAAAGATCATAACCGGATCTAAAATAATATTGGTTACACATCCGAGCATCATACAGATCATCGACACCTTCATCCGCCCGACTGCCTGAAAGATCTTTTCATATGCAAGTTCCAAACCGATCACTGGTGCAAACGCAAATACCCGCGTGGAATACGTGCATGCCAGTGCGATCACCTGTGTATCGCCTGTAAACATCCGAAGAAACGATGGCATAATGGCAGAACAAAGCAGTGCCAGCACCAGACCGTGGATCAAATTTAACAAAAGCCCCACGGATGCCGACTCATCCGCCATTTTCTCCTCTTTTGCTCCCAGATAAAAGGCTACCCTTGCATTGATTCCGATCGCAAATCCGATAACAATGGCATTGACGAGATTTTGCACCGGAAACACAAGGGCAAGCGCCGTCATCGCATCTTCACTGATCTTTGCCACAAAATAACTGTCCACAATGTTATACAATGCATTCACTGCCATGGATATGACCATGGGAAGTGACATGGAAAGCACCAGCGGCAGGATTTTTCTTGTTTTCATGTACTCCTGATTCATACAAACTCCTCTTTTCTGCCGGATGTTCCGCAAAAAAAGACTATAGACCGACGGTTTGAATCAGAAACCGTAAAATCTATAGTCTTTTTCAGACATCCTGTTTTGTGTATCTTATCTTACTTCAATTGGTCTGTTTTTGCAAGTCTTTTCTAAAATAAAGAGGTGTCAGTATCTTTCCAGGATTTGTGGAGCCGTAAGGAAACAGACGTATTTCTATGTACAATACCGGAATGTCCGGTCGGTCAGAATTCTTGCAAAGATCAGGCCAAGCGGCAGTGCCACAATAATTAAAATTGCAGAAGCAAACCAGGATGCAGAGGTATTCAAAGACATCGCCCCCAGATTGTAAATTGCCCGGTACAGATACAGTCCCGGTACCATAATGACAATCGACGGAACCGTAAGTGAAATCCTTGGATATCCCGCCTGGTTTTTGATCAATGATGCAAGGATTCCTGCCAAAAGTGCTCCCACAAAAGCAGCCGCAGCCGGAGGAAATGAAGCAAGATCCACCAGCTCCAGCCGGAGGGTGTTGGCCACTGCTCCGATCAGTGCTGCCGTTGCCGCCAGTTTCCACGGACTGTTAAACATAATCGAAAATCCGAACACGCCGCAGAAACTGAAGACCAGACGCAGTATGATATGCATGGGAACGGACATGGAAAGCGCCGGAAAATCCACCGGATGCAGATGCAAAAGCAGTGCCATCAGCCATGCCGTAATGGTCGCAACAACAATGATAATGATCGCATAGGTCAGCCTCTCCAGCCCGGAACGCATATCCAGCTTGGCAAGGTCAATTCCGCTTGTAATAAACGGAAAGCCCGGAATGATAAAAAGCATGGAACAGATATATCCCGCCTCATGCTGCAGGGAAACCCCGGCAATCAGCTCTGCGATCCGAAGCAGAATGGTATAGGTAACGCACGCCGAGGCAACGGATGCCACAATCCCGAGAAACAGTGTCAGATGATGCTTTGTCAGTTTGCAGCGGACAAAGTTTCCAAGTCCTGCCCCGCAAAAAGCAAACAGCATTTCCACGGGTCCTCCGCCAAGCAAAAATGTGAATGCGCCGCATGCCATTGCCGCGGCAAATCCCAAAGCCACCGGGGAATAGAGTCCATGAATCCGGTCGATCTCATCCAGATGATCATGGAGCTGTTCGCCCGTCATGGTTTTCCCTACGGTTGAAAATTCACCGATAAAACGCTCCAGCCGGTTCAGTTTTGATGTGTTGACTCCGGTATTGGTCAGGCAAAGAGACTGGGAAAATCCACTCGTTCCATCAAAACAGGTATATTCAATCGACATCAGACCGATATCTGTCGAACATGTAATTCCGAGATTTTGTGAAATCGTATTCATGGAACTGCGGACACGCCAGGCTCCCGTTCCACAGGATAACAGCATCAGGCCGACACGGCCGACGATTGAAGCTTTTTCGGTCAGGTCTGCCTCTGTAATCGGACAATTTCCGTGGCCGCTGTACTCATGCCATGGGATATCCATGTGATTTTTAGGTATTGCAGTGGTTTGCATGAATCATCATCCTCTTTCTTAATGCATCAATACAATTTTGTTTGCAATATCAATGTTTTTCTCCAATGCCTTCCGAAAATGGTACATCGGCAAAAACACCCCAAGTGCATCGTAACGGTTTCCCTTATTTTCCATGGAATCCTGTCCGTAATAAACGACCGAACGTGGCAGGGATTTCTGCAGATCCATCAGGATATCCCAGATGATCGCATATGCCTGCGCTTCTGTCTCCTGCATTTTTACCGTATCCGGCATTTCATAGACAAGCAGCACTCCTATATGCTCTCCCATACGGATTTCCTGTGCTTCCATGGTATCTCTGTCATAACAATGCCGTTTACGGAATCCGTATGCCAGATACATCTTCACCTGTTCACTCTTTTGAAATACCTTAAAAAACTGCTCATAATTTTTGTCACTGACATGAAATTTGATATCCGGAATTAATTTTCCATCCTCATCCGTCAGGATATAGGGATTTGTCTGACCATTGGCATTAAAACGAAACGGAGCCAGAAACGAATTCCGCAGCAGATCAAACATACTGTTCTGGCAGATTGCCATCAGAAACGCCGTCAGATCCTTTTCCTCATAAGAACGAAACAGTGCGGTTGCGAACTGCTCCGCAGAAAGACCGTTGCCCTCATAATCATCGCCCACTCCGAGCGCATCATAAAACGTTTCCATCAGGCGCTCACATGCCTGCGGATTCTCTTTAATCTTTTCAAAAAGCATTTTTGCCTTCTGTTCCCTTGGAAAAATTGTTGCCATAAAAATACACTTCCTTTTCTCAATCTCGCTATCTTTTATTATAAAGAATATTTTTAAAAAGGATAACGTATTTTCTATATAAGTTTCATATTAAATTGACATATTAAAATGCGACGAAAATAATCCTTTCACCGCACATAATACTTACTGCTCTGTCTTTTCAATCTGCGTATCCATCTTTAAAATATGATTGATCAGCCATCCGCCGAGGAACTCGATCAGCTCATGCAGATATTCCTGCTGGTTGTCATCAATTTCTTCCAGCTTATCCAGATCGATACTCATCAGCTTGTCCACAAATGCCTGATGCGCCCTCTTTTGCGCTTCCAGCATCGGGCTGTTGATTTTCTGCATATAGGCCTCTTCATCTTCAAAATGAAACTTGGTATATTCCCGGAGTTCATCCAGCAGACGTACAATTTCATCGTATTTGTCATGAAGCAGGTCGTTATGGATCAGTGCATTTACCTCTCCGATAATCTCAAACAGCTTCCGGTGTTCCCTGTCTACCAGTTCAATTCCCGTATAATATTTCGCGGTAAACACAAACGGATCTTCTTTCTGCATTTTCCCGATCATCATGTCACTGCTTAAAATATGCCGGTACAGCCAGCGTACCAGATAGGTCAGAATCTCATCGAGCATCGCCGATGCATTCTCCCCGGTGAGTGGCTGCTTTTCCAGAAGTTTTACGTGATCGGCAAATGCCTGATGCTCTTTTTTCTGCAACGGCAGTTCCGGATCGTTCTGTGCCTCCATATAGGCTTCTTCGTGTGCAAAATGGTTTACGGCATAATCACTTAAATGTTCCAGTATATTTTTTACCGTCTGTGATGTGCGTGCTTCTTTCGGCAGTTCAACCGCTTCATTGATCAGCGAAAACAGTTTTCGGTGCTCTTCATCGATCTGGTCGATGCCCGTCAGACAATCCTGCGTAAATTCGTACATTATTACGTTCCTCCCTCAGTGTATTTTCTCTGTGAAAACAAAAGTTCTTTTCTGCCACTATATAATCATTTTTTGGAATTGTCAAATACGAATTACTTCTATCATACGCTGTGCCGTTACACCATTAAGTATCCGTGCAGACATTTCTCCATAATACCAGAGTACTCCAAACTTTTTTGCATCCATAAAAAAATTCCTCCTATATCTTTCTGGTTCTAAGCTTAGAAAATATAGGAGGAAAAGTCAATCTACGATTCCTTTATATCGCCTGATTCCGGCGTATTCTGCCCCACAGCCGCGGGGTATACAGTGTCAGAATCTTATTTACCTGATTTACTACCTTTGGATTAACAAGCAGGTAAATCACGCAGATACTCAGACAAATCAGAACAAACAGCGCAAACCATCCCCAGTCTCCGAGATAGTCATAGATTCCTGCAAACATCAGGATATCCCGCAGGATCCGGTGCAGCATATATACCGGCATCGTATTCTGTCCAATCACTGACAGACAGGTTTTCCCACGCGGCACAAAAAACATAATCGCCCACGAAATCAGAAACGCGGCAATCATCAGTGCCAGACGAACAAACGGTCCTTCCCACACATCATCCAGTTCATAATAGGAAATGTTTTCATAGACCATGCCAAGCTCATCTTTTAACTTTGAGCCAAACGCCAGAATTCCCGCACAGATTGCCACAGCAGCCGGTACAACAACTCTCCGGTAAACCGGTCGCAATGCCCGTTCAAGCACCGGTTGTTCCATATAATATCCCAGATAAAAGAACGGACCAAATACCAGAATACGGGACATGCACAAAAAATCGCCGATATTTTTGAAATATCCGGCGATCAGGGCCAGCGCAACCGTCACGATTAATACCGGTATCTCTTTGTACTTCCGGATGACAGGAATGGTAAGATACCACACAATCATGGCAAACAGATACCACGGCGCCCCACTCTGCGAGAAAAAATTAATCTCTGAGAAATCCCGGAATCCACACAGTGCATATACTATCTGAATTGCAATAACAAATATGATGTACGCCTTGATCAGATACAATATTTTTTTAAAATTATACTGCCCGTTTTTATATATTTTCTTTGCAAAATAACCTGACACAAATACAAAAAGCGGCATATGAAATACATAGATCAGGCGCTTTACCACCACAAGAACACTTTCTCCGTGGATAGGGAGCAAAAAATGTCCCAGCACGACTAAGAATATCAATACCGCTTTCAAATTATCAAAAAAATAATCTCTCTCTTTATTCATTCGACACATCCTCTATTACCGAGAATGTATTATAGAACTTTTGCCGAAAAAGTCAAGAACTATTACGCTTTTTGTTGAAACATTCCGTAAAATACCGCATCGGTATGTTTACGGATTTCCCCAAAATCATGGTATGGCACTTTCATGTTCCAGAAACACAGATGAGTGGAATGATTAATTTCCTCCATCACAGACAAAACTCCCGGCTGATCGGATTTCGTGATATAAAAAATCACGGAATCGAGAATCTTTTTTTCACTGTAACTATATTCAATTTTCTTACGCGTATAGCGAAATTCCGGTGTACAATCGTATTGTCTGAGTTTCAACTCAATCAATGCCCGGATTCCCTGCATGGTATAAATAGAATACGGAGCTTCAAATCCAAACCAGAAACCTTCTTTCTGGTAGAAACTCAGTTCCGTAACATCCGGCCGCATATATTCTTCCCGCGCAACAACACGGATTCCGTCTGTATAATAAAATGTTTCTTCCGTATACACCATGATCGACGGCATAAAATCACCTCATCTGTACAATGTGCCAGTCATCTGTTCGTATCTTATTTGCGAAGAACAAAATCAGATACCATCTCATCCAGACTTTCAGCAGATGCAGAAAGTTCTTCACTGGTTGCAGATACTTCTTCAGAAGTAGCAGAATTAGACTGCACAACCCCGTTTACCTGCTCAACAGCAGCGGAAATCTGCTTTACCGATTCTGCCTGCTGATCAGAAATCTGACGGATCTTAGCCACCTCCATAACAACCGCATCCAGCTGTTCGATCATTTCCGACATAAACTGGGAAGTCTCATCTGCAACAGAGCTTCCGACACCCACCTGATTCAGACTGTTTGTCAGCATGACACGGGTTTCTTCTGCCGAAGAAGCACTCTCTTCCGCAAGGTTTTTAATCTGTTCTGCAACAACCGCAAATCCTTTTCCTGCTTCACCGGCACGCGCAGCCTCAATGGATGCATTTAAAGACAACAGGTTTGTCTGGCTGGCAATGCTTTCAATCTTTCCGATGACAACCTGGATATCATTGGTGGTCTCTGAAATATGCTGCATGGCTTCGACCAGTTCTTTCATCTTTGCACTTCCGCTGTCTGCCTTGATTGCAACCCGCTTTGCCTGGTCATGTACACTGTCTGTAGACTTTGTATTTTCTTCGATATGTGTAGCAACCTCGGCAACCGAAGATGTCAGCTGCTGTACTGCCGCTGCCTGATCGGTAGCTCCCTCTGCCAGTCCCTGCGCACTCTGTGCCAGCTGGTCAGCTCCTGCGGATACCTGATTGGAAGATTCCTGTACATTTTTGATCGTCTGGCTCAGATTATTTTCTGTCGCTTCCAGTTTCTTTAAAATTTCACCGAAATTTCCCTGATAGGCTTCAATATCATGGGATCTCGCATCAAAGTTTCCTTTTGCAAACTCTGTAAGGAGCTGATTGATATCGTCCACAACACCCCTTAAATAAAAAGATGTATTGCGGAAACTTTCTGCAAGCTTTCCCAGTTCATCTTCCCCCTGATAAGAAATATCAATTTCGAGATTTCCGTGTGCCATGTCATCTGCGGCCTTTTCTATCTGGTCTAACGGTTCAAGAATATTTTCTGTCAGTTCCTGAATGATCATTTTGGAAAGCAATGGCATACCAACTACTGCAATGACAGGAATGATAATCCATACCGGATGTCCAAATACAAGCATTAAAATTGCAAACAGAATATTGTTCACCAGTAAAATTGCAAAAATTGCTTTCATAACCATTTTCAGCTTATCCGCAATTTTCACATTTTGAAAGTAATTCTTACGCATACGTTTCCTCCTATGTATCGTATACTATTTATCTATAATTCTACATCGAAATGTACATAATATCAAGCAGAATTATCCAAAAATTATACAAGTCTGTCCAAAACTGCTTGAGATCTGCAATTCCACACACGGAGCATCCGGATCACTGCTGCCCTGACCTTTGCATTCCACATGTCCGCCTGCATTGCTGTGTTCAAAGTATCATGTGCATTTTGCTTGCCACCAGATATACTGCGATAAAAATAAGAATAACTGCGTGAAGCCCACAAGAGGTAAAAAAGGAGCCATCTGTTTCAGATGACTCCCAAAAATCATATGGCTATGCACCAGCCATAAGTCTCTATTTTACTGTACGGACAGATAAGAATATCCCATCAGACTTGTATCCACGTCATGTGCCACCTCACGGCCCTCACGAATTGCCCAGACAACCAGTGACTGTCCTCTGTGCATATCTCCCGCAACAAATACGTTCTTTACATTTGTTGCATATGTTCCAGGCTCTGTAGCTACATTTGTTCTCTGGTTCAGCTCTACACCGAATGCCTTTGCAATGTATTCCTCTGTTCCAAGGAATCCTGCAGCGATCAGTACAAGTTCTGCCGGAATTTTCTTCTCGGAACCGGAAACTTCCACCATATTTCTGCGTCCGGTCTTCTCATCCACCTTGCTCTCAAGTCTGACGATTGTCAGACCATTCAACTTGCCGTTCTTATCCTTATGGAATTCCTTTACGGTTGTCTGATAGATTCGTGGATCTGTACCGAAACATGCAATTGCTTCTTCCTGGCCATAGTCGGTCTTTAACACCTTCGGCCACTCCGGCCATGGGTTATTTGCTGCCCGCTCTGCCGGTGGACATGGCATCATCTCCAGCTGGGTTACAGACTTTGCACCCTGACGGATAGCCGTTCCCACACAGTCATTTCCGGTATCACCGCCACCGATGATCACAACATTTTTTCCCTTTGCGGAAATAAATTTGTTGTCCTTAAAATTGGAATCCAAAAGGCTCTTTGTGTTGCGTGACAGATAATCGACTGCAAAATAGATTCCTTCTGCATCACGACCTGCTGCCTTGATATCACGCGCATGCTTTGCTCCACAGCAGAGGATGACTCTGTCATACTCTTTTAACAGCTCTGCACTCTTGACATCCACACCGACATTACAGCCTGTGATAAACTTCACGCCCTCTTCTTTCATAACATTGATCTTACGGTCAATGATCTGCTTTTCGAGCTTCATATTCGGAATACCATACATCAGAAGTCCGCCGACACGGTCATCTCTCTCATATACCGTAACCTCATGTCCTCTCTGGTTCAGCTGATCTGCTGCTGCCAGTCCGGAAGGACCGGAACCGATGATGGCAACTTTCTTTCCGGTACGAACCTTTGGAATATGTGGTCCGGCATAACCTTCTTTGTATGCCGTCTCAATGATTCCATGCTCATTGTCCCGGACAGATACCGGATCTCCCCAGTGTCCACAGGTACATGCCTTCTCACACAGAGCCGGACATACACGGGAGGTAAACTCCGGGAAATTATTTGTCTTGTGCAGACGGTTATATGCCTGCTGATAGTTTCCGGTATAAAGCAGATCGTTCCACTCCGGTACCAGATTGTGCAGCGGGCAGCCGGAAGTCATTCCGGCAACTGTCATACCCGACTGACAGAACGGGACACCGCAATCCATACAGCGCGCTGCCTGCTCTCTTTGTTTTTCTTTGGAAAGGAAGATGTGGAATTCATCAAAATTTTTGATTCGTTCCTTTGGTTCCACCGAACGCGCCTCACATCTGTCGTATTCCATAAATCCTGTTGGCTTTCCCATTGTTTCTTCCCTCCTTATGCTCTCGTGCTGGCATAAAATGCCTCAATCTGTGCCTGCTCTGCATTCAGACCTTTTTCTTCCATCTGAACGATTGCCATCTGCATACGGTTATAATCATATGGGATGACTTTCTTAAACTTCGGCAGATACTCACTGAAGTGATCGAGAATTTCCTTACCTTTTTCCGAATTGGTCAGGGTAACATGTTCTTTGATCATTTCTTTGAGCTCTAATACGTCATATTTATTGGTGACTTCCTCACTGAATACCATAGACTTGTTGGTTCGCATGTACAGATCGTTGTCCTCATCTAGTACATAAGCGATACCACCGCTCATACCTGCGGCAAAGTTCTTTCCGGTTTTACCAAGGATAACGACACGACCGCCCGTCATATACTCACATCCATGATCGCCGACACCCTCAACAACCGCAGTAGCTCCGGAATTTCTGACACAGAAACGTTCTCCTGCCACACCATTGATGAATGCCTTACCGCTTGTCGCACCGTACAATGCTACGTTACCGATAATGATGTTCTCATCCTTTTTGAAGTTTACTCCTGCCGGTGGATAAACGATCAGCTTTCCGCCGGAAAGTCCCTTTCCGAAATAATCGTTGGAATCTCCCACCAGTTCGAGTGTCAGTCCCTTTGGAATAAAGGCACCAAAACTCTGTCCGCCGGCTCCGCTGCATTTAATAATGAAAGTATCCTCATCCAGTGTATCGTCGTACTTCTTTGTAATCTCTGATCCGAAGATTGTTCCAAGCGAACGGTTTACGTTTGTTACTTCGGTATCGATCATACGCTTCTGCTTCTTATCAAGTGCCGGCTTTAACTGTTTTAAGAACTCCGTGATATCTTTGGTCTTATCCAGTTCGAAATCATATACCTGCTTCGGATCAAAAATAACCTTCTGCTTTGTTCCTGCAAACGGATTATTTAAGATATTGCTCAGGTCAAGCTTTGCTTCACGCTCGGACAGATCTCCGCGAACCTTTAAGAAATCGCTTCGTCCAACGAGTTCATCCACTGTGCGGACACCAAGTTTTGCCATGTACTCCCGAAGTTCTTCTGCGATAAAGCGCATGAAGTTCTCAACATATTCCGGTTTTCCTGCGAAACGCTTACGAAGCTCCGGATTCTGGGTTGCAATACCTGCCGGACAGGTATCCAGATTACATACACGCATCATGACACAGCCCATGGTTACCAGCGGAGCGGTTGCAAAACCAAACTCTTCCGCACCAAGACATGCTGCGATGGCTACGTCTTTCCCACTCATCAGCTTTCCGTCTGTCTCAATTCTTACTTTATTGCGCAGTCCGTTCATAATCAGTGTCTGATGTGTCTCTGCCAGACCAAGTTCCCACGGAAGACCTGCGTTGTGGATGGAACTGCTTGGTGCAGCACCTGTACCACCGTCATATCCGGAGATCAGGACAACCTGTGCACCGGCTTTTGCGACACCGGCTGCTACGGTACCGACACCTGCCTCGGAAACGAGTTTTACGGAAATTCTTGCATCGCGGTTTGCATTCTTTAAGTCAAAGATCAGCTGTTCAAGATCCTCGATGGAATAAATATCGTGGTGTGGTGGCGGGGAGATCAAAGATACACCCGGTGTGGAAAGTCTTGTCTTGGCGATCCATGGATATACTTTCTTACCCGGAAGATGTCCACCTTCCCCAGGCTTTGCTCCCTGTGCCATTTTGATCTGGATCTCCTGCGCACTGGTCAGATAACGGCTGGTAACACCGAAACGTCCGGATGCAACCTGTTTGATTGCGGAACAACGGTTCTTTCCGTCCGGTCCGACGATCAGACGATCCTTGTCCTCACCACCTTCACCGGTGTTTGACTTACCGTGTAAGTGATTCATGGCAATGGCAAGTGTCTCATGTGCTTCCTTCGAAATAGAACCGTAAGACATCGCTCCGGTCTTAAAACGTGTCACAATAGAATCTACGCTTTCCACTTCCTCAAGCTTCACACCCTTCTTCGGGTACTCAAAATCCATCAGTCCACGCAGGTTCGTATGCTTTTCTTCTTCATCTACCAGACTCGTATACTGCTTGAACATCTCATAGTCCCCACGTTTGGTAGACTGCTGCAGCAGATGGATGGTAGCCGGATTGTACAGATGCGCATCGGCTCCGCTTCTCATCTTGTGGCGGCCTTTGCTGTCAAGGGTTACATCGGTTTCAAGTCCCAGCGGATCATAGGCTGCGGAATGAAGCGTATTGACATCATTCTCGATATCCTTGATGGAAATTCCACCGATGCGGCTGACCGTATTGGTGAAATACTTGTCAATGACATCTTTATCAATACCAAGTGCCTCAAAAATCTTGGAACCCTGATACGACTGGATCGTAGAAATACCCATCTTGGCTGCAATCTTTACAATACCGGTGATAATTGCATGGTTATAATCATCAACTGCGGCATAATAATCTTTGTCTAACATGTGCTCGTCGATCAGCTGTTTTACGGTATCCAGTGCCAGGTATGGGTTAATTGCACTCGCACCAAAACCAAGCAGTGTTGCAAAATGATGTACCTCACGCGGCTCTCCGGATTCGAGAATCAGGGAAAGGGAAGTACGTTTCTTTGTCTTTACCAGATACTGCTGCAATGCAGATACGGCAAGCAGGGAAGGAATTGCCACATGGTTATCATCCACGCCTCTGTCGGAAAGGATCAGGATATTGGCTCCGTCTCTGTATGCACGGTCCGCCTCAATAAAGAGACGGTCTACGGCTTTCTCAAGACTGGTATTCTTATAATAAATAATCGGAATGGTTTCTACCTTAAATCCGTCTACTTTCATATTGCGGATTTTCATCAGGTCTGTGTTGGTCAGAATCGGATTGTTGATCCGAAGTACTTTACAGTTCTCCGGCTTTTCCTCTAAGAGGTTTCCGGCAGATCCGATATACACCGTCGTAGAAGTAACAACCTCCTCACGGATGGAATCGATTGGCGGGTTGGTTACCTGTGCAAACAGCTGCTTGAAATAGTTAAACAGCGGCTCACGGTTTCCGGACAGTGCCGCAAGCGGTGTATCTGTACCCATCGCAGCGGTACCCTCAATGCCATTCTTTGCCATCGGCAGGATGGAATCCTTTAAGGACTCATACGTGTAACCGAATGCCCTTTGCATTCTCTGACGTTCTTCCTGTGTGTATTCCGGCACACGCTCATTCGGGATTTTTAAATCCTTTAACATGACGATGTTGCTGTCAAGCCACTCACCATACGGACGCTTATCCGCATATCTTTCTTTTAACTCATCGTCATCAATCACACGACCCTGCACAGTATCTACAAGAAGCATTTTACCAGGACGCAGACGGTCTTTTGTCACGATATGGGTCGGATCAATATCGAGAACTCCGACCTCGGAAGAAAGAATCAGATAGTCATCGTCTGTAATGTAATAACGGGATGGACGCAGACCGTTACGGTCAAGAACCGCTCCCATCATATCTCCATCGGAGAACAGGATGGATGCAGGTCCGTCCCAAGGCTCCATCATGGTTGCATAATACTGATAGAAATCTTTCTTTTTCTGCGTCATCACAGCATTGTTTGCCCATGGCTCCGGAATCATGATCATGACTGCCAGTGGCAGATCCATGCCACTCATCACCAGAAACTCCAGCGTATTGTCCAGCATTGCGGAATCAGATCCTTCGGTGTTGACGACCGGAAGTACCTTCTGGAATTCCCCGCGCAGCTTGCCGGATGCCATCGTCTCTTCCCTGGCAAGCATCTTGTCTGCATTACCGCGGATGGTGTTGATCTCACCGTTATGTACAATAAAACGGTTTGGATGTGCTCTCTCCCAGCTTGGATTTGTGTTGGTAGAGAAACGGGAATGTACGGTTGCAATTGCAGACTCATAATCCTTATCCTGCAGATCGGAGAAGAACTGACGCAGCTGCTCTACAAGGAACATTCCTTTATATACGATCGTTCTGCTCGAAAGAGAAGCAACGTAGCTGTCATCGTTGGACTGCTCGAATACACGGCGTGCCACATACAGCTTGCGGTCAAAATCAAGTCCCTTCTCCACATCTTCCGGTCTTTTGATGAACGCCTGCATGATGCATGGCATGCATCCTCTGGCCTTGTCGGAAAGCTTGTCCGGATGAATCGGTACCTGTCTCCATCCGAGGAATTCCATTCCTTCCTTCTCGACAATTACCTCAAACATCTTCTTTGCCTGATTGGTCTTTAACTCATCCTGTGGGAAGAAAAACATTCCGACGCCGTAATCTCTCTCTTCTCCCAGCTTGATTCCAAGCGGCTCTGTCGCTTTCTTAAAGAACTTATGGGAAATCTGAAGAAGAATACCAACACCGTCCCCGGTCTTTCCGTCGGCATCTTTTCCGGCTCTATGCTTTAAGTTCTCAACAATTTTCAAGGCATTTTCCACGGTCTGGTGGGTCTTGATCCCTTTGATGTTTACCACAGCACCAATTCCGCAGTTATCATGTTCGAAACTCGGATCATATAATCCTTTGGCGGTTGCTGTGCTCTCATTCCATTGCTCTTTCATAGAACTATCCTTTCGTTGTAAATCATTCATGAGTTGCTTTTTCTTAACTGATTCTCATTTTACTCCTATAACCTCCGCTTGTAAATCATTTTTTTCGTTCTATTGTCTGATAATTTGTCTATTATTTATTTATCGCAGTATTATCAGATAATATCTTGTTTTTTCTTTTATATTAACCGTTTTTCAAACAATAAAGCGGTCATATTCATGAAATATTTTTTCATAAATATGACCGCATTTTCTGTTTTTATTAAATTGTTTTTATTTTACAAACAATTTATATCTGAAATTCATTCACCGTCTGCTGCAATGTTCCGATGCTGTCCAAAACCTTTTCCCGTCTTCCTTCCCCATAACTTTTCCTCCTTGGTATTTTTATATTTTAACACTACTATACTTTAACGCGATAAACAAGTAAAAAGAAAAAGGCATCTGATTTTTTCCAAATCAGACACCTTGAAAACACCCTATCCCTGCTGGTCAATCGCCTGTCCTGTCCGGTAATAGGTAAAATCGGCTGTAACCAGAACTCTTTGATTCTCATCCATAAGTTTCACGGTATATACGCCGATCCGTCCTCCCTGTCTTTGTACTTCCGCTTCACCGTACACGTAGCCGGTATCTTTCACAGCCTCCAGATAATTCATTTTCCCGTCAATCGTTGTAACATAATTGCCATAGGTGGATGCCGCCAAACCAGCAAGCGTATCAGCAAGCGCATACGCACATCCGCCATGCATTCCACCGTAAATATTCGTAAAATGCTCATCCATGCGCATTCTTCCGTAAGCATAGCCTTCCCGCACTTCCAGCAGTTCCATTCCCAGAAGCTGTGCAAACGGATTTTTCTCCAAAAGCTGGTTCAGCTTCCGTGGTGTCAGTTCCTGTGGCTGCTGTGACTGTTGTACTGCCTTTTGTTCTGTTGTTTTCGTGGCAGAAATATGTTTGTGTTTCTTACTCATGTTTTCTTCCTTTATTGACGTTTTTTATCTTTCCTGCCTCTATCTGCTTTTCAGATATTTCTATATCTCTGTACATAGCAATCTGTCTCATGGTTGACTCATAAATCTCCATGCTCATAATTACCATATCTCCATAGCCATTTTTCGTAACATAAATTGGCTCCTCTGTCTTATGACACATATCAGATATCTCCGATGTATTCTTCAAGTCTTTAATTGGAATTATTTGTGGCATAACATACACCCCCTTGCTTATGTCCTAATTATACCATAATTATACCCTTTTTCAACTTAATTATTGTTTATTTGATTTCCCATTCAAGTTGTGAACGAGCTCCACCATAAAATCCTGCATCTGCAAATAAATCCCCAGGTCCATCCATACAACCAAATAAAAAAGGGTATACCGTGCATCTAAACTATATACCCAAAATAAAAAAGACGGACAATGACATATGTCAACGTCCGTCTTCTTCATCCATTTTTTTAATTATCAGCTACTACCTATAGCAAAACGAACATCATAAACCGGACAGATTAGTTTTCATCCTGCATTTTTGCAAGTTTCTTCGCCTGGTCAGCCGCGATACATGCATCGATAATCTCCTGGATATCTCCGTCAAGAATCTTGTCCAGCTTGTATAATGTCAGGTTGATGCGGTGATCCGTCACACGTCCCTGCGGGAAATTATAAGTACGGATCTTCTCGGAACGGTCTCCGGTTCCGATCTGGCTGCGTCGTTCCTCAGACTCTGCATCCTGCTTCTTCTGCAGTTCGAGATCATACAGCTTGGTGCGCAGCAGCGCAAATGCCTTCTCCTTGTTCTGGATCTGTGATTTTTCCGTCTGGCTGTAGATCACAATACCGGTCGGATAATGCGTCAGACGCACAGCAGAGTCCGTCGTATTGACACACTGTCCACCATTTCCGGATGCCCTCATAACGTCGATACGGATGTCTTTGTCGTCAATATGCACTTCCACATCCTCAGCCTCCGGCATGACGGCAACACTGCAGGTTGATGTCTGAATACGTCCCTGGGATTCTGTCTCCGGCACACGCTGTACACGGTGCACACCGGATTCGTATTTCAGTACGGAATATGCGCCTGCTCCAGTCACCATAAAGTTGACCGACTTCATACCTCCGATTCCGGTTTCATCTGCCTCAAGTGTCTCCACTTTCCAGCCACGACGCTCTGCATAGTGTACATACATACGGTAAATTTCAGCCGCAAAAAGCGCAGCTTCCTCTCCACCGGCGCCTGCACGAATCTCCACAATAACATTCTTGTCGTCGTTCGGGTCTTTTGGCAGAAGCAGAATCTTTAATTTCTGTTCCAGCTCTCCCAGACGGCTCTTTGCCTCATTTAATTCTTCCTTTGCCAGTTCGCGCATTTCCTCATCGGATTCCTCGTCAAGAATTGCAAGGGAATCCTCTATCGTCTGCTTACATGCCTTGTACTCCTTGTAGGCATCCACGATTGGCTGCAGATCACTCTGCTCTTTCATCAGTTTACGAAAGCGGTTCGGATCGTTTGCCACATCCGGCTCGCTCAATGTATTCATTAACTCCTCATAATGATGAAGTAAATCCTCTAATTTATCAAACATAATCTATCCTCTCTTTTCACATAGGTGTTTGTGTCCGCAGACCACACGGTCATTTCGCGCAAGATCTTTTTTCACGCAGACGTCCTCAAATCCGGCCTCTTTCATCATAGATGATACCGCCCATCCCTGGTCATATCCGATCTCAAACAGCAGATACCCTCCATCGGTCAGATAATCCGGGCTTTCCTGGATGATCTTCCGGTAGAAGAACAGACCATCTTCTTTTCCGTCCAGTGCCTCATGCGGTTCAAATTCCGACACCTCCGGCATCAGAAACGGAATTTCATCGCTGCGGATGTATGGTGGATTTGACACAATCACATCAAACGTTTCATCCGCAACATCCTCAAACAGATTGCTTCTCTCGAAAATGGCAGGAACATCATTTAATTTTGCATTTTCCTTTGCAACATTGATCGCCTGTTTGGAAATGTCATATCCATATCCCCCGGTACCGTGTACATTTTTCAAAATACTGATCAGCACACAGCCGGAACCGGTACACATATCCAGCACCTTCATCCCCGGTTTTACCACCTTTAGAGCTTCCTCCACCAGGGTTTCCGTATCCTGTCGCGGAATCAGCACATTGGAATTCACATGAAATGTCATCCCCATGAATTCCTGTTCCCCGGTGATATACTGAAGAGGCACTCGCTCTGCCCTCTTTTTAATCAGCACTTCAAATTCATGCTGCAGTTCCTCCGGCATCTCTTCGTCAATATGCATATAATAGTAAGTGTGGTCAATTTTACATGCCATGGTCAAAAGCAGCCATGCATCATTTCTGGCATCTGCAATGCCAGCCTCGCACAGGCTTTTTTCTCCCGAAACAATTGCTTCCCTATAGGTCATACATTCTCTTCCTTCTGCCACTTTCTCCAGTCAAACACAGCTTCCACCGAAGCGATTCCCACTTCGATCATCTCATCATCCGGCTCTCTTGTTGTCATCTTCTGCATCCAGAGTCCCGGTTTGCTCAGTATATTCACCAACCGGTTATCATATCTTCCCGCCAGACGGATAAACTCATAAGATACTCCGGCGATCACCGGAATAAGAAGAAGTCTGAGCACCAGCTGCAAAATACGCGAATCCACACGGATAAACAAAAAGAACACGATAGATATCAGCATTACAATCAGCAGGAAACTGGTACCGCAGCGCTTGTGCTGCCGGGAACTCTTCCTGACATTTTCCACATTCAGTTCCATTCCGTGTTCGATGCAATTGATGCATTTGTGTTCTGCTCCGTGGTACATAAACACTCTCTTAATATCAGGTGTCAGGGAAATCAGTGCAATATATCCAATAAAAATTGCCAGACGGATCAGTCCCTCCAGCAGCGCAATCACGGTATCCGATGCAATAACTTTATGGAAGATCCCGGACAGAAAATATGGCAGGAAAAAGAAAAGTCCCAGCGCAAAAACAACGGAAAATGCAACGGTTCCGCCCATCATTGCCTTCTCCTGCTTTTTTTCTTTCTCTTCCTGCGCCTTTCGTTCCTCCTGCGTCATGGCTTCTTTTTTCTTTTTTTCATCCTCATCGTCTTCAAAAAAGGAAGCCGAATACATGAGTGTCTGCATGCCAAGGATCAGTGATTCTATAAAATTAATGACACCACGGATGAATGGCAGACGCCGCAGTTTTTTATTTTTAATCGTTTCTTTAAATGTAGAAACTTTTACATCAATGGTGTGATCCGGCTTGCGAACGGCAACCGCATAACGGTCTTCGTTTTTCATCATGACACCTTCCATGACTGCCTGCCCGCCAACTCCTGAATATTTCATATTTCCCCCTGTAAGAGAAAAAGGTTGAGGCAATACACAGCCTCAACCTTTTTACGTGACTTATCAATTCTATTTCATGCCATACTTCTTGTTGAACTGTTCGATACGTCCACGAGCCTGGTTAGCCTTCTGCTGTCCAGTATAGAATGGATGACACTTAGAACAGATTTCTACGTGGATCTCCGGCTTTGTAGAACCTGTAACGAATGTGTTTCCACAGTTGCAGGTAACGGTTGCCTGATAATAATCTGGATGGATTCCTTCTCTCATGATTTTCACCTCTTTATATTCTTATCGTTTTCTGTAATCAGTCTTCCGGCTGATTCTGGTTCCTGTCACACTCTTTATACCCGTATGCCCGATCCGCATATGATACTTATTACAAGAGCGACACTTTCGTCCGTTTACATCCCGATAAACAGCTTAATTATTGTAACATAGCGTCCATGCAAATGCAATAGAAATTTAAAGAATTCTGTTTTTTCTTACAAGATTGATAAAATCAGCATTTGTACGCGTGTGTGCAAACATATTTAAAATATTCTCCACAGCCTCATCCGACCGCATGCCGTTTAATGCCCGGCGCATATTCTCCACGCCCTCACGCTCCTGCGGATCAAGCAGCAGATCGTCTCTTCGCGTGCCGGACTTTACAATATCCACCGCCGGGAAAATTCTCTTTTCGGAAAGTTTCCGGTCAAGAACAAGTTCCATGTTACCGGTTCCCTTAAATTCCTCAAATACCACGTCATCCATCTTGCTTCCGGTATCGACCAGTGCCGTGGCAAGAATGGTCAGGCTTCCGCCTTCTCTCATATTCCGGGCTGCACCAAAAAATCGTTTCGGCATGTGCAGTGCCGCCGGATCAAGACCACCGGAAAGTGTCCGGCCGCTCGGCGTACAGGTCAGGTTGTAGGCACGTGCCAGACGTGTGATACTGTCGAGGAGAATCATCACATCCTTTTTATGTTCCACCAGACGTTTTGCACGCTCAATAACCATTTCCGATACCCGCTTATGGTGTTCTGCTGTCTCATCGAAAGTAGAATAAATGACCTCTACATTTTCGCCCTCAATCGCCTCTTTAATATCGGTTACTTCCTCCGGCCGCTCGTCAATCAGCAGAATGATCAGATGCATCTCCGGGTTATTTTCCTTTACCGACTTGGCAACTTCCTTTAAAAGCGTTGTCTTACCTGCTTTCGGCGGGGATACAATCATGCCACGCTGCCCTTTACCGATCGGGGAAACAATATCCATCACACGCATTGCAACCGAACCGCCGGGACGTTCCATGCGCAGACGCACATTCGGAAAAATCGGGGTCAGATCCTCAAAGTTTGTCCGCTTCTGTGCTTCCGAAGGATGATATCCGTTTACCGAAGTCACATACAGCAGGGCGGAAAATTTCTCCCGCTCGGATTTCACTTTGGTATTTCCACAGACAATATCCCCTGTCTTTAGATTAAATCTGCGGATCTGGGACGGCGCCACATAAACGTCATGTTCCCCCGGCAGATAGTTTTCACAGCGGATAAAACCGAATCCGTCTGCCATAACCTCCAGAATACCGCTCGCTGTATTTCCACTGTCGAGGCTGACGATATCTTCTTTGATCGCAGCACTGTCATTATCCTCCTGCACCTTATAGGTCTGCTCCTGCGATGCATGCACGTTCTCTCCATGCTCCGGGCTGCTGTGTTCCTCCGTATGGGACGGATGCTCTTCCCTTCGCTGTTTTGGCGTATGTTTTCTTCCTTCCTGTCCGGAAGCTGTCCGCGCGGTATATACCGTCTTTGCCTTCGGTGCTGTCTCTTTCTCCCGCTCATCTTCCTGCAGCATCCGATCAATCAGCTCTCCTTTTTTCATTGTTGAGATTCCTTTGAGCCCGCGTGCCTTTGCCAGGTCTTTTAACACAACCAAAGAAAGGCTCTCATATTTTTCCCTCATTCCATCTGCTCCTTCTTAAAAAATATAGACTTGTTTCGTACCGTAAATCATTTCATAAATTACACTTATTTGCATGGGATATCAGTCAGAAACGACTATGAATCATTTCAAATATTATCTAATGCAGCTATTATACACTATTTCCGGTAAAATAGGAAGTCTTTTTTTTCATGCGCAAGAATGGTATTGTGAATAAGTATGAGTATGTAAAGGAGAAAATTACTATGGATAATAAAGAAAAGGCACTTTTATGCCACAAAGAATGGAACGGAAAACTCGAAACCGTTGCAAAATCAAAAGTAAAAACCCGCGAGGATCTCGCGATTGCATACACCCCGGGTGTTGCAGAACCCTGCAAAGTAATTGCGGAAGATAAAACTGCTGCCTACACATACACCTGGAAAGCCAACACGGTTGCCGTTGTTTCCGACGGAAGCGCCGTTCTCGGCCTTGGAAATATCGGTCCTTATGCCGCTATGCCGGTCATGGAAGGAAAATGTGTATTATTCAAAGAATTTGGAAATGTTAACGCTGTACCGATCTGTCTGGACACTCAGGACACCGAAGAGATCATTCAGGCTGTGAAAAATATAGCTCCCGGATTCGGCGGTATCAATCTGGAAGACATCTCCGCTCCGCGTTGTTTCGAAATCGAGGAACGTCTGAAAGAAATGCTTGATATCCCGGTATTTCATGATGACCAGCACGGAACCGCCATCGTTGTTTTGGCCGGTATCATCAATGGTCTGCGTGTGACCGGCAAGAAAAAAGAAGACTGCCGCGTTGTGGTAAACGGTGCAGGATCTGCCGGTGTGGCAATCACCAAACTTCTTCTGACTTACGGTTTCAAACACGTGACCATGTGTGACCGTGAAGGAATCATCGGAAAAGATTATCCGAACTTAAACTGGATGCAGAAAAAAATGACAGAGGTTACCAATCTCGAAAATGCCTCCGGAACGCTGGCAGACGCACTGCGCGGTGCGGATATCTTTGTCGGTGTCTCTGCGCCAAACATTGTCACTCCGGAAATGGTTTCTTCCATGAATAAGGATGCCATCCTCTTTGCCATGGCAAATCCGGTGCCGGAGATCATGCCGGATGTGGCCAAAGCTGCCGGAGCAAAAGTTGTCGGAACCGGACGGAGCGATTTTCCAAATCAGGTAAACAACGTGATCGCTTTCCCTGGTATTTTCCGCGGTGCATTGGAGGCACATGCCACCCAGATCACAGAAGAAATGAAACTTGCAGCAGCAGAAGCACTTGCAGCCCTGGTTTCTGACGAGGAATTAAATGAAGATTTCATTATGCCGGAAGCATTTGATCCACGTGTGGCAGAAGTTGTAAGTGAAGCAGTCAAGTCTCATGTCCGCTAATCGCTACTATTCTCTGAACGATTACTGTAAAGAGGTCTTCGGGGAAAAAGTGTACCGTCTCAGTCTAAGCGGTGGGATGACGTGTCCCAACCGCGACGGAACACTCTCTTACGGAGGATGTGCATTCTGCAGTGCCGGAGGCTCCGGTGATTTTGCCGCGGATGCATTTCTGCCGGTTTCTGAGCAGTTCATACAGGCCAGACAGAAAATCGCCGCCAAAACACACTGCCAGAAATTCATTGCGTATTTCCAGTCATTTACCAACACCTATGCCCCCGTTGACGTTTTGCGTCAGCTCTATTCCGAGGCAATGGCACCGGAAGAAATCGTTGCACTTTCCATAGGAACCAGAAGTGACTGCCTTCCTCCGGAAACCTTAGAACTCCTCTCCGATCTCAATCAGGAAAAACCCATATGGATAGAGCTTGGTCTGCAGAGCATCCATGCAAAGACGCTGTCTGCCATGAACACGCATACCACGGTTGCACAGTTTGATGCCGCTGTATCCAAACTTCATGCCCTTGGAATCTCCGTGATCGCACATGTTATTTTAGGATTTCCCGGTGAAACAAAAGAAATGATGAAAGATACCGTCCGGCATATCGCCGCACTTCCGGTTTCGGGAATCAAGCTGCAGCTTCTGCATGTCCTGCGTGGCACTGCACTGGCAGAACAGTATCAGCTTCATCCGTTTCCCATGATGGAACTTGATGAATACAGCGATTTTGTGATCGACTGCCTGGAACTTCTTCCCCCGGACATGGTCGTTCACCGTCTGACGGGAGATGGTCCCCGCAGTCTATTACTCGCCCCATCCTGGAGCACAGACAAAAAACGCATTTTAAACACCATTCATCGCCGTCTCAAAGAACGCAATACCAGACAAGGAGAACATTTTTATGGCTGAACCATTTACAATCTATAAACTTACGATCTTATATATGCTGAGCAAAGCAGGGTTTCCGCTTTCCAACACCCAGATTTCCAATTTCTTTCTGGAACAGGAATACACAGACTATTTCCGTGTACAGGAAGTAATCGGGGATTTGGTCGATGCCAATTTAATCCATGCAGAGTCCACGCACAGCAACACACAGTACTCTCTGACTTCTGCGGGAAAAGAAACACTTGGATTTTTCAAAGATAAATTAAATGATGGAATTGAAAATGATGTTCAGGGATTTTTTGAAAAGAATAAATTAGAATTCCGACAGGAAAATTCCATTCTGGCAGATTACTATAAGACAACCAATCAGAAATACGCAGTACGCTGTCAGGTACGGTCTGACGGCAATCCTCTGATCGACCTGACGCTTTGCGTAACTACAAAAGAACAGGCAGAAGCCATCTGCAATAACTGGAAAAAGAAAAGTGAAGATGTATATGCTGTACTGATGGACACGCTGCTGCAATAAGCCGCGTGTCATTTTTTCTTTTTCTGTACGCTGTATCCAAATTTGCCGAGTTTTTTCCCCAGAGCAAAATATTCTCCGTGGGAATACATGATAAGCCCGGTTCCGTTGATGTCAAATTTTCCTGTTTCATCCAGATACGCATCATCCACCGTTACGCCAAGTACTTCCGCCACAAACATCGTATGACTGCCAAGCGGATGGCTCTCCACCACCCTGCAGGCAATATTTACAGGACTTTCCGCAATTGCCGGAGCTTTCACATGCTCCACCGGAACCGGTGTAAGTCCTGTTTTTTTAAATTTATCCACATCTCTTCCGCTGGCCACGCCGCAGTAATCACAGGCCTTTGCCAGTTTTTCGTTGGTCAGATTAATCACAAATTCTCCGGTTTTCTCTATGATCTCATAAGAATAACGGGATGGGCGGACGGAAATGGAAACCATCGGTGGATTGGTGCAGACGGTTCCTGCCCATGCCACGGTAATAATGTTTGGCCGATGATTCTGATCCGCCACACTGACCATCACAGCCGGCACCGGATTTAACATATTTCCCGCTTTCCAACTCTGTTTTCCCATTTTTCCACTCCTTTTGCCTGTTCCTGTTATTTATAATCCTGTTATAATTTCAGATCCGTATTTTCCCGGATAATATCCGCGATCAGTTCACGCTCATCCATATGATGCTTCACACCCTTGATCTCCTGGTAATCTTCGTGCCCTTTTCCTGCAAGGACGATGATATCGCCATCCTCGGCATGTTCCATGCAATACCTGATAGCTTCTTTCCGGTCCGGTATCGTCACATATGCGCCATCGGCTTTGTGTACCCCGACCAGAATATCGTTGATGATATCCATTGGTTCTTCATTTCTTGGATTATCCGATGTGACAACCGTCAGATCTGCCAGTTTTGAAGATACCTCTCCCATCTCATAACGGCGGGATTTTGCACGGTTTCCTCCGCATCCGAACAGGCAGACCAGTCTGCCCGGCTCATACTCTTTCAAGGTCGTTAACAGACTCTCCAGTGCCATGGCATTGTGTGCATAGTCAATCATCAGCGTATATCTCTTTGTTACCGGTACAATCTCAATTCTTCCCTTGACACTTACATGAAGCATCGCCTTTTTGATTTCTTCAACACTGACGCCAAAATGATGACAGATTGCAATGGCGGTCAGGGAATTATACACCGAAAATTTTCCCGGCACATTGACTTCCACATCAAAATCCATGGAACCTCCCACATGATATTTTACACCAAGTGCCCCATGCTCCTTTTTTAACTCTACCTTCTGCGCAATCAGATCATTTTCTGCTCCATACCCAAACGTCTCAACCGTACAGGTATGTCCCTGTAAAATGCCCTGCAGATGCTCGCTATCCCCATTAAAAATTCCATGCCTGCACTGCTGGAACAAAAGACTCTTGCAGTGCATATAATCTGCAAAATCCTTGTGCTCATTTTCTCCGATATGATCCGGTTCAAGATTGGTAAACACGCCGATATCAAACACAAATCCGGATACGCGGTGAAGCATCAGCGCCTGGGAAGAGACTTCCATCACAACAGCATCGAGTCCCGCATCTACCATTTTTGCAAAAAGCTCCTGTACCCGGTAAGATTCCGGTGTCGTATTTGCAGAAGGAATACGCTCTGAACCAACAATCGATTCGATCGTGCCGATCAGTCCGGTTTTGATCCCCGCAGACTCTAGAATCGAACGAACCATATAGGTTGTCGTTGTTTTTCCTTTTGTTCCGGTAATACCGATCGTCTTTAATTTTTTTGCCGGATGCCCAAAATATGCCGCAGACATGCAGGCAAGTGCCAGACGGCTGTCCTCTACCTTGATATATGTAATTCCATCGATCGGCGTTACATCCTTTTCTACGACAATGGCCGCTGCTCCCTTTGCTGCCACATCCGGAATAAACTCATGTGCATCACGCACACTTCCACTGATGCACACAAACACAGAACCTTTTTCAACCTTGCGGGAATCATATACCAGAGTCGTAATCTCTGTCTCCTCGCTTCCCGCCAGTATCTCATATTCCATTTCGTTGATAAGTTCTTTAATTATCATTTAATTTTCCTCCCATATTCCATGAAACACTTCTGTCGCTGGTCCGGTCATATAAATATGATTGTTATCCGGATCATACTCGATGGTCAGATCTCCGCCCCGCAGATGCACCAGAACTTTATTTTCTGTCTTATGATTTAAGATACATGCCATAACCGTGGCACAGGTTCCGGTACCACAGGCAAGCGTCTCCGCAGATCCGCGTTCCCACACCCGCATGGATGCTTCCGTCGGAGAAATAACGTGTACGAACTCTGTGTTGGTCCGTTTTGGAAACCGTGGATGATGTTCAAACTCCGGACCGTATTTTTCCAGTTCAAAATGTTCGGTGTCCTCCACAAAAATTACCGCATGTGGATTTCCCATCGACACGCAGGTCATCTTCCACTCTCTGCCCTCTACTTCAATCGGCTCATCTACCACCTGTTCTCCCGATGCATCTACAGGAATTAAATCCGGTTTTAATATCGGTTCTCCCATATCCACACGAACCAGCGAAACCTTGCCATCCGCAACCGTCAGCTGCAACGTTTTTACCCCGGCTCCGGTTTCAATCGTAATCTCTTTCTTATCCGTCATTTTATGATCATATACATATTTTGCGACACAGCGGATTCCGTTTCCACACATCTCCGCCTCCGAGCCATCCGCATTGTAAATCCGCATCCTGAAATCCGCGATATCCGATGGGCCAATAGTGATCAGACCATCCGATCCGATTCCAAAATGGCGGTCACTCACTGCAATTGATACCTTTGCAGGATCTGCTATCTTTTCCTCAAACAAATTGACATATACATAATCATTTCCGCACCCATGCATTTTTGTAAACTTCATATTTCTACACTCCTTTTTTCTTTTCCATCCTGTCGATTCAGAGCTTCTATTCTAAGTATACCCGCACGATCCGTCTTCTAAAACAGCTACAGTGCTTTTTATATTGCAAATTGTGTGGAAACATAGTACACTGAATCTAATTAATATTTACAGGAGATTTATGCAATGTCAGAACTCTCACATTATGAAAAAACAGGATATCTTCATGACGATTTTAAGATTTTTCACTTAAAAGATACCTCTATGCGCCCGATTGACTTTCATTACCACGATTTTCATAAAATTCTGATCTTTCGCAAAGGAAATATTTCTTACAATGTGGAAGGACGTACCTATGATCTGATACCGGGGGATATCGTATTCGTTCCCGCAGGTACGGTCCACCGTCCGGTTCTGCACAGTTCTGAAATTTATGAGCGCATCATCATCTATATTTCCAGACACTACCTGGATGCCTGTCATGATTCCGACGATCTCTCACTCTGCTTAAAAGAAGCGCATCAGAAAAAATCGCATGTACTGCGTATTCCGGCACTGCAGACAACACAGATTGCAAGAATTATCCACGATCTGGAACAATCTCTGGATTCCAGAGAATACGCAAACGAACTTTATCATAAACTTCTTTTTCTGGAGCTGATGGTGCTGTTAAACCGTGCAGCTCTCTCCAACCGCATTGAATATCTTTCTACCACAGCCTCAAATCATAAAATGATCCATGTGATAGATTATTTAAATGCACATTTAACAGATGACATCACCATCGACTTTCTTGCCGAACATTTCTATCTGAGCCGGTATCATCTCATGCATGCCTTCAAGGAAGAAACCGGTTATACGATCGGAAACTATCTGACCACGAAGCGCCTTTTGCTGGCAAGAGATCAGATCGCCCAGGGGGAATCCATCACCACCGCCTGTTATGCCTGTGGTTTTCACAATTATTCCACCTTTTCCCGGGCATACCGCAAACATTTTGGCTGTTCTCCCAGAGAACAGCGCAATTGATCTGTCTGCCTGTTACATTTTGCGCTCTGCAAGTGTGTTGATCAGCGCAGGAATCAGCTGTTTCTTTCTGGATACCACATTTTCCAGCATAATCCCCTGATCGGAAGGCTCGCAATTATAAGCTGCCGCAACCAGCTGCGATGCATCCGCACCGCGATAAATCAGATAAGTAGACTCATTTAAGATATCCGTCAGCATGACAAAAATCATCTGGATCTGTTTTTCTCCCATCATCTGTTCCAGTTTCGGCTCGATACGTTCCTGTACCTTATCCAGTTCGGTGCGTCCCATCGCGCTGATCTGCGCCACGCCAAAACTCACATCCTCGGCATGGAAAATTTTAAAATCCTGATTTAAAATTTCTTCTTCTGTTTTATTATCAAAATTGCTTCCCGCCTGAAACATTGCTGAGGCAAGCTCCTCGACCTTAACCTCTGCAATCTCTGCCAGCCGGAGTGCTGCTTCCCTGTCTATCTGTGTACAGGTCGGTGAGCGGAACATCAGCGTGTCAGATAAAATGGCTGCACACATCAGTCCTGCCATCTGCGAGGTGATCGTAATTCCCTTTTCCAGATACATCTGATAAATGATGGTGGATGTACATCCAAGCGGCTGATTGCGGAAATACACCGGAGACATGGTCTCAAGGCTGCCCAGCCGGTGATGATCGATAATCTCTAAAATTTCCGCCTCATCGATATTGGATACTGCCTGTGATTTTTCATTGTGGTCTACAAGGATCAGTTTCTTTTTCTCTGCTTTCATCAAATTTCTGCGAGAAAACATACCCACATAGTTCTGGTTTTCATCGAGAACCGGGAAATCCCGATGCCGTATATTGGCTACGGTCTCTCTTACCTCATCCACGTAATCATCCAGATCAAAATGAATAATTCCTTTTTTTGTCATAAAATGCTTGATCGGCATACTCTGGTTGATCAGACGGGCCGCGGTAAACGTATCGTACGGTGTACTGATCAGAACGACTTCGCGTTCCTTTGCCGCCTCGATCACTTCCTGACTGATTTCATATCCGTTAGTGACAATCATGCAGCTGCAGTTTGATGCAATGGAAAGCATCTGCGACTCTTCCCCGTCCCCGATCATAACCAGGTCATCCTTGTCTATGGCAGAAGTCACTCCTTCCGGTGTACCGATTCCGATTACCACCTTGCCGTGAACAAAATACGCATGTTCATTTCCTGTCAGCAGCTGTCCGTCCAGCGTCTCTACAATATTCTTGTACTGGGTACGTGCGGTAGAAAGGATTGTATTATCATATACATCCATGTAGGATTTTGCAATATCTCCTGTTACAATCAGTCCTTCCAGCTTATTTTCCCGCACCACCGGAAGCGTAACAACCCCGAGGATCTTCATCATCTCCCATGCCTTTTTCATAGAGATATGACTGTTTACTCCCTCTGTACGGCGTATCTGAATATCCTTGATCTGTGTTCCGACATCCGAAATCATTGCCGGGGCCTCTGCATGAAACCTTTCCAGAACATACGCCGTCTCCGCATTTACAGATCCGGCTCTCTTTGCAATATAGGTCATTCCCGTAGCTGTTTTGGGATTCTTTTTTTCTATTTCATTTTTCAGGTTTGCATAAGAAATCGCTGCACATATGGAGTCTGTATCCGGATGCTTATGTCCTACAACCCAAACTTTCTTTTTTGCCATATCAGATTCTCCTATTCACATTTCTCTTTTCGAATTGTTCTATCTCTTTTTTGAGACAAAAAATGCAATCCTCATTCTTTTGAGAATTGCATATCCTTATTCTAAAACGCAATCACGCCCACACTAACCAGCAGGACCAAAAGTAACACCACCAGATTCACGATTCCAAGTATCATTCCCGTCAGGGAAAAAATACGGACCGGATGCATTCTGCTTTCCATAACGGTAAGCTTGTCCAGGCGTTCATCCATGCTGCGGAACAGATCCGAAATATTTCGGTAGCATTTTACATTTTCTGTATGTACTTTCTCGGAGATTTCTGTTTTTGCCGTGGTCAGCTGTTCTTCGATCTGCGCAAGAGAATCTTTCAGTTCCTTTGCTTTTTCTTCATTTAAGCGTTTGCCGTCTGCCACATCTTCCTTCATGGAAACTTCGATTTCTTCCATCTTGGCAGACACTTTGCCGATCAGACGATCAATCTGCTTTTCCACTTCCGCAGTGAATCCATCTGCTTTTTTCTGACGCTCCTCAAGAATCTGCCCCAGAGCATCTGCTTTCTCCTGACGTTCATCCACTAACGTCTGCAGTTCCTGTGCCTCCGTCTCTCTGGAATCAAGCAATGACTGTAACTGCTTGGCGCGTTCTCTGAATTCATCAATCTGGCTAAGTAAGAAATCTTCCCTGCTCACAACATTAACTTTCCTTTCCTGTACTTCGGGCTGTATTTCCGTGTCCGGCTTTGTCTCTTTTGTCTTCTGTGAAAAAACCTCCTGCGGTTTTTCCTGAGCAGATGCACGCATCCGTTCTTCATATGCAGCTTTCCGACGATTGTGCGCAATCTGTCTGCGCAGCTCCAACAATAATCCAGACATTTTTTCCTCCGCTGTATCAGTTCCTCTGTTTATTGTATCATTCTCCCACGTATTTGTAAACAAAAAAGACTGCCAGCATGACGGTACTGGCAGTCCTTCTCCTTTTATAATATTCAGATCTTAAGCGATTCCGTTTACTAATTTTGCTAAACGGGAAACTTTACGAGCTGCGTTGTTCTTGTGATATACACCCTTAGAGCAGGCACTCTCGATAACTGAAGAAGCATCCTTATATGCAGCCTCTGCAGCAGCCTTATCCTTTGCAGCAACAGCAGCCTCTACCTTCTTGATTGAAGTCTTAACTTCAGAACGGATTGCTTTATTTCTTGCAGTCTTTGTCTCTGTAACTAAAATTCTCTTCTTAGCAGATTTAATGTTAGCCAATCTGTACACCTCCATATCAAACTGTAATTTGTTTCCTGCGGTGAAACAGACACGGACGCTTCATCGCAAACATACTAGAATATAATATGTCAAGCTGTCCCTTCTGTCAAGATGTAATTGAAAAAAAGTTGTAAAAGTCTGCCAATATGTATATAATGTAGACATGAAAACGATTGATAACGACATCAAAACAGGACAATTCAAACAGATTTATCTGTTATACGGAGAAGAACAGTATCTGATCCGCCAGTACCGGGACAAATTAAAGCATGCACTGGCAGCGGATGATGATACCATGAACTTTTCTGCTTTCTCCGGCAGCGACATCAACCAGAAAGAGATCATCGATCTGGCAGAGACACTGCCTTTTTTTGCCGACCGCAGACTCATTCTGATCGAAGACAGCGGTCTGTTTAAAAAAAGCGCCGAAGAACTTGCCGATTACATGTCTTCCATTCCGGAAACCACTTATTTTGTCTTTGCGGAAAAAGAAATAGACAAGAAAACAAAGATGTACAAGCAGGTGAAAAAAAACGGAAGCATCATGGAATTTCCGCGTCAGAATGAGACGACTCTCTCCCGCTGGATCGAGGGAAGAATCCGCAGAAACGGAAAAAATATTACAAGAGATGCCTATGCGCTCTTTATCCGTAAAACCGGTGATGACATGGAAAATATCGACAAAGAGCTGGAAAAACTTCTCTGCTACACACTGGAAAAAGACTATATTGATATCTCCGATGTGGAAGCCATCACCACCGAACAGACCGAGAATAAAATCTTTGACATGATTGATGCAGTGGCACTGCACCAGCAGAAAAAGGCACTGGATCTTTATTATGATCTTCTTGCTCTCAAAGAAGCTCCGATGCGTATTCTTTTTCTGCTTTCCAGCCAGTTTCAGCGTCTGATGATTGTCAAATCCATGACCAATCAGGGATTTGGCAACAAAGAAATTGCTTTAAAAGCCGGCTGCCCGGAGTGGGCAGTCCGCAAATACCAGTCGCAGAGCCGTGCTTTTTCCATGGATCAGCTCAAACAGGCGATCCGCGATGGTGTGGAATACGAAACTGCAGTAAAAACCGGACACATGAATGACCAGATGGCCGTTGAACTGTTTCTGGTACAGTACAGTGCCGGAAAATAATTTTCTCTATTTCACATAAGTTTCGCACACCAGCTTATTTTCGATGACGCGCACCCGTATCCGTCCACCTTCGATGGTGCAAAAAAATCTGCTGCCGCTCTCTTTGATCCTTTGTACGGCATCCGGGCTCGGATGTCCGTAACGATTATCCTTTCCGGCTGAAGCAACCGTAATTTCCGGCCGGATACACTTCAATAACGCTTCTGCGTTCGCATAGCGCGATCCATGATGATCCGCCTTAAAAATCAAAACCTTATCCCATTTTTCGCGGCGGCTCAGCTGCTCTTCCACATCTGTAGAGATATCTCCACCAAACAGGGCGCGGATATCCCCCTCTTCAAATTGCAGTACCAGACACAGATCATTGACATCCTCCGCTTTATCCGAAGCTTTGGGATACAGACAGCGCATGGCTGCACGTTTGCTTCTTACCGTATCCCCCGCCTGCATATAAAGCACTTTCGTTCCATGGCTGCGGGCCAGTTCTGCCAGCTCTTTTGTCTTTGCTTCTTTTTCCACTGCTTTTGCAAACACCAGATACTCCACACGGTATCCGGACACAAGAACCTCCTTAAGACCGGACACATGATCGGTATCCGTATGACTGACAAACCAGTAAGAAATCTCTGACACTCCTTTTGCCTTTAAAAACGGCAGAATCCGGTACTTTCCCACCTGTTTCACATCGGTGCTCCCACCATCGATAAACATGGAAGTCCCGCCGCCCGTGCACAGATAAATACCGTCTCCCTGTCCCACATCAAGGAAATCAATCTCAAACGATTTCTTCTGTGGAAAGAGAAGAAAAAGCAGAAGAAACGCAATAAAACAGGAAAAAACTATGCCCTGCAGTCGTTTCTTTCTTCGGCTTACACACAGATCTGCCGTTTCCCTGCAGTCTTTATGCTTTTCATTTCTGCGTGCACAGGCATAGATCGCCAGAAGAAACACTCCAAGCCCCAGGTAATACCAAAAGATCCGCATATGCGCAGGTTTCCCTGTGATCCTCTGCGCACCCGGAATCTTTAAGGAAACCTCACACAAAAACCGGTAACTGTCGAGCATCCAGCCACAGGGCGCAAACAGAACACGTCCCGCAGGCAAAAACGCCATCCCCACAATCACCCCAAGCACAGTAAGCCCCAGTAATTCGTTGACCACCGCAAGTACAAACAGGTTTATCAGCATCGCGTACACGGGAATTTCATAATAAGAATATGCGACCAGCGGGATGGTAAACAACTGGATTGCAAAACTTACCAGAATTCCTTCTTTTTGTCTTGAGAAAAATGTTTTTTTGATGGTTTCCTCTCCGGCCTGCTGTCTGCGTTTCCATGAATGTTCCCATTCCAGCAGTACATTGGCTCCCACTCCGATGGCAATCACCGCCATCACGGAAAACACAAATCCGGAATACGATAGCAGAAACGGATTTTCCCACAAAAGTACGAGCACAACAATTCCAAGCGCATTTAACATGTCATAGGCATATCCTGTCACATCCGCAAACAAATAAATCAGACACATGCCCACCGCCCGCTGTGTAGATACCCCGTTTCCGCTTAAAACCGCATAGGAAATCAAAAAAACGGTCGTTGCCAGCGCTGCTGTCACATACCGGGTATGCAGTCGTTTCCGCAGCAGGCGGTACAGTCCCATCCCCAGAAGGGAAATATGAAGTCCGGAAATAGCAAGCACATGGGCGATCCCCGCTCTCTGATACAAAGATTTTATCTCTGCATCCAGAGCCCCCTTTTCCCCTAACAGCATCGCAGAAAGCACGCCATCGTCCCGGATAGAATGCCGGATCACGTCATTTGCACGCTTTTTCATATTCTGTAGTGCGCACCGGTAACGATCCGGTTTTCCATAGACCCGGCTGATCTTTGTGACCCATATGCCGAAATCAATTTTCTGACTCTGGTAAAACTGCCGGGCATCAAACATCCCTTCATTGGATGCTTCTGTAAATAATGAAATTGTACCCTCAATATTCAGGATTTGTCCAGCCGAATGGCTGGCAGAAGAAACATATGCGATTACATCATTGCATGGCAGTGTCTGCGATTCTGCTTCCACCGTGCAATCTTTTAAATAGTAATAAACGCATCTGGTTTTCGGTTCTATCCGATCAATCTTTCCCGCCAGGCGAACCTCCTGGCCATCTGTGAGTTTCTGCAGGTACTGCTGCCTGAAATCGATCTGTCGCTGCATCTGCAGCATCCCCAAAAGAAACATACCGGGAAGTCCTGCCGCAAACAGAACTTTCCGCATCCCCCGTTCCTTCCATGGAGTGGTATATACCAGTAACAGAACTGCCAGCACACCCCATGCCGGCAGCTGCTCTCTGACACACACAATCCCCAGCAGAAACTCTGTGGCAAGCAAAAGAAATGGTCTTTTCCTCACGCTTTCTTTTCCTATTCCGTAGATTCTACTTTCTCATCGCTTTCTTTTGTGACCAGACGGTCATCTGCCTTGTACATCTTTGATAGTTTATACGTGTAACGGCATTTGCCACTGGTATCTCCGTTGATGGAAATCTGTACTTTATCGATTTCCGTCAGTTCCGTCAGGGAATCCACGATAGAGTATAAAACAACAGGTTCTGAGATTTCCTGATTCTGATTCAAAAACATTTCATCCAGATTGACATAGCAGACCCCATCCACCACTGTGATCGTAATCAGTTTCGTCTCCGAAGGAATCGTTGCCAAGAGTCCACTTTTTCTTGGTCCCTCAATCAGCTGTTCCATCACCAGTTTTTCCAGTGAAATGTTGGAACTGTAATGTACCTCTCTGGTTTCCGGAACCAGTCTGGTACCCGCCTTATTTGAAAAATAAAGTTTCAGTGTTGCTTTCTGGCTGGAATTGATCTGTTCTCCAGGATTTTCCACAAAACTGTCCAGATTCATGGCACCTACATTTGCTCCCGAGGCATCCACAAGTGGTTTTCCATCCACCGTAAAGGTCACATACTGGCTCAGCTGCAACAGTGTCTTTGCAATTGCAGCCCTGGTCAGAATCTCTTCCGTCGGTTTCATATCGTAATATTCCTTGCTGAAATCCACCGTAATCTGATAAGAGATCAGATCTATATTCTGGATTTTTACTTTGCGTGGAATAGTTCTTCGAAGCGTTGCATCCTCCGGCTGTGTCTGCAGATCTTTGAGCAGTTCCTTCACCTGTGCTTTGCCGGATGAAGTATGCTGCAGGGTAATCTTTTTCGCAACAACCTTTGTCAGCTCATTGTTTACATAAAATACAAAATAGTCTTTTTTATCTTCTTTTTTTCCACATCCGGCAGCCATTGTGAGTACCATTGCCACAAGGAGTATGATTGAAATTATTTTTTTTCTCATCTTTTTCCTCCTATGCAATATAGTTGAGCGGAATACGAACATCAAAGGTTGTTCCCTCGCCCATCACAGAATGTACTTTAATTGCGCCGCGATGCATCAGTATAGAATTTCTTGTAATCGCAAGTCCCAGTCCGGTTCCTCCGATCTCACGGGAATGGGATTTATCCACCCGGTAAAATCGTTCGTAAATATGATCCAGAGACTCCTCCGGAATACCGATTCCGGAATCTTCTACTTTCAGGTAGAAATACTGGTGATCCGCATTCAGCGATACGTGTACCCAGCCCTCTCCGTCATTCCGGTTATATTTGATTGCATTCTCCACAAGATTTGTGATCGCAAGCGTGATTTTTACCTCATCCACTTCTGCGGTAACCGGGCGGAAACTCTCAAGGACAAGTTCCACTTTCTGCTTATCCGCAATCGGCTGCAGACGTTTTAAAATCTGCTCTAAAAGTTCATTGATATTGACGGAAGATACATTCAGCCCTGCTGCAGACTTATCCATCTTCACCAGAGAAAGCAGATCGTTGATGATCTTTGTCTCACGCTCAATCTCGTTGGTGATATCTTCCATAAATTCCTGATACAATTCTTTTGGAGCATCCGGCATACTGTTGATAGAATCGGCCAGTACCTTCATGGATGTCAGCGGGGTCTTTAACTCATGTGACACATTGGATACAAATTCCTGCCGGGAATCATCCATCACCTTGATCCGGCCCAGCATCTGATTGATTTTCTCACAGATTTCCACGGTCTCCGTATAATCATTCACCTGAAGGTTATACTCTCCGTATCCGTTTTTGATCGCGGCAATTCCTTCCTCAATCTTCTGCAATGGTTTTAAGAAATACAATAGCAGAAGGATGGCAAAAAATACAATAGTGATTCCAACAATCACCATGACAATCACTGCCAGTTGGCGCATATAGGACTGATTGATCACAATATTGTCTGTAGACACGCTGATTAACATAACGCCAAGCACGTTCTCATTTTTATCATTGGGATTGGTGATCGGAATCGTCATTTCAATGTAATAATTTTCCGAATCATAATGTATGATATCTTCCCCTTTGAAGCTGCGCATGACTTCCTCTGCAATGATTACTTTATGGTCATCCAGATTGTATGTATCATAATAAACCTTATAGTTTTCATCTACGACAATGACACGACCATCATAGATGGTCGTGAGCATATCAATCTGTGTCTGAATATCGCTGCACTGCACATTTGCTCCCAGCGTCATATATTCACTTGTCGCTATCTGATTTGCCAGAATTTTTGCCTGGCTTAAGATTTCACTTTCCCGGATAGAAACGGCACGCTTTTCGTAATATTTTAAAACTGCTGCCGAAAGAATCAGACTCGGTACGACCGCAATCACAACGATCAAAAGAATCAGCCGAAATTTTAAACTTTTTAAGAACTGAAGAAACTGTTTACTCTTCTGCATGGAAAAACCTTTCTGCCTTCTCGTCTATTTCTGGTAATAATAATATCCCACACCCCATTTTGTGTGCACATATTTCGGTTCACTTGGGTTGGTTTCGATCTTTTCACGCAGACGACGTACATGCACATCCACTGTACGCACGTCTCCCGGATAATCTTTTCCCCAGACCAGTCCGAGCAGATTTTCCCTGCTGTATACTTTATTTTCATTTTTCACAAGAAGTTCCAGCAGATCAAATTCTTTTGCGGTAAGGTTTACTTCCCTGCCTGAAATAAACAGCCGTCTGCTGTCACAGTCCAGACGCAGATCCCCTTTCTCCACAATCGAAGAAACTTCTTTCTTTTCTCTCGGTCCTGCGGTACGACGCATGATCGCTTTGATACGCGCTTTCACCTCAAGAATATTAAACGGCTTTGTGATATAGTCATCGGCACCATAATCGAGTCCCAGAATCTTATCCATATCGTCGCCCTTCGCTGTCAGCATAACAATCGGCATATCAGAAAATTCACGAATCGCCTGACATACTTCGAATCCGTCCATCTTCGGAAGCATGATGTCCAAAAGGATCATATCATACTCATTTGCTTTCGCCATATTCAGCGCTTCTTCTCCATCGTATGCACAATCCACTTCCATCCCGTCCTGTTCAAGACTGAACCGGATTCCTTTTACGATTAATTTCTCATCATCTACTACGAGAACTTTCTTTGCCATATTACACCTCAACGAATCGTTATATAATCTTTCATTTTCTCAAAAAGTGCGCTTTTGATTCCGGATACCTGCATGATATCTTCCACTTTCGCAAACGGGCCGTTTTTCTCCCGGTATGCAAGAATTGCCGCCGCCCGTGTCTCTCCGATTCCCGGAATGGTCACAAGCTGCGCGGCATCCGCCGTATTGATATCAATCCGCCCGTCCGATTCTTCCACAGTGGCACCGGCTGCCTCTGCCGATGCTTTCCGCTCCCTTGCCTCTTCCTCTGTGGGAAAATAAATCATCTGTCCATCCGAAAGCTTCTCGGCAAGATTCCAGTATTCGCGGCTGGCAGCTTTGGTCAGTCCTCCTGCCGCCTCCACCGCATCGCAGATACGCATACCGTCTTTCAGCTGATAGACACCGGGAGCTGCTACCTCCCCGCATACATATACCTGTACCGTCTGGTCGGATTTTAATGTTTCTTTTTGTTCCGTTCGTTCCGTTTCCACCGTCTGCTCCTGTGTCTGAGTGGTATCCAGATATGGCACTTCCTCCCTGCCACATCCCGTCAGATACAGGCATGTCAGAATCATACAGCACTTTTTTATCCAATGTTTTTTCATCTCATTTCTCCCTTTCCGGGGCGAAACGAGTCTCAATGCATTTCTATTTTAACGATTTTTTGTTACTTTTACAAGTGTAAGTTATTCCTGCACCGAAAGTAATGCTTTTTCCAGCTTTTCAATCATTTCATCCACATGCTGTTTTTCGATGACAAGCGGTGGAACAAAACGAAGGACATCCGCTCCCGCTGTGATCACGATCAGTCCCTGCTCAAGCGCTGCGGCTGCCACTTTTCCAACTGGAAGCTTGCAAACCACACCCTGCATCAGACCTTTGCCTCTGCGTGTTACAAGGAAGTCATATTTTTCTACCAGCTCATCCAGTTTCTGTTCCAGATAAGGCGCTACTTCCTTTACATGACCTAAAATGTCACAGGCTTTAAACTGATCAAATACTGCCGAAACGGCTGCTCCGACAAATGGGTTTCCACCATAGGTCGTTCCGTGGTCTCCCGGTGCCAGCGATTTGTCTGCCACACGCTGTGTCAGGAAAAATGCACCGACCGGCACTCCACATCCGAGTGCTTTTGCACAGGTCATGATATCCGGTTTTACTCCGTAATTCTGCCATGCGAACATCTCGCCGGTACGTCCCATGCCACACTGGATCTCATCTAAGATTAACAGAATATCCTTTTCATCACAGAGCCTGCGCACGCCCTCGATAAATGCAGGATCGGCCGGATAAATTCCGCCTTCTCCCTGTACCGTCTCCATAATAACCGCACAGGTCTTGTCCGTTACCAGTTCTTTTACACTTTCTAAATTGTTATACTCTGCAAATTTCACACCCGGCATGAGCGGAGCAAACGGTTCCTGATAATGGGCATTTCCGGTTACGGAAAGTGCTCCGATACTTCTTCCGTGGAAAGAATGTTTCATGGCAATGATTTCATGGCCGGCATGTCCGTCTCTGGTATATGCATATTTTTTTGCAGCTTTGATGGCTCCCTCAATGGCCTCCGTACCGCTGTTTGTAAAGAAAATACGATCCATTCCGCTGGCTTTTAGTGCTTTCTTTGCCGCCTCAATGGTCGGGACATTGTAATAAAGATTTGACGTATGCAGCAGTTTATCCACCTGATCCTTCAGCGCATTTTTATACGCCTCATTGCTGTAGCCCAGCGCACATACGGCGATTCCGGCTGCAAAATCCAGATACGCTTTTTTGTCTGTATCGTAAAGGTATACGCCCTCACCATGATCAAGTACAAGTGAAAAACGATTGTAGGTATGCAGCAGTTCCTGCTCCGCGGTATCAATATATTCCTGTTTATTCATTGTTTATCCACACCTCTTATCTCTTATTCATTGTAAAAATGATGTTCTTCATCACCCAAAATTGCAGTACCGATTCCGCGATTGGTGAAGATTTCCAAAAGCAGACAATGTGCGATTCTTCCATCGAGAATATGCACACGGGATACTCCGTTTTCAATGGCATCAATGCAGTTATTCAGCTTTGGAAGCATACCGCCGCCGATATATCCGTCTGTAATCAGTTTTTCTGCATCGGAAACCGTAAGTTCGGAAATCAGGGTGGACGGATCTTCCGGATCTTTGTATACTCCCTCGATATCGGTTAAGAATGCCAGTTTCTCTGCGGAAACTGCACGGGCAATCGCACATGCCGCATCATCCGCATTGATATTATATGTATCATAATTGTCATCCAGACCGATCGGACAGATAATCGGAAGGAAATCTTTCTCCAGCAGATCATACAGAATCTTTGGATTTACTTCCTTTACTTCTCCTACATATCCGATGTCCTGACCATCCGACAATTTCTTTTCCACCTTTAACAGACCACCGTCTTTTCCACTGATGCCGACCGCCTGCACCCCAAGTTCCTGCACCATGGATACCAGTGATTTATTGACACGGTTTAACACCATCTCTGCAATCTCCATGGTAGGCGCATCCGTCTTACGCAGTCCATTGATAAATTCCGGTTCCATTCCTGCTTTGGCAACCCATTTGCTGATCTCCTTGCCACCGCCATGCACAATGATCGGTTTGAATCCAACCAGCTTTAACAGGGTGACATCCTGAATGACCTGTTTTTTCAGTTTCTCATCTACCATCGCTGATCCACCGTATTTTACAACGATGATCTTGCGGTTAAAACGCTGGATATAAGGCAATGCCTCAATCAGCACCTGTGCTTTTTCCAATGCGTTTAAATTCTCACTCATAACATTCTCCTTACTGATTAAATTTCGTAATATTTGCTTCGTTCAATGTAAAATCGTAATAATTTAAGTCTTCCCTGAAACACCAGCCGGCATCTTTCCAGAAATGATTTCCCAGCTCATTGCTCTTAAATGCGATCAGGCTGACCTTGTTGATTTTTTCTTCCTGCAGGGCGCGCATACATGCGACTGCCATGGCTTTTCCGATTCCGTTCTTCCGGTAATCTTCATGCACACAGACATGATACAGACATCCGCGTCTCCCGTCATGTCCGCAGAGAATGGCTCCCACGATCTTTCCATCTGCTACCGCTACCATACTCGTGGTCGGATTTCTTTTTAAAAACCGCTCCACTCCTTCTTTGGAATCATCGATGGAACGGATTCCAAAACCGTGGATGCCCATCCACAACGCATACACCTCATCATAATCTTCCAGTGTCATCACACGGATTGTATATTCTTTACTCATTATTCACCTCATTATAGAGCTCATTGTATGAGAGTTCCGCTTACGCGGAAACAATGAGCGTAGGAAATGCATCAAACAGATGCCTTTCATTATGGAAACATCGGAACCATGGAAAGTCCTTCTGCCTCATCAAATCCGAACAGCAGATTCATGTTCTGTACGGCCTGTCCGGCTGCACCCTTGACCAGATTGTCCAGTGCACCCATCATCACAACTCTGCCGGTACGCTCGTCAATGACAAAGTTTACGTCCACGTAATTGCTGCCCTCTACCCACTTGGTCTCCGGGCAGACACCTTTCTTTAATACACGCACGAAACGTTCCTTTGCATAATATTTATCGTAAGCAGCCTTCAGTTCCTCATAAGAAGGATAGGTACCATCCGGCTTTTTGATCAGGGTTGCATACTCTGTCGCAAGAATTCCGCGGTTCATCGGAACCAGATGCGGTGTAAAATTCACGGTAATCTCTTTTCCTGCCGCATAGCCGAGCTGCTCCTCAATCTCCGGTGTATGTCTGTGTGTTGTCACACCGTATGCTTTCATGCTCTCGTTCACTTCGCAGAACAGGTTCGGTGTCTTTGCCCCACGTCCCGCTCCGGAAGTACCGGATTTTGCATCAATAATCAATGTATCCGGATCAATCAGTCCCTCTTTTACCAGCGGATATGCGGTCAGAATGGAACAGGTCGTATAACATCCCGGATTTGCAATCAGACGGGTCTGGGTGGTCACCTTATCACGGTTAATCTCACAGAGTCCGTAAACGGCTTCCTTAATAAACTGTGGGCTTTTATGCTCAATCTTATACCATTTTTCATAGGTAGCAACATCTTTGATTCGAAAATCCGCACTCAGATCAATGATCTTTACCTTATTTAAAATATCCTCGTTCAGCACACCTGCCAGAAATCCCTGTGGTGTTGCCGTGAAAATCACATCCACGCGGGAAGCAAGCTCATCCATGTTATCACCCAGACAGTCTGCATCGACAAGCTCAAAAAAGTTTCTGTAAATATCTGCATAATTTTCATCGATATAGCTTCTTGATCCAAACCACTCGATCTGTGCCTCTTTATGATTCAATAAAATACGTACCAGTTCTGCTCCCGCATAACCAGTCGCTCCGATAATTCCTACCTTTACCATGTTTCTTACCTTTTCTTTCTTTTAAAAATATGATTCTATCCTATAATAGTCCATCTTTTTCCATCCGTAAATAGCAAATATTCACAAATTTATGTATATTTATGCAATTTTATGTATATTTTTTCACTTGTCATTTCATTTGGATTGATGTATAGTAGGGTTAGTCGTACGAGAGCGTACAATTCCATATAGAAAGAAAGGATACAATCTTATGAAAGAAAAAGTTGTTTTAGCTTACTCCGGCGGACTCGATACTACCGCTATTATCCCTTGGTTAAAGGAGACTTATGGTTATGAGGTTGTCTGCTGCTGTATCAACTGCGGACAGGGCGAAGAATTAGACGGACTGGAAGAAAGAGCCAAATTATCCGGCGCTTCTAAATTATATATCGAAGATATCACAGATGAGTTCTGTGACGATTACATCGTACCTTGTGTACAGGCTGGTGCTGTATATGAGCACAAATACTTATTAGGTACTGCCATGGCACGTCCTGGTATCGCAAAGAAACTGGTAGAGATCGCCAGAAAAGAAAACGCTGTTGCAATCTGCCACGGTGCTACCGGAAAAGGAAATGACCAGATCCGTTTCGAGCTTGGTATCAAAGCACTTGCCCCGGATATCAAAATCATTGCTCCTTGGCGTGATGACAAGTGGCAGATGGATTCCCGTGAGGCAGAGATCGCATACTGCAAAGCACACGGAATCGATCTTCCATTCGGCACAGACCAAAGTTACAGCCGTGACCGTAACTTATGGCATATCAGTCACGAGGGACTGGAACTGGAGAATCCTGCAAACGAGCCAAATTATGATCATCTTCTGGTTCTTGGTGTTTCCCCTGAGAAAGCTCCGGACGAAGGCGAATATGTAACCATGACATTTGAAAAGGGTGTTCCAAAGACGGTAAACGGAAAAGAAATGAAAGTTTCAGATATCATCCGTGAATTAAACCGTCTCGGTGGAAAGCACGGTGTCGGCATCATCGATATCGTAGAAAACCGTGTCGTTGGTATGAAATCCCGTGGTGTATATGAGACTCCTGGCGGAACGATCCTTATGGAAGCACATGACCAGCTGGAAGAACTGGTTCTCGACCGCGATACCTTATCTGCAAAGAAAGAGATGGGCAACCGTCTTGCCAATGTTGTATACGAAGGAAAATGGTTCACTCCTCTTCGCGAAGCAATCCAGGCATTTGTTACTTCTACCCAGAAGTATGTCACCGGTGAAGTAAAATTCAAGCTCTACAAAGGAAACATCATCAAAGCCGGCACAACTTCTCCATACTCTCTCTACAGTGAGTCTCTGGCAAGTTTCACAACCGGTGATCAGTACGATCATCACGATGCAGACGGATTCATCACACTGTTCGGACTTCCTCTGAAAGTTCGTGCAATGATGCTGCAGAATGTAGATAAAAAAGATCTGGATAAATAAATCCCCAGAATAAAAGAAGCACCGCAAGTCGCGGTGCTTCTTTTATTTTTTCGATTGTTACCCGGATTTTATTCTGCCGGAAACCAGGAAGCAAGCTTTACTTTGCTGCTGCCATCTGCCTTATAGCAGTAAACCGCAAGTTTCTCAGTCACATCAGCTCCCTTGTACGGAACATTTGCTTCCACGAATACATAATTTCCACAAACCGAGTATTTTTCAATGCCAAGTTTAAAGGATGCCACAAGGTTTTTCTTTCCCGTCCTGTTATCTGTCCGGTAGAGTTTCGTCTGCATGTACCGATCCTTTCCTGTCGTACTATAGGTATACGTTCCATCATTGACGGCTTCCAGCGAAACACTCAGATAATTTTCATCCTTAACAGCAAAGGAACCTCTCTGATAACTGTTTCCCTCCAGATCATAAAATGTCTTGTTCTCGTTTTCCTTGGTATAGTAAATCTTTCCCTCACTCTGAAACAGGGAATACCGATAAGCATCTCCGCTGTTTACAATCTGTGCAACTTTCTTTTTATCCGTTCCGTCCGTCTTCATGCTCATAACGGTTCCGGTATCTTCCGAATAATTCATGCCATCTTCACTTTTACTTTTCAGTGCCAGATAATAAATCCGTCCATCTACAAGCTGTGGATCACGTCCGAGCGCAAGTTTCTTTGCGGATTTCCCGTCTTTTGCGATCCGGTAAATATATTCTTTTGTTGCATCGGTTCCATAGTAACGATCCCAGGTTGCATAAATATATTTCTTATCCACAGATAACTGGGAAAAACCATTGCTTCCCTTTTTGTTTTTCCCTATTTTGTAGGAATATACCTCACTCTTTTTGCCTGTTTTGGTGTTGTATTTCATAATTCCCATACGCACACCCATCATTTCAAACGCATAATACAGGTTCTTTCCATCCGAAACCGTACATGACGTACCCTTCATCAACGGTTTTGCCTCCGTCTGCACGTCCGTGTGGATCGGCATCACCTCATTATCATACGATACCTGACCGGTCTGTTCCGTTGTATCTGCAAAAGCTGTAACCGAAGGCATCACCGCACACCCTGTAAAAGTGATCGCTCCTGCCAGTGTCGAGGCAGCCATTGTTTTTTTAAACTGATTCCAAGATTTTTGTCTCATCATTCAAGACCTCCATTCCTATCTATCTGTCTTTCATTTCGTCTGCATTGTACTCCCGCTTTTTCAGGAACGCAAGCTGTATCTGAAAAAGATAAGAATTTCATAAGAATCGTAACATCTTCTTAAAATATTAAGCCCAAAGTCCCATTGCCCGTGCGATCATGGCAAGAAGAAACAGGTGTGCCGGATAGAATATATAAAAGAAATATTTCATCTGTTTTCCTCTGGTTCCGTTATATAAATAAATCGGTATCATATCCAGAAATGCTGCTGCTTCAATGATACTTGCCAGCAGGGTTAAAACCAGAACACCGATACCCATTCCCTTCACTTTCTTCGGATAAAACATGTAAATTGCAAAAATTGTCACAATTCCCGACAAATCGTAATCTGTACGGAAAAGAAGTGCCAGAAATCCCCCGGCCGCAACTGTCACAATGGTAAGAATCACACGGATGGCTGCTGCTTTTTCCCCGTAAACATCCGCCACAAACTTCTGCCTTATCTTTTCAACACCCCAGATCACCAAAAGTCCGAACAGCAAAGTAAAAAAGACATTGTTGCTGGAAAAATCCCACATTCTCCTGCTGAATGCCAGGTCAAACGGAACCTCGGAAATCAGGGCAAACAAAAAAAGCCTCCCCGCATATTTTGCCCTGCTGCGTGTATGGTAAAATCCCTCTACCAGAAGAAAACAGTAAATCGGAAACGCCAGTCTTCCAATGATGCGCATCAAAAATGCGGGATTTTCCAGTCCCGGAATCTGTTCTAAAATAACGGCCGATGTGTGATCAATCAGCATGGAAATCACGGCGATCACCTTTAACCAATAGCCGGAAATCCCCTGTTGTTTAACGTTCATAATCCTTCTCCTCTTTATTATTATTTTGCAAGAAGCTGTGCAATCTCTTCTTTGTATGGCGGAATCGTCTTTTTGGTCTCTCCCTCGGCACAAAGCCACGGTGTCTCTAAAATCTTTGGAATTTCCACAAAACGCGGATCGTGGACCAGACGGTACAATGGTTCAAATCCGATGGTTCCTTTTCCAATGTTTGCATGACGGTCTTTATGTGCTCCCAGGGGATTTAAACTGTCATTGATATGAAAAACCGCAATCTGATCCAGCCCGATCACCTTATCAAAAGTCTCGAACACGCCTTCATAATCATGCACCAGATCATAGCCGGCATCATTCACATGACAGGTGTCAAAACAGACTCTTAACCGTTCCTTTTTGTGCACTCCGTCATAGATTGCCCTAATCTCTTCAAACGTTCTTCCAATCTCGCTGCCTTTTCCTGCCATCGTTTCCAACGCAATAAACACATCATCCCCGTTGGCATCAAGCACCATATTCAGTCCCCGGACAGTCTGTGCAATTCCTGCCTCCGCCCCCGCGTCTAATGCAGATCCCGGATGCAGTACCAGAATTTTACTGCGCATAGCAGCCGTGCGCCGGATCTCTTTTTCCAAAAATTCCACAGCAAGCTCAAATGTCTCCGGCTTTACCGTATTGGCAAGATTGATGATATACGGTGCATGAACCACGATTTCCCGGATTCCAGCCTTTGTGGCATACTCCCAGCCCGCCTCAATATTTAAGTCTTTGATTTCTTTTCTCCGGGTATTCTGCGGTGCCCCTGTGTAGAGCATCAGCACATTTGCCCCATAACGCTCCGCTTCCTTCACGGATGCCAGAAACATCTCTTTTCCTGCCATTCCCACATGAGAGCCTATTTTAATTTCTTCCATTTTATATGTCCTCTGCTTTCAGCTTTTTCTTCTGCTGATGTGCAGTAATTGCGATCAGCAGATTTTGCGGAATAAATCTTCCGCATATCGTTGCTGCCTTGATTTCAGTCGTCGGAACAATGAGCACTTTGCGTCTTTTCATCTGCTTTAATGCATATCCGGCGCAATACTCCGGTGTGATTCCGGCCAGTGTAAATTCAACATTTGCCACTTCATTGAATTCCGTATTCACCGGACCCGGACACAATGCCCCTACATACACCCGGCTGCCTCTCTGCTTCAGTTCCAGCGCCACTGCCCGCGTCAGACTCGCCATATAGGCTTTGGTCGCATAATAGGTGGCCATATAAGGGCCTGCCGGAAGCAGTCCTGCCGAAGAAGCGACATTTAAAATGTAACCGCCCTCCTGCTTTTCCATGCGGCGAAGCATCAGTTTCATCAAAAGATGCATGGCCTTGACATTCACATCAATCATCTGCATTTCCTTCTCTGCATCTGTCTCGAGAAAACTGCCGCAATCCCCAAAACCGGCATTGTTGATCAATATTCCGACCGGAACCGGCTCCAGCTGCTGCATCAGACGGTAACACGCTTCTTTTTCGGACAAATCTGCCGTGATAACCATGCTTTCCGTCCCACTTTTTTTCAATTCCTCCGCCAGTGCCTGCAGCCGGTTTTCCCGTCGCGCAACCAGTACCAGACGGTATCCTTCTGCCGCGAGCTGTCTTGCAAATGCCATACCAATTCCAGAGCTTGCCCCTGTAATAACTGCATATGTTTTTTTCATTTTACATCCTCCTAAAGCATAATGAGTATAACACAGCAGCCCCCGGTTGTCTAATAAAATCAGGGCTTACAGAGGTTTCCCCCTGTAAGCCCTATGGCAGAAAATGAGTATAAAACGATTGTTTTAAGGTTCTGGCTTATTTCACCTTTACCTTCATCTTTACTGTTTTCTTGGTTCCGTCTTTTAATGTAACCTCTGCGGTCACTTTTCCGGTTCCTTTCTTCTTTCCAGTAATCTTTCCATTTTTATTTACGGAAACCACAGACTTCTTGGAAGACTTATAGGTAATTTTTGCCACGTTTTCCATATTCAGCTTCTTGTTCCATTTAAATACGGTTGTCTTTTTTGTAGCAACATTTACTGTGGTCTTTGCCGGCTTAACAGTTTTTGCGATCTGCTTTGCCTCAGCCTTTACCTCAGCCTGTGTCTTTACGACATAAGTTCCCTCACCCTTAAATGTCAGTGAGACAGAACCATCCTTTGCGACCTTGTAAGCTTTCTGGTTTACAAGAACCAGTTCCCCGGTCTTTTCATCTTTCTTCATTACGGCAAGTTTTGCACCTGCTTTGACATCTGCTGCATTTACCTGTAAGGTGTATGCTGTTGTTCCATCTGCTTTCTTGACTTCCTGTGTGATGGTTACGTCTTTCGTTCCGGCAGCTTCTGTTACAGCTTGGATCACATCGGCATTTACGGTTGCTTTCACGCCTGTTTTGCTTGTCTTTCCAGTTGCTGCTACTGCTGCCTCTGCGGTTACTTTTCCGCTTGCATCCTTTGTGACTGTTACGGTTGCAGTCGTTCCTTCCGGAAGTTTTTCTGCAGGAATAACGCTCTCTGTCGTTGTTGCATCCTTTTTGGTATCTTCAGAAGGCTTGGTTTCGGTTGTTGTGCTTCCGCTGGAGGAACTTCCACCGGTAGATCCGCCGTTTGTACTTGAATTATTTTTCAGAACAACGGTGCCACCATCTGTTGCCGCTGGAATGATCACTTTAATCTTTCCGTTACTTACCGTATATGTTTTTCCAGAATACAGATCCTTCAAAACAGTTCCATTATTTTCACTAACCGGAATTTCTACAGTCTGTGCAACATCTTTGATATTTAAACCAACATATAATTTTGTTCCTTTGTAGCTTCTGGATACAATATCATAACCATTTTCATCAGATGCTAAAATTGTTTTTCTGTCACCTCTTGCAAATACATCTGTGTATGCATTACGGATGGAAAGCATCTTCTTATAATGCTGATAGGTCTTATTGTCATTACTTACTATTGACCAGTCAAAATCATAACGATTTGTCTGATATGGATAATTATTTAATCCTGTCTGTCCGATTTCCTCACCATAATAAATCACTGGCTGTCCCTTTGCAGTAATTTGTAAGCTTGCTGCAACCATAGACGCTGCTGTTGCTGCGTCTTCAGCCATTCCACCATCCAAAAGTTTCTTCTTAAATCCATCCTCGTCATGACTTCCAAGGAACTGACCTGTCATATATGTATTGTTTAATACACTATTTCTGGATGTCAGGAAACTTTCTACGGAAGAAATATTTCCCTTTACAAAATTAGTTGCCTGATCGTTAAAATCAAAATCCAGATCCGAATCCATTTCTCCGGTTCCTAAAGTATTGCCATTAGAAGCATAGCCTCCTCCTGCATACTCTCCAATCATCTTAAAATCTGAATCTACTTCCGTCAGAGCATTCTTTAATTCTGCCCAGGTATCATTTTCCACATGTTTAACTGTATCAACACGGAAATAGTCGATACCAAAATCTTTTACCCACTGTGTCTGCCACTTTACAAGCTGCGCGCTGACTGCAGGATCTTCTGTTTTAAAATCTGGTAAATTGCTTAAGGAATCTTTCTGATCACTTCCAGATACAATATCGTCTCCGCTTCGGATCATATTACCAAAATCTGTATCATATCCGGCATGGTTAACCACAATATCTACCATAATGCGGATTCCACGGCTGTGTGCCTGGTCGATCAATGTCTGAAATTCTTCTTCTGTTCCAAGCGTTGGGTTCAGCTTTGTAAAATCGCTTGCCCAATATCCATGGTATGCAGCATTGTACGGAACATCTTCTTTTCCCGTGTCAGTTACCGTAACTCCCGGAATATTTTCTACAATAGGAGTAATCCAGATTGTATTAATTCCCAAATCCTCTAAATAGTCTAACTTTTGTGTAATTCCTGCGAAATCACCACCATGATACAGACCTGCATTATCCTTTCCGTAAGTCTGTGCTCCGCTTGCTGTATTGTTTGATTCATTTCCATCAAAGAAGCGGTCCGTTACCATAAAATAAATAACGGATTCATCCCAATCAAAATCTTTCGCATTTTTCTTGGTTCGAGCAGTCACTTCAACCTGTACACTTGTTGAATACTCATTTCCATACTGATCTGTTACAACAATTGGCAATGTTTTTTTACCTAGCGAAGTATCTGTTGTGGCTGATATTGTTACCGCCTGCAAATCCGGTACAATTGCCAATGTACTGCTTCCACCTAAAGAAGAAACATCAATGCTTGCCGATGCAACTTCTAATTTCTTCTCATCTTTCTCATCCTCATCCTGATTTACAGTAAATTTTACGACATTATTCTCATTATAATTAAATGACGCATTCATTACCTCTGCCTGAATAGTAGCATTCAGCTTATAATACTCAATATAAGAATAATCGTTTCCCCCTTTTTGTTCCTGCTTATCGTTATATTTGTCTAAAATATATTCATCCCCGACTTTATAACGATAATATGTACGTCCGCTTTCCAGTTTGTTATAGTTATACTCAAAACGCTTATTCCCAGCATTATAAGTCATTTCATATTCCGTACCATTGATATCTACAGATACCTTCATATCTGCAAGCTTATCATCAATTAAGGCGTTATCATCCCGATAATAAAATGCAATCTTATTTTCTTTTGGAAGGACTTCATATCCCTTATTGTATGGAGCACTCAATATAGGTTCTTCGCCCTGTTTCATGTTCGCACATACGACATTCTGATCCTCTGGAAATGCAATAGAATGATCTCCACCATCCTTGACCCAGTCAGAACCGGAAGAATCCACTGCAATAACGAAATCAACTTTTGTACAGCTTGACTTTACCGGAACCTTAATTTTCCATTTTCCAGCTCCTGCGGATTCAAATTTTTTCAATTCTGCCGCAAAACCAGTAGTCCACGAATAAAACTCCGGAATGGTTGTTAAAGTATCATTTTCATATTCCAGATAAAAATATCTTGGATCTTCTTTGGTAATGGTAGGTTTTTTTGTGACAGGTGTTTTTCCATACACATACCATAAGGTTACTTCTGAAGTATTCTCATCAATGGTATATAATTGATCCTTATCTTTTCCACCATCCCAGGATCCAGCTTGATCTCTAGCAATAATTCCAAGTGAATTGTATGGCACCGTAACTGTTCCCTGTACCCATGTTACATTATTTTCTGGATCTTCTACCGTTTTATTTAAAGTAACAATCGTGTTGCTACTTCCACCCTTCTCAAAAATGTAAACATCCGATACCCCAGGCTTCATTTCCAAATCCTGGGAATACATATTTATGGTTACCTGATACTGCTTTTCTACAACTGGAATTCTCAGTTCCTGTGTAGCTCCATTGTAAGAGGCAACAACGGTCACTTCTGTTAAATCAACATTCTTTGCAACCGTAAGCTTATTTTCATCTAATGTCACACCTTCCATTGATGCTTTTAACTGATAAGAAACGGTGACGGTTTCTGCCTCGGCAGATTCTCCATTATAGTATTTTGCCGATGTATTTAATTCTTTTGTTTGACCTTTGGAAATACTTCCATTGTCAACTACAATTTTCTTGAGCTTTTTCTGGTTAACCTCTACCGTTTTCCCCTCTGATGTGTCTGTAAGATCTATCGTAAACGTAACATCTGAAGGTGCATCTACTGTTACGCTGCGGTTACCATCACTGCCTTCTCCATATCCCCAGGGTTTATCCCAGCCAAAATTCTCAGGATCCTGTAAAATCTTATAGGAATATTTACCTTTTGCAACATTCTGAAAAGTAATACTGAACTTATTTTTATTTGAAACATCCTGCAACAATACATTTCGCGTATCTTTTGCATCCCAGTTGCTATTTCCAGTCAATCCAGAATCTCCTGCAAGTGTAAATGTATTTTTAATTTCAGCAGCTTCAATTTCTATTGTTTTTTCAGCACTTGTATACCATTTTTCCACTGAAGGATCAAAATATGCTTCTTTATGTCCTTCATTTGCAATTTGAGCATTCCAGCATTTGTATTCTTTACCATCTGTATTAACAAACTGCAAGCCATCTATAGTCCCAGATATTTCGACATATCCCCATCCTTTATTTGTTGGATCAGCTAATAATGTTGGATATTTATTGCCTGTTGTTCCCCAAGTTTTTGGACGGAATGCGTTCTCTGTATCCCCTTTAGAAACTTTAGCAGCAGACCAAACATTTACGCCCCAATCCGTTACTGTTGTTCCATCCGGCAACTCAAAATACAATTTTACCGTTGCATCTTCTGCTTTTGCCTGTACCGCCCCAATCGGTAAAAGTGTCAGAACCATCGCAATTGCAAGTAAAAAACTTACAAAACGGTTCTTTGTTGAAAACCTTCTCTCTCCCATTTTTTCCTCCTTTTGAATGATATTTCGGTTTTTTTCGTTTTTCATTATACTTGAAAATGTATACGAAATAAAGTTGGAAAAACTGCCAAAAAACCTCTGGAAATTTTGTCTAAAAATTCCAGAGGTTTTTTTAACTTATTATACACATTGTATATTCATGTTTATTGCTGCAGTACCAGCTCGCGCCCTGTCACATCCAGCTCGATGTTCTGCGGCTCCTTCTTGTACTGCTCCAGCACGGTCAGCCACAACATATGTACTTCATATATCAGCATCTGATCCGCTTCCACCGCATACGGTGCTAAAACATCCACATCAAAAAACCGTATGCCAAGCGGTGGCTGGAAAATTAAATTGCAGGACTTCTTTTTTTCTCCGCAGGTATAAATCTGTTCATAAGAAACCAATAAAAATTCTTTTTCCTGATCCATACAGTGATAGGAAACAAAACACTCATCAATCACCCATGTCTCTCCCTCTTCGGTTTCCACTGGTTTCTTCGCCGGATCGTTGTACTCGGTAGTCTGGCACTGAATATCCCAGTGCAGTTTTCCTTCCCGCGTTTTTTGTATCATATCGGTCACTTTACGGACCAGCTGTTCTTCCTTTTTCTTCATGCTTATGCCTACTCTCTCACATAAATCTGTGACAGATTATTCATGATCGCCGCTGCGACATCCGGTTTATTCATGGAATAAATATGAATGTGGTTGACTCCATTGGCAATCAGATCAATGATCTGCTCGGTTGCATAGGCGATTCCTGCCTGCTTCATAGCTGCAGGGTTGTCCCCGAAACGATCCACAATACTCAAAAATTTGGCTGGAACGAGGTTTCCTGTCAGGGAAATTGTCCGCTTTACCTGTGCAGCATTGGTCACCGGCATGATTCCTGCTGTGACTGGCACATCAATCCCCTTTGCAAGTGCCTTGTATAAAAAGCGGTAGTAAATATTATTGTCGAAAAACATCTGTGTGGTCAGATACTCACAGCCTGCATCCACTTTCTCTTTCAGATGATCCAGATCTTCATTCATATTGGCAGCCTCCGGATGTCCCTCCGGATAACATGCACCGCCGATACAGAAGTCTCCTGCCTCCCTGATCTCACGAATCAGCTCAATCGCATGGTGATACTGATCCGGAAGTGGGAAATCCGTGTTTGTCGGAATATCCCCGCGAAGTGCAAGGATGTTTTCGATTCCGCGCTCTTTCAGCTCACTGATTACGGTATGTACCTTTTCTCTTGTGGAAGAGACGCAGGTCAGATGTGCGATTGCCGGCACCCCATAAGAGTTGATTGCATCTGCGATCTCTACGGTATAATCACTGGTTCCGCCGGTTGCTCCATATGTGCAGCTGATATATGCCGGTTTCAGCTTTGCGATTTCTGCTGCAATTGCCTTATAATTCTGCAGCTGTGCTCCCTGTTTTGGTGGGAAAATCTCACATGAGATGGTCACCTCATTCTTCTTTAAAATTTCCGATACTTTCATTTTATTTTTGTCTCCTGTTGTTAAAATTTTCGAAGCTCATCTGTGCCGTCATCCACAGTATTGACAATACGCTTAATCTGCACAAAATAGGAATAATTATCATTTACATGAACTTCACAGCGATCTCCGGCTTTATGCCCGAAAATAGCTGCGCCAAGCGGTGATTCCCGGCTGATCAGATTTTTCAGTGAATTGCTTCTGACTGTTGTCACCAGTTTATATGTTTCCGTCACATCGTCCTCTTCAAAATAAATATCGACGGTATTGTTCATTCCAACTTCATCTTCCGGAGAGTCTTCAGAAACAATCACTGCTGTCTTGATCATTTTTTCCAGATAACGGATACGGCTTTCATTTTCGTTTTTAAACTTTTTGGCTGCCTTATATTCAAAATTTTCGCTCAGGTCTCCCTGGGCACGTGCTTCTTTTACATCTTCGAGGGCTTCCTTCCGAACCACCAGCTTCCGGTGCTCGATCTCTGCCTCCATTTTTTCAATATCCTTTTTTGTTAATTCATCATGCATATTCTGCCTCCAGATATTAATCTAACATTTTACATACAAAATCGCAAGTCCTATCTTCCTGCGTACAGACACTGATCAGATATCTGTCTTTTATGGTTCCCAGCGGAATTTCTTTATAGTATTTCCCATGCAGGGTATCCACGGTATGAAATGCCTTTGTCATTCCTTCCCCGGTCATTTTCACATAGCTTTCTTTTCTTGTCCAGAACCGGAGCAGTTCCTGCGGATCATCCCCGGCATCTTTCCACCAGTTCCATTCCGCTTCCGTTAATATCCGCTTTGCCAGCTTCTGATTGCGGGCTTCCTGCCAAAAACGGTTCTGCTGTTCCACATCCACACCTACCGGGACATCCGACAGTGCTCCCACTGCGTATGCTCCCGCATGGCTTAAATTAAAGAAAACCCCATCTTTTTTCAGACGCGGCTTTCCATGTCCTTCCAGCCCAAAAGATTCTTCGGCATAAGGGATCTGTTCTTCCAGCAGCATATGCCGGAGCAGAAGCCCCGCCGCAATGGATCTGCTGCGGTTTTCTTTTCCTTTTATTGTTCTTACTTTCTCCCTGCGGCTCTCCACAAGAAGAGACAGCGAATTCTCCTCTTCTTCCGGACGCTGGAAACAGACCGGCCGGATATATAGTTTAAGCATGTAATGCTCCTAAAAATCCACACGCCAGCACAAAAATGCCAAGAATGATCCTGTAATATCCAAACACCTTGAAATCATGTTTTTTAATATATCCCATCAGAAAACGGATAACGATCAGGGAAACCACAAATGCAATGACACATCCCACAAACAGGATAATGACCTCAGATGTCGAAAAATCCAGTCCAAACTTTGCAATCTTTAGGATACTGGCACCAAACATAACCGGAATGGCAAGGAAAAACGTATACTCTGCCGCAACAGTTCTGGACACCCCGATCAAAAGTGCTCCGACAATCGTTGCACCGGACCGGGAGGTTCCCGGAAAGATCGCAGCGATCAGCTGAAACAGGCCGATAAAAAGTGCCGTATCATAACCGATATCCGCAAGCGTATGGATTCTGACATTTTTCCCTTTATGGGAATTCTCAATCAGAATAAACGCAATACCAAACAGAATCAGCATGACAGATACCATCTGGTAATTGTAAAAATGTTTCTCCACCCAGTCATCCGCGAGAATACCAATCACCGCTGCCGGAATGACAGAAACCAGAATATGAAACCACAATTTAAAAATATCTGTTTTGATCCATGCGCCCGGTCCCCGTTTTGCCAAAGGTGCCACGTTATTTTTTCTTCCAAACGGCCAGATCTGACTCCAGAATAAAACAATGACTGCAAGAATCGCCCCCAGCTGAATTACGACCTCAAACATGCTGTAAAATTCATCACTTACCTTCAGTTTGACCACTTCATTCAGCAGAATCAGGTGTCCGGTACTGCTAATGGGAAGCCACTCGGTCACGCCTTCCACAATTCCAAATAAAACGGCTTTTAATACCTCAATCAGTTCTATCATTTTTTCCCTTTCTATCGCTTACTTTCGTCAAAATCCATCTGATCCATATATTCCTGCGAAAAATCCGGATGGGTAGACAGCTCTATATAATGCATACTTTTCCGGATTGTTAAAAGCTGCTCTCTTGCTTTTTGGGAAATAGCTGCGGATACCGCACCTTCTCCGGCCGCGTTTCCAACCGACTCCGTAATCGGAAGTAATTCCTTTGGAATCAATCCAATCGCCGCTGCCGATTCTTTTTTCAGATAGCTGCCAAAACCACCAGCAAGAACGACATGATCCAGCTGTTCATACGGAGTGTGGCTATCCTGCAGCAGAATCCGCATTCCGGCTGCAAATGCTGCCTTTGCAAGCTGTAGTCCCCGGATATCTTCCTGCGTCACACATACCTTATGTGCCAGCCAGACACATGGCTGTCCGGCATATTCTCCCAGATATTTCCGGTAAGCAACTGAGACCGACTGTTTCTGCTTTAACAATCCTGTGTGATCAAGAAGCCCCATCTCTAAAATAACCGCAAGCGCATCAATCAGACCGGAACCGCAAATACCACATGCCTCCTCGTCTCCGATTACCTGCACTCGGATTCTCCGCTGGTCAAGCCAGACATGGGATATTGCTCCGACCGCTGCCGGCATTCCCATCGCCATCTCCGCACCTTCAAATGCTGATCCGACCGCCGTGGCACAGCAGTAAATCTGCTCTTCGTTTCCGACCGCCATCTCTCCGTTCGTTCCAATATCCAGAAGAAGCACTTTCTCTTTGGGGTTCTTCTGCATCACTGCCAAAAGATCCGAAGTAATATCCCCTCCGACAAATCCGGCAACCGCCGGTGCTATGTATACCGATCTGCAATCCGTAAGTCCAAGCTGCTCTCCGGTATACTCTTTTCCAAAGAATTCCTGCGGCATAAACGGCGTCACCCCGATGGAAACAGGCGAAATTCCCGCAAACAGATGACACATTACCGTATTTCCCACCACGGCAAGACGGTGAATCTGTTCCTCTCTCCCTGCTTTTTTCTGCAGCGTCCGAAGCATCTGTGCAATCTGAAAAATGATCTGTTCTTTTAATATCTCCAGTTTTCCTGCTTCAGATGCCTGAATGCGTGAAAGCACATCCGCACCAAAGCTTCTCTGTGCGCTTGGTTCACTGACCGTTGCCAGCTTTTCCCCTGTCTTTCCATCAATCAGATGGCAGACTACTGTCGTTGTGCCGATATCGCATGCCGCATCCAGCCCTTCTCCGTCATCCGCCGGATAATGTGTGACCGTTCCGTTTTCTGCAATTTTAGACTTCTGTGCACGAAGCTGCACCTCCGGAATTGTGATGCGCATCCCATCGGTTACTTTTGTCATACAGGCGAGTACCTCCCCCATATGTTCCACCTCTACGGTACACTTTCCGCATCTTCCCCTGCCACCGCATGGTGCCGTCAGCACATGGATTCCATGTTCCTGAAGTGTCTCTAAAATGGTTTTTCCTTCTTCTGCATCAAGTTTATGTGATTTTTTTTCAATTATTACTTCTATCTGCATAGGCTTTCTTATACTCTAAAAGCAGCAAACCGGATCAGATTCGATTCGCTGCTTTTTACAGGCTCTGTTACTTGTTTCGATTACTTGTTCAGAGAAGACTCACGGTAAATGATATCATCTCTTCCCGGTCCGTTGGAAACCATGGTGATCGGATATCCAATCTGTCCCTCGATAAACTCAATGTACTTGCGGCAATTTTCCGGAAGTTCTTCATACTTCTTGATACCGCGGATGTCACATTTCCATCCCGGAAGCTTTGTGAGTACCGGCTTTGCCTTCTCCAAGAGACTGGTCACAGGGAATTCGGTTGTCACTTCTCCGTTGATCTCGTATCCGGTACATACCGGAATCTCATCCAGATATCCTAATACATCAAGTACCGTAAATGCCACATCGGTTGTCCCCTGCAGACGACAGCCATATTTGCTGGCTACACAGTCGAACCATCCCATTCTTCTCGGACGTCCGGTTGTTGCACCGAACTCTCCACCATCTCCACCGCGACGGCGAAGTTCGTCTGCCTCATCTCCGAAAATCTCACTTACAAATGCACCGGCACCTACAGCAGAAGAATATGCCTTACATACGGTGATAATCTGCTTGATCTCATATGGTGGAAGTCCTGCTCCGATCGCACCATATGCAGCCAGTGTAGAAGAAGATGTAACCATAGGATAAATTCCATGATCCGGATCTTTTAATGTTCCAAGCTGTCCCTCTAAGAGAACGGTCTTTCCCTCTTTTAATGCCTTATCCAGGAACAGGGAGACATCACACACATATGGAGCTACCATATCCCGGTACTCATGTAATGTATTTAATAATTCATCGGTATCGATGAGTGGCTTGTGATACAGATGCTCTAAGATAACATTCTTCTGTTCTGCAACACGTGCTACCTTTTCTTTTAACAGTTCATCGTCGAAAAGTTCACTTACCTGGAAACCGATCTTTGCGTATTTATCTGAATAAAACGGAGCAATACCAGATTTGGTTGATCCGAAAGATTTTCCTCCCAGACGCTCCTCCTCGTACTGATCAAACAGTACGTGATACGGCATCACAATCTGTGCACGGTTGGACACAAGAATCTTTGGCATCGGAACGTTGCGGTCTGTGATGGACTTAATCTCTTTGAAAAGACGTGGAATATCAAGTGCCACACCATTTCCAATCACACTCGTTGTATGACTGTAAAATACTCCGGACGGAAGTGTATGTAATGCAAACTTTCCGTAGTCATTTACGATTGTGTGTCCTGCGTTCGCACCTCCCTGAAAACGTACAATGATATCGGCCTGCTTTGCAAGCATGTCCGTAATCTTGCCTTTGCCTTCGTCGCCCCAGTTAGCGCCAACAACTGCTTTAACCATCTTTTATTCCTCCTGTATGTCTGCTTTAACTTTCCGTGCGCACTTTTTTACGCACGAAAACGGACAGGTGTAAAAACCCATCCGTTTTTACTTTATGATTATAAAGGATTCCCACTGAAATTACAAGTCATAAACTTTAATTTGTTAGCATATTAAAGTTTCCAAAAGCTGCCTGCTACGCTTCAATCTTTTTGGAACATGCGATCGCAAGTGCTCCCGGTCCGATATGACAGGCAATGGATAATGACAGTGGCTGCATGACGATCTCATTGTCCGGAAAGACAGCCTGCACTTCTTCTTTGAATGCCTCAGCGGCTGCAGTGTCAAATGTATAGGCCAGTTCCAGATTCATCTTCTCCCCATTTGGGCTGTGAAAACGCTTCTCAAAATCATTTTTCATAGCTTCGGTCATGATGGTTTTTGCCTGCTTTACCGTACGTGCCTTTGCAAATGCATCCAGCTTTTCTCCCTGGATCTGTAATACCGGTTTCAGTTTCAGCAAGGTTCCCAGTGCTGCTGCAGCCGGTGTAATACGTCCGCCCTTTTTCAGATACTCCAGTGTATCGACCATAATGTATATAGAGGATTCAAATTTTTCCTTTTCCAGAATCTCTTTGATTTCTTCTGCACCTTTTCCCTGCTCTGCCAGCATTTTGGCATCGAGCACGGACTGCCGCATTGTTACGGAAATACGCTGGTTATTGACTACCTGTACTTTTCCGTCATAGTCCTGGGAAAGCATATATGCCGTCTCACAGGAACTGCTTAAGCCCGAAGACATCGGTATGTATACAATTTCATCGTATTCTTTCAAAAGTTCATCCCATTTATCGGTCACATCTCCAACCAGCGGCATGGAGGTTTTGATCTCTCCGCCCTCTTTGAGTTTCTGATAAAACTGCTCCTGTGTCAGGTCAATATCTTCATAAAACATCTGTCCGTTAATATAAAAAGGCATCGGCATTACCACTACGCCAAGTTCTTTTGCCTCGCTTTGTGTAATACCACTGTTACTATCCGTTACAACAATCACTCGACTCATTTTTTCCACTCCTGATTTTCGTTGTTTTTCCAAACGGTTCCTTTGTCTTTGAACCGTTACGCTTTTACTATCATATCATAGGACAAAAAAAATGAAAAGCCTTGATTTTCAAGGCTTTTCATATCTATTTCACATAGTTTTTGATACTATGTTTACTTTATAACGCAACGGTTATGTCCGATTACATCATTCCGCCCATTCCCGGAGCACCGCCAGCTGGCATTGCAGGAGTATCCTCCTTAATGTTTGCAACTGCAGACTCTGTAGTAAGTAAGGTAGAAGCAACGGATGTTGCATTCTGCAGGGCACTTCTTGTAACTTTGACTGGATCAAGAATTCCAGACTCTACCATATCAACGTATTCTTCTGTAGCTGCGTTGAAACCGGTTCCTGCTGCAGATTCTTTTACTTTATTGATGATAACAGCGCCTTCGAGACCTGCGTTTGCTGCAATGTAATATAACGGAGCTTCCAGTGCTTTTAAGATAACCTTCGCACCTGTCTTCTCGTCTCCCTCTAAGGTATCAGCAAGCTCTGCAACCTTCTTGGAAGCATGGATATATGCAGATCCACCACCTGCGATAATACCTTCCTCGACTGCTGCACGGGTAGCATTTAAGGCATCTTCCATACGAAGCTTTGCTTCTTTCATCTCGGTCTCTGTTGCAGCACCGACACGGATGACTGCGACGCCGCCTGCCATCTTTGCAAGTCTTTCCTGTAACTTTTCTTTGTCAAATTCAGAAGTAGTTTCCTCGATCTGTCCACGGATCTGTTTGATACGTCCCTGAATCTTATCCTTGTCTCCGGCGCCATCCACGATAACGGTATTCTCTTTCTGAACCTTAACGGATTTTGCACGTCCGAGCATATCCATGGTGGTATCTTTCAGCTCTAATCCAAGATCGGAACTGATTACCTGACCACCGGTAAGGATTGCGATATCCTCAAGCATAGCCTTTCTTCTATCACCATATCCAGGAGCCTTGACAGCTACTACATTGAATGTACCACGCAGTTTGTTTACGATCAGTGTGGTAAGTGCTTCTCCCTCGATATCCTCAGCGATAATCAGAAGTCTTGCACCGGACTGTACGATCTGCTCCAGCAGTGGCAGGATATCCTGAATATTGGAAATCTTCTTGTCAGTGATTAAGATATATGGATCATCCAGATTGGCTTCCATCTTATCCATATCTGTGCACATATAAGCAGATAAGTAACCTCTGTCAAACTGCATACCTTCTACCAGGTCAAGCTCTGTCTGCATGGTCTTGGACTCTTCGATTGTGATGACACCATCGTTTGTAACCTTCTCCATAGCGTCTGCTACCAGATTACCAACCCCTTCGTCACCAGCAGAAATAGCTGCAACTTTTGCAATCTGCTCCTTGCCCTTAACCTTCTGGCTCATTTCCTTTAATGCCTCAACAGCAGCATCTGTTGCCTTTTTCATACCACGTCTTAACACGATCGGATTTGCTCCTGCTTCCAGGTTCTTCATTCCTTCCTGAACCATAGCCTGTGTTAAAACGGTAGCGGTAGTTGTACCATCACCAGCCACATCATTGGTCTTTGTTGCAACTTCTTTTACGAGCTGTGCACCCATGTTCTCAAATGCATCCTCAAGCTCCACTTCTTTTGCGATTGTTACACCATCGTTTGTGATCAGTGGAGCACCAAAGGATTTATCCAGTACAACGTTACGTCCTTTCGGTCCTAATGTTACACGAACGGTATTTGCTAATTTATCGACACCTGCACCAAGTGCTGCTCTGGCGTCTGAACCATATTTAATCTCTTTTGCCATGACTACAATAACCTCTCTTCTTTAAAATTCAGCCTATAATTTCCAATTTATAAAAACTACTCAACAATTGCAAGAATATCATTCTGTCTTACGATAATGTACTCTTCCCCATCCAGTTTTACTTCTGTCCCTGCATATTTGGAATAGATTACTTTCTGGCCTTCTTTTACCTGCATAACGATTTCTTTTCCGTCTACCACTCCGCCAGGACCTACAGCGATTACTTCTGCTTCCTGTGGCTTCTCCTGTGCTGCTCCCGGTAATACGATACCGGATGCGGTAGTCTCTTCTGCTTCTAACTGTTTTAATACTACTCTGTCTGTTAATGGCACTAATTTCATTACAAATAGCCTCCTTTTCGCCTTTACTAGCACTCACTTTATTCGAGTGCTAACTCTTTCTGTAAATAAAATATCACTGTTGTTTTTCATTGTCAACAGTGATACTCAATTTTTATATTTTTTTTAGATTCCCGGAATTCACTTTCTTTGTATGCTTTATTATTTCATCGTACTGTGCATACATTTTTTGTGTTTCGTTTTCAAGTGTATAATAATGAAAAATATACGGCACAAGAAGCACAAGGAGCAGCATGGTAAAACCATAGAGTGTCATGATCCCCGTCAAAAGCGGAGCAAACAACGACAGTACCGTTATCACAGCAAATGTAACCGTTACAATCAGATGAATCAGACGTTCGTGCTGGAAAAATCCAATCTGAACCAGATGTTCTTCCAAAATACATTCCCATTCCTCATATGTTTTCTCTTCTTCGTCTGCCAGAAGCCGGTCCACACGTTTCCGGTACTCTGTAATTCTTTTTTTCATTTCTGCCTCGATTCAGACTCTATATTAATCCATAGTGTTCCATTGCATGCTTTATTCCATCATCGTAGATATCCGTTGTCACAAATTCAGCCGCCTCTTTTGCCGGAGGTGTTCCATTCCCCATGGCAATTCCATGTCCCACAAAAGAAAGCATGTCCAGATCATTGACACTGTCACCAATCGCATAGGTATCCTCATTTTTAATGCCCATATGCCTGCAGAGCCAGTCTATCCCGGTCGCTTTCGATGTTCCTTTCGGAACAAATTCCACAACATGTCCCTCGTGTTCGAGACAGTCAAAATCCGCATCCAGCTCCTTGCGCACCCGTTTATAATCGGTTGTTGGCAGGATATCCCCTGACATTTTATTAATGCGGATCTCCGGTGAATAACCTTTTAATATTTTAGCAGATGCTCCCATTGCCTCAAAAAGATACAGCACATAGGGATCCGTCCTGAAATTTTCTTTATCTATCCAGTGGCAGTCCGGGCCTTCCAGCACAATCGGCATCCGGCATTCTTCCATGACCCGGACAATTTTTTCTGTCAGTTCCGGGGAAAGAATATTTTCATACAGAACCTTTCCATCCATCTCCACATGGTTTCCGCATGCTGCAACAATCCCATCAAAGCCGATCCCAAGCAGCCGCTTATCGTTTATATTGCTGCGGGATCTTCCACTGCACAGAAATGTCTTATGTCCGTTTTTCTGCAATTGTCTGATGGTTGGAATTGTACTCTCCGGAATCTGCATTTTTTCATCCCACAGCGTTCCGTCTATATCAAAAAATATGTATGCCATTTTTACTCTCCTCATCTGTCAGCTGTTTCCCCTATACTAGCATAATCCGGCAGATGCGTCAAAGTATCCTGTTTTTTTTCTATTTCAATGCATTTGCAATCCGCACAACAACATATCTGTTTTTCTGGAATTCGATCTCATACTGCCAGTACGGGCACGGTGCTACTGAGCTTCCAATCTCAATGGTAATGGAAGGTTTATTAAGCAGATCCATCACATACTCCCGGTACTGTCCTCCCCAGGACTTTCCGCTGCCGCCATCCGGGGCTTTGCTGTATCCGGTAATTTTCTTTGCGATATCATACATTTTATAGGTATCTTTTTTCAGGCTTCTTTTCGTACAGTCCCCGTAAATAATTCTTCCCATGGCATGGTAATTCACCACCCCCTGCAGATTTTGCTGTTTCATCAGCTGTCTGGTCAGCGTTGCTACTGCATAGGACTCCGGCTCGCTCAGTGCTTTTGGCCCGGAATATCCCTGTTCCCCTTTTTTCCCACCTGGAATAAAATGTTTTGCCGGGAAATTCCGGTTTAAGTCCACCCCACGCCCATTGGATTTCCATCTGGAATGTTTTGTCTGGGAAATCGTCACCCCATCCGGGTTTGCCATGACAATATAATGAATCTGCATCTTCTTGAGGACATTTGACATTTTGACCCCACCGATGGTTCCGTTATAATTTTCCAGATAATACTGGATTTCCTTCATCATGACTGCAGAACAGATATACTCTCTGGCATGCAATGTACTGACAATCAGAAGGGATTCCTCTGCATCCGGGTTTCCGATTGCAAAATCATAGATTCCGCGTCCCTGCACAGAAGTTCCGATTTTGGTCATCTCACAGTAATCACTGTACTGCTGTGCCAATTCCTGCATGTCTTTTTTCATCTGGCTGTAAGTATACTTCTGTGACCGGATCTGTACAGCCTCTGTATTCGAAAACGTGACTTTTGCAGCCTCATCCGCTTCCTTTTGCTCGTTTTTTGCAACAATTTTATATGTATATGTCTTACCGGATGATACGTTTTTATCGGTATAGGATGGCTTGCTGCTCTCGGCAAGTTTTTTGTATGCCCCTCCGGCTGTTTTCCGGTAAATCACATAGGAAGTGGCATCGCTGCTTTTTTCCCATTCCAGATATACCTTTGTTTTTCCCTGTTTTGTTGTATGCAGTCCCTCCACGGCAGAAGGCTTTGGCAGTTCTTCCGGCTGTTGGGTATCATCTGGCTGCTGGATATCTCCCGGCTGTTGGGTATCATCCGGCTGCTGCGTAGTATCCGGTGTTACATGATTACTCTCGGTATCCGTTACCGTGGCAGTATTTGCGGCATCTTCTGCATAAATACTCTGTGGGCACTGTGCCAGCATTCCAGCCACAAGTGCCCCGCAAATTACTTTTTTCCATAAACATTTCATCTTCTTTTGTACTCCTTTTTTCTATTGTCTTTTATTAGGCGTTTGCGAAACGCGCTAGTATACGCCTCTTTGTTTATTTTGCAAATATATTACCTCAATTTTATTCTTTCTCATTATCTTCCTGCTTTTTTCTGTCAGACAAATACCTCCACATCAGCACAATCCCAACTCCCAGTATCATCAGGGAAAATATCCATGCGACCGCATCTCCCCTGACACTGAAATCCAGCCAATGCGTTTCCGTCCGGACTACCGCAATAAAATTTGCCGTCATATGTCCGATCATGGATGCATAGACATTTCCCGCGCGATCCATCAGAAGTGCGAGCACCACACCGAGAATCAGTGCGTAAATGAACTGCACGATATTGACATGCACGGCTGCAAAAATCAGTGCCGAAATTCCAACCGCAAACGGTTTCGACAGCATATCTTTTAATCTTCCAAAAAGAATCCCCCGGAATACCAGTTCCTCCAGAATCGGGGTAAACACTGCCAGACAAAGAATTTCCATTCCTATTGTACTTCCGTAAAAATCGGTATTTGCCTGCTGGTAACCCATCGAAATTTCCGTCAGTTTCGTCATGGATATGAGATTGTTCAGGGAAATTCCAAGGCACGCCATAATCCCAGCCGCAAAAAGCGCATGACAGATACGCTCCCTGCTGATTCCAAACGGCTGCTTTGCAATCCCTGCCAGTGCCTGTCCCTGACGATAAAACGGAAGCATGGATGGAATTGTAAAAACAGTGGCAATCAGCTGACAGAACACATAATGTGTGGCATCTCCTCCAAATGCCCACTGTGCAATTGTCATAATAATCAGCATCACCGCATAATAAAAAAGAAACGGGTATAAGATATACCAGATCTTTCTCAGCGTCTCCTTAAAAGTTTCCATGATATACCCTCCCGTTTTTCTTTATTGTTTCTTTAACATGCCCGGCAGTTCTTCCATAGAATCGCACACACCGATCACGCCTGCCTCTTTCATTTCCTTTACATCTCCAAAACCAAAGCTGACCGCAAGACACGCAATTCCAAGTTCTTTCGCCCCGTTGACATCAAACATCGTATCCCCGATCAGACACATCTCGGATTTTGGAATATGACTCCAGCGGTGCATGACTTCCTTAAGAATCTCGGATTTTTTATCCCGTGTACCATCAAATGTTGCACCTACCACATCATCAAAAAGCGGAAGAATTCCAAAATGCTCCAGAATCCGTTTGCAGGATACTTCCGGCTTGGAAGATGCCATGCCAATCCGGTATCCCTGTTCTTTTAATGTACGGATACACTTCTCCACACCCGGATATAACTTACACTCAAAAATACCGGTCTTATTGTACCGCTCCCGGTATTTTTGTACCGCATCATACGCTTTCTTTTTGGAAAAGCCATAAAATTTTTCAAAGCTTTCCGATAATGGCGGTCCGATAAACTGGTACAGTTTCGTGGTATCTGTTTCTTCAATTCCGTAAAAATCAAGTGTATATAATACCGATTTTATAATTCCTTCCGAAGAATCAATAAGCGTTCCGTCCAGATCAAACAAAATGGTGTTCATTATTTCTTTACTCCTTTGGTATCACGGTTTCCCACATGCAGACGATGCAGGGCAACCGGCTTTCCTTTCACCTCAATCTCTTTCTCCTCACCTTCATGCAGCACATGAATACTTTTCAGTTCATCCCCGGCAGCCAGTTTCATGCCACGCACGCCCACCGCACCTTTCTTTTTCTGCGGAATTTGTGCACAGTCAATCCGAAGAAACATATCTTTCTTTGTTGCCATCACCAGTGTATCATTTTCTTCCAGCGGACATACCGTTAGTACTTCATCTTCCTCTCCCAGCTTTGTTGCCGCCGTTGTCTTTTTTGCGACCACAAATTCCATACCGTCCACAACTTTGATCATGGCATATTTTGTGCCAAATAACATCCGGTGCGAGCTGACATGTTCAAGACCTGCCAGATATACAACATTCTCTTCTTTACTGTCATAATTGCAGAGGTTGTCAATCGGTGTTCCTTTATCCCGGAATTTTCCATATGGAAGATCAAGCACTTTTAGCAGATGCATCTGTCCCTTGTCCGTAAAGATACAGATTTTATCCGTATTTTTGCACGTAAAGATATGCCTGTATTCCGCGTTTGCCGCCTCTTTATTTCTCTCATAGACAGAAGTATCCACAATCTTTGCATATCCGAAGCGGTCCATCAGAAAGACAACATCCTGCTCCTCGATCTTCTTTGCTGCAACTACAGCTTCTTTCAGATTGTCAATCACGGTTTTGCGCTCTTTGCCATAAGCTTTTTTAAACGCGGTCAGCTCTTTGATGATTACTTTTGCCATGGAAGAACGATGCTCTAAAATATCCTCATATTTTGCAATATTTTCCAGTGTCTCATCATGTTCTTTCATCAATGCTTCAATTTCCAGACCAATCAATTTATACAGACGCATTTCCAGAATGGCCTGTGCCTGACGATCCGTAAAATTTAACTGCTGTGCCATGATCTTTGAAGATGGATTCTTAAAGGTAATATGATCCGTATTTCCGTCTATCAGACAGGCTTTTGCATCTTTGATGCTGCGGCTGCCGCGTAAAATCTCAATGATCAGATCAATGACATTGCAGGCGCGGATCAGACCTTCCTGTATTTCTTTTTTGTCCTGTTCTTTCGCCAGAAGGGTCTGGTACTTTCTGGTTGCAATCTCATACTGGAATTTCACATGATGACGGATGATCGGCACGACGCCCATCGTCTCCGGTCTGCCATCCGCTACCGCAAGCATATTGACACCAAAGGTGTCTTCCAGCTTTGTTTTCTTGTACAGCAGATTCTCCAGAGCCTCGATATCTGCTCCTTTTTTCAGTTCCAGAACAATACGAATTCCCTCTTTGGATGACTGATTGGTAATATCGGTAATATCACTGGTTGCCTTGGATTCTACCAGACCGTAAACATCATTTAAAAACTTCCCGATATTGGCTCCGATCATGGTATACGGAATCTCCGTGATTACCATGCGGTCTTTGCCGCCTTTGCCCTTTTCAATCTCGATTTTTCCACGTATTTTGATCTTGCCGACCCCGGACTCATAAATTGCCGGAAGATCATCTTTATTTGCAATGATTCCTCCTGTCGGGAAATCCGGTCCCGGAATATACTGCATCATCTCCGCAGTGGTAATATCCGGATTTTTCATATAGGCAATCACACCGTCTATCACTTCTCCGAAATTATGTGGCGGAATGGAAGTTGCCATACCGACAGCGATACCTTCCGCACCGTTGACCAGAAGATTTGGCACCTTTACCGGCAAAACAACCGGCTCTTTTTCGGTTTCATCAAAATTCGGCATAAAATCCACAACATTTTTATCCAGATCTGCCAGATAGGCTTCCTGCGTTACTTTCTGCAGACGTGCCTCCGTATATCGCATGGCAGCGGCACCATCGCCTTCAATGGACCCAAAATTTCCATGCCCGTCCACAAGCGGCAGTCCCTTTTTGAAATCCTGTGCCATGACAACCAGGGCATCATAGATCGAAGAATCTCCATGCGGATGATATTTACCCATGGTATCTCCGACAATACGCGCACTCTTACGATACGGTTTGTCATATCGGATTCCCAGTTCATACATATCATAAAGTGTACGGCGCTGCACCGGTTTTAATCCATCACGGACATCCGGCAGCGCACGGGCAATGATAACGCTCATCGCATAGTCAATATATGATTTTTGCATCAGCTCCGAATACTCGGTGCGAATGATACTATGTTCCATTTTATTTCTTCCTCACTCCTAGAAAACCTAACAGGATCTATACGTCCAAGATCGCATCGTTTGCATGTTCATAAATAAAGGCCTTTCTCGGCGGCACATCCGTGCCCATCAGCATAGCGGTTACATCCGACGCCATACGGCCGTCTTCAATCTCCACGCGCTTCATGACACGCGTCTGGGGATTTAAAGTAGTCTCCCATAACTGCTCGGCATCCATCTCTCCGAGACCTTTGTATCGCTGCAGGGTAAAACTTCCGGTATGTGTTTTCCGGTATTTTTCCAGTGCCGCATCATCATAAAGGTACTCTTCTTTCCCTTTTGACGGAATCACTTTGTACAATGGCGGCATCGCCACATACACATGTCCTTCAAAAATCAGTTCCGGCATAAACCGGTAAAACAGTGTCAGAAGCAGCGTGGAAATATGGGCTCCGTCGACATCGGCATCTGCCATGATAATAATCTTGTCATAGCGCAGCTTCCTGATATCAAAATCATTTCCGTATCCTTCCGAAAAGCCACACCCGAATGCGTTGATCATTGTCTTGATTTCCGCATTGGCAAGCACCTTGTCGATACTGGCTTTTTCAACATTCAGAATTTTTCCGCGGATCGGCATGATCGCCTGATACATACGGTTTCGCGCCATTTTGGCGGAACCGCCGGCAGAATCTCCCTCTACGATAAAAATCTCACACTTTGACGCATCCCGGCTCTCACAGTTGGACAGTTTTCCATTGGAATCAAACGAAAACTTCTGCTTGGTCAGCAGATTGGTTCTTGCTTTTTCCTCTGCCTTGCGGATTTTTGCAGCCTTTTCCGCACAGCCAATCACAATCTTTAAGGTTTCTAAATTTTTATCAAAAAACAGCGGAACTTCATCACTTGTCACTTTGGCAGTTGCACGGTTTGCATCCTGATTATCGAGTTTTGTCTTCGTCTGTCCTTCAAAACGCGGGTCCGGATGCTTGATGGAAATCACTGCTGTCATTCCGTTTCGCACATCTGTACCGTTGAAATTTGCATCCTTCTCTTTTAAAATGCCAAGTTCTCTGGCATAGGAATTGATAATCGTCGTAAACGCCGTTTTAAATCCGGTCAGGTGTGCACCACCTTCCGAATTATAAATATTATTACAGAATCCCATGATATTCTCATGGAACTCGCTGGTATACTGGAATGCTGCTTCCACCTCAATGCCTTCACTTTCCCCTTTGAAGTAAATGACATCATGCAGCACTTCGAGATTATTGTTCAGATCTTTGACAAACCCAATGATTCCATCCGGCTCATGAAACTCAATATGCTCTGCTTCCGGCTTTCTCCGGTCCTCATATATGATCGTCAGTTTCGGGTTCAGATAAGCGGTCTCATGCATCCGGCTCTTCACATCATCTTCCCGGAATCTGGTCTTCTCAAAAATTTCTGGATCTGGAAGAAAATTGATCTTCGTTCCGGTCTTCTTTGTCTTCCCGATCTTTGGAAGAAGTCCGTCTTCAAGTTCTACCACCGGATGTCCCTGTGCATAGCGGTCATGATACACATATCCGCCCTGGCTGATTTCCACATCCATATAGGTGGAAAGTGCATTGACTACCGAAGATCCGACACCATGCAGTCCTCCACTCGTCTTGTACGCATTGTTGTCAAATTTTCCTCCTGCGTGCAGTGTAGAAAATACAACGCGGGCAGCCGATACTCCCTTTGCATGCATGCCGACCGGAATACCACGTCCGTTATCTTCCACCGTACAGGAACCATCTGCCTCAAGGGTCACCCATATTTTATCACAGGCACCTGCCAGATGCTCATCCACGGAATTGTCGACAATCTCATAAATCAGGTGGTTGAGTCCTTTGGTCGTTGTACTTCCGATATACATTCCCGGACGTTTCCGGACCGCTTCAAGCCCCTCCAGTACCGATATACTGCTTGCATCATATCCTGACATGTTCCTCTATCTCCTTACTATCCTGCTAAATTACATTTGATCTTTCATGTGAGCAATCACCATCACTGCAATCCGAAAAGTCATCGCATCGTCAAACGTACGGATATCCAGTCCGATTGCTTTCTCGATACGTTCCAGACGATATACCAGAGTATTGCGGTGCACATACAGCTGTCTTGCCGTCTCTGATATATTCAGATTATTCTCAAAAAATTTATTGATAGTAGACATTGCTTCCTCATCATCTAAGATGTCCGGAATTTTCTCACCGAATACCTCTTTGATAAACATATTACATAAACTCATCGGAAGCTGGTAAATCAGACGCCCGATGCCAAGTTTTCCGTAAGAAATTGTGTCATATTTAGCATAAAACACACGTCCAACTTCCAGTGCCATGCGCGCTTCCTGATAAGATTCCGCAATTTCCGGAAGCTGTGTCACAACGTTTCCATAACCGACACGCACACGAATCATTGCTTCCATATGTAAATTATCTGCAAGGCTTCCCGCAATTTTTGACAGACGTTCCTCCATCTCCTCTTCTTTTATATGGGAAACATCTTTGATCAGAACGATACTGTGCTGATCCACGCAGGTCACAAAGTCCTTCGAACGGATATCTGCAAGATTTTTTACCAGTTCCATCGCCATATCGTTATTTTTACTTCCGGTATCAATCACAAAAACTACCCGCGGTACTTCCTGAATGTGGTGCTTTTTTGCTTTTCCGTAAATATCCACAATCAGCATATTACCAAGAATGATATTCTGCATAAAATTATTGCGGTCGAACTGCTCTGCAAAACTCATAACCAGATTCCGGATCTGACAGACTGCCATCTGTGCGCATACAAGAAATGATTCCTCATTCACCAGACAGACTAATATGTATTCCGTTTCCCCTTCCACCATCACTTTGTATAAATGATAATCCTGATAGGTCTGTTTTTCAGCAAGCGATTCGGCGAAATCAACGACCACCTGCTGTTCTAACGCCTCTGGTAACGGCATGTCTTCCGTGTGTGCTACCAGCTTCCCCTTGGCTGTAAACAACGCCGTATCCATGCGGCTGATCTCTTTAATTTCGTTTAATGAATTCTGTAATTTCTGATTTGAAAGCATATACTCTCCTATTATTTGAAAGAACCCGGGTGTAAATACAAACACCCGGGCTCAAGATTTACAACTATATAATTTTAACGGACTAGTTGGTAATTGTCAATTCTGTTTCCTTGTCGAATACATGAATCTTATGAGGATCAAATGCAAGCTTGATATGATCGCCATAACGAGCAGGTGTATCAGAATCTACTCTTGCAGTCATGTTTGCACCAGCTACAGAGTAGTACAGTAATACTTCTGCACCAAGTAACTCGTATCCTGTTACATCAGACTCGATGACACAGTCACCATTCTTCTGGATCATCTCAGGATCATCAGAGATATCTTCTGGTCTGATACCTAATACAACAGTCTTTCCATTGTATCCGCCTTCTTCAAGCTTCTTAGCCTTGTAATCTGGAAGAACTACAGAGTAGTCACCAAATGTTAATGTAGCCTTGTCACCCTGGATAGAGCACTTTGCATCGATGAAGTTCATCTGTGGAGATCCGATGAATCCAGCTACGAATAAGTTGTTAGGCTCATTGTATAACTTCTGTGGAGAATCAACCTGCATGATAACACCATCTTTTAATACAACGATTCTGGTTCCAAGAGTCATAGCCTCTGTCTGATCATGTGTTACGTAGATGATTGTAGCACCTAATCTGTTATGTAAAGAAGCGATCTCAGATCTCATCTGTACACGAAGTTTTGCATCCAGGTTGGATAAAGGCTCATCCATAAGGAATACCTTAGGGTTACGAACGATTGCACGACCCATGGCAACACGCTGTCTCTGTCCACCGGAAAGAGCCTTTGGCTTACGATCCAGTAACTTCTCCAGATCAAGGATTCTTGCGGCTTCCTCAACCTTTGCTTTGATCTCATCCTTCGGAACTTTTCTTAACTTAAGACCGAATGCCATGTTATCGAATACTGTCATATGTGGATACAGAGCGTAGTTCTGGAATACCATTGCGATATCACGATCCTTTGGTTCTACATCGTTCATTACTTTTCCGTCGATGATCAGATCACCGGAAGAAATCTCCTCCAGACCTGCGATCATACGAAGTGTTGTAGACTTACCACATCCAGATGGTCCAACGAAGATGATAAACTCTTTATCTGCAACATCCAGATTGAAATCCTTTACTGCCTCAAATCCGTTTGGATATACTTTGCAAACATTTTTTAATGATAAACTTGCCATTTGAAAAACCTCCTGATTTTTGCTTTTCGTTATTTTTTCTTTAGATGAAGTTTCTTTGAACTTCCTGATAACTGTATGATAACGGAATTCGTCTGAAATTACCACCGTCAATCCGTCCAAATATTTACATGGTTTCTTGGCGAAATAACGAACGAGGACATTGCCCACATTTTCTGTGTACAATGTCCCCGAAAATTACAATTTGGAATACCCAAATCCATTCACCATCGCCTCAATTTTCTGTCCCTGTTTGCACAACGGGCACTCCGTCACTGGATATGCCGCATATCCGGTAACATCATTTTCATCAAACAAAGTTTCCACTTCTACCCCGTCTACGGAATTGATTGTTCCAAACAAAGAAGCTACCCACTCGATCTCTCCTCCATAATACTGGATACATTCCAGTGCTCTGCGGATCGTCTCACCGGTTGTCGTAGTTGCCAGAAGAAGCACCACATGCTTTCCTTTGATCGCACCCTTGTTATTGTCACGGAACAGCATCTGGTTGTTGCTGTTGATCTCCGGAGAAATTACATACACCGTCTCATGCTGGTTGGTCGTTCCCATAATTCCACCGTTTTGGATTTCTTCTGTCAAAAACGTACCAACAACTTCTGTTCCATCCATACATACAATCGTATCCACGTATTTTGTCTTTGGAATTCTCGAATACAGTACATGTGCCGCCTGTTTTGCTTCCGCCACACGTGTCTTGATACTTGTCACATCCACATAATAATTAATGTGGGAATGACTCGTTGCAAAATGTCCGTGCATGGCATGCAGCGCCAGCATGTTGCTTTCTTTTGAATAAAATTTCATCATACGATCTTCCATAGTATAATCCTCCTTCTCCTGTTGCTGTTATTGTTATGATAATCCGGTACTGCCAAAGCCACCGCGATCTTTCCCCGTCAGATGTTCCACCTTTTCGAATACAATCTCCGGCTGATTTTCCACGATTCGAAACTGTGCAATGCGGTCATTTACGTGGATCACGGTATCCCTGGTTGCATAAACCGGCATCCGCCACATATCGTTGTCCCCGCAATAGGAACCATCTACAATTCCAACACTGTTTGTCTGGATAATTCCCCAGTTTTTAAATGTGGAACTGCGCGGCACAAGATGTGCCTCATATCCCTTTGGAAGTTCCATTGCCACGCCAAGCGGGATCAGTGCAAACTCTCCCGCTTTTAAAGTTACTTCTTCCGAAGCCCGCATATCAATCCAATCGGATTTTCCTTCAATGTAATCCAGCGGTTCGATTTTGTCTGTAAAATATTTAATCTTGATTTTCTGCATATCAGTTTTCCCACTTCAGATTCAGATGCTCCACACGTTTTTCGCGGACCATCAGATCCTTTACACCTTCCTTTGCCGGTTTGTCATCGAACAGTACTTTATTCACTTCTTCTATAATCGGAAGCTCCACATCATACTTTTTTGCCAGAGCAAGTGCTGCCTTGGCCGAATAAATTCCCTCTACGACCATTTTCACTTCGTCGGTAGCCTGCTTCATGGTATACCCCTGTCCGATCAGCATACCCGCCTTGCGGTTTCTGCTATGACGGCTCTCACAGGTGACAATCAGGTCTCCGATACCGGTCAGTCCGCAGAGCGTCTCCACTTTTGCCCCCATCTTTACGGCAAGTCCCGCAATCTCTGCAATGCCGCGGGTAATCAGGGCCGCTTTGGTGTTATCCCCGTATCCGAGTCCGTCCGCCATTCCGGCAGCAAGTGCAATCACATTTTTTAATGATCCGCCCAGTTCCATGCCAAGCATGTCCGGGCTGGTATAAACACGGAACACTTCATTCATAAACAGATCCTGGATTTTTTTTGCAGTGCTTTCTGTCTTTGCTCCTGCCACAACGGTTGTCGGAAGTCCGATTCCAACCTCTTCCGCGTGGGACGGTCCGCACATGACAGCAACATCCGCACATGGAATCTCCTGCTCTGTCACATCGGAAATGGTCATCAGGGTATCTTCTTCAATTCCCTTTGCCACGCAGACAATGATCTGTCCTTCTGTCACATATCCTGCCATACTTTTTGCGGTGCTTCTTGTAAATACAGACGGTACCGCCAGAATCAGGAACTCCTTTCCAACGATTGCTTCTTTTAAATCTGTTGTAAACAGGACATCCTCCGGAAGCTTCACTCCCGGAAGTTTATCGATATGCTCATGCTCTCTGCGGAGCATGGCAACTTCCTCTTCCACAATCGACCATACCGTTACTTCATTTCCATTGGTACGAAGAAGCTTTGCCAGCGCAATGCCCCAGCTGCCAGCTCCGATCACTCCTACCTTTGCCATATCATTTATCTCCTTTTTTCGTTCCGAATTTGTTCTCTGTTCCGTTCATCAGACGAACAATATTCGCACGGTGTCTCCAAATCGCCATGCCGGTAAAACATGCACTCAGTATGTAAAACTCGATCCGGCTGGCTCCGCTGATTTTTAACCAGCCAAGCTGTCCGAAAATAATCGCCTGTACCAGATAGGCAGATACCAGAAATATGGAACCCACCGAAACATACCGGGTAATTCCCACAATAATCAGGAATCCAACGGCACAGCAGATTACTGCCGGAGGACAGACGGCAAGGATGACGCCTGTCGTACAGGCAATTCCCTTTCCGCCGCGGAACTGCAGATAGCACGGAAAATTATGTCCTAAGACTGTTCCAAACCCGGCATACAGTTCCAGCACCTTTGTATCAGCCCCATACGTTCCGTGAAAAATCAGTTTTACAAGAAGTACGGCAAATACTGCTTTCAGAAGATCACCGGCAAATGTAATAATGCCGGCTTTCCATCCAAGCACCCGCAAAGAATTTGTCGTGCCTGCATTTCCGCTTCCCTGCTGACGGATATCAATTCCCTTACTTTTTCCATACAGATATCCGGTCTGAAACAGACCGAATCCATATCCGATCAGTAATGCAATGATTCTTGCAACGATCATCATAACTAGTCTTCCTTTCGCTCCCTCGTAATGAATTTAAGAGCCGTGCCACGGAATCCAAATGTATCGCGGATACGGTTCTCCAGATATCTGGTGTACGAAAAATGCATCAGATTTTTGTCATTGACAAATACGACAAATGTCGGCGGTTTGACCGCAACCTGTGTTACATAATAAATCTTGAGTCTTTTTCCTTTATCGGTCGGTGGCTGCTGCATGGCAACTGCTTCCGTCACGATTTCGTTTAAGACACCCGTTGCAACACGCATACTGTTGTTCTCAATGACAACATCGATCATTTCAAAAATCTTATTCAGACGCTGACCGGACTTTGCAGAAATAAACAAAATCTCTGCATACGGCATAAAGCTTAAGATCTGACGGATTTTCTCGGTATGTTTCTTCACCGTGTTGTTATCCTTTTCGATGGCATCCCATTTGTTAACCGCAATAATGATACCTTTTCCTCTGTCATGTGCAATTCCGGCAATCTTGGCATCCTGCTCGGTTACTCCTTCGGTGGCATCAATAACGATGATCACCACATCTGCGCGTTCCACAGCGGTAACTGCACGGATAATGCTGTAGCGCTCAATCTCCTCTTTGATCTTGTTTTTGCGGCGAAGCCCCGCCGTATCAATAAATACATATTCTTTTCCGTTGTATTTAATGTCTGTATCGATGGCATCTCTGGTAGTTCCCGCGATATCCGATACGATTACACGGTCTTCCTGTGCTAGCTTGTTGATCAGGGATGATTTCCCGACATTCGGCTTTCCGATAATGGCTACCTTCGGTCTTTCATCCTCCGGCTGATTTTCCGATCCTTCCGGGAAATATTTCACCACTTCATCCAGCATATCTCCAAGTCCGAGCATGGAAGAAGCGGAAACCGGATACGGTTCTCCGATTCCGAGATTGTAAAATTCATACACATCCGGCATAAATTTTTCAAAACTGTCCACTTTATTTACCACCAGAACCACCGGCTTTTTGGATCTGCGCAGCATGTCCGCTACTTTTGCATCCGCATCCTGCAGTCCCTGACGCACATCCGTGATAAACATGATCACATCTGCCGTGGCAATCGCAATCTCTGCCTGTTCACGCATCTGGGAAAGGATCACATCCCCGCTGTCCGGTTCGATTCCACCGGTATCAATCAATGTAAAATTATAGTTCAGCCATGTGACATCCGCATAAATGCGGTCTCTTGTGACACCCGGAGTGTCTTTTACAATGGAGATTCTCTCTCCTGCCAATGTATTAAAAAGCGTAGATTTTCCGACATTCGGACGCCCGACAATGGCTACGACTGGTCTGCTCATTTTTTACCTCCAACAAAAAAATGGATGGCGTCCGAAAACGCCATCTTTATTTTACAATAAGCAGCGGAAGTTGTAAAGTCCCGCTGGTTTCATCCCTATGATGTTTTCTCTCCGGAACTTAAAAAATGAATTTCCGAAACATCGTCAATGACCCCGCATTCTATCAGGGTATTTATGATATTGGTACAGTCTTTCCCGAAGCTGACATATGCTGATCCGCCATATGGTCTGGATGTTTCCACAGATTCGCCCATATTCGTGTAGTAATCATCGAGCCGGTCATATACATTTTTCCAGTCTGCAGATACGTGATAAAAATCCATGCTGAGACTGGCAGAAGAGTACTCCCCTGTTTCTTCTGGATCTTTCAGTGCATTCGTCAGATTGTACTTTTGCAGCTTCTGATCTGCGGCGTCTTCACAAATCGCCTGATACAGTTTTTTTGCAGTATCCGCATCAAAGTCACAATCCTTATAATTTTCCGATGATTCGTCTAATGTCAGGGTTCCGGTATTAAACTTTGAAATTTTGTCATAATCCGTTCCAAAGAGATATTCCATAAAATGATCTGCTTTATTTTCTTCTCCAAATAATACTTCTGAAAGCTTTTCATTTTCCTCTGTAATCTCATATGTACGCGAGAGCGTTTTTCCATTTTTCAGGTAGTAATAAAAAATGATCTGTGTACTGTCATCCGTTTTATTTTCCCTGTAAATTTCCGCATGACTTAAAATTTCTTTCTGTGCCTGACGTGCCACACGAACGCTGTCCCCTTTATATTCTACCGGATAATCAAGAGAAACTTCCACCCGGCTTACCTGATCTGCATCCGGGACATACTGTTCCAGATAGGTGGCATTTTTTGAGCATCCCCAGAAACTGCCCAGCACAAACAGCACAAATAACCCGCTCTCACAGAATCTCCGGCGGCAAAATACGCGAAATCCTTTTTCCACAAACATCTGTGCAATAAAAAAACTGACAAAACCAAATGCCACCACAAGAACAAGCAACATTGGTTTTTTTACATGCAGATGCACGGAATCTAAAAATTCTGCCGCAAAGACGCCTGCAAAATAACCGACTCCGGTTCCCACGCCCCAGCGGAACAATGGTTTGACCCAGTTAAAAGAAATCAGATCCCCTGCACTTTCAATCCTGCGTTTTTTATAACAGTAATAAGCAATCAGATAAATAACAACTGCTGCAGCCACATAGGCCGCAAGTACCCGCAGTCCCCGGTAGGACAACACTCCCGACATCAGGTCTGTTTCCTGGTTATAGGACTGCCGGAATACAAAACGCACATTGTTGTACAGATAATTCATCGGGGAGAGAATCCGCAAAATTAAAAATTCCGGCACAGTATTCATGCCAAGTCCATATCCCAGATATCCGATGACATAACGTGCACCGCTGGAAAATGCAAATGCCACATAATTAACTGCCAGAAAGTACACCGGAAGTGCAAACAGCTGTCCGGTAAACATGACACAAAAACACACCGTTGCATAAAGGAAAAAAGCAATTCCCATAACACTTAAAAACCACAATCCCAGAAACTGCACACTCGCAATACCTTGCAAAAGACAAAGAACCACCGTTACCAGAAAAACCAGTGCCTGCGGAATCAATAGAAAACAAAGGCCACTGATCATATTCGTCACATACAGTTCCCCCCTTGTAACCGGCAGTGCATGGATCATATACGCATTCTTCTGGGTAAACAGATAGCCAAACAACGCCATCCCACAGACGACTGCCATAATTGCAATTGCGGCCACATCCACTTCCAGACGCAGACTGTTGTACAATGCATAATCCCTGGCATAAGCAGTCATGTCCGTCTGTTGCTGCAGACGCGACCACAGCTGCCCCGGCACTTTTACCATCCCATATAACAGATAGCATACCCAGATCGGCCAGTACAGGGTCATATTTTTTTTAAAAACCGTACGGTTAAAAAAGGATGTCTTTGACTTCATAGCCCAAACCTCCCATTTCATAAATAAAAATTTCTTCCAGTGTAAGCGGCAGAATGTCCACAATAGCCAGATGGTCTCCCTCTGTCTGGATGGCTGCCGCAACCTCCCTGGGATTTCCCTTGACAATCATTGTATATACACGCCCGGAATTTGACATATGCAATACCTCAAATTCTTTTGGGAGTTTCGGCATACCGGTCTGGCATGCCACCTGGATTTTACTGATGTTTCCATGTAAATCAAACAGGGAACGCTCAATTATAACCTTTCCGTGATTCATAATGCCCACATGATCACAGACATCCTCTAGTTCGCGCAGATTATGGGAAGAAACCAGTACGGTCGTCCTGCGCTCTGCAACCTCGGACATCAGGATCGTCCAGATCTGTTTCCGCATAACCGGATCAAGGCCATCCAGCGGTTCATCCAGAATCAGAAGTTTCGGTCTGCAGCAGAGTGCCAGCCAGAATGCAACCTGTTTTTGCATTCCCTTGGACAGTCTGCGGATATTGCGTTTCATATCAATTCCCGGGAAAAACTCCTGCAGGCGATAAAACATCTTTTCGTCAAAGGACTCGTACATTCCCCGGAAATAACGCATCATTTCCAGTGTATCCGCCTGTAAAAAATAAAACGGCTCATCCGGTATATAAGCCATTTGAGCCTTTACCTGTTTATTTTCATATACCGGAGCCCCGTCAATAAAAATTTCTCCGGCATCCTGCCGGTATACACCTGTCAGATGACGGATCAGGGTTGATTTCCCCGCACCGTTTGGTCCCACAAGCCCATATATGTTTCCAGACGCCACATGCATATTTACCCCGTCGAGCGCACGGAAATCCCCAAATTTCTTTATCAGATTATTTACTTCAATCAAAGTCTTTGCTTCCTCCTGCCAGTTCCCACATACGTCCTGTCAATTCCTCTGTCCCTACCGACATATTCTGCAGTCTGATTACCACCGTGTCGAACTCCTGCAGCAGCTCTTTGCGGATCAGTTCCGCAATCTGCTTTTCCGATGCCGCCATCCGTTCGCCTTCCCTGTCACAGACATACCCTTCCTCTTCCAGCTCCTGATAAGCTTTCCTTACAGCATTGGGATTTATGGCAAATTTTGAAGCCAGTTCCCTCACTGACGGAAGTTTTTCTCCCTCCGGTATCGCATGCGTTATGATCATTTTTCGAATCCCGTCCGTGATCTGCTCATAGACCGGTTTGATATCTCTGCAATCTGGCTGCATCAAAGAGCATCCTCCTATCTTTCCTCAATACAGTCAGTGTACCATAAATCTTCCCCGAGTAATTTAACATCTTTGAAATACATTCTTAAGGATTTCTTAATTTGTTACACAAGTTTTAAAAATGCTCCCAGATTTCCGCGTTTTCCATGGCTTGCCCTATGGGAAAACAACAGATTCGGATTACAGCAGGTACAAAGATTCGTTACCGCCAGATGTTCCGGAAGGATTCCTGCATCCCGCAGCACAATCTCATTACTCTTCCACAGATCCAGCTGATATTTTCCACCGCCCTTTTCGATCAGGATCTCACACTCATGACCGGAAAACTCTTTTGCAAAGGCAGATGCCACATCTTCACTTACTTCATAACAGTCCTGACAGATGGACGGTCCAACGGCGGCAAGAATTTCTCCGGGGTCACTATGAAATTCCCTGCGCATCACCTCGATGGTATGCTGCCCCATGCGTCCGACCGTTCCTCTCCACCCGGAATGGGAAAGTCCGATCGCATGGTGTATGGGATCTACAAAATAAAGCGGTACACAGTCAGCGTAAAAAGTTGCCAGAATCAGTCCCGGTTCATCCGTCACCAGCCCGTCCACATCCGTGTAAGGCCGCTCCTTTGTCACACCATAGCCCCCGCAGCTTCTATCCACCCGCCGGACATTCGTCGTATGGGTCTGATCCGAACAGACAATATCCGAAAGCGTTCCTCCCATTGCCTCTGCCACCCTGCGGTAGTTTTCCGTCACTGCCTGCGGATCATCTCCACGTGTAAAACTCAGATTCAGACTCCGAAACATTCCGGTGCTGCATCCACCCTCTCTGGTGGTAAAACAGTTCTTTACGCCCGTATGTGCCAAAAGAAGGGGAAAATACAAAAGCGGAAGCCCCTGTCCCTTTTTGCCCTGAAACTGTTCCAGTTCCAGTATATGCTCTTTATTTTTCCACTGAAAATCTTCTCTGTCCATGTCTGTCACCTCTGAAAATAAAATGCATTTGGGATGTGCCGGATACTTCCGTCCCCATAAATTCCAATCACATCAAAACGGCAGTCCATCTCCTGCCCTGCTGCATATCCTGCATAATGATAATTTGCAACCTTACAGATCTGGCGCTGCTTTCTCCGGTCTACCGCCTCTAACGGATCTCCGTAATCATTGCTGCTCCGGTATTTTACTTCAACGTATACAAGTACCCCGTCCTTTTGTGCAATAAGATCCACCTCTCCAAATGGTGTCCGGTAATTGCGTGCAAGAATTGTGTAATCATGTGTGCACAAATACCGGGCTGCCATGGTCTCATATTCTGTTCCAATTGTACGTTTATTCAAATTTTATTTAACCCCTGCCTGATCAATCTTTGCCTTCATACGATCCATATCATCCACAAAAACAAGAATCTCCGCAACCACCTCATACAGCTCCGGCGGAATCATGTCCCCGATCTGCAATTTGGAAAGAGTAGACGCAAGTTTATTGTCTTTGTAAGTCGGAACCTGACTCTCTTTTGCTTTTTCAATAATTTTTTCGGCTACCTGCCCCTTTCCGGTTGCCAGTATCTTTGGTGCTTTTTCGCCCGGCTCATAGGCAATCGCCACTGCCGTTTTCTCCGGTTCTTTCTTTTGTTTTAACTGCTCAAAAGGAAAGGGTTTAAAATTATTATTTTCCATTTTATGCCCTCATATCAAAGGAATACCGGTGCAGCTGTGTCGCCGCCGGCTGATCCATCTTCAGAAAATCGTCCACAAAATTTACATGTTTTTCTTCATTTACCACGTCGATCTTACAGTGATATCCCTTTTTTTCCAGCCTCGCTTCCAGCACCGGATAATTTTTTTCCAGCAATGCATATGCAGTGTCATTGTCCAGATAAAAACGCGTACTTACTTCACGTCCTCTCATCCGGACCGAAACATCCGTACTTCCCAGATGATCCAGATCCAGATGCAAAAAAGCAGTCAGATCCTTTTCTCCCTGCGCCAGTGCCTTTTTGTTGGTATACACAAACAGTTCGCCGCTTGCATGCTGCCCCGACATTTTGAGTGGAATCTGTGCGTATGTGTACATCTGGTTCACCTGATTCATAAATTCTACATTGCTGTGGATCTCTCCCGCCATCTGTGAGAAAGCGGTATGCTCCTGTCCCGCATTTTTGAGTGCTGACTCAATTTTTTCCATCTGACTGTTCAGACGCTCATACAGCCTCCCGACATAATCGCCCTCTTTGAGATCCCCTGGTTTCGCCATCCACTGCTGTTCTGCCGTATCCCGGACAAGTGCCTGGAATTCCCTGGAAGAAAACAGCTTTCCGAGATGTTCCCGTTCCAACGGCAACGGATCTTTGCACAGCTGCTGCAGATCCTTTAACACTTCTACTGTACCGCTATTTGCGTTATATGCACTCTGCGGCTTTCCGAGAATATCTCCGATCATCCGGTTTAAATGCTGCAGCTGTTCCTGTGAAAGTACAGCTCCCAGTGTATGTGGAGTCTGCGACATCTGCCCGGTATAAGTTGTTTTTCCGGAAACAGTTTCCATCGTTTTGGCTTCCTGCTGTCCGGCCACGCCTTTCTCCTCCGCTGCAGCCTGACCTTCCTGCTGCGACAAAATTTCCGGATGTTCCTGCACGGTTTCCGTGGCAGTCTCCGGTGCAGCTTCCGTCTGCATCTGCGTTTCTGCGGTATCTGTCTGCACGCTTTCATAATTCAGACCATCCAGGTTGTATGCCATATCCGGTTCCGGACTTTGTATCTGCTGCGGTACTTCTTCTAGCCCGTCTGTCAGAATCTGCAACAACTCATTTCCAAGCTGACGCATGGTCTCTGTCTTTACTGGTGTGCCTTCTGTTCCGGTCAGACTCTGCGGAAACTGCTCAATCAGTGCATCCAGTTCCCGTGTAATCGCCTGACTGTCATTCATATAATTTTCAAACTGGGAGGCATTTTCTACAGTAATCGGTATTCCAAGCTTTTGCATCTGTACCAGCGTCTGTACATCAATCCGCGGATTTGCATTGACCAGCCGTGCCATCTGCTGCAGACTCTCCCGGTCAATCGGCATCTGTTCTTCCATCATCCGGTCAACCATGGACAAATACTCCGGCTGTGCGGAAAGTCCCGCTGCGGAAAGCGCCTGCATCAGCGTATAATTTGCGCCTGCCCCGTCAATTGCAAACGGCCGGATGGCAATCTGCGTGCCATCGTTGGACTTTACCTGGAAAAACATGGATTCCCCTTCCATAAGGGAAATCTTTCCGTCCAGCCGTGCCATCACCTGCTGCCCTCCGGAAAGAGAAAGCGTCACGCGGCCATTTTTAACGGAAGTGACCGTCCCCTCAAAAATATTTCCTTTTGTCAGAGACCGCAGAGAGGCCACAAGATTTTCCACACCTTTCGTCCCGGTCAGCGTCTCCGCACCTGATGAGATCGCCTGATGATACTGTTTTACCAAATCTGAAATCTGCATCCGAACAGCCCCCTTTGTGATTTTTGAATAATTATCTTATGATACAAAATTCTTAATAAAGGTTCTTCTGTGAATCGGTGTCGGTCCATACTTTTTGAGTGCTGCAATATGTTCCGCGCTTCCATATCCTTTATTGGAAGCAAAACCATACTCCGGATAAATCGAATCATAGTATACCATCATCCGGTCCCTGGTCACCTTGGCAATGATCGATGCTGCACCGATGGAAATGCTCTTTGCATCTCCCTTGATAATCGGTACCTGCGGAATTGTCACTTTCGGAATCGTCACTGCATCATTAAGCAGCAGATCCGGCTGCGGAGATAACTGTGCAATCGCCTGCCGCATTGCCTCATACGTTGCCTGCAGAATATTGATCTCATCAATCCTGTCCGGACCGATCGTGCCAAGTCCGGTTGCCACTGCCTGCTCCATGATGATATCATACAGTTCTTCTCTTTTTGCCGCTGAAAGTTTTTTGGAATCATTAATATATAATATACCACAATCCTTCGGCAGAATCACAGCTCCTGCCACGACCGGTCCCGCAAGCGGTCCCCGTCCTACCTCATCGATCCCACAGATATATGTATATGTATCGTACTCTTTTTCATATTTCTTTAAATTTTCCGTGCGGATCATTTCCTTCTGTAGCTTATCCATGCGTTTTTTTGCGGTATCCACCAGTTTCTGCACACCGGTGCGGGAATCCGACGCATATTTTTCCACAAACGCCTCCAGTGCTTCCGTCGGTGTTGCTGTCAGTTCCTCTTTAATCGCATCAATTTTTTCAGCCATTTTCCTGCTCCTTTGGCCACTCCAGCGTAACTTTTCCGAGTTTTCCGCTCCGGAATTCATCAATCAGAAGTGCTGCCGCTTTGCTGTAATCGAGTTCCCCGCCTTTCGTGATACATTTCCTGTTTTCTGCAATCCCGCATAAAAGTTCGGTCTCCTTTTGTGTTTCTTCGACTTCATAACGTTCTGTCAGGATCCCCGGATACTGTGTTTTCAGGAAACGGATCAGCTCTACCGCAAGTTCATCCGTATTTAAGATCTCATCCCGGATGGAACCGATCAGCGCCAGACGAAGTCCAACTTTCTGATCCTCAAATTTCGGCCAGAGAATTCCCGGAGTATCCAAAAGCTCTACACTTTTGCTCAGACGTATCCACTGTTTTCCCTTCGTTACACCCGGCTTGTTTCCGGTCTTTGCACACGCTTTTCCCGCATATGAATTGATAAATGTGGATTTTCCGACATTCGGAATTCCAACAACCATGGCACGGACCGGCCGGTTTTTGATTCCGCGCTTACGGTCCCTCTCCATTTTTTCCTTACAGGCTTCCATAATAATATCGGTAATGGATTTCATTCCGTTTTTGCTTCGCGCGTCAAGGCTTACCACATAATATCCTTTCTTTTTGAAAAAAGCAGACCACTGCTCGGTTGCCTTGCGGTCCGCCAGGTCCGCTTTATTCATTAAAATCAGACGATATTTGTTTTTTCCAAGTTCGTCAATATCCGGATTTCTGCTGCTGAGCGGAATCCGGGCATCTACCAGTTCGATCACCAGATCTATCAGTTTGATGTCTTCCTGCATCTGTCGTTTTGCTTTGGTCATATGACCGGGATACCATTGAAAATTCATCTCTTTTTCCTCATTTCCTAAATCAGCCCGCTTAATCGATCAGTCCCATCTTTCCAAATCCCTTAAAATGGAACCACGCTTTTCCAATTATATAATCTTTTTTCACATTTCCGATATTTGCCATACGGCTGTCCTCACTGCTGTTTCGATTATCCCCGAGAACAAAATATTCGTCATCCCCAAGTTTCACTTCATCTGCTGCCACACCGGGATCTTCGATGGAAGCAGAAACAATATCTTCCTTGTAAAGTTCTCCATTAATATATACTTTCCCATTTTTGATCTGTACCGTATCCCCCGGACAGGCAATGACCCTCCGGACATAATAATGGGATTTTTCATTTCCATTCGGCAAAAAAACGACGACATCGCCCTGCTTTGGCGCGCGTACCATATAGACAAAGCGATTGACAAAAATCTGTTCCTCGCTCTGTAAGGTATCCTGCATGGCATTTCCCACAACTGTCGTCCGAAAACCAAAAGAACTGACCAGTGCATATGCAATGGCAATTACAATGGCACATTCTAATACCCAGGTCATAATTTCTTTAAACAGGGGCACATTAAACTTTTTTCTTCTTCTGCTGAAATTCAGTCCGCTTCTTCTTTTCACTTTTCCACCTCTTTAATTCAAGTTAGAAAAAAGGGATGCCGCATTCTGTGGCATCCCTTCCATGAAGCAAATTATTTTACTAACTCTTTTACCTTTGCAGCTTTGCCGACACGGTCTCTTAAGTAGTAAAGTTTTGCACGACGTACTTTACCTTTACGAACGATCTCTACCTTCTCAACGTTTGGAGAATGTAAAGGCCATGTCTTCTCAACACCTACACCGTTTGAAATCTTTCTTACAGTGAAAGTGGTACGGTTGCTTCCACCCTGCTTCTTAATAACAGTTCCTTCGAATACCTGAATACGCTCACGGTTTCCCTCTTTGATCTTTCCGTATACCTTTACAGTATCACCTACGGAAAACTGTGGTGCTTCAGCCTTTAACTGCTCTGCCTCAATGTTCTTGATAATTTCACTCGCGTTCATTTTGTGACCTCCTGATTATTTTGACGTTCTTAAACTCCATCTATCGGTGCCAGAGGACCGTCACTTCTATTCACATTTGTAACTATCCGTTCCGTAATATTACCGAATAATTACACCGCAACAATTATAAACTTTAGCATACTCATTCCGAAAAATCAAGTCCTTTTTCATCATTTTTCGCACATCCAGAAAATTTTGTCACGCGACAGGCAAAATCCCCCTTTTTCCTGCAAGCCCTTGGATTTTTCGTTGTCCGTGATAATCTGTGCAAACGGAATTTTTCCCTGTTCGAGCATACAGTTTGCTGCATACGTTTCGAGCGTCATGGCAATGTGTCTGCGCTGGAATTTTGGTGCTACCATAAGCATTCCGATACTTCCCTCACAATGCTGCCCGATAAATCCGGCAAGCTTTTCGTCATAAAAAGCCCCCACAAGCATACCATCCTGTATCCTCGACCGCAGGTAGTCCTCATCACAGCAGCCGTGATAAAAGGAAATCACCTGTGGAAAATCTTCTCGTTGTAATCTGCGCATCGACAATCCATCCTCACGCGTCAGATCCGGCCGGTATAACCCGCGCACCGGAAGCTTTTCATGTCTGGTGTACACAGCCTGATAACATTCGCACTCCTGATTAAGTCCGTATCTCTTTTGAAAATAAGGAATCATTTCCTCCTGATGCAAAACCGCCAGCGGTATTTTTTCAACCGGAAGCGTCCATGTACGGATATCCGGAAGTCTTGACGGATCAACACATGCATGAAAATAGATCTCGTATTCCATATCTTTGAGCAATATCTGTCCCTGCCCGAAATACAACAGTTGTGCGCGTCCACGATTGATCAGTTCAATCATATCGATGTGCAACAGTTTCTGTTTCATAAGCAGTTGTCTGCATTCCTGCAGCCGCACATAGCGGGCATACAGATCCGGTCTGCGTTCCTTTGTACGCAGGATGGACTGTTCCTTTTTCCATGCATCTATGTGTTTCTGGTTTCCGGAAAGCAGCACCTCCGGCACCTTTTTCCCGTGCCACACATCCGGTCTGGAATATTGCGGATGTTCCAAAAGCTCTCCGTGGAAAGATTCGGTCAGGGCCGACTGTTCATTTCCAAGCACTCCCGGAACCAGGCGTGCCACTGCATCGACAATCACCATGGCTGCCAGCTCACCGCCCGTCAGTACATAATCACCGATGGAAATGTAATCTGTGACCACTTCCTCAAGCACGCGCTCATCAATGCCCTCGTAATGCCCGCATAACAAAAGCAGCTCATCCTGTGCCGCCAGTTCCCGTGCTTTTGCCTGTGTAAAAGGAATTCCCTGCGGGGTTACATAAATCACCCGCTTTTTCTTATTCTGCGGTATCTTTTCCATAACACTCTGACATGCATCATATACCGGCTGTGCCTGCATGAGCATCCCTGCACCGCCGCCGTAAGGATAATCATCCACCCTGCCATGCTTATCCTGCGTATAATCACGGATATTCACCGCATCAATATCTATTTTTTTCTGTTGCACGGCTCTCCCTGTGATGCTTGTCATAAGCCCCTGCATCACCATATCCGGAAAAAGCGTCAAAACATGAAACTTCATTGTCCACCCTCCGTTTAACGCAGTCCCGGCAGCAGATGTACTTCCATCTGTCCCGCAGCCACATCCACGTTCTGGATACACGCATGGATTGCCGGAATGAGCAGATCTTTTGCGCCGTCTTTACTCACAACATAGACATCATTGGCACCGGTCTGCAATACATCGGAGATTGTTCCAAGTTCTTCTCCTTCATCCGAAACCACCTGTATTCCGATCAGATCTGCAATAAAATACTCGTCTTTTCCTAATTCCACTGCATTTTCCCTGGTAACAAGCAGCTTTGCCTGCCGCATTCTCTCCACGTCATTTCTATCATCTATCCCCTTGAATTTCAGGATCACCATATTTTTAAAGAACTTAACACCTTCGATTTCAAGTTCTCTGGTTCCCCGACCCTGATCAAGGAGGACTGTTTTCAAATTTTTAAACCGGGCATTATCATCCGTGGTAGGAAACACTTTCACCTCTCCACGTACCCCGTGAGGAGCCGTAATCACTCCCACCTGAAATAAATCTTCCATAAAATCTCCTATTGTGCAGATTCTCTCACGAATTTGTTTCATAGAAAAACAAGCACCTCGCAGCTGCGGGGTGCTTAATGCGGTACATCTCTGATGTATCGCCTGTGGTACATCAGAGATGTACCGCTTTCATTTACGGTATATCCTACCGTTATGTTATTGCATGATTTCCACAATAACTTTTTTGTCTTCTTTGGATGCCGCTGCTTTCACAACCGCACGGATTGCTTTCGCAATGCGTCCCTGCTTTCCGATTACTTTGCCCATATCGGACTGTGCAACCCTAAGTTCCAGCAGAGTTCCTTTTTCATTCTCAGACTCCGTCACAACAACTTCATCCGGGAAATCAACGAGTGACTTTGCAATTACTTCAACTAATTCTTTCATTAATTACATCCACCCTTCGGAATTATTTCTCGATACCAGCTGCCTTGAAGATTCTGTTAACGGTCTCTGTTGGCTGTGCGCCTGTAGATAACCACTTCTTAGCCAGCTCAGCATCTACGTGATACTCGCTAGGATCCTTTGTTGGATCATATGTTCCGATCTCTTCGATGCATCTTCCGTCTCTTGGTGAGCGGGAATCTGCAACTACGATTCTATAGAAAGGAGCCTTCTTCTGTCCCATTCTTCTTAATCTGATCTTTACTGCCATGATTTCACCTCCTCATAGGTTTTGTTTTTTATTTAAAAGGGAAGTCCTTTGAACATTCCTCTTTTACCACGTTTGCCGCCCATCATGCCGGGCATCTGTTTCATCATTTTCTTTGTCTGCTCAAACTGCTTGACCAGACGGTTGACTTCTGCCACCTGTACACCCGCACCTCTTGCAATGCGGTTCTTTCTGCTTGGATTGAGCAGATTCGGATTTTTACGTTCCTGCGGTGTCATGGAATGAATAATTGCCTCTATTCTCCGCATGTTTTTCTCCGCTTCGTCCGTATCAATCTCCGGCATCTTTCCACCGCCGAGTCCAAGTCCCGGCATCATGCCCATCAGACTGGACAAACCGCCCATCTTTTTCATCTGACTCATGGACTCTAAATACATTTCAAAGTCAAATTCATTCTTGCGCATCTTCTGCTCAAGTTCTTTGGCTTTTTCCTCGTCGAGATTCTCCTGTGCTTTCTCAATCATGGTAAGCACATCACCCATACCAAGGATTCGGGATGCCATACGATCCGGATAAAACTGTTCCAGATCCGAAAGTTTCTCCCCCATACCTGCGTACAGAATCGGTTTTCCTGTCACTGCGCGGATGGAAAGAGCTGCACCGCCCCGGGTATCTCCATCGAGCTTTGTCAGAACAACACCATCGATTCCTATCTTGTCATTAAATGTCGAAGCAACATTTACCGCATCCTGACCGGTCATTGCATCAACAACGAGAATGGTCTGGAATACATCCACCGCTTCTTTGATCTCCACAAGCTCATCCATCATCTCTTCATCGACATGCAGACGACCTGCCGTATCAATGATCAGAACATTGCAGTCTTCTTTCTTTGCATGTTCCACGGCCGCTTTGGCGATATCCGCAGGTTTGTTTTTATTTCCCATGGAAAATACTTCCACGCCCTGCTTTTCTCCATTGATCTGCAACTGTTCGATTGCAGCCGGACGATACACATCACAGGCTGCCAGCAGTGTCTTTTTCCCTTTGGTCTTTAATTTGCCTGCGATCTTTGCCGTGGTAGTTGTTTTACCGGCACCCTGCAGACCTACCATCATAATGACGGTCAGTTCTTTTCCCGGCCGGAACGCAATCTCGGTTGTCTCGGAGCCCATGAGCTTAACCATCTCTTCGTTTACGATCTTGATGACCATCTGTCCCGGATTGAGACCGCTCATCACATCCTGTCCGATTGCCCGTTCCTGCACATCTTTTACAAACTTCTTGACCACACGGAAATTTACATCTGCCTCAAGCAGTGCCATCTTGACTTCTTTCAGTGCTGTCTTGACATCGTCCTCTGTCAGTCTGCCCTTGCTGCGAAGATTCTTAAATACATTCTGCAATTTTTCAGAAAGACTGTCAAATGCCATACTACAGCTCCTCCAAAATCTGATTTGAAATCGTTGCGATCTGTTCTACGATCTGTTCATCTTTTGTTTGATGAAACTGTTCTGCCAGTCTGTGAATTTCCTCCACATCCTGCTTCACAGATAAGAACTTCTCTACCAGATGAAGTTTCTTTTCATAATCCGAAAGCTTCTTTCCACAGCGTTTGATCATATCTGCCACGCCCTGTCTGGTAATCCCCTCCTCCCCGGCAATCTCACCGAGAGAAAGATCATTGAACACGAAGTCCTCATAGATCCGGCGCTGATGTTCATTCAGTAACTCGCCATAAAAATCATATAAATAAGCCTGTTGTAACTTTTCTTCCACATCAATCACCTTGGATACTTTACCATAAAGAAAACAAGGTGTCAAGTATTTTTTCTTGACACCTTGTAATTTATTTTTAAATCATGGTTCTTACGATCTTTGGCTTATATCCGGCCTTTTCCAGCGCCTTGATAATCCGCTTCTTGTGATCGGTACCAAAACACTCCAATGTAATCCGAAGTTCAACTGCGGCATTCCGGTTCGTGGAAACAAACTGATTGTGTTCGAGTTTGATGACATTTCCCTGCTCTTTTGCCAGTGTCTCGGAAACTTTCGCCAATTCTCCCGGCTTATCCGGAAGCAATACCGAAACGGTAAAGATACGGTCACGGAAAATCAGTCCCTGCTGTACCACAGAGGACATCGTAATCACATCCATGTTTCCACCGCTTAAGATGGATACCACACGCTTGTCCTTGACATTTAAATGCTTTAATGCAGCTACTGTAAGCAGTCCGGAATTTTCTACAATCATCTTGTGGTTTTCCACCATATCCAGAAAGCTTACGATCAGTTCATCATCCGTTACCGTGATAATGTCATCCAGATTTTTCTGGATATATGGGAAAATTTTGCTTCCCGGTGTCTTTACGGCAGTACCGTCGGCGATTGTATTTACTGTCGGAAGCGTTGTCACTTTTCCGGCTGCAAATGAAGCCTGCATACAGTTTGCACCAGCCGGCTCCACACCGATCACCTTAATCTTTGGATTGAGCAGCTTTGCAAGTGTGGATACGCCTGTTGCCAGTCCGCCTCCCCCAATCGGAACAAGAATGTACTCTACCAGCGGAAGTTCCTTAAAGATCTCCATTGCAATGGTTCCCTGACCGGTTGCCACTGCCAGATCATCGAACGGATGAATAAAGGTATATCCATTTTTTTCTGCCAGCTCCAGTGCATGTGCACATGCCTCATCATATACATCTCCGTACAACACAACTTCCGCACCGTAACTCTTGGTACGATTCACCTTGATCAGAGGCGTGGTGGTTGGCATTACAATTACCGCCTTACAGCCGTAGCACTTTGCGGCATATGCCACTCCCTGCGCATGGTTTCCGGCAGATGCTGTAATCAGTCCTCTCTGACGTTCTTCCTCTGAGAGCGTGCTGATTTTATAATAAGCACCTCTTACTTTGTATGCACCGGTAAACTGCATATTCTCCGGCTTTAAATATACTTTATTGCCTGTCTGGTCACTTAAATAATCACTGTATACAAGTTTTGTCTCCAGAGTAACCTCTTTTACTTTTTCACTTGCTTCTTCAAATTTATCTAGCGTCAGCATCTTCATCGTTGTCCTCCTTATTTTTTACGTCAAACAATGCATTCACAAATTCATCCGGGTCAAATTTCTGGAGGTCATCAATGGTCTCTCCCACGCCGATATATTTGACCGGCACTCCAAGTTCCGCCTGAATTGCCACCGCAATTCCTCCCTTGGCTGTTCCATCCATCTTTGTCAGCACAATTCCGGAAATCTTTGCCACATCGGAAAATTCCTTTGCCTGAACCAGCGCATTCTGTCCGGTTGTCGCATCCAGCACAACCAGCGTCTCCCGATACGCCTGTGGATACTCTTTTTCGAGAATCTTGTTAATTTTTCCAAGCTCATTCATCAGATTTTTCTTGTTGTGCAGACGTCCTGCCGTATCGACCAGAAGCACATCTGCATTTCTGGCCTTTGCTGCAGCCGTTGCATCATAAACCACAGATCCCGGATCTGCGCCTTCCGTTCCGCCAATCATGTCAACTCCCGAACGGTCCGCCCACTCTTTGAGCTGATCTCCTGCTGCTGCACGGAAAGTATCCGCACCGGCAATCACAACCTTTTTTCCCTGCTCTTTCAGTTTACCTGCAAGTTTTCCGACGGTTGTGGTCTTTCCCACACCATTGACTCCGATCACAAGGACAACGGATGTCTCTTCTTCAAAGCGGTATGCCGTCTCACCGACCTGCATCTGCTGTTTGATGCTGTCGATCAGAAGCTGTTTGCATTCTGCAGGCTCTTTCACATGGTTTGCCTTTACTTTTTCACGCAGATCATCCAGAATCGCCTCGGTAGCCTTAACGCCCAGATCACCCATAATCAGAATTTCTTCCAGTTCCTCGTAAAATTCATCATCAATTTTAGAAAAACCGTGAAATACCGAATCAATTCCAGATACAATATTATCTCTTGTCTTGGTCAGTCCTTCGACAAGCCGGCTGAAAAAACCTTTCTTTTCTCCCATATCAGTTTCCTTTCTTATCGCTTCTTTCTTTTTACATAATCAATCAGTTCAAATCATGTTCAATCAGATCTACCGACACAAGTGTCGATACACCTTTTTCCTGCATGGTAATTCCATACAACCGGTCCGCTGCTGTCATTGTACCACGCCTGTGTGTAATAACAATAAACTGTGTATTTTTTGTCAGCTTATTTAAGTAACTTGCAAACCTTGAGACGTTAGAATCATCAAGTGCTGCTTCAATCTCATCCAGAAGACAAAACGGTGAAGGTTTCAGTGCCTGAATCGCAAACAGCAGTGCAATCGCCGTCAGTGCTTTCTCACCACCGGACATCTGCATCATATTCTGCAGCTTCTTTCCCGGCGGCTGCGCGATGATGCGGATGCCACATTCGAGAATATCCTCATCCTCCACCAGTTCCAAAGCTCCATGTCCGCCACCGAACAGGTGCTTGAATGATGCATTGAATTCTTTCTGGATTTCCGCAAACTTTTCCAGAAACTGTTTTCTCATGCCGCTGTCGAGATCTTCTATGATGCCGAGCAGTGTCTGCTCTGCCTCAACCAGATCATCATGCTGCCCTTTCAGGAACGTATAACGTTCCGAAACTTCTTTGTATTCTTCAATGGCATTGACGTTGACTGTTCCCAGCTTCCGGATCTCATCCTTTACTGCTGCGATCAGTTTCTTTAAAGCAAGCGGATCTTCGTATTCACTGTTTCTTAATTCTGCTGCCGCATGCGGTGTCAGTTCATATTCTTCCCACAGATAATTTGTCTGTTGTTCTGCAGATTCATTCAGCTTTTCCCGCTGGTTGTTCAGACGGAACACTTCTTTATCCAATCCGTTACACCGCTCGGAAATTTCCTCCTGTTTCCGGAAAAATCCCCGGTATTCCGCAGACATCTGTTCTTTTTGTTCTACGCTTTCACGAAGTTTCTGTTCCAGTTCCCCATGGGAATCCGAAGAAGCAAGGATCGTCTTTTGGATTTCTGCAATATCGTGCTGTTTCTTTTCCACATCTTCTTTGAAATTTTTCGCATTCTCCAGAAGCCCGGTCTTTTCCGTCTCAAATTTTTCCAGATCTCCATTGATACGTTCCACGTTTGTCTGGGCAAATTCTACTTTCTGCCGGATATTCGCTTCCTCAAGCTGAATTCCGGAAAGTTCCGATTCCGCTTTATTTTCCAGTTCTTTCTGTTCTTCAAGCATCTTCTGAAACACTTCATTCGCATGCTGGATTTCCGTTTCCCGTTGTCTGGAATGTTCCAGTTCCTCCTTAATGCCTGTCTGATCTGCACGGATTTCTTCTCCCTGCCGATCCATCTGCTGCCGTTCCTTCATGAGACTTGAAAATACTTCTTCACTCTCATTTTTCTGCTGCATTGCGCGATCCACATTGATCTTTGCAGTATTCTGACGAATAAATTCTTTCTGCAGGGTTTCTTTCACCTGTTCCAGCTCTTCCTCATTCAGCTCAATGGCCGTAAGAAGATCCTCCCTGCGGTTTTTTATCTGCGCAATCTCCTGAAGCAGACGATTCGTTTTCGTTTCCAGTTCCTCCACTTCGCGGCGTCTTGCCAGCAGATTGGATGAATTTTTAAATGCTCCACCCGTCATGGAACCACCGGGGCTTAAATATTCTCCCTCGAGAGTTACAATATGTAAACTGTAATGATTCTTCTTTGCAAGTGCAATCGCATGATCAATCGAATCTGCCACAAGCACACGCCCCAGCAGATACGCCGCCACTTCCTCATACTTTTGCTCACACTTTACCAGCTGACTGGCAATTCCAATGACTCCGGGCTCCTTCAGTGCCGCTTCATTCTTCGGATTTTTTCTTGCGCTTACACTGGTCAGCGGAAGAAATGTTGCACGTCCGAAACGGTTCTGCTTCAGAAATGCAATCATTTTCTTTGCCGTTGCTTCATCTTCCGTCACAATATTCTGAATGTTTCCACCCAGAGCGGTCTCAATCGCAATCTCATATTTCTTATCCACCTGAATCAGATCTGACACAACCCCGAGTAATCCCGGATTATGTTCTTTCTGTTCCATCACTTTGCGGATACTGTTTCCGTATCCGTCATAGCGCTCCGCAATATTTTTAAGCGACTCCAGACGAGACTGCTGCCTGTGAAATTCGTTTTGCTTTTCTTCCAGTGCACGGTCATTTTCCTTTGCCTTAGTTCTCCATTCTTTTTCCTTTGCACTTAATTCTTTTTCCTGCTCCGAAAGTTCACCGATATGCGCACTGACCTCTTCGAGATCTTTTTTGCAGTCTGCAAGAACCGAATCCAGATCCGTTTCCTGCGTTTTTCTGTCCAGCAGACGCTTTCCAAGCTCTGCTTTTCGTATATTGATCTGCTCCACCATGGTATCGGAACGCTGCTGTTTGGCCTGAATATCTGCTCTGCGGTTTAACAGCGCAAACAATTCTTTCTGCCCCTGTTCCATTCCCTCATTACAGGATGCAATCTGTTTCTGTATCTCTGCCAGTGTCTGTGCTGCTTCTTCCTGTCGTTTCCGTACCTGTGCAAGCTGTTCATCACCGGAATGTTTTTCTTTCTCGTAGGAAGCTTTTGCCTCCTCCTTTTCCTTCTGCTCCCGCGCAATGGCATCCAGACGGCTCTGCAGATGTTCATCTGTCATCTCTGCCGTATGGATCTGCTCTGCCAGTATCTGGATCTGGCTTTCGAGTTTTTCCTTCATCACAGACGTATTGCTGATATTTTCCCGGATTGCATTGATCTTTTCGTCCATTTCCGTGATGCTTTCGCCCAAACGGTCATATTCCTGGCGGATCTTTTCCCTTGCATCCGTGCTTTCTTTCAGCTGTTCATCTGCAATTTTGAATTTTTCCTCTACTTCACGCTGCTCGGATGCGATTCTCTCTGTTTCCATGAGAAACATGTTGACATCATAATCTTTCAGCTCATTCTTCTTTTTTAAATAGGTTTTTGCCTTTTCCGACTGCAGCTGTAACGGTTCCACCTGGCGTTCCAGTTCGGACAAAATATCGTTTACACGAATCAGGTTATCCCTCTCATTTTCTAACTTTTTTTGTGCAGTCGCTTTTCGTTTTTTGAATTTTACTATTCCTGCCGCCTCATCAAAAAGTTCACGCCGTTCTTCCGGTTTGCCGCTTAAGATCCGGTCAATCTGTCCCTGTCCAATGATCGAATATCCTTCTTTTCCGATACCGGTATCATAAAACAATTCTGAAACTTCTTTCAGTCGGCACGGACTGCCATTGATCAGATATTCACTCTCTCCGGAACGATACAGACGTCTGGCAACGGTGACTTCCTCATAGTCGATTGCCAGTTTATGGTCGGAATTATCCAGTGTAATCGCTACATACGCATAGCTGAGCGGTTTCCGGTTCTCCGTACCCGCAAAAATAACATCCTGCATGGAAGACCCACGCAGCTGCTTGACCGACTGCTCTCCAAGTACCCAGCGCACCGCATCCGCAACGTTACTTTTTCCACTTCCGTTCGGTCCTACAATGCCCGTGATTCCCTGGTGGAATTCAAATACAATTTTGTTTGCAAATGATTTAAATCCCTGCACCTCAATACTTTTTAAATACATGTACTATCCCCTTTGCTGGTTTTTAAGCATCAGAAGTGCCTGATACGCAGCCTCCTGTTCCGCTGCTTTTTTGGTATGTCCGGTTCCGCTGCCAATGACACGCTCTCCAATACATGCACGAACCGTAAAACTCTTATTATGATCCGGACCAGACTCATCAGTCAGCACATAAGTAAGCTGTTCATGTTCTCCCTGCACAACCTCCTGCAGGATAGTCTTGCTATCATAAAAGAGCTGTTTGTGTTCAATATCTGTCAGAATATATTTATGAATAAACTCTTTTGCATTAGCAAAACCACCATCCAAATAAATTGCCCCGATCACAGCTTCCAGTGCATCAGACAAAATAGATTTGCGGCCTCTTCCTCCGGTCTGGTCTTCTCCTTTCCCGAGTAAAAGATACTCTCCTAAAGCAATATCCTTGGTACAGAGTGCCAGTGTCGGCTCACAGACAATGCTTGCACGAAGTTTTGTCAGTTCTCCTTCCGGCTTATCTGGGTATTCTTTGTACAAAAATTCACTGGAAATAATCTCAAGCACGGCATCGCCCAAAAACTCCAGTCTCTCATTGTCCGAATGTTTCTTTAAGTGCTTCTCATTGGCAAATGAACTATGCGTCAGTGCCTGACGAAGCAATTTCTCATCATGAAAGTGATATCCGATCACTTCCTGAAATTTTTTAATATCTGTCACTTCTTTCCCCTTTCTGAAATAAAGGAGTCCGCCACCGGACTCCTTTCGTATCTGTGTTTAGTTTTCGTTCATTGCAGCTTTGATCTGTTCTACCGCATCCCCTACTGTAACAATCTTTTCTGCCTGCTCGTTTGGAATCTCGATATCAAATTCTTCCTCAAGTCCCATAATGATCTGGAATACATCCAGGGAATCCGCTCCCAGATCATCAATGAATGTGGTATCCATCGTAATCTCATTTTCATCCACGTTTAATACGTCCACAATAATCTTCTTTAATTTTTCGAATTCCATAATACTTCATTTCCTTTCTTATTCTTCTTCATTATTTTTGGAATCTGCAACTCTTTCTTTGATAATTTCGTTAATATTCTCTTCACGGAATGTCACACACTGGTAAATGGAATTGGTAATTTCCTTTGCCCTGGAACTTCCATGGGTCTTTACCACAAGGCCATTCAGTCCCAGAAGCGGTGCTCCGCCATACTGGCTCGCATCAAATGCTTTGAGTGTCTTCTTCAGTGACGGCAATGCCAGTGCCGCACCGATCTTGCTCTTTAAATTGCTCATCAGTCCCGCCTTGATCACACCGATCAATGTTGAACTGAGACCTTCATATAATTTTAAAATGACATTTCCGACAAATGCCTCGCACACAATGACATCTGCTCCACCGTGTGGAATCTCTCTTGCCTCAATACTTCCGACAAAATTGATATCTTCACATTCTTTTAACAATGGAAATGTTTCTTTTACCAGGGCATTTCCCTTTTCCTCTTCCGCACCAATATTTACAATCGCCACTCTCGGATTCTTAATCCCCACAACGTTTTCCATATAAACGGAACCCATCTTTGCAAACTGTAATAAATGTTCCGGCCGTGCGTCTACATTTGCGCCACAGTCGATCAACAGTGAAATTCCGGTCTCTGTCGGAATGATCGGTGCCAGCGGTGGGCGTTTGATTCCACGGATGCGTCCGACAATCGTCTGTCCGCCAACCAGAACCGCTCCGGAACTTCCTGCGGAAACAAATGCATCCGCTTCTCTTTGTTTTACCATATTCATACCTACAACGAGGGATGACTGTTTTTTCTTTCGAATTGCCTGAACGGGTGGCTCTGCCATCTCAATTACTTCAGGCGCATCCACAACCTCAATACGCTCCTGCGGATATGGATACTTCTGCAATTCTTCCCTTACCACATCTTCCTGTCCAACCAGAAAAACTTTGATATCTTCACGGGAAGAGACCGCATCAACTGCTCCCTTAACAATTTCTGCCGGTGCATTATCACCGCCCATTGCATCAAGAGCTACTTTCGTGATTGTCTGCATGGTCTGTTCCTCCTTATGCATCTACTAGAAAATATACTATATATCATTCCATAAATCAACGATAAATTGGCTCTTTCAGACACAAAAAAATCAAGAGTCAGCAAAACCGCCAACTCTTGATTTTTAAAGACCTATCCTTATTAGTCCTGCGCGATAATCTCTTTTTTGTTATAAGATCCGCAGTTCTTGCATACACGGTGTGGCATCATTAATTCGCCGCACTTGCTGCACTTTACTAAGGTCGGAGCAGACATTTTCCAGTTTGCTCTTCTCTTATCTCTTCTTCCCTTAGAAGATTTATTCTTTGGACAAATTGACATTTGTTTACACCTCCTTAAACCTGTTAAATATATCTTGGATTGCTGCCATTCTTGGATCAAGTTCTGTTCTCTGGCAACTGCAGGCTCCCTTATTCAAGTTCATCCCGCAGACTTTACAAATTCCTTTGCAATCGTCCTTGCACAGAACTCTCATTGGCCAGTTCACCAAAATCTCGGCGTAGACAAGTTTATCTACATCCAGTTCAAACCCAATCAGGTAATCCGGTTCCTCCATCTCTTCATCGACAAGTCCCTCTTCCCGAACAGTGAGTTTCTTATCTATGTCAAAACGGATCGGCGTCCGAACTTCTTCAAGACACCGCGCACACGGAATCATCACATCAATATCAACCGTACCCTTAACGAATACCGCTGCATTCTCCTCATTACGGATCTGCAATGTCACCGGCGCTTTGCGAACAATAGGAAAATCTCCCAAGCGGGAACGAAAGGAAGTGAGCGAGATGTCCGCCTCCTGTGTCAATTCCTTGTTTATGGATTTTGTAATGATTGAAAGATCAATTTTCACACTATTCTCCTATTCACACCTAAACAATTATACATAGGGTGTCCTGCTTTGTCAACTAATTTTTACAAATTATCAACAAATTTATCAACATTTATTTTACCAGTGCTACGGTCTCACGACAGATTGCAAGCTCCTCGTTGGTCGGAATGACACATACGGTAACTTTTGAATCCGGTGTGGAAATAATTTCCTCCACGCCACGCACATCGTTTGCCTTCTTATCAAGCTTGATTCCCAGATATCCCAGATAAGAAACGATCTTTTCACGAATGAAAGAAGTATTCTCTCCGATACCTGCAGTAAATGCGATCGCATCCACACCATTCATTGCTGCAACATATGCACCGATGTATTTTGCCACACGGTAAGCAAATACCTCACAGGCATCAATGGCGCGTGGATTTCCTTCATTATAAGCAGCTTCCAGATCACGGAAATCACTGGATACACCGGATAATCCTTCAACACCGGATTTTTTATTTAACACATTCATGACACCATCGATGTCGAGGTTCTCTTTCTTTGCGATAAATTCCATGATTGCCGGATCAATATCTCCGGAACGGGTTCCCATAACCAATCCCTCCAGTGGAGTCAGACCCATGGAAGTATCCACACATTCTCCATTTAATACAGCACTGACAGATGCTCCGTTTCCAAGATGCGCTACAATAATCTTGCTGTTTTTCAGATCCAGTTTCAGATACTCTGCACATGCTTTGGATACAAAACTGTGGCTGGTTCCGTGGAATCCGTATCTTCTTACTTTATATTTCTCATAATATTCATATGGAAGTCCGTACAGGAATGCCTTTCTTGGCATTGTCTGATGGAATGCTGTATCAAATACACCAACCATCGGTACATTTGGCATAAGATCCTGACACGCACGGATACCGATCAGGTTTGCCGGGTTATGTAACGGTGCAAGTTCATTACACTCTTCTACCTTTGCAAGCACTTCTTCTGTCAGTACCACCGACTTTGCAAACTTCTCTCCACCGTGTACAACACGATGTCCAACTGCGTCGATTTCGCTCAGATCCTTTACTGCTCCACTCTTTGGATTATGCAGTGCATCAAGAACCATCTGAATGGCCTCTTTGTGGGTTGGCATCGGAGCTTCCGTGATCTCCTTATCCATTCCCTCTTTCTGGTAAACCAGTCTTCCGTCAATTCCGATTCTTTCGCATAAGCCCTTGGCAAGTACCTCTTCTGAATCAGAGTTGATCAGCTGGTACTTCAGGGAAGAGCTTCCGCAGTTGATTACTAATACGTTCATTTGAATTCTCCCTTGTCCTTATTCATTTTGTGGAAATCCACAATCTTTTTCCATTATAAACACATTTTCTTTCTTATACAAGTGGAAATCCTCGAAAAGCTGTGTTAATATTTTAACAGAAAAACAGGCAGAAGAAACGACCGAACAGGAGGCAAACGTGAAAACAGCAGGAATTATCGCCGAATACAATCCGTTTCACAACGGACACCAATATCAGATGGAAACCGTACGCCACCTTACAGGAGCAGATTTTGTGATCGTTGTCATGAGCGGGGATTTTATGCAGCGCGGTGTTCCTGCCATTGCCGACAAATACACGCGCACCCGCATGGCACTTCTCGGCGGTGCCGATCTGGTACTCGAACTTCCGGCTGTATGGGCGACCGCTTCCGCGGAATATTTTGCTGCCGGAGGCGTACAGCTTCTCGGAAAAACAGGCGTCGTTGACACGCTCTGCTATGGCTGTGAAACTCCGGAAAAAGAACTTATGCAGGCAATTGTCGAAGTTCTTTCCAAAAATGCTTCGGACTATCAGATGCTGGTTTCTTATGACATGAAGCAGGGAAATCCGTTTCCTGCCGCACGAAGCCATGCGCTGTGCTCCCTGCTGCCTTCCTTTTCTTCTGATGCGGTTTCTTCTTTTCTGGCATCTCCGAACAATATTCTGGCCTTAGAATACGAAAAAGCAATCGCCCGCTGGAATTCCATAAACAGCGTACATGACAGAACTTTTTCCAGTATGCCGGTCCAACGTATCGGGGAAGGTTACCACAGCACAAAAACAGGTGTAACCTATGCCTCTGCAACTGCCATAAGAAACGCCCTGCTTGCGCCGTCTGAAAATGACGGTAACCACAACCATTCCATGTTCATAAGTACAGGCAGCTTTGATTTCGAACTTTCGCAGATGCTTCCCGATACTTCCGCCTCCCTCCTTGCCACTTTGGCACAGCAGAACCTTCTTCTGGACACGGATGCTTTTTCCCAGGCTCTCTACACCCGGTTATGGGCACTGTACGACGGAGGCTATGCTGGCTTTGCAGACTGTGGCAAGGATCTGTCCCACCGGATCACACAGCAGCTTGAACATTTTTTAAGCTTTTCACAGTTTGCCGATCTCTTAAAAAGCAAAAATACAACTTACACACGCATCTGCCGCGCTCTGCTCCATATCCTGCTCAACATCCGGCAGGACGATTATGCTGCGCTCTGGCAGCCGGATGGCATTCCATATCTGCGTGTGCTTGGTTTCCGCAGGAATTCCTCTGCGCTTCTTTCCTCCATCAAAAAAGAAGCATCCGTTCCTTTGATTACCAAAGTTGCAGATGCTTCTTCTATCCTTCATGGAATTGCATACAAACGTTTTTTACACGATGTAGCCTGTGCTGATCTGTACCGCACTACATCTTCCATGCAGATACAGACCGAATTACCAAACGAATACCGACAGCCCATCGTCCTCGTATAACTTTTACAGTTCCATAATAATCTCTCTTGCCAGACTCTCCTCGATCGGCTTGGCATACACATTCGGTGCAAACTCCACTACATCGCCAATGCCTTTTTCGATCACAAAGCGTAACTTTCCGTCACGCACCTTTTTGTCGGTATAAAGCTTCTTAACCAGAGCCTCACGGTCAATATAATCCGGAATTCTTGTCGGAAGTCCCACACGCTCATACAGCTTAGTCACACGCTCTTCCTCTTCCTCTGACATATAGCCAAGGCGTGCCGAAAGCAGTACCATAGCCGCCATTCCGATGGAAAGTGCCTCGCCGTGCAGGAGCCGGTAGTCACTGACAGTTTCAATGGCGCGTCCCACCGTGTGTCCTAAATTCAGGACTTCGCGCAGTCCGCTTTCTCTCTCGTCTTTCATGACAACATCATACTTGATCTTGCAGTTGTTCTCTGCGATATATTCGCAGGCAAACTTCTGGAAACTCATAATATCATCCAAGTTTTCCTCGATAAACTCAAACATTTCACGGCTCGCCAGACATGCATGCTTGATGGTCTCTGCCATGCCGCTTGCCATCTGACGTTTCGGAAGGGTTTTCCATGCAGCAATATCAATGTAGACCTTGCGCGGCTGATTGAAAAGTCCAATCAGATTCGTTGCAAGCGGTGTATCAACGGCAGTCTTTCCGCCCACGGATGCATCTGCTGCTGCCAGAAGTGTGGTCGCATAATTGATAAACGGTACGCCTCTGCCATATGTTCCTGCCAGAAATCCTGCCAGATCCGTAACAACACCTCCGCCGATTGCAATCACAGCACAATCTCTGCGGAACCCTTTTTCCAGCATGGCATCTTCAATCTTCGCCTTCGTCTGTCTGGTCTTACTTTTTTCTCCTGCGGGAAATACGAACAGTTCCACTTTAAATCCAGCCTTGCTCAGCTTTTCACTGATTGGTTTTGCATACAGATCCAGTACATTGGAATCCGTGATCACGGCAAATTTTTTGATTTTTCCCAGAAGACCGGTCTCTAAATCCTCTACCAGTTGATCCTCCAGATGGTACCCCATCTCAATATCGTAACTGTCATCCACCACTTTTTTCAGTTCTACATTAAATACGCTCACTTTGTCACCCCTGTCTGTCTAATCTACCCCGGCAGCAAGTCTTGCCAACCGGTCTGCCTCTTCATTTCCTTCTACCCCGGAATGTCCTTTCACTTTCACAAAATGAAGGGAAATTTTATTATTCACGGACTGTATAAAATCATAATAGGCAATCGTTCCCTGTTTGTTCCGCTTCCAGGCTCCGGTTGCCCACATCTCGATTCCCATATAGTCATAATAAATGGTTAAGTCGGTAAGTCCCATGGCAACAGCTTCTTTTACTGCAGCCATGCTGCCTAACACCTCTCCTGCCACATTGCGCATCGATGCCATCTGGGGATCATTGCCGCTTCCGCTGATCACGTGACGTTCTCCCTTTGTCACGAGAAATCCGCCATATCCATAGACGGAAGTAGCACTGTTAAACGAACCGTCGACAAACGCATAATTTTCCGGTTCCTTTTGTTCCTCTTTTTTTTCTTCCAGAAACTGTTCCGCTTCTGCGCGTGTCGCAAACCCTTTATAGACAGCTCCCGGAAATCCATGCACCATACTTTTACATGCATCCCATGAGGTATAAATTCCCGGAACTTTTCCCTTTTTTACCGCATAAAATTTTCCAGCCATAGATTATCCTTTGCCGTGCAGTTTTGCAATAATCTCTTCTTTTAAAAGCATCGCTCGGTCTTTTGCCACTCGGGAAGCTGCCTGTGAAGTCAGAATCATGGAAATGAATCTGGATGCAATGTCCACCTTTCCAAGTTTATAAGCTATATTCGCCATCAACAGGTTTACGGTACTTTCTTCCATTCCGCACATTGGGAAATTTTCGGATGCAATCGCTTTTAAAAATCCCTCATATGCCTGTTCATAATACGTGGCTTCTTCTTTCCGGCATTCGGCAAGTGTTTTTTCATCTTTCTTTTTTGCCTTGGAAAGCTCCTCAATCCAGCCGCGGTACAGCCAGGATATCTTTAGGCACTCATATGCCTTTTCACTGTTCTTTCCCTTTTTCACCAGTGTATTATATAAAGCCAATTTATACCGCTCAATGGCTTTTTCGTAAGAATACGGCTCCATTGGTTCTTCTTTTGGCTGCTTCTGCCCTTTGAACTTATGGCATACCCCTTCTTCAATCATCTTGACCTGACCGGTAGACAAATGGGTAAAATAGCGGTTCATCGCCGTATATCCGCACTGTGGGCAGGACGATACATCATATTTATTTGTATCAATGTACTGAAAACGCGGACGTAGATCAAAATCCGGTTCCATGCGCTTTACCCGTCCAGTTTTTACCATTCTTGTACGGAAAACATTATCACATACCGGACAACGGATGGATTTATCCAGTAAGAACTCAGTTTCGCTGTGAACCGGTTCTTTTTTTGGCACCGGTTCCGGTGCTTTCCGTGCAGGTGTATCACTTTTTTCCTCTTCAAAGAGGTGGTCTGTATCCATCTGATCCAGACCAAATTTTTCCAATCCCGATAATAAATTCATTCTACGCCTCTTTTTGTCTATTCTTTATTTTTTCGGCAGCTTAAAAGAACTCTTCAAAGAAACAATTCTGTTAAATACAGGCGCTCCCGGCTTTGAATCCTTATAATCTGCGCAGAAAAATCCTTCTCTTACAAACTGAAAACTCTCATATGGTTTTGCCTCTAACAATGCCGGCTCTACAATGCTCTCTGTCAGGACAGTCAGGGAATTCGGATTCAGATTCAGACTTCCGTCTTCATTATATACGCCAAGTTCTTCATTAATGAGGTTCTCATATAAGCGAACCGTTACTTTCTTTCCGTGTTCTGCCGATACCCAGTGAATGGTTCCCTTTACTTTTCTTCCATCCGGGCTGTTTCCGCCTTTCGATGCCGGGTCATATGTGCAGTGGATAACCGTAACTTTTCCGCTCTCATCCTTTTCAAATCCGACACATTTCACGAAATATGCATTCATGAGACGCACTTCATTTCCCGGGAACATACGGAAATATTTCTTCGGCGGTTCTTCCATAAAATCATCCCGTTCAATATAAATTTCCCTGGTAAACGGAACGGTTCTCTTTCCGAGTTCCGGATTTTCCAGATTATTGTCCACCGGAAGTTCCTCCGTCTGACCCTGCGGATAATTGTCAATGACAACCTTTACCGGATCTAAAACTGCCATCATACGTGGACGCTTCATCTTCAGATCCTCACGGATGCAGTACTCAAGCATTGCATAATCCGTAGAACTGTTTGCCTTGGAAATACCTCCAAGTTCGATAAATTTCTGAATGGATTCCGGTGTATATCCTCTGCGGCGCAGCGCTGCAATGGAAACCAGACGTGGATCATCCCATCCATCTACAATCTTCTCCTCAACCAGACGCTTGATATAACGTTTTCCGGTTACAACATTTGTCAGATACAGTTTTGCAAACTCGATCTGCTTCGGAGTCCCTTCCGGACTGGTCTTATATCCAAGTTCTGTCACAACCCAGTCATACAACGGTCTGTGATCCTCGAACTCCAGAGTACAGATGGAATGGGTTATTCCCTCGATTGCATCCTCAATCGGATGTGCAAAATCGTACATTGGATAAATGCACCACTTGTCCCCGGTATTGTGATGTGTCATATGTGCCACACGATAAAGGATCGGATCTCTCATATTGATATTGGAAGAAGTCATATCAATCCGTGCACGAAGTACACGACTTCCATCCTCACATTTTCCTTCCTTCATTTCTTCAAACAGCGCAAGATTTTCCTCTACGCTTCTTTTGGCATATGGGTCTTCTTTTCCCGGCTCTGTCAGAGTACCGCGATACTCACGGATTTCGTCTGCAGACAGATCGGATACATATGCTTTTCCCTTTTTAATCAGTTTAATCGCTGCTTCATACATCTGATCGAAGTAATTTGATGCAAAGAAGAGGCGATCTCCCCAATCTGCTCCAAGCCATTTTACGTCTTCCTTAATAGACTCTACAAACTCAAGTTTCTCTTTTGTCGGATTTGTATCATCAAAACGGAGATTGAATTCTCCTCCGTACTTTTTTGCTAACCCTGAATTTAAAAGAATGGACTTTGCATGTCCGATATGCAGATATCCGTTTGGCTCCGGTGGAAAACGGGTTTTTACCGTCTCACAATGTCCCTCTGCCAGGTCCTTTTCAATAATCTGTTCAATAAAATTCTTGGAAACCGCTTCATTTTCCATATGTCTATTCCTCCAGCACTCCTCAAATAAGAATAATTATAGGGATATTCCCGATATTTGTCAACCGGAACGCGCCTGTGTACGCTATTGCTCCTGTCCTTTTTCGGATTCCAGGATTCCGTCCAGCACACATGTTGAAAAATATGCAATCTGTTTCTTCCCGTTTTTTATTTTTTCTTCCGTTTTTTTCACTCTGTCACCGGTTCCGGATGATGCACTTTTTCCCAGTGTAGAAATTGTAACCGCTCCCTGTGCATATCCGCCATTCCAGTTCTGTTCCATATAGCGGCCATTCAGCTTTGCATCAAACAGCTCTGTATAATAAACCGACCACACACTGACAACCGAAGTCAGCGCGGCCTTTCCTGCCATCTGACGCATATCAGAGTTTCTTCCAACCGCGTATACGCATTTTCCGCTTTCTTTTGCATTTTCAGCCATCTGCATAACAGCATCCAGATCGGTATTGGATGCAAGAACTACACACCCGCTCCGGATCAGATCTCCGGCTGCGGTTGCCTCCGCATCACTGTTATTCCAGGCATCTATGTATTCTACCTGTAAAACAACCTTTTTACAGACGGCCTTTACTCCCAGGTAATAGGCATTAATATCTGCATGTGCATCATCGTTTGCCTCTGCCGCCACATATCCCAGTTTTACATTTTTCTTTTCGTCAAAACTCTTTGCGGGAATCTTTTTCTTTTCCTTCAGCTTTGCTACTTTCATTCCGGCCGTGACTCCTGCCACATAAGAAGCTTCGTAGGTATCCATATGTACATTGTAAAGATTTGTGAGTTCTGTTCCGTCTTCCGTTACCGTACTCTGTGTCTTTGAATCGTTGATAACTACAAAATCAACTTCCGGATTCTTTTCTGCTTCACTTTTTATTGCTTCTTCATAGATGGCGCTGTTTGCAATAATAATCTCACATCCCTGTCTGATAAGATCCTTTACCGCACTTTTGCAGCCATCATTCGCACCGACACGCTCTTTCCAGATGATATCCTGCTCCGGAAGACTGACATTTTCTGCTGCTGCCCGGATTCCGTCAATATGCGCCAGTGTATAGGCTTCTGTCTCATCTCCGTTTAAGATAACACCGATCCATCCCTTTTGTTCTTCCTCATTTTCCGGTGGAATTTCCACTTTCGTTTCCGCAGTCTGTTCGTTTTCCTGCTGCTTTTGTTCTTTGTCTGCTTTCTGTTCTCCTGATTCTGTCTGTGTTCCGCTGACACCTGCCATTCCTATCAGAACCGCAACGATAAGCAAAACACTTAAAAACTTTTTCTTCATGATTTTTTTCTTTTCCACTCACTAAATTTTATTTTACATGCTGGTGGGTAAACAGATGATCCTGACAGTATTCACGATTCCCCACGCATTTGCTGCAATAACGGAACTGTAATTCCGGATTTGTCAGCTCGGTTCTTCCACAGATGGCACATTTGTGACGTGCAATGCCGGACCCCGGACGAGGCTGACTGAACTGTGCCCGGAATTCTTTCTGGCGTTTCTTTTGTTTTCCGGACAAACGGGTCTTCATTGCATGGAAAAACCAGAACATATTGAGTACCGGAACCACTATCTGTACGCAGTTTAAAACACCCACGAGAATTCCCATTCCGGTTCCATAACTTGCAATTCCGATCGAGAATATACGAACCACCTGATATCCCAGATATACCAGTTCAAAAATTAACATCCATTTCATCCTGATCGGAAGGACAAAATACAGGCGTACCTCTCCCTCCGGCATGCACATGGCCAGCGCCAGCAGCATGGACATCAGAATATAATACGTGGACAGATACGGAGAAAAACCATATCCCAGCAGAATCCGCGTAACAACATATACGATCGCGCCCACAATGTCGCACAAAATCACACTTCCCCACAAAAATACATTCATGCGGAATGTTCCAAGCATGGATTCCAGCGAACTGCCCCACATAAGCACACAGAACAGAAATAAGATTCCAAAAACATCCAGCGATGCCGTCGGTGTAAAAATCCATGTCACAACTCTCCAGAGCTGTCCGTGCAGAATACTGCCCATATCAAAATTCATATAACTCATGAGTCCGGGTGCCGTCAGCTGTACCACGTATCCAATCACCTGCGCAAGTACAAAATATCTGCTCAGATTGGCGACCGCATGTCGTCCCCATTTGCGTTCCAGTTTATCCATCCAGTTCATAAATCTGTCTCCTGTCTACATAGAATAGTGTATGTATGGTTACGGTCACTTCTGACCTTTCTGTCAACCAATTATACGGTTTTCAAATCCCTCTTGTCAACGCAGCGGCACGTTCTTTCCAACATTTTATAAAATCTTTATGTTTTCAGTCGTTGTCTTTTGTCAATTCTTGTCGTATAATGTTTTAGGTTTTGTTTTGAAATCATACTTATTTATAATAAGTTTAGTTACTTACACATGGAGGTTACATTTATGAGTGACAAGCAGTTACATAAACTTGGAATTGATATTGGTTCCACCACCGTCAAAATTGCAATCCTCGACTCACAGGACAACATCCTGTTTTCCGATTACGAGCGTCATTTTGCAAATATTCAGGAGACACTGGCGTCCTTAATTGCCAAAGCATCCAACGAATTGGGGGATCTTTCTGTTTCTCCTGTTATTACCGGATCAGGCGGACTGACCCTTGCAAAGCATCTGGAGGTTCCGTTTACGCAGGAGGTTATTGCAGTATCCACTGCTCTCACTCATTATGCGCCACAGACCGATGTTGCAATCGAGCTCGGCGGAGAAGATGCCAAGATCATCTATTTTGAAGGCGGTAATGTCGAACAGCGTATGAACGGTATCTGTGCCGGCGGTACAGGTTCGTTCATTGATCAGATGGCATCCCTGATCCAGACCGATGCTTCCGGATTAAATGAATATGCCAAAAATTATAAAGCAATCTATCCGATTGCAGCGCGCTGTGGTGTATTTGCCAAGACAGATATCCAGCCGCTCATCAATGAGGGGGCAACTCGCGAAGATCTGTCTGCCTCTATTTTCCAGGCGGTTGTCAATCAGACGATCAGTGGACTTGCCTGTGGTAAACCGATCCGCGGACATGTGGCATTTCTCGGTGGTCCTCTGCACTTTTTATCCGAACTGAAAGCAGCGTTTATCCGCACGTTAAATCTCGATGATGAGCACGCAATTACACCGGAAAATTCGCATCTGTTTGCAGCGATCGGTTCCGCATTAAATTATAAAGAAGACGTAGAGACCACTTTGGGATCTCTGCAGCAGCGTCTTTCCACCGGCATTAAGCTGGAGTTTGAAGTTGCCCGTCTGGACCCGCTGTTTGCCAGCCAGGAAGATTACGATGCTTTTACCAGCCGGCACGGAAACAATCATGTAGAAACCGGTGACCTGAAAAACTATTCCGGAAACTGCTATCTCGGTATTGACGCAGGTTCCACGACAACAAAGATCGCACTTGTCAGCGAGGACGGAAAACTTCTGTATTCATTCTATGACAACAATAACGGAAGCCCGCTTGCAACTGCCATCCGTTCCATTCAGGAAATTTACCGTCTGCTTCCGGAGAGTGCGCACATTGTACACTCCTGCTCCACCGGATACGGGGAAGCTCTTTTGAAAGCTGCATTGATGCTTGATGACGGCGAGGTAGAAACCGTCGCCCATTACTATGCCGCCGCTTTCTTTGATCCAAAAGTTGACTGTATTTTAGACATCGGCGGTCAGGACATGAAATGCATCAAGATCAAGAACCAGACCGTAGATTCGGTTCAGTTAAACGAAGCATGTTCTTCCGGCTGCGGTTCTTTCATTGAAACTTTTGCAAAATCCTTAAACTTCACGGTGCAGGATTTCGCCAAAGAAGCACTGTTTGCCAAACATCCGATTGATCTTGGTACCCGCTGTACCGTATTTATGAACTCAAAGGTAAAACAGGCACAAAAGGAAGGCGCCTCCGTTGCCGATATCTCTGCCGGACTTGCCTACTCTGTAATCAAAAACGCATTATTTAAGGTGATCAAACTGTCCGATGCCAAAGATCTGGGAGAAAATATTGTTGTTCAGGGTGGTACTTTCTACAATGACGCCGTTCTGCGCAGTTTTGAAAAAATTGCCGGTGTCCACGCAACCCGTCCGGACATTGCCGGAATCATGGGTGCTTTCGGTGCCGCACTGATTGCCCGCGAACGTCACGAAGCCGGCTATCAGACGACGATGCTGTCCATTGAACAGATCAATAAACTGTCCTACACTACCAAGCTTGCACGCTGCCAGGGATGTACAAACCACTGTCTGCTGACGATCAATAAGTTTTCAGACAACCGTCAGTATATTACCGGAAACCGCTGTGAGCGCGGACTTGGAAAAGAAAAAAACAAAGAGAATATTCCAAACCTCTTCGAATATAAGAACAAACGTATTTTTGCTTATGAACCTCTGTCAGAAGCCGAAGCAACCCGCGGAACCGTCGGACTTCCGCGTGTACTGAACATGTATGAAAACTATCCGTTCTGGGCAACGTTCTTTAAGAAGCTCGGTTTCCGTGTGGTTCTCTCTCCGCAGTCCACACGAAAAATCTACGAACTCGGCATTGATTCTATTCCAAGCGAATCCGAATGCTACCCGGCGAAACTGGCGCACGGTCATATTTCCTGGCTGATCCACCAGAATGTAGATTTTATTTTCTATCCGGCGATTCCTTACGAGCGCAACGAGTTTCCGGATGCAAACAACCACTACAACTGCCCGATCGTAACTTCTTATTCCGAAAACATTAAAAACAATGTTGAGGAAATTACGAGTGGACAAATGCGGTTCTTAAACCCGTTCATGGCGTTTACAAACGAAGAAGTCCTTTCCAAACAGCTCGTAGACTGTTTTAAGAAAGAATTCCATATTCCGGAAGCCGAAGTACGTGATGCCGTATCCGAAGGCTGGAAAGAACTTGCCATGACCCGTCTGGAGATGCAGAAGAAGGGCGAAGAAGTATTGAAATATATGGAAGAACACCATCGCCGCGGTATCGTGCTGGCCGGTCGTCCATACCATGTTGATCCGGAAATCAATCACGGTATTCCGGAAATGATTACTTCCTACGGTATGTGTGTACTGACAGAAGATTCCATTTCCCATCTGGGAAATCTGGAACGCCCGCTTATTGTCATGGATCAGTGGATGTACCACAGCCGGCTGTACTCCGCCGCAAACTACGTTAAGACCAGGGATGATCTGGACCTCATCCAGCTGAACTCCTTCGGCTGCGGACTGGATGCCGTAACAACCGACTGTGTCAGCGATATTCTGACCAATTCCGGAAAAATTTATACATGCTTAAAGATTGATGAAGTCAACAACCTCGGTGCTGCCCGTATCCGTATCCGTTCGCTTCTGGCTGCAATTCGTGTCAAAGAGAAAAAACATGAAAAACGCGAAATCAAGCCGGCAAATTACGAGCGCGTTATCTTTACCGAGGAAATGCGTAAAGATTACACCATCATCTGTCCACAGATGTCACCGATCCATTTTGAACTTCTCGTTCCGGCATTCCGTGCCGCAGGCTACAATCTGGTCATCCCGGATGTTCCGTCCAGAGAATGTGTCGATGTCGGTTTAAAGTATGTAAATAACGATGCATGTTATCCGTCCCTGATTGTCATCGGACAGATTATGAGTGCGGTAATGTCCGGCAAATATGACCTGAGCAAAACAGCAATCCTGATCTCACAGACCGGTGGTGGCTGTCGTGCAACCAACTACATTGGATTTATCCGCCGCGCACTGACCAAAGCCGGCCACCCGGATATTCCGGTCATCTCCATCAACATGGTCGGTCTGGAGAAAAATCCGGGATTTAAACTCACACCAAGCCTGATCCAGCATGGTCTGTATGCCCTGGAATTCGGAGACATCTTCATGCGCTGTCTCTACCGTGTGCGCCCATACGAAAAGGTACCGGGATCTGCCAACGCATTACACGAAAAATGGAAAAAACGTGTCATTGACTTTGTTGGCAACACCAAGATTCTGTCCCACCGTAAATATCGCAAAATGTGCCGTCAGATCATCCGCGACTTTGACAATCTGCCAATGACGGATGAGAAAAAGCCGCGTGTCGGTGTGGTTGGAGAGATCCTTGTCAAGTTCCTTCCGGCTGCCAACAACTATATTGTGGATCTGCTCGAATCCGAAGGCGCTGAGGCAGTCGTACCGGATCTGACCGATTTCTTACTGTACTGCTGCTACAATCAGAATTTCAAGGCGGATTATCTTGGAGCTACCGCAAAATCCAAGCGCATCAACAATATGCTCATCCGCTTCTTTGAGTGGCTGCGCAAGGATGCAAGGGATGAACTTGCAAAGAGTAAACATTTTGAGCCAACTGCATATATTCAGGATCTGGCAAAACAGGCAGAGCATATCGTCTCCTGCGGTAACCAGACCGGCGAAGGCTGGTTCTTAACTGGAGAAATGCTTGAACTGATTGCACAGGGAGCAACCAACATCGTCTGTGCGCAGCCATTTGCCTGCCTGCCAAACCATATCGTCGGTAAAGGTGTCATTAAGGAAATTCGTCACGAATATCCGGGCGCAAATATCGTTGCAATCGATTATGATCCGGGTGCATCGGAAGTTAACCAGCTCAACCGTATCAAGCTGATGCTTTCTACAGCACAGAAAAACCTGAAAAAAACAAATTCATAATTCTGCGATGTTTCATCATAAGTCGCAAAAATACCCCGGCAACGGAAATTCCGTTTGCCGGGGTATTCCTTTTTTATTTTTCCAGTCAGTCTAACACTTTTTCCAGTTCAGCAATCACGATCCTTAATGCTTTGATCCGTGCATATTTTTTATCTACGGATTCTAAGATATGCCACGGTGCATAGGTAGTGCTCGTCTTTTGAATCATCTCATTGACTGCCCCCTCATACGCATCCCACTTATCACGGTTGCGCCAGTCTTCCTCTGTAATCTTCCATTGCTTTTCGGGCGTATTCTGCCGATCGGTAAAACGGGCAAGCTGCGTATCTTTGTCGATCTGCACCCAGAATTTGATGATCACGGCTCCCCAGTCGTGCAGTTCCTTCTCAAACTCATTAATTTCATTGTACGCACGCATCCAGTCATTCTCGCTGCAAAACCCTTCCAGACGTTCGACCATCACACGCCCATACCACGTTCGGTCAAAGATTGCAATATGCCCGGTACGCGGAAGCCTTGTCCAGAAACGCCACAGATAATGTCTTGCTTTCTCATGCGGCTCGGGACTTGCAATCGGATGAACCTCATATCCACGCGGATCAAGTGCTCCCGTAATCCGCTTGATATTTCCGCCTTTTCCGGCTGCATCCCACCCTTCATAGGCAATGATGACCGGCACTTTCTTACGATACAGACGATTGTGCAGTTCTCCAAGTCTCTGCTGAAGCTGCTTTAATTCCTTTTTATAGACATCCTCCTCCATACACTTGTCCAATGGAATGTCACAAAGAAGCGGCATTTTTTTCAACGGAAATACATTCTGCAGAAGCGGAACCGCCATCTGGTGATTGCTCAGAGCAATCTCAATCCCCTGGGTAAGCGTCTCAAGAATCTGTACTTCTGTCCATTTTCTGGACTTTGCATCAATGATATACCAAGGTGCGGATGGCATATTTGTATTTTTCAGATATCCGGAAAATACATCCATACATTTCTCATAATGTTCATTCTGCCACAGATCTTTTTTGCTGACACGCCATGTTGTGTCCTTCTGATGCTCCAGCTGTGCAATACGCCGTGACTGTTCCTTTTTTGAAATATGCAGAAAGAATTTCATGACCAGATAGCCATTGTCTGTAAGCTGCCGTTCAAACCGGCGGACACTTTCAATCCGGTTGGCATATACATCCTCGGAAATGGTTCCGTGCAGACGCTCCTCCGTAATCTCATCCATCCATGCCGTATCCAGAAATACAAACTGTCCGGCTTCCGGAATTTTGGCAAAATGCCGGTACAAAAACGGTTTTCTCTTGTCATCCTCCGTCTTTTTCTGCATCGATACCACCTTAAAGAAACGCGGATCAATATTCTGGATGATCTGACCGATTGCATAACCTTTTCCGGCCGTTCCCCAGCCTTCAAGCACAACAAGAACCGGTACTTTCTTCTCTTTGATCAAAAGCTGCTGCCGTGCCAGTTTCTCTTTTACCGCTTCCAGCCGTGCCTTAATTTCCTCCTCCGATGGTTTTTCGGATTTTTCCCACTCTTTTAGCATAAAAACCCCTCCTTATGCTTTTTTCTTATCATACCACAGCTGCTGATTTTCATCCACTTCTATGCCAATTTTTTTGTTTTCACTTTTCACTGGCAAAAAATGCAATTCCGATGTATAGTATCCTATATATAAACTTTCGAAATCTGTGTTTTCGTAAATATAAAGGAGTATAAAAAATCATCATGCTGCAATTAGAACGTCAGAAACTTATATTGGAATATTTGAAACAAAACCGAAAAGCAACCACAAATGAACTCAGTGAAATGCTTGGAGTTTCCACCACAACCATCCGTACCGATTTAAACCAGATGGATAAAGAAAAACTTCTGACCAAAACACATGGAGGCGCACTCTACCACGATACCTCTGCAGACAATAAAGAACTTACCGGAAAAGCCTATTTCTTTCATGAACGTGCACTGGAAAATAAAAAAGAAAAAGAGGCAATTGCTGCAAATGCCATCCACATGGTAAAAGATCACATGTGCATCTTTTTAGATGCCAGCTCCACTGCCTATACACTTGGCATGAAACTGACCGGCTTTACAGAACTTACCGTTATTACAAACGGCATTGACCTTGCACTGGCTCTGAAGGATATCCCCGGGATCACCGTTATCCTGACCGGCGGAATCGTTACCTCTGCCTCTTCTTCCATTGAAGGTCTCCTCGGTGTGGATCTGCTACAGAAAATTCATACGGACATTGCATTTGTCTCTGCACGCGGCTTCTCCGTTGAAAATGGACTTACCGATTTCAGTATCTACGAAGCAGATTTAAAACGCATGTGTATCAAGGCTTCTGCTAAAACAATTGCATTGATTGACCACACCAAATTTGACACCTCGTCCATCTCCAGCTATGCCTCTATTGATGATCTGAATCTGGTAATCACCGACTCCGGATTATCCGAAAATACAAAAGAAATCTATGAAAAAGCCGGCGTTGATCTGCTCATCGCCGACTAATTATCAATTTTCCATGTTTAACAATTTTTTCATTGCAGCTGCCTGAACCGGTCTGGAATAATAATACCCCTGAAACCACGTGGCTCCAAAGGAACGCAGATAATTCTGCAGCTTTTCATCCTCTACCCCTTCCAGGCAGCTCTTTAAATCCGCTTCATTCGCAAAATCAACCATGCTGCGCACCAGTGCCTGTTTGGTCTGATTATCCGTAATTCCACGGATAAAACTCATATCAATCTTTATCTCATCCATCGGGGTCTGCAACAGGACACTTGAAGAAGCACTTCCCGTACCGTAATCATCCATTGCAAGCCTCACTCCATGTTGTTTGAGGTACAACAGTTTTTCTTCCATAACGCTGACCGGCATGCTTCTACACCGCTCTGTCAGTTCCAGACACAACTGCCCCGCCGGAAAACCGGTTTCTTTCAACAATGCCATGACAACACCACAGAATGTTTTCCTTTCCAGCTGTTTTGCGGACATATTGACATTAATAAAAAAATCCGGATTTGATTTTCGAAACTCCACAGCATCCGTCAATGCCTGTTTCAAAACAAAATTTCCCAGATCATACATACATGGATTGCTTTCCAGCCAGTCAATAAACATTCCCGGTGGCACAATACCATATGGCTCCTTTTTCCAGCGGACCAGTGCTTCCGCTCCGACAATCTCTCCTGTCTGTGCATGTACGACAGGCTGATACTCCACATAAAATCCGTCACATTGGTTCAGCACAGACTGATGAATTACCTTCATCAGATCCAGATCCACGTCCCCATTGATCTGTACCAGATCATTAAAGAACATTAACTTATGATCCCGTCTGGTACGCATTTTTCCTAAAACATATTCCAGCTTACTCTGTACCGTGGAAATTTCCCCCTCATAATGATCAAGAATTATCCCACTGGCATATATCTTCAGGTCAAAATGGTTGTTTTCTAAGACAACACTTTCCTCCAGCCGCGCGCGAATCTTCTCCAGAAATGCCGCAGCCTCTTCACGGCTGGCATCCCTCAAAATAAATGCGTAATTGGAATTTCCCATACGATAAACTGCTTTATCTGCATCCATCATGTAAATAAACCGGTATGCAAGAACCTTTTGAATCCGGTCGCTGTAATTTGTTCCGTACAATATATTGATATCATTCATATGATCAATTTCAATTTCCAAAACAGCTACTTTTCGTCCCTGCTGAATATAATCCACAATATCTTTTTCAAATTTGACCTGACCATAAAGATCCGTCAACGGATCAATTTCCGGAATCACATTCTGATTCCGAAGCAGAACAATAAAATATCTGTTTCTGCCCTGCTCTAAAATCATATCCGTTATAATCTGCGTCATCACATACTTTTTGTCTTTTCCCATACGGATGTACAGATCGTTCTCCAGATTGATCCCCCGCAGACGTTTTTTCATCTCTTCCGTATATTCCGGGCAGTCATATGGGTGTACGCTCTTTTCCAGCACTATTTTATATCCATCTTCACACCATCCCGATGGAATCCCCAGAAATTCTGCAGTACTTTCTGGAACAAATGTTAAATTATGCTGCATATCAGTAACCATTAAATAACTGTCCTGAGATAATTTTGAAATACGACTGATCATCTCCTGAAATATCTGAGATTTTTCCATGCAAAATTCCTGTTTTTCCATCGCTTCCACTCCATATACCTTCTATCAATAGTCTATGTTTATGGTAACATATTTCTGCCATTTATGCAATTTTCAACTTTGACTGGTGCATACAGGGCAACAGCTGTTATACCCGTTAGTCAGTGTTAACTACATACATCGCCTACACCTGCATATCCACATGATCCCCCCGCACCTTTATCCCATCGGTTACCTTTAAATCTTTTTAGGAAACATGCGCGGCACTCTTAAACGATACATTTGCTTCATCTGATCCGTCGACCTATTTGCGGTTTTTACAGGTCTGGCATTCCTTCTGTTTCCCATTTTCATCTACGCTTCCGATGCCGTTTTCTTTTCCTGTGACATGTCTGGTATCGCTGTCCGAAATTCCATAATTATATAAACATGATAGGTTTCCTACTCCTGTTATATCCATGGCAGACTCCTTTCTGTTTTGTGTATGCATAAACGATCACATCATTTTATTCCCAGTATACCATAAAAATCAGAAATTGCATCTTTTTCATTTTAGGTATGTATCTTATATAATGACAATGTGTTGACATTAGACGCGCATTTGAGTATACTATACTTGAATGGAGGTGTTCTGTATGGCAACAACTAATTTAAATATTCGTACAGACAAGGCAATCAAGGACCAGGCGGAGGAAATCTTCAATGAGCTTGGTCTGAATATGACAACTGCTATAAATATATTCCTGAGAGCCGCTATCCGTGAGCATGGTATTCCTTTTGAATTAAAACTGGAAGTACCAAATGATACTACAGCCGCTGCCATTGAGGAAGGCCGAAAAATGATGAAGGATCCTTCTGCTCCGCGTTATTCCAGTATGGATGCGCTTAAGGCAGCTCTCGACGTATGAAATACGACATTCAGTTTACCAATCAGTTTAAAAAGGATTTGAAGCTTGCCAAAAAGCAAAATAAAAATCTTGATAAGCTGTTTGAGGTAATCGATATTCTGGCGAATGGCGGTACGCTGGATGCAAAATACAGGGATCATGACCTTACAGGAAACTACAAAGGTACGCGTGAGTGTCACATTGAACCGGACTGGCTGCTTATTTATGAGATTTGTGGAGATGTTCTTGTTTTGATGCTTTATCGCCTTGGTTCACATTCTGAGCTGCTTAAGAAATAAGTACAAATCGTTAAGGAAAGAATCGAAGGTGGTGCAAACGAAAAAGCAGTATTGAGACTTTTCATTAACTG
>OGKE01000023.1_pt1 | contig 165769 bp, 166 predicted proteins | sample 1572341 | NCBI WGS metagenome assembly OGKE01 (sample SAMEA2582091, study PRJEB24529) | metagenome | biome: Human gut stool | place: China | collected 2011
GCATATCTACTACAATTAGTGTTCTACTCATAATATCTCTTCCTTTCTATACTATATATTGTGGTTTTGTAATTTCTTTAACTACTATATGTAGCTATAAACTTACCATGAAATGTCGGATTCAAGTCTCATTTATTCTCTGTTTTTTACCGTAACTGTAGTTGCTCGTAACATATCTGTTATTTCTTTCAGTCTGGTTTTTGTTGATTTTATACCAAACAATTTCTCTGCACAATCTTCACAAACACAAATTTTTTCATATGGTTTCCATAAATCACACCACCAAATGCCATATTCTGTTTTTCTATAGTAACCTTTAGCAGACATTTTAATTTTAAATCTTTTATTTGGCTCTTTCTTGTGACATAAATCACACAATTCTAAATTCATATTAATTTTACCTCTTAATATCTTATAACCCAGTCTGATGAGTTTCAAAATTGATATTGCCGGTACCAATAACTCTCACTTCGTTATCTTCCCACTTATCACCTTTCTTGTGGTAGTCGGTATCGTCGTCATAGACCCCTTCTATATGAATTACTTTTATTTCAATGTCCCCATCAAAGTCTTTAATATACGTCGTTGTCCAAGGTCTTGTTTTATGCCAATCAAAATCTGGATTATATGCTAATACTTCATCAAGTAAAAATACTGCAACCATACCTGCGTCAGCACAGAACTCCCCGATTTTTTCTTTCATATCAGAATTAAATGTTGTGCAAGACCAGTCGCCGTAGATTGTATCTCTACATAGGTAGTTCTTAATTCCAAGAGCCTCCATATTGTCTCCATATCCACATTTATCCCAATCATTACTATCTTTTCGGATAATGTAACAAGGATCTGTTATTATAATGTCACCTTTAAATTTCATAAAATCATACCTCCATTTATAGTATTGTTCTCCTAAATCCATTCAATCTCTTTGCAATATAGCGAGCAACATGGGTAAATACAATTTAAAAATATCTCACGATTAATATTACGAGAGACTTTTATCTTGTAGAATCGAAAACCTCTTTGTGAATAATCAGTATAATCGAAATAATACCATCGTTCTTTATTCGCAAATGTAACTCTATCTTTTTGCTGTGTTTTAATCTTATTCAAATTATTGTTCACAAAATTATTCCAATCTTCATCCGTAGAAAAGAATCCGCAAACAACAATCTGATTACTACGTGGATATTTTCTTCCCTCTCGTTTATTGATTTTCTCGGATATTAACTTCATTTCTTCTTCCATCATCTCTACACATCACCTTCCAAGAAAGAAAAATTCATTTAAGCTTTAGAAGCCATAGTCCTGCTCTTCAGGCTCTTTTAATTCCATACCAAGAATACAACCAATTTCATATGCGGCGTTTGATATGCCACAATCATATCCATCACAAAATACATCGGATTCATTCCCGGAAGATCTTATTTCTGTATACCCACACGCCTTTGGACTATAATTGTTCTTTACCCATTCAATTAATTTATTTTTAATTTCTTTGTCCATTTATCCTCTAACCTCACTTGAAAGAAAAATCCTAATCTAACCATCTGTTATCTAAATAGTAGAACCCAAATACTATTCCACCGATTAAAATAACCCAAAAGATCCAGAAAATAATAATTGGAGAATCAGATTCTAGCCTTTCTATCGTCTCATCAATAGTTGAATTATTATAAAATGATGTGTTATCAGGAATGGTTTTATCTCTCAAATCTGTAAAAATTGTTCCTTTATATTCAGTACCAACACCATAATATTTATACCTTACATGACTTGATTCCTTGATAGTGTCAATATAATCAGTACCAGGCAAATCAATTTTATTACTTGTAAAATTTACTCCACAAAATGATACTTCTTTACACTTAATATCTTCACTCCCGACTCTATCCCAAGTCCAATATATTTCTGTTGTATAATAAGTTTGTGATTTGCCATTAACAGTTCTTGTATGAGCTACTTGTCTTGTATGCATTGTGTATTGCTCTTTGATTTTTTCTACATACATATATTCTCCACCAATTTCAGGATATGTAACTGTATCAACTGCTTTCAAATCACCATATACAAACGCATTACCAACATTTGTATCCATTCCATATTGGAACATTTCTTGACTTTCTATCTTAACAGCTTTGTTATAAATTTCATTTTTATCCATTTGGTGTTCTGAGATCTTGGAAGAAATCAGAATACCAAACAGAATCATAACTGCAATGATAGAAATACTAGCCAAGATTTCACGTTTTGTTATTTCAAAATCACCAAAATCAAAACTTTTTCTACCATATCTCATATACTAATCCTCTTTAAACAAATCCTGTGGAGCATCAACTGGTGCATTGTAATCCAAATACTCATATTCCTGTACTTCATATCCAAGCAATTCAAGGAAATATCTTGTAGGAAGTTCTCTTACATATCTCTTGTATTTCTTAATCTGCTTATTGTAATTGCTGCGATGCTCTGCAATCATATTTTCTGTCATAGATAACTCATTCATAAGAGTCTTATAGTTTTCATTGGACTTCAATTCAGGATATGCTTCTGCAACTGCTGTAATAGCTGTTGTTACATTCTCAATATCTCCTGTTGATCCACGACCATCGGCAACTGCTGTCAATGTATCAGCTTCATGTTTATCGTACTGTTTTACACAATCAGCAAGGTTATACACAAGGTCAACTCTTCGCTTCTCCTGTACCTTAATATCTGATGATGCTGTATTTACCTGCTCCTCAAGTGCAACAGCCTTATTCTGTAAACTCTGTATACCAAATACAATCATCAAAATAACCGCTATTACTCCTACGCCAATAATTACTGGCACCTTCCAATTTGTGTTCTTCATTTAAAATCTCCTTTCGTACTTGTATATTCTATTTTAGTTACATCATTTCTGTGAGTTCTATTATGCTGAGAATCAACCAATACAGTCCTGAACAAGACCAAAGAAATTTAGACACTTTATTCTTGTCGATAATTACATTAGCTACATAAAGAATTACCAATAAGATGTGCAAAAATAGTAAAGACATATATGTTTCTCCTTGAATTACTAATCCAATGAAAGATTAGTTTACTGCGAAACTGATTTTTGGGTTGAAAGTAGTTGCTTATATAATTCTTCTGCTCTTTCATCCTTAATCATGTTTACAATATTCAATGTATCTCCATCTTTTCTACCAATAAGCATCAAAGTTTGTTCGCCCTTATGTTTATCAAATCCAATAACCAAACAATCACTAATACTTTCATCTGTTGGATTATTGGCAAATACATCGTCATATACTTTTGCAGCCGCCCTCGAACCTCTTGATTTATTCGCATATTCAAAGGCTCTCAATTCATCTTTTCCAAGCCATTTCTGAAAAGCTCCGCAATCATCACAATAAAGTCCTGTATTATTACCTTTTACTTCTGTGTGTAGCGAAATACTTCCACATTTCTTACAACAATTCTGATACATATTTTCACCTCCAATGTATTATTCTCTCAAAAATCCAAGGATACGTTGCTTTCTTATGAATTTACGCTAAGTTATAGTGAATACGATTACCATAGTTTAATGCAATCTCGGCATAAGTATAATGCAGATTTTTATACATATCTCTCAGCTTTTCATCAATATAATCCTCATCATAATCAACCTTAATTTTGTCTTTTGGTAAAACAAATGAATTAGTCTTATTATTAAATACTGCGCTGTTACCCTTGAAGTTAATGTAAATACCATTGTTTGCTGAATCTTCAACCCAGATATTGTTATTTTCTCCACTGAATAAATCAAGTGTTGCATTATCTGAACTAAATACGACTCCTTCCTCTGTAAACAATGTAAGTTTGTATGTATTCTGTCTTTCAGATGTATTAACAATATTAAGATCCTTAATAGCATCCTCAAATGTTTCGCCCTCATTTAATTCAAGTGCTATAGCTGATAAACAATCGTAATTAAGCTTAATCTTTCTTGAGAATGAGGCCACTTTATTGATTTCAGAATGGTACTTCTCATCAAGCTTGTCTCTCAAATAACCCTTTACTTCATCTGCCGTTGGATACTCAAATCTGAAATGGAAATGGAATCTTCCTGGTCTATTGATAAGATACTCGTTCAAATCCCTATAATTATTGCATGTAACAACAAATAACTTCTTACCTGAACTTGTACCATCGAATAATGAAAGCATCTTTGACTGTGGATCTTTGTCTTTACTTTTAGCAAAGGTTTTATCAAATTCATCAAATAACACAAGCACTTCATTCTTAATATCATTTAAGAAATCATCAATTCCAGGAATGAAATCGTCAACTAGGATAACAGGAATACCATTTTGAATTGCCTTCTGTGCCAATAATCTTGCAAACAATGACTTTCCAATCCCTTTATCTCCACTGAGAATTACACCTAAATTCTTGCATGACTTCTCAAATCTGTTCAATACCTTATTCGCTTTTTCTTCGTGAACTCCGTAGATTTTATCCTCTTTAATCTCTAAATCGTGTTGCTTCTCTAAGAAGAAACCTGTGAACTGACCAAATCCTACTTTGTATGTCTGAGCTGGTAAATTATCCAACACGACTAAATCTTCTCCATACACCTTGTATGTAGTTCCTGTTTCAATAATTTTCATAATTTTATTCCTTTCTATATCGTTCATCTATAATTCATTCTTCTCTCAACTTCCTGATCATTTTCTTCATCGTTGAAATATTTGTAAGCAAGAGTCATAGGATAGTTAGAATCTTTTGCTCTGTCCCATATCATGAATTCACACCAGTTTGGCTCTTTGTATCCATCTTTACTGTCGTTGCACCAGCTTGGCTCTTCAAATAAGCCGTCGAAAACACTCTTAAACGAATACTTTTTTCTCTGAATATTTCTATCTTTGATAACAGTTGACTTATCATATCCTTTGATTTCTACAAGAACATCTTCACAGCCTACTCTCTTGCAAAGTCGTACAAACCACTTCATAAATTCTCTATAGGTTTCTTCAAATTCTCTGTCTCTTAAAGCTGCATTTACAACAAGGATATATTCGTCCTGTGTTTGTAGCAATCCTCCACTACGACTCTTATGCCCATATCTATCTATTAAATTATTTGTCTCTTCGCCAAATTCATCACATGAACAAGAACTGTTATAACCATTTTTCTGAATGATATATACATTCATGTCGCCCTCAGAACCTGTTACTCTTGGCAGATGATTTAGCACTGTTTCAAGGATATATCTCTTCTCGGGCTGCGTTCTACCCATAGGGCTAACTGTTATCGTGCCATTGATATATGTCCAATATGACATTTTCTTACCTCACTTTTTATTAATCTTCGCCGGTAAATACTAAACTATCAATGTATGCCCTTCCCTCTCCTTTGAAAATTGGAATTTCTGTATCAATAATCCACTCATTTTCAGATTTAGAAGTATCTCTTAGTTGCGCAGTTGCCGTAATGCCATCAGATTCAATAACAATCTTATTTCTCACACAACAACTACCACGTTTCTGATAAGTAGGTAAGTAATTCCAGTTAATACCTTTCTGTGTCATAAGCATATCCTGAATATCATTACATGATTTATTCTGCAATTCTTTATGTGAAAAATTAGCTTGACCTACCATCTGAATTGAGTTACGAGATGCATCTAATTGCCTCCAATATATAAGGTTTGTCACCTCTTCTTTTGGAATATTGAAGCAGCGAGCATCGAACATCGCACCTCTATTAACTGCTTTAACATATGCTAGTATTTGATCTCCATACTTTATCATTGTCTCTTTAGGGTAGCCGTATTTGTCCATATATCTTTTGGAATTTTCAAAAAAGAATTTATTAAAGGCCATTGTCGCCATACTCGCTGCAATGCTACACAGTTTTTGTATTTCATAATCAAACCATGCCGATGAATTTAACCGCTTATAATCTATAAGAACCAATGTAATTTCATCTGATTGGGTATACCCGAGTACACATCCCTGTATATTCTCACACAAATATTTCATTGTTTCCTGCATTGATTCTATTAAAACATCATCAAATGGCTTCTGAAAATTACGAGTAAATGTATGAAAAGCCTTCCCATCTATACGAATTATGACCGGAATTCTCCTCATCAACTTTGTTTTTGGAATCATTTCATAAAATGTTTTCATCCTTGTTCCAAGATCGTCATGTACCGGCATTGTCATCGTCCTCCTTTGAATCTTCTTTATTCTCTATATGTATCAAAATATGTCCCACTACTATTTCTACCAAGCAAAATAACAGTATTTTAATAAAAAGAAAAACAAAATCCTGCATATTATGCCTCCCTACTTCTTTGCGTAGTTCCGTAATCCGGGACATGTTTAAACCTTTCGTATGCTTTATCATCCCTATGTGTCTCGTACCAATGGGCTATCATGCTAAGATTGTGTTTTAAGATATGAGCATTTTGAGTGCTCGAATTTGATAGATTAATCATTATTTTAACCTTCTTTTATTGCATTTTTGTCCTAAAAATGGTATTGTAATTTTTGATGAGCTGTAGACCCAAACTACCGACTCATTGAGTTGCACCTTTAGAGTTGGTGTGACTCCTTAAATTTTCTTGCGCGCGGATTATTTCTGCGCGCATTTTAATGTTCATTGAACACTACCTGTTCTCCATTCTTAAGAGTCCAGCATCCTTCGTCAGTAATCGCACATTCTGTGCAATTGCCTGAGCATTCAAGAGCATCATCTCGTGCCGTTGTTGTCCCGTCTCTATATCTCACATGCGCTTCCGGGAGATGATTTGGGTTTTCCATATCAAACTCTCGCCATGCGCTGAATATAATATGCAAATTAGGTGGCATATTGTGCGAAATCAATATTCTGTTTACTATTTCGTACTTCTTTGTGAAGCAAAGTATTTCACAATGAGGATTTCTCTCAGCAATTTCCATCATATGCATAAGATAATCTTTGTTTGGGATATCCCCGGATACATGAAATCTAAAAAATCGAGACATCATTATAGATGCCTCGACCTCTCTCCAAAAGGTTTGTGGTTCATTTTTGAGCAGTTTATAGTTGGACTCATATGCTTGTCTCACATTTTTCCTTATTCTTTCAATTCTTTTTGCATAGCATTTTCTTCCGCACTCACAGTCGCTTCTGCAGGTGATTCCCGCTGGCAGAGAAATACTCGGAATCCTCCCCATCTTAGAATTACCATTACTAATCCTAACTTTCATACTTTATCCTTTCTGGCATTAGCCCTTTACTGTAGATAACAAGTGATTTCATTAAATCGCTCAGCAGAGCTAATCGAATACTCGAAATTCTCATGTCAGATAATAATTTCTAATAACATTAAAATTATGTATTGTTATAGCTTATCCAATGGCTTGACGATTGATTTCTTCGTTTATCATTTCGGCAAGTGGTCTATAGTATTCGTCAACACCTTTTTCTCTTGCTTCAACCGCATCCTCCATATTATCAAATATACCAAGGAACTTTTTCTTTCCCTCGACAGATATATATGCCTCATACTTGCCTGTTTTACTTCTTTTGCTGACTCCGGTATATCCGGTAGTTGAATTCGAGCGAGTTTTAATATTAGTTATATAGCCTAATCGGGTATGATATTTCCCAACAATGCCGCCTTGCTTTTTACGATGCCGTATATTTCCATCGCGAATTTCATTTTCTTTCATTTTGAGTACCTCTCTTCCCATTAATTTTAAGTCATAATCTGAATGGTCTTATATCCTGCTGCAGAGATGTTTGGATGTCCCTGAATGGGGTTGAGTTTCAATGTTCAAATATTATCTTATTGACTCTTGTCTGCCACTGGATACTGTGTCTTGACTGATCCTTCTCAGTTCTCTATGTAATCTAATTGTTACTTTCGCTGACAGCGGAAGCACTGATAAAACAGTAATTTGCATTATGGCTTATAAAAATAGTAGCCAGCTGCATTGAACTGGCTACTATGTGTTGTAAATATATCTAATTATTGAGCTTTTCTTGTGATTCTAATAATCATTTCGACTAAGCGCTCTTTACTGAGTGAGTGTAGACACTCTCTTTTTTCATCATCATCGGAGCAACCTTTTATCAAATCTAAATCACTATCTGGCATATGCATTTCCTCCTGTAGGATGAGGAGATGATTTTTTACATCCCTCTATCACTATTCTACTGGTTTGAATCGGCGTCCTTTGTAACAACGGTGTCGGATCCTTGTACAGTTACCCATCCATGCTTGAGCCTTGCTTCAGCCTCCTTCATTCTGATAAGCTGGTCAGTAATTGAACTGTTAATCTTCGCATTTGCGTCTGCCTCTGCCTGCGCTGCGATAACCTTTGCGTCTGCATCACCCTTGGCTTTTGTAACCTCTGCTTCAGCGTCAGCTTTTGCCTTATCAATATTTGTCTGATTCTGAATTGCCTGAGTCTCCGCATCCTGCTGAGCCTTAATCTTAGCATTTATAGCTTTCATTGTATCTTTATCCACATCAATATTGATTAAAGATACATTGCTAATTGTAATGCCATACGGCTCAAATTTCTTTGCAAGATAATCTGAAACTGTACTGTTAATATTCGCTCTTTCAGAGCCAAGAATATCGGATACTTTGTAATTTGCAACAATCTCTTTAGTCCAAGAAACAATATTAGGTTTGATAAAACTATCTCTTACCTCTTTGCCACTCTGACCTTTAAATCTTGTAAAAACGTCTGCAACACTATTTTGTTTATACTGGTATGTATAAGTAAGCTCTAAAGTCATTGACTTACCCTCTGATGAACTTGCTGTAAAGCTATCATCATCTGGCGAATCACCTTTTTTAGAAGCTGTAAGATATGACTGCTCAAGACCAACTGTATATAATGTTGTCTTTACCGTTGGACTCTTCCAATGCCAACCTTGATCAAGTACCTTTTTCTCTACTCCACCGTTTGCATTGTACTGAACTGCTGCATAGCCAGCAGGTACTTTTACAAGTGATTTTGCAGTTAAAATAACACCTAACACAATCAAAATAGCTGCTACGACTCCACCAAGTTTCTTCATTCTTTTGTCTCCTTTTCTTCCTCATTTTCTTCTGTCAAAGCATTTTTGAGGCTCTTATTTACAAATTCTCCAATCTTTGTGAAGAATGGTGAAATAAGGAACCACACAAGAATTAATGCTATGACTATTAAAATTGTTAATGCTGACATTCTTCTGTCTCCATCTTCTTTTCGATTGTCTTAACTCTGTCATCTATTTGCCTTATCCAGTTTTCTGTCTCTTTGTCTGCATTCGAGAACATTCTTACTTCATTCTCGGCACAGAAATACATATATGCACCGAATAGAATTGATATACAGAGCACTAATACTATCAAGAAGAGCCAAAACATAAGCATCACCTCCCTTCTATAAACTACTTCTTAGCCGTAGCTTACGTTCGTTTTATCTTTTCTTAAGCGAACAAATATAGGAAATTGCAAACTCTCCAACCCTGTTTTCTTATCCTTGGATATTTCCTTGTACTTTACTTCGCATAAAGAACCAAATAATTCCTCCCGGGAATCCCAAAATTGCCGCCTCTGCTCATCTAATATCCCAGAGCCAACTTTTACTATGTTATCTTTGAACTTAACAATAAAAGCTCCAAGCATTCCTTGTAATCGTCCTGTTCCTTCTTCAAAGCCCACTATCTCTAAATCCATTGTGTAGAATTTCTTGACCTTAAGAATCCCTTTATGTCGTGTTCTTTTATACGGGACATTTGTATTCAACATGAGTCCCTCTTTATCCTCGGATACCATTTTATCTAAGAGTTTCGAAATTTGTGTATGGTCTGTTCCGCAGTACAAAGTTGGCAGGACTTTTACATAACCATTATCATCCTCAAGCCGACTTTTAAAGCTGTTTAGTAAGCTTCTTCGCTGTGAATATAGAACTTTAGGATTATCGGATTCGAAGTCAGAACGTGGAATAATGTCAAAAATCGTATACGAAATTGCCGTTTTATATTCATCATTCGAATTCAAAATACCAGTTGATTTTCTAAACGCTTCATTGTCTGTCAAATCACCTCTATCCTTGAGCAAAAGCTCGCCATCAGTTATATATCCCTCGTCCCAAATTGGTTTGAGAATTTTTGTGATATGCTCTAACCCCTTATATGGTGTCCCACTTCTCGCTATTAACTGACCGTTATATAATGTTGCTCTAGCCCCATTAAGTTTCTGAGTTAGCCAGAAATATGTGTCCTCACCAAGAGTAGTTGTTTCTATAGGATAAGCCTGCTGAACTTCCCACTCAGGAATCAGGTCGGGGATTACCTTATTAATTGTTTTAGAGGTAATGCCTAGTCTTATATTTTTCGACAACAATTTAAGATATAAATTCCTTTCGTCCTCCTGAAATCTTGTGAGCATGAATGCTACCTGTTTTTGAGCTACGCTATCTACCGCTCGAAGCCTAGATAAATATTCGCAACAACTAAAAATATCATCAAAAAAGACAAGCTTCGTATCAGGGTTGATTTCAATCTCTCCCTTTCGAAACTTGTCAATGAATTTATCTGATATTTGATATGTAATTAGCGGATTGAATGCATAATAAAGAAATTTTTTGAACCATTCATCGCTACTATGTGCTTTAATATAATCGCATTTTTGTCTAGCTCCTTTCAGCGAAGCTAGCTCATAGATATCTCTATATCCCATTTTATCACTCTACCTTCCTAGCTCTTAGATTCTTTTATCAAAGAATCATAAGTATCCTGTAAATTTACCCAAAGAGTAACGCTTGTGCCGGTTACTTTGGATAATTTTACTGCGACATCCATGCCAAGCCTTCGTTCGCCGCGAATTAAAAAACCCAAATCTTCAGGGGTAATGTCAAGACTTTTAGCAAATTCTTCCTGTGTTTGCTTATTATTTTCAATTATTTCCTCAATATAATATCCGGGATGAAAAGCTATTTTGTCTTCTAGCTCGATATAATTACTCATATTGAACCTCCGTCAGAGTTTATATCTCTGATATTCTTATTTTCAATCTTACAATCTGATATATGTATTACTGGAATTCGTATGGGATTAGACTGCAGAGTTCTGCTGCAGTGCAGTGTTCTCATGTTCGGCAGTTCCAAATGTTTATTGATAGTCAGTCTTATTAGGTTCTGGGTGTTCGAAATAACACTTGGTTTATTGGGAGGATCCGCCTAACTTCGTCATTACCTTCTTTGCCGGTTCCCGTATTTTCCTAATCTAATTGTTACTTTCGCTGACAGCGGAAGCTATCTCTAAGAGATAAATCTTCATTGTAAGATTTTAATTTATTTCCATGTGTCTAAAAAATTATCAATTTCTTGCGTTTCATAGGTTTCTGTTATACTCGCAGGTTCTATCATCTCAGATGTTATCGTATACACACGAGTTAATCCACCTATTTTGTATAGGTCGGCATGGTACGACTGTACAACATCAGTAACAATGAACTCTCTACCGCAGAATTCTCTCATTTCGCTAGAGAAGCATATTCTGCAAGCTATATCACCATCATAGTCTGTTCCAAATTCATTTTTCATGTCGTCCCACAGGCGCACACGAACCAACTCTCCTTCGATTGGGACATATCCCATAATTTACACCTCCTTAAATAGATTAAGAAAATCTATTATTTCATTTCCTAAATCTATTTTTTCATCGTTTCCTACCGGTTCCAACATATCTGGAGAAAATACAAAGGGTTGAGTTGAACCGTTAGTAAAAAAGACTCTAGTATAGCCAACAAACAGCATGTCTTTAAGACGAGCAACCTCGTATTCTTTACCACAAAATTTTTTCATCTCTGGGACAAACGTTCCCTTGCACGGAATTACTATTCTATCGTCGTCATCGAATCTGTTTTCACGAGTTCCGAACTCTTGTATCATATCATCCCATTGGCGAATTCTCACTATTTCACCAATACTAGGAATATATCCCATCCTAAAGCCTCCTTTTAATCCTATTTTTCATCAGCAGCACACACCGCATTAATAATTAAATCATTTCTACTAACACTTCGGTCTTTTGCTATAACTGTATCAACTGCTTTTCTACATGCTTCAACAGCATCGTTAGCACGAATCTCGACGACTCTTGTCTTTTCGTTGGATATGTCCCTCATTACAACTGTGTAACGTACAAGTTTAGCCCTGAATGATTTAGAAAATTTTTCAAACATATCAGCTATTTCTGCCTGAGTGGCTTTATATTCATTTACAGCTTTACTCAAAGCCTCATTCTGCTCCTGCAAACTTATCATCAAATCTACAAGGTATGACTGCGGCAGTGTCGATAAATAAGCTTTATATTGTATTTTATCCATACTTATCACCTCTCTAATAGCAATGTCTCATTGGCATCTTATGTATTTTTTTATAATTATTAGTCATTTCCGGGCACTCTCTGTAATAAGCCCATTCGGTATAACGGGTCGCGATTCTCAATTCACGTATCCGTCCTTTCTTAGAACGCACTCTTTTCATTTAGTTTCTCCTAATACTGTCATACTGTTAAGAAAATCAGAGATAGCTGATGAATCAAAAACAACGTTAGGGGAATCTACCGCATCAATAGGTTCTATCATATCAGATGATATCGTATATGCATTAGTACATCCTCTTACTAAACAATATTCGTCACCATATCTATCTGTACGTCCTGTATTCGACACAGCTGTTACTGTAAATTCTTTACCGCATAGGTACTTCATATCTTTCACAAAAGAGCTGGCGCAAGGTATGCCTACAGCATTGAATCCAAACTCCTCCGCCATATCATCCCATTGGCGAATTCGAACCTTTTCTCCCACACTAGGAATATATCCCATATTATCTACCTCCGAACAGTTTTAGAAAATTATTTAACTCAGACGAATCAGCTACATTATCGTCTATTAGCTCAACCATTTTTGATGTAATAGTCCATTGTGTCATATGCCCATACAAAACATACCCGATTACATCCTCAACTATGAATGTCTGCCCGCATAAAGACTTCATTGCTCGATTAAATGGGACATCGCGCCCGCTCATATCACTCTCATACTCTGGATATATATAACCACCAGAAGAAATCCCATATTCAGCAGCCATATCATCCCATTGGCGAATTTGTACAGTGTCTCCTATCTTCGGTATATTATTCATATTAGCACCTCTTTAAAATGGAAGCTCGTCCTCTATTCCATCCGGGATATTCATAAAATCACTATCATTATCCGGAGCCGGAACAAACATCGGTTCTGAATTGGCACTCGAGCTAGCTTGTGAAGCAGCTTTACTTTCAGCAAATTCTACACTCTCAGTAATTACATCGGTTGTGTAAACTTTCTGTCCGTCCTTGTTTGTATAGCTGCCGGTCTGGATTCGGCCTTCTATAACAAACTTCATTCCCTTGTGACCGAATCGCTCAAGGAATTCAGCAGTTTTACCAAAAGCTACACAGCCTATAAAATCAGCCTTTTGTGCATCATCATCTTTCGCGAATCTCCTATCTACTGCTAAGTTAAATCGAGCAATAGTTGTATTCGCTCCTGCTTTGATTTCTGCATCACGAGTCAAACGACCCATTAAAATTACTTTATTCATATTGATCTCCTTTTACTAAAAAGGCTCTTAATTCGCCACACGAGGTGGCGAGATTAAAGAGCCAAGATTTTAAACTACATTATATAAATTGAGAAGGGGGCGCACACCGCCGGAGAGAGAAGCCCCACGGCCGCCCGCACCGCCACCGTCAGCGACACGGCAGAAGTCGGAAGCCGACCGCACGGACTTATTTCTTAGCCAATACCAAGTAGTAGCGCCTGCGAGTCCCTGAAGCGCAATCCTATTCTTGGTTTGCTTCATAATGTCCCATTGTTCTGTACTGTCGTCCGTTATAGGCTCTCCATATATGTTCTTTCCGAAGATCTGTTCCTCTGTCGGGATACTCAGATAATCGCCATTATCAAATGGAACCATCTTGTCATAAATTTCTGTTGGAAAAGTTTGTATTATTTCCTCATTAAGAATTCTCCTTAAAAGAGACTCTTCGAAACCGCCTTCATTCGTATCTCTTGTATTCATTTGATAGCGGGCAGACAGACATTCTGCAAAACAAAATTCCATCATATCTCTTTTTTGATTAACTGCTATCATCCGAACTTTTTCTCCAGTAGTAAGCTCAAACTCCACTACATCTCCTACTTTATATATTATGTCATATATCTCCGCAGTCCTTATAATCTTCATTTTTAGCACCTCTTTTGCTTCCTATATTTTCATATTAATATAATCTCATCCTGCCATATTATTCTCCCAACTCTTCTAGTGCATTAACAAGTTCAGCGAGTCTTGGATTTTCAGGATGCTCCTTTGCCATCTTTTTATATAAAGCAATATTATTCATCTTTTCAATCTCAGACTTTAGCTCCTTCTCAATAGAAGCTTTCTTCTTTGCAATTTCTTTCTGACGATTTTCCTCATCAATTCTTGCATTGTATGCGTTCATATTAACTACACCGACAACCTGAGCCGTCACACCCTTACCATACTCTTCGACTGTCTTAATTTCTTTTAAAATTCCAAGAACTCTGTTGTCTTTCCATCTTGCATTTACAACCAGATATAACGGATGATTGGTATCATACTTAACAATTTCATTAATATCTTTATCATATAAAGCAAATCCATAATCCTTCTTATTGCAATCATCTACCAAATTTACAATTGCCACTTTACTAAATCCTGTCATTTTATTATCCTCACTTTCAACTTTTTCAACTGATAAAACGTCATATCCTTTTATTTTATTCTCCAACTAAAATCCACAGTCTTCTTTTTCTACTAACTTTCAAGTTATCAATAAAATCAACATTATCTAAACTTACCATAAGATTAGACTTATTTCGTCTAATCTCACTGATTGACGGATAAATGCCTAATTCCACAAGAATTCTAGGAAGAAATCTTTCACTGGTATAATAAGTCTTTTCCTGCTCAATTCTGTTCCAATCATTTTCATCTAATGCAAATATCTGTTGTGGTTCTGCTATTGGTTTTCCTATTACAATATTCTCTATATAAGCCATAATTTACCTCCTAAAAATCCTCAAGAAATCTATGTTTCTTGGGATTCTCTTTTGTGCCATTCATCAAGAACTTTTAATAATCTTTCACCATCTTCTGTGAGCCAACAACCACCAATACTTCCACCATGTTCTGTAAAATCATGTGAATCTAATACATAAGCAAGAAATTGTAGCAAACCAGCCTGTAACGAGTCTTGTGTGTCAATGTGAAGATCATTTTTATATCTTTCAAGAACCTCTTCATATAACATATCCTTTGTAAACCAGTCTTTTCTGATATGTAAATATAATCTGATTATTTCATAGGTCTGCTCAGGAATCCCACATCCACATAAATCCATTTTTTCATACATATAAAAACTTAAAAGTGGATCAATAAGACTTTCTTCGTACCAACCATCTCTACATCCTTTAATAACTTTATGATTATGTGCTATACAACTATCTGGATAATTGTCTATAACAAACTCTGCTATTTCTGATAATATCATTTTAGTATCTTCTTTCTTGTTTTGTAATCTGTATACCGAAATTCTGTCGAACTTTTGGTATATACTCAAGTGCCGCTTTAAATGACGTTTTCGAAATAATTAGTGAGTTCAAAGGAGGTGGATGAAACGGAGTGAAATCCCCTCTCTTGAATTCCCTAATTATTTTGTACACGTTATTTAAAGTGCAGCTAACAAGGTGATACTTTCGCTGACAGCGGAAGCAATTATCATATATGTATTATTTTTACTCATGGTATTTCTATAAGCGATAATTAATCTGCATTACAAAACATCAATTTAGTTAATTATTTCCGGATACCATTTTCTTAAGTACCATATATCCCATATCGGGGTTATTATAGAGCATATCTAAAACCTCAGGTATACAATCTTCGGTTTCTTTATAGATATCTCGAAAATAATTCTTAAGCATAACAGAACCGCCTCTGTTTTCCATATCTTTCTCAAAATCATAGCAGTCGTAATAGATATAGTCGATATCACCCTCGGAGATATCCGCTTCTGTTAAGTCATCTCCATTACCCTCAGCGATTCTTATTACAGCATTCTTGTCTGGAACAAAGATTACAATTGGCGCATACTTATCATCGTCACATGTCTGTAATGGACTGCCTTGATAAGGTTCATCATATTCAATTTGTACTTTTACGTCTGGCTTCGCTACACTTAAAGCCGTCATAAGGTCTCTGACACTTAGGTTCTTAGTTAAGCCATCATCATTTTGCGAGCATATACACATGGTTTTCTCCGAAAATGCGTAATAAACGCGTGTCACATACGTTCTCAATTTTCTCACCTCACTAAATATTACTTACCATATTATTTAACCTTTATATTTTCCAAGAAACGAGTCAATGCTTCAGATTGTTGTGGATTATCTTCATCTGAAGAAAGGTTAATAAGCTCTAAGACGTCAGAGCCTAAAGCCCATCCGGTACCATGTCCTTTAACTTCTCCGTTTGGAGAGATATCTGTTACGGTAAACATTTTGCCACATAATTCATTTGCCATAACAGAAGTAAACGAAAACCACGTGTGCGCTATAACATTCCCGTCAAAGATGTTTTTATGCACACCGAATTCACGTTTTATAGCATCCCAATCCTTAACTCTAACTAAGTCTCCCACATGAATTATCTCGGTCATTTTATTTTTCCTCCGGGAGTATAAGCAATCCAGATATAACATCTCTGGATACCCTATACTTACTTGCTTTATTACTGCAGATTACATCAACTATCTCTACCCCAGCTTGCCCTCTACTTGTATCTACTAATGCATATCCACCCTTTACTAATAACTCAGGATTTTTTGTTTCATTTGTTACTCTCCAAGTTCTGACCTTGTGCCCTGCTTCATTCGGATGAATTGCTGTAATAAATATATCCTTACATTTATAGACAACTGGAACTTCAAGAAATCCAGCTTCTTTCAAAATTAAAAAGCTTATATATCCATCTACAATCTGATTTTCATGCGTAAGGACAATTTCACCGTGTATATGTCCAGTTTCTTCATACTCTTTTCTATATGCTTCGAGCTTTTCTTTGCTTGGACATGTCATTAAATCGGTTTTTATTTTACTAATTTCAATATTGTTTTTTAATCGCATAGTTTTCTCCTTTTTGAGATAATATAAATTACAATCTATTGTGTGTGCTGCACTTTTGAATCCTGATTCTCATCTTTGTTCTGGGAAATAAAAGGTGGTCGTTTGAAGGTGGAGCCTTGATAGTCAATGGATTTGTGCTTGGGATGACGACAAACCGTGGTTGCTCAGTAAAGAAGCTGCTGGTGGACGCCACCTGTATGACGTTTTGGATTGGCTCCAGGAGGTATCTTTCCTAATCTAATTGTTACTTTCGCTAACAGCGGAAGCTATCTCTAAGAGATAAATCTTCATTGTAATATATATCACTGAATAATTGTTACTGTTTGTAAAATGTAGCCCTTAATTAATCACTTTCCTTTTTGAATAAACTCAAGAAATTATCTACCTCACTTGTTTCATACTCATCTTCAGATAGCTCTTCAGGTGGTTCTAGCATAAATTGAGTTATCACAAAAGCGGTTATGTCCTCGAGAGGGTGTATGCGCATAACTACTTCTCCATTTTCGTCTTCATCGTCAAGTGCTTCAACTGCTCTGACTGTAAATTCTTTGCCACAAAGCGACTCCATTTCCGACACAAACGCAACACAGGGAGTGCTTATCCAATCCTGAGCCGGAAATTTCCGCTTGTATTCCGCTTCCATATCATTCCATTCTCTAATCTTTACCCTATCCCCTACTGCCGGAATCTTATGCATATTATCCTCCTAACGAAGACTTTGTAAGTCTTCTTTTATTGCTTTTCGTATATTTATATCAAATTTATTACTGATATGAGTCACAATTTCGTCAATATTTTCTCGCTCAACCATGCGGTAATAGTTTCTATACCCTTCAAGAGTTTGAATATCTGAAATGTCCCACGGTTTATTGTTCTTTCTGTCCAAAGCATATGAAGTTAGCATTGCCTTAAACTGACGTTTTCTCTTATGACCAACTGTTATCTGATTGTCTTTGTTGAGCATCAATCCTAAATTCCAATTTCTTCCGGAGGTAGATCCATATCTTGTCTTTTTCTGATTCAGGGTAAATGGAGCGCCAAACTCCTCACAGACAGATATTATAAGATTTTCAGTCTCTTTATAATCAAAACTATATCTTGACGAAATCTGAAAATCATCAGCATATCTTGTATATACGAAGTTTTGGTCTTTAAACCTATCATCGGTACGGAGTTTTTTGGAAATAGTGAAATCAATTGGAATCATCATAACATTTGTAATAATCGGAGATATTGGAGTCCCCTGCGGAAGTCCACCATCAAGAAAAGCTAACTCTAAAGCCTTTTCGAGTTGCTTCTTACCATCCTCATCCCTTATTACTTCACAAAACGGAAAAATCATTCCAAACATTTTCATTACAAACTCAAGTGTTGTACTTCCAAAGAAATTATGAAGGTCTGCTTTTGCCATCCACTTGCTGTTATTGTTCTGATGTCTCTTTAACAAATCAATAGTGCTACGGTGCTTTATATATGCAAAAGCGTTTGTGTGATACAAAGCACCAAAATCTGTTTCAAAAATTGTTTTCAGATTTCGAAGAGCTGTCATCAGCTCAGGATTTGGTGCGTTTATTTGACGTAACCCTCCACTTTTTTTAGGGATAGAGAAGCTATTATACAAGGATTCTCTCGGGGACTCTCTAAGGAACTCCGTGCTTTTATTGAAATCGGTTAATTTGCCAATTAATTCATCAGTTTTAAATAAGCTTTTAAACCTTGAATTAATTTTTTCCGTTTCATAAGTCCTTGTGTTTGTCTGATTATGAGAAATAACATAATCAACAACAGGGCTTCCAAAAAGAAATTCCTCCAATGTCATCTGATGATACATCGGAGGCTGCTTAACTGTTATGTAATACATATAACTCTCCTTTTTCTTATGCAATCTATATAATATTCGTCGCGAAGGCCATCCGGAGGCGGGTAGATTCCTACGTTGTCCGGTTTTCTTTATCGGGGTTGATATTGTTAATTGATTGATTATCAATGGTCGTTGGGATGACGACTTCATGAACTTCAGTAAGTTGACCGGGGAATTCAGGAAGAACGCGTCTTCAGGATGCTGGGCTGACCTCCATTTCCTAATCTAATTGTTACTTTCGCTGACAGCGGAAGCTATCTCTAAGAGATAAATCTTCATTGCATATCAAAGGCTGAGCCATAAGCTCAGCCAATTTACTAAAAAGCCATCAAATCAAAGGTAAATCCATTGACTATGATCAGCTTTTTTATACCATTTCCTTTTACAAAGTTAATATAGTTATTAACTCCAAGGGCGGATATTAACCTAACCGTTGTAGCTACTCCTAACGTGATACCGCACGCCGACACAGGTGTTTCATCCTTTGCTTCCTCGTGTGAGAACTGCATTGAATTAAGGAAATCCTGCTTCATTTTCCTGTCAGACCAATCAGCAGCATAATGCTGAGCCTCTTCAAGAAGCGTTCTAAAGTCAAACATCGCTTTGATGTATGGACTGTCGAAATGCTTTTCGACAATTTCCTTTCTTAATTCTATGTTATCTACACATAGGAATATATATCCTGATAGCATCTTACCTTTCCAGCCCTCTGCGTGGATTTCAAGAGTATCCTTTAAATCTGGATTAATATCTGTAAGTATATCTCTTAATGCATCAACTTTAAGCATTCCTACATGATTTTCATTGAACATTTGATTTACGATATTATGCGGCTCGACCTTATCAAAATCCCATAATGTCATATTCTTTACTCCGCAACGAGCCAGATTCTCTGCAACTGTCGAGCCAACAGATCCACATCCTATGATGTGGATTGTTGTTTTATCTTTCTCTGGCTGAAAAAATTCATATGATTTTGTTAAATTCATATTGCCCCTCCTTAAGCTTTTCTGGCAGATCTTGCATTGTACATCTGATCATAAAATTCGTCGTCATCATCGTATATATTATACCCACGACGACCCGTGAACATTCCTTTTTCCTCTTTTGTTTTTGACTGACATTTTACTGTTGATGTTGGTGAAGTCCCGGTGCTTTTTGCTGCAGTAGATACATTTGTCGTGCTGGAAGTAACTGCGCTAGAAGTAGTTGCTACACCTGCTTTACCTGTGTATCCGCTATAGTAAGGTGAATAATATGACTGAACAACAGGTTTCTCCTCTACCACTAGTTTCTTTGCATCCTCTACAAATTTCATAACTCCATCCGGAGCCATTAGGACTTTTGTTTCAACATCCGCCGTCTCATAGGCGATATTGTCTCGGAAATCATATATTTTTATTGTTTTCTCGTTTCTCTTATTTATAATAAGGAAAATATAGAACATATCATCAGTAAGCTGGCTGATTATCTGATCATACAGTGTTAGGTCTACTGTTGATGGAGATGTTGACATATTTACATGTGAGTGACCCTGCATTCTTATGTTATTAAATTCATCATCATCTCTATCCATCAGCCATGTTTGATACTCTACTTGGTCGGTTGTAACTGTAGCCCCGGTAACTTTCTGTGGATATACGAGGATATCCTCGATGATATAAGCAGCATTCTCGCCATCATTATCATATCGCTTAGCAATTCCATGCCATGCAACTTCCTTATCTATCTCATCAACAAGGCATGTCATTTTTTGCCATGCCTTTTCCTTGAAATATAATGTTGCTTTGTCCTTGCATGTCTCGAATTTTTTGGAAAACTTGATCTCACCTTCGGGAAAAGTTCCAGCAGCTAAGATATCTGCGAACTCTCTTTTAAATGCTTCTGCCTGTTCAATGGACAACTTTATAGGTCTACTCATTTTCTTTTCCTTCCTCAACTGTTTCAGTTGCTTTCTCTTCTTTTTCTTCATCTTTTTCATCTTGTTCTTTCATCCATGCAATAGCTTGTACAATATTGACAGTTCTACCATCCGGAAGCTCAATGCATTTATCATAGTCGTATTCATCATCAGGATTGTATAACCTAGACATAAAAACTTCCATAACTGTAGAATCTCCAAAGTTCAGGGACTTGCAGCTTGCAACACACTGTTCTATTGCTCCAATTGTATCATTCCTGCTGAGACAATTATTAATCTCACCAAGATAAGTTCCCAAACATTCATATCTATCTGTATGTGGATTTGGCATACAATCGTTATAGGCAACCCCGTAATGGTAGCCTCTTAAGGCTCGAACACCCTCACCTAGACTAATTGTATATGCTGCGCAGAACTTAATATGCAATGACTGGTCTATAAAAATAGCTGTCATAAGCTTTTTCATATCCTCGGGAGCTACAATTTCTGATACATCCGAATCACAACCAGGATCATATACATAGCTGTATTCATTATCAAGCACAGATTCAACCATATCCTCATCAAAATATGTTACATAATCCTTAACTACAAAGGTTATTTCATCCCCTGTAACATTAGCTAACTCTATTTTTTTATTACAGAGAAAATAGTCAATAAGCTCCGATTCCGCATTTTCTTCTTTCATTTTTGTCTTAATTCCTATTTGGTCAATTAGGAGCTCATTTCTGCTCGCGAGGAGATGACGAATAGAATCGTTATAACCTGTGATATCTTTCTCCACCTGATGTATCTTATGCTCGACTCTTTCTAAGCGTTGCGCCCACGAACGTTTTTCTATTTCTGATAAGCTTGATTTTATATATGCCTCTCTGAAATCGAAATCATCAGCTATCTCTTTTAAGATATTGATATAAGCAGCAGCATCGCCATCTTTGAGTGCTTCTATTAAAGCCATCTCGTTCTTTGTTACTCCCTCAGTCGGGTCAAAATACCAAGGCATCATGGCAAATATACCACACTGTAAATAATGCAATCTTTTCGCCGTTAAATTTTCAACAAACAGCATAACAGTGTAGTCCTGCTGATTTATGAAACACTCAACAGCAAATGACTTACGATAGAATAATGATACCTTTTCTACCCGGGTAAACTCACTCCTGCATGATGTAAATTTATCCCTTAGAATTCTAAATTGCTGGCATATTTCCTCTTCGGTTCCTCTGATATCATGAATTCTGAATTCTCCTTTATCGAGGGTTGCCCAACGAGATAATGCTCTTGCGATATCTGTATCAGAATTATTCGCTAAGGCACTGCTAGAATAATTCGAATTGCTATATGATAGCCGTATTGTAGGGTCTTCCTGCTTTTTCCTTTTTGTAAGAAGAGCTCTTAAGGTTGAGAGAAATGTTGCATCACTTCCTCTCCAATAATCTCCCTGAACTACACGATTGAAATAGGCATTTGCCTGAGACGAAGTAAAAGGCGTCTCAGAGATTATATCTCTAAACATAATAATTCCTCCTTAACTATATTTTTTAGGGAAGGGAAGACCGGGAATCGAACCCGATTAGATAGCAATGGGATTAAATGTTTAAAAAGAGATACTATGTATGTAAAACCATACCAACCATGTCAAAAGAGTTTATTGTTTATTTTACAAGCTATCTAATATACCTAGCGCCGCAGTGCGCTTATCTTCCCAAAATCCCCGCCGAAGCGGGGGTTGTTTCCATATGAAATTGTATTGCAGCTTATCCTATCTTGCGTTATCAGCCTTAACAACATTAAGAAGGAATGCCTTATCCTTAATGCCAAAATCAGCGAATGACTTATCAAGGTCTCCCGGCTGGAGTGATGAACCATCTAAGTGCATTGTTCCTCTTGTGTAATCTACGCCTGCATCCTCAAGCGCTGTACGAAGTGTTGTTGCCTCATCAATGATAACTGACTCTCTCTTTACGTTGTTTCCGATTGTAACTTTGATCATAATAATATTTTCCTTTCGTTCTACATATGTATTGTTAATTAATTGGTACCGTATTAAATTGTAAGGGCGGTAATTGATTTACCGCCCGGGGAATCTTCAAGACCAAGACTATGCAATCTCGATTGAAGATACGATTGCTTCGCGCTCAGCCTTAACCTCTGCAAGGATTGTTGGAACAGTCTTCTCAAGCTTCTCAAGCTGAGTGATTGTAGAACCGAGCTGGTCTGCAATAAAGCCCTTGATATCCTCGCCCTCGTAGTTGAGCGAGAGAGTTAAGATAGCCTGCTTAGCCTCGTCTCTTGTTGCACCCTCAAATGTAATTCCGTACTCGTTTGCGCTAGGTGTTCCGCTAGCTCCTACTCTGAAGATAATCTCCTTGTTATCCTCGCCACCCTTAAGTGCTAAAGCATCCTTACGATACTTCTCAAGGAACTTGATATCCTCGAACTTAAGTGTTGAAACTACTACTACTGCGTCTCCTAATGTTTTGATCTTTGCCATAATTTTAATCTCCTTTTCTTCTATGTATTTACTCCATTAGCGTTATCCGCTTGCACTTGGGCTGGCATTCCCGGAAGTTGAGCATTGGCAAGCATACCAGCTTTATTCAGCTGGCTTATAGAGCGGATTATCAGGGTCACTCCATACAATATCTTCGTATGGATGCCGCGTAAAATAAGATTCCCCGGTATCTGCATCCTTGAGCTTCATCGGACGAACTATATCCGTGTGTTCCCATTTTCTTGCTAAGTACTCAAGGAAATGGTTTGTGCAGTCTTCTAATTCTTCATCAGAAATCATCGTTGCAGAAAGCCCCGTTACATATGAGATGAAGTCGCGGGTTGTTTCCCTTATATCATCTTCTGTAACTTCAATTTCTGAATCATTATCTGTATAATCGTTACTATCCCAACTATCCCATGAATCCGCTTCTTCCTCATCCATAGCATCAAGAATTGCCTTAGATGTCAAATAATCATCCGACATTCTCCGCAGAGTATCGCTAGCATCTTTTGCATTGAAACAGTACTCTTCGCATATTTCCTCTTCATCCTGCTCGACAATCAACTTTGGATAGTCATCGAAGCCAGCGAGAATTTGAATACCATACTCCATGCGCTCAGCTACGGTTAACTTTGCCCCGCTCCGCAATGCCTCGAGGTTTTCCTCAAAGAATTGCCAGACTCCATCTGGCTCAACTAGCATTGACATACTATGCTCCTTTCTCTATTCTCTCCTTTAGTGCCTTACATGGCTGAAATTTAGGTGCCATGTGTTCAGGAATTATTATTTCCTCATTTGCATGAATGTTTCTTGCTTTCTTGGCTTCCCGCTTCACTGCCGAAAACGTTCCAAATCCTCGGATTGTTACTCTTTCACCACGCGTCATAGCCGCAGCAATTTCCTCTGTAAAGCGAGTGACTATTTCTTCTACATCCTGTCTCATAAGCAGATTTTCTCTGCTAATCTTTGCGCACAATTCTTCCTTTGTCATAAAATCCTCCTAATTTATAAACAATGGGTATGACACTAATAGGCATTTCTTGGAATGTCTCAATTTCCTAATAAATGCTCTACATCTAAAATCACTGTCAAACGTTTTGCTTACCCTTACACCAGATTCCTTCACGATATAAACCACAGTTAACATATATCATTCCTCCAAATCCCATAACACGAGATGCCTTGAGAATAGACACATTAATGCCGGAACGATAATAACAAACACGAAGCTAATATCCTCGCTCGGGAAATATTTCATCATTCCCCATACAATCACCATAGCAATTGCCAGCATGATTCCTCCAGCAATCCTCTGGAGTTTAAGTCTGTGTCTTTTCTCTCTGATACTCATGTCTCATACCTCTCAATTTCTTTAAGTAGCTCATGCCATTCTGACTCGCTTAGAGCCGTAGATTCCGGAACACTACAATCTCCCCGAAATGAAATTCCGAGGAGAAAAAGCACCGCTATAATTCCTGTAATAATCATAATAAAATCCTCGTTTTACCACTGTAAGATAGTCTCAAAGTAGCTTTTGAGCTCGTCAGATATATCCGCATTATCATTCCCATATAGATAAGACAGAGCCTCTTTACCTTCCTTGATTGAGTGCCCCTCATAAACCGGTAATCCGCATTTCTGATAAATCGTCGTCTTTACCGAACCATCGTGGGAATACTCGATATACAGTTTAAATTCCACATCCGGTTCCATGCGTTTCCATGCGAAAACCATTTTAAATGCCTCTATATGTCCGATATGTACACCATCTTTTCTCATATCTCTGACCTCTTGCCAGCACCAACCCGGGCATACTACAGCTTGCAATAGCTCGCGAAAATCTTTAATAACAAAACCCGAGTAGGGATTTTCCCATCTCGTAGAATACCCCACATCTTTTCTCATGTCGCCACCTCACTTATTGATTATCAAGTCATCGCCGGATTCTGTGTGTAGCGTTAATATTCCGTCGTGCTCGTCATACCCAGTTACGGTTGACAGGTCGAAATAAGCATCATGCATATCCTCCGTTATATCCGGTATCCCCTTTTCTCTCAGATAGTCAATATACTTCGGATTCCCCGGATCACCGTTAACATTCTGCACATCACAAAGTTCTAATGTGATATATCCGTAGGAATTGATATAATAATCCGCGATATCATCTGTCGGGATTCCCGACATTTCAGTCGGTTCCGGAGCTTCGGAAACCTCGGTAATTTCCGAAGCCGGAGCTTTAGATACCTCAGAATCCGGATTTCCCATATTCCTTGATTCACCATTATGGATTGAACTTCCTGCAAAAAAGGCGCCCATCATGAGCGCCCCAGTAATAACTGTATAAATAACCTTTCTTTTCATGCTGCACCTCTATAATTCCGCTACGGAAGCGTGATTTCCGTGACTTCCCCATCTGACAGATACCTTAAAGCTCATCGAATTCCCGATGATTTTTACACCATCAGAACAGTTCGCATAATAGCGACCTCTTTCCCAGTCCACGTTGAAGCAAACTGAAATTCCGCCACCTGCCTTGGCGATAAGAGCGCTTACACGCTTCTTAAATTCGCCATATGACATATGAACCTCACCCGATACCGCTGTCATAAGCCAATCAAGAGCTTCGTCGATATCCCGGGTTACTATCTCGTCTCCGCGGGATTTCCCATCATATGCACAGTCAAAGACAAAATCCCCGTCTGTGTATGTAGAAATCATAGCCATATTAGTTCCGTCCGAGGTTTCTGCGCCTACCCAGCGCATTGTTTCCTCGGTCATATATTTCTTTGCTGCATTAATCCATTTCTGACCCTCTGGGGTGTTCAATTTCCCTTTTGAGAGATTTCCAATCCATTCCATAGTGAAATTCCTTTCCGCTTTGCATAAAAGCTTTGCATAAAAAAAGGAATGCCTCAGACGATGGCATTCCTCAAACTTCCGGATTTCCCCGGATTACTTACTTTCCTTTTTAAACTGGACATCATAGCTTTCGCCGGACACGATTCGGTGACAGATTTCCATGATATAATTCCTCATATATCGGTGATTTGCACAGGTGACGCTCAGAGCCTTGCGATTTTTCTTCGCAAATATCGTCATAAGATAGTTCACATCATGCGATACCGGCTTATATTCCTCACCAATCATAGCCTGTACTACGCCTGTAAGAGTCGCAAGGATTTTTGTTTTCGATGTTGGATTCTTACCCATGTCGATTTCCTTGCTAATTTTCTGCATAGTCATGCAGTCATAGACCTCTTTAGGGTCTTGACCTAGGTCGATACACTTCTGCGCCGTCATAAGCATATTGAATTTCTCAATCTTATACATCCACTGCTTATCAGCTCCGATTCCGCCCTTGACTGAATTGTGAAGCCTCAATACGTCAATAGGTTTCTCAACCTCTTCGATAGTACGTACAGGGATTTTGTCATCACCCTGCTTGATATCCTTTATACGAATAGTCGTAAAGGTGAGACGATTCACCGCCTCAAGCATAGGGTCATCATAAGTCTTGATTTCATTGAAACAATCCTCACGAGCCTGCGCCGTGTACTGATTCACGAGCTTAGTCATATCTTCCTCGATACCTGAAGCTACATCATACTTCTTTTCCTGAAAAGCCTCATTGTAAGAAGCGCAAAGCTCCTCTACAGCTTTTCTAATATCCTCTTTTGAAAGCTTTTTGCTCTCAAGTGCCTCTAATACTTCTTTTACGTCTGCCATAACAGATTCCTCCTTATTCGGCTTGATTTAATAATTACATTTACGAGCATAAGCTCATAACAAAGCGCTCAAGACCGATTACAATAACCAGTCTCAAGCGCTCTATATGAGTTTATATGAAACACTACAGACTTGCATCTATAGTGCGTATTATGTAATTTTTCTTCACTCTACTTCTTTTCTTCGAGATTACGGGCAATAGTCCGACAGTTCATCCTGGGATATAGTCGAGCCACCCTCGGGTGGTGATACTACTACATTAATCGCGCACTCAAAGAACTTTTTCGAGCTAAGCCGTATATTAACGAATACGGCTTACGGCTTGGTTTCACATCTAACTCAGCATAACTCCGACGGATATTAAAATCCGCCCTCACCATTGGGCATAAAGCCCGGCTACGTACATTTTCACTAACATATACGGCGTCGTCGTCTTTTTATACAGAAGAGGAACTGTTTAGAATTGCCGATACTCACTTATGACCCGCCATCAGGTAGCCCTCACGATTTCTGAAAATCAGACCTCGGTATAGACACTTATTACCTCAAGGCTTGGTAGCCCTCTCAGCAATTTGATAGACTCAGCCGGATAAATCCGTTGACAGAGCGCACCACGTGAAGGTGTCTATCATGCGCCCCTTTTGCACGTGCATATTCAGAAATTACATGATATCACGTGCTATATCATGCTTCCGCCCGCTGCATCTCATGCCGGGAACCTCTTTGTGCAGCAATGGACATAAGCCCATAGTAAAAAGCTCCTCAAAGAGTGGCACTTCTTACACTGTATAATCTGTAACCCCCTACCCTGTCTGCCTGTCGGCTTGTGTAGCCAAAAAAAAAAATACCCCCTACCTAAAAAATAGGTAGGGGGTACAATCCAATAAATAGTTATTTAATATTCTTTTTCTTCTCTTCTTCTCTTTTTTGTGCATTGCTAATAGCCTTGTTAATAACTACCCTTGATACATTGTATTTATTGGACAAAAAAGTTTTTGAATTGCCAGCATTGAAAAGCAATAAAATATTATCCTCTTGCGTGTCCGTTAGCTTCTTTTTACTGTCGTATTTATATCTATCCATTTTTTTTATGGCTTTTTCAGATATATCCAATTTGCTAATTGCTTTTTTCTGTATTGCTTGTTGGGTTTTTTCTATAGCGTGCAAACTAACCCCTAAATATGAAGCTATTGCAGTATTACCGCAACCTTTTAATCTTAAGTTTAAAACTTGCGCCTGTCTTGCGGTCAATTCTAATTTTTCAATTAATGTCTCTATATTATCGATTGTGGAATTATCCGCTGTATATAGTGGTGTACAGTTGAATATATCGCTTGTAGTATATCCGCCTAAATCGCTAAATTTTTCTAATCTTCTATACTGTCTGTCGCTTGCACTATCCGTGTTATCTGTCGATAGTTCAATATATGTATACATATTATGTGGGTCAATTTGTAAACTTTTGTTATCTCTGATATACTGCGACACTTTTCTATATACTTGCTGTATTGGGGTAGTTACAATCTCTTTCTGCGCCTTGCTATCATCTTTTTTTATAACAACCCTTTTTGATAATGTGACATAACTATAAGGTGCTTCCATAAATCCGACTTGCGTGTCATCTACCTTGTCACTGTGACACTGTTCTAATATTTCCAATTTTGCAGTTTGTATAAGGTCATATGCATCGGTTATATTTTCGCCTAATATTTTGGTGAATCCATCGTGTAGGGTTCTATCTGATATTACTTTTTGTACATCCCCTTTTGAGTTAATTATATCTTTTTCACTATTGCTTTGCGATGTCTCTATATTATCCAGTATAGAAATGTCGTGATAGAGTGAATTTTTTAACGCTACAACTTGCGTATTATATCCGTTGTTTGATACATGCTGCATATTTTGTTTTTTTCTTTGAGGGTCAATAGTTTTGTTGAGCGTGCTATAAACTATCATCTGCGACAAGCTATTTAAAGCGTTGTTATACTCTTTGCAGTTGTGATTATGACTAATGTGTAGTTTTTCAAACTGTTCGATAACATTGATTGTGTTGGTTGTGTTGGTTGTGTTTGATTTAATCATGTTTTGTCCTCTTTTCTATTGGTGCATGGTTTATTGGTTACAATATATAAAAAATAAACAAAAATGTATGATTAATTTTGTTTAAATTATATATATTGGAACTATAGAATAACACATTGTTAATTAACTGTCAAGCTAAATCTATATAGTTAAAAAACTGTATAATCTGTAACCCCCCTACCATACAATATTCTATGTTACTTTTTACCACTATGTAACATTGACCCCGTGGTTATGGTATTTTATCCAATGCCGGTAATACATATTATGGAAGTCGCTCTTTCTCCCACATACAACTCCAATCCCCAAAATCAGGCTTCTTTAACACATTTGCTTCCGCTTGTTAGTGGGTTTTTATTAGATGAATTAAATGCAAGAGATGAATATCCAAAATAAAAAGACAGTAACAAGCGGATAAATTAACTTAGCACTTTCAGTGTCTTTTAGCGCTCATTTTAATAACAATTATTTTATATGAGCCTAAAAATATATTGACATGTGGATAAAAATAATGTATAATAAGCCTAAATTGATATAGCGCATTTCCAAGCAACATTAATTTATTTACTGGATAATAATTAATATAAAGCTAATTCAAACGATGTATAAGCGCTATATATTATTTACCAATACGTCACAGTAATTTACTTATCTAAATCAGGAGGATTAAAAAAATGTTTTCTATTTAGGGCTACCCAAAAACAGCATTGATAGTCAGCGAGTTACAGGCGTAATTTTTAAAAATGAAACCATTTTGGTTTCAAAATACAATTTTACAGGAGGAAAATACATGGTAAAAGTATGTGATGCTATCATGGGAAGTGGCAAAACTAGTGCCGTTATATCATATATTAACGCGCACCCAGAAAAGCGCTTTCTATATATCACACCGCTTTTGGATGAAGCCAGCCGGATTAATACTTCTTGTCCTGACGCACATTTTGTTGAGCCAAGCAGTACTAATCCAAAGTATTCATTCAGTAAATCAAAACACACTACCGCCCTTATCGAAGTGGGGCGGAACATAACCAGTACACATCAAGCAGCATTATATTATACGAGGAAAACCTTGAGGCTCCTAAAAAAGATGAATTACACTATCATAATAGATGAAGAGATAACTGTCTTTGAGCAGGATAACAGTATATCTTATGGAGATGTAATGCTTACAGTTGATTCTGGACATGTCGTAGAGGAGAAGCCCGGATACTTTGTGAGAACATCCAAAGAGTATGGTGGAGACAAATTATATAAGATGTTTAGAATGATGGAGTCTCGGCCTCTTATTCGAATCGGGAAAAAGAAAAATGACAAAATGTGGTATTGGGTATATCCAAAGGAATTTTTGGAATCCGCAGATGAGGTCATAGTTCTTACATATTTATTTCATAATTCGGAGATGGATTTATTCCTGCAGATGAATAATATCGAATATACATATATTGGTGTGCATAAATCTGATGATGGGAAATATGAGTTTACGGATCATCCTGATTATATTCCGGATTATGTCGGTACCCTTAAAGATAAGATACATATACTCGAGGATAAAAAGCTTAATGCTATCGGGGACGGGAAACACGACTTATCTATGAATTGGTACAAAACGCATGAGGATGATGTAGGTAAGCTCAGAGCTAATATATGGAATTATTTTAATCGAAAGACCGATTCGGTTCCCGAGCGAAGGTTGTGCGGAACATATAATAGTTACTGGGGCAAAATCAGAGGCAAAGGGTTTTGGAATAGTGATTTAGCTTTTTCTATAAAGGCTACCAATAAGTATCGAGACAAGAATACGTTGGTTTATCCAGTTAATCTATTCCCTAACGGTCATGTCGTTACTTTTTATAAGAACAGCGGATACGATTTCGATAAAGACCGTTATGCTCTATCAATTATGATTCAGTGGATATGGCGGTCGGCAATCCGTGATGGATTGGATATAAATATATACATACCAAGTAAGAGGATGAGAAACTTACTTAAAAACTGGATAAATGATTTATCCAATAAATACGAAGAGAGCAAACAAAAATAAATATATTGCCAAAGGAGGAAATTAGAATGGTAAAACGTAAATGTGCAAATTGTCTTTACGCAGATAGCTGCATAGACAGAAAGGTGGCTTGTGGGAACTTCTACCCAGTCGATGACGAGTTACTTAATGATAAACAGATTAAGAGAATGATTGATGAGGGGCTTGAGAACTACCGAGCCGCATATGAAGAATACATAGGTGCTGATGATGAGAACCCATATGGTTTTTATTTTTAGTATGTCAAGCTAAATATATATAGAATAGAGGTGTTAAAAAATTAGTAAACAACTAACCTGTCAAAAATTTATCTTTAAAATACATAGCAGTCGCCTTCGTAAGAATCGCTGGCGATTAACTCTTCCAATCGAAGAAGCGCGTAAAAATGACGAAGTAATATCTCTTGCGAGTAGCCAGACTCTTCGTTGGATTGATTCAATAAACGATATCCAAGATGCTGATAGTCAAGCTAAAGCAATCAAGAAAGAAATCAAAACTCTTCGCAATGGAGAAGATAGTGTAAAGAATAGACATGCTATCAAGGAATTGTACAAGCAGCTCGATAAGCTTCAGTTTCAGCCTGACTATATGGCCTTGATTATAGACAAAGAGAAGGATTATTACCGAGCTAGTAAAGGCTTCACCATTAACGGAATAAAATATAAGCGTCTGCTCGGAACTAATGGTGGGATAAAAAATAGCACTATCGTTTTCGTAAGCGAGCGTGTGGTTGATACACTGAAATACCGAATAGCCAACGGTCGTAATCCCGATAAGGAACTTGTAACCGCTAAGCTCGAAGCGTATCAGGCATTGACATGCTCCGCTTCTGTTCCAGTATCTTTCCCGAAAGGTATAGCTGTTGTGAATGACTGCGAGACATCATTCCTATCGGATATTATATATCTCACTGATGAGTGTGAAGGGGAACCAACTATGGAACTGCAGCGTAATCAGAAAGTTGACCTCAATGCTTCAGATGGTTTTGGAATTATGCTTCCAACGCTAGCCGAAAGATGGAGCAAGGAGCTCAAGCTTGATTATGTCATTAGCGGAGCTAACACTCGATTTTCATTTGAAAAAGGGATGGCATTCACATTTGATTTTGTTGAGTTCGCTGAATTGGTAGCTGATGGCAATTATATCATTAAAGATGCATGGGGAAATGATGTAGATGTCCGTGACGTAGAGCTCATTTTAACTACATCAATGGTTAAATTATGGGATAGCTATGATAGCTGCGATGACTATGTTAAAAACTCCCTTGATAATGGATATACGTTTGGAATAGCTAAAACCTGTCCAAAAGAGCTCGAAAATGAGCATTCTTTGAACTATCAGTTTATACAGAGCTATGACTTGTCTGATGATGATATAGACGAGCTTATTGCTCCTACCATGAATGAGATTCGTGATGTACTGCACGGTGACTGGAAGAAAACGATACTTTTCCTTAAAGGCACTGGGTTAAATGAGAATAATATTGAGCGTATGGACGATGATTTCATTAAGGCTATTATGATTAATCCGGATATGCTTTATGACCCTTTTATTCAAAATTCAATCTATCAGTTAATTAAGAACAGGATTAACGAGGCTAAAGTAGGGGTGCTTAAAGTACATGGTAACTACTCTATCGTTTCCGGAGACCCTTATGCATTATGCCAAAGTATATTTGGGCTTGAGGTAACTGGTCTTCTATCCGCCGGAGAAATATACAACAAATACTGGAGTGATTGCAACGCTGAAAGCTTGGCTTGTTTCAGAGCTCCTATGACTTGTCATAATAATATAAGGCTAGTCCATCCTGTAAGCAATGAGCGTGTAAGCTTTTGGTATAGATATATGAAGACCTGTACTATATTTAATGCATGGGACACTGCAGCGGCCGCACTAAACGGTATGGACAACGATGGAGACTTAGTAATGCTTTCGGATAATCATGTGCTTGTAAGTAAGCTTGAAGTCCTTCCTGCTCTCATGTGTGCTCAGAGAAAGGCTGCCAAAACGATACCAGACGAGCAGGCCTTTATCAAATCAAATATAGAGAGTTTCGGAAACGATATTGGAAAGACTACAAATTACATTACATCAATGTTTGAAGCGCGCTCACACTATCCGAAAGACAGCGAAGAATACAAAGTACTCTCCTACCGAATAAGATGTGGACAGTTATTTCAGCAAAATTCAATTGACAAATCCAAAGGAATTATCTGTAAGCCGATGCCAAGATATTGGCATGATAGACATACCGTTAATAAGATGGAGAATGAAGATATCAGAGATTTTAACCGACGCATATTGGCAGACAAGAAGCCTTATTTTATGCGATACATATATCCTGCTCTTATGAAGCAGTATAACCAATACATAAAGAACACTAACCGAAATTGTCTAAGAGAATTTCAAATGACTGTGGACGAGTTAAAAGCTTTGCCCGAAGAAATGCTTTCAGATGCTCAATCAGACTTCTTGAGATATTACGAATACAGGATGCCCGTAGGAACCGGAGACTGTGTAATGAATACCATATGTCGTAGATTTGAACAAGAGTTCGATGGATATATCAAGAAGTATAAATTTAGAGAAAAATTTGATTACACAATTATGAAAAGTGATGTAGCGTATTCTGTTTCACAATATAAGACTATTAAGCATTTATATGATGAATACAATCAGAAGCTTCAAAATTACGCTATATTTGCTCAAAACGAAAAGATAGACAAGTATGAAGCATTTACAGAGTTAAATATGCTTAATGAGGATTTCAGAGCAGCCTGCGATGAGGTCTGTTCTAATAAAGAAGCCCTCTGCAACATTGTTTTAGATTTGTGCTATAAAAAAAGTTCGTCTAAGAGATTTGCATGGAGCATGTGTGGAACAGAGATTATACATAACTTACTCTCCCATAATAACAATATCATATCATTTCCTGTTAAACACACAGATGGAGATATTCAGTACTGTGGTGAGAATTTTACACTTATGATTAAAGATTTAGGAGGAAATGAATGAGTATAGTATTAAAAGAAAATGAATGGGCTGAACAGATGGTTCAGTCCAAATCTCTCGGGAGTAAACCATCGGAAACACTTAAGCGTGTCGCAAGATACTATATAGATAATGGATATTCCAAAAGAGGTGAGCTTAGACAAAAGCTCGAAGTATTTTTGATTCAATGCGACCCTCTCGCTTCTCTTCCGAAATGGGAGGCAGCCATTGAATATGCAATTAATAGTGCTATTAAATATCCAGCAATATACATAGAAAGCATTCATATAACACAAAATGAAATGCAAACAATAAAATCTTTAAACGGCAAGCAACTGCAGAGATTAGCGTTTACACTCCTTTGCTTAGCTAAATATTGGCATGAGGTATCCCCGGATACCGACTATTGGGTAAATAATAAAGATAATGAAATCATGGCCTTAGCCAATATCAATACATCAATTAAGCGTCAGTGCCAATTCTATGGCGAGCTCAAGGAACTTGGGCTAATACGCTTTTCAAAAAAGATAGATAATACAAATGTGCGTGTTAATTATGTATCAGACGATAAGGTCGTATTAGATATTAATGATTTTAGAAATCTAGGTTATCAATTTTTAAAGTACGAATATCGTAAAAGTAAGCGTAATCCATATTTTGAATGTTGTAACTGCGGTATAACCGTCAAATATACAGACCCGGAGAAAGGCAGAAAGCAGAAATTTTGTAAATCGTGTGCTACTGATATCGCAGTTCAGCAACGAGTAAACTATATTATGCGTCGTCGAAAAAACGCTTAATTTCAAAAATTTTTATACGGATATAAATTTGCTATTGCTCTAACTTGTTGATTATCAATGAGTTAGAGCATTTTGATGAGATTCTTGTATGAAGGGGAATATAGGCACCTTCGTTATGAGCATAAGGAGAAAGGCAGGTATCTGTATTTGAATATTGATAAACAACCACAGGAGACACCGCTGGATTATCATAAAAGGTTAATCTACGGTAAGCTTGTAGACCGAACTCTCTCAGATATAGATTATACCGAGTTATCTGAGCGTGTATATGGACAGGCTTATTCAAGCGATGTGGCAAGACGTATGATGTACGGAAGCAAACGTACACTTGAATTACTAGATAACGAGTCTAGGGACAAAATTAAAGACTCTGAAATGTTATCAGAGTTAGATTCAAAATTAATAGACCTAAGGAAAGAGAGTCAACGCTTCTACGATCAGAGGAGAGAATACAATAAGCTAGTAACAATAGATGCTAGGTATGAGCATCTGATATCCGAGCTTTGTAATTCGGCAAAGGCACTTCCTAAGACAATAGGTTGTCTTTACAACAACGACAGCTATATAAATTTTACAGGCGACACATCCGATTCGGAGGCCGTGTTAGTACTCTCAGATTGGCATTATGGACTGAAAACGGACAATGCCTTTAATTCATTCAATACTATGATCTGTAAAGAAAGAGTTATTAATATAGCAGAAAAAGCTGCAAGAAAAATAGCTCTGCATAAATGTAGTAAATTACATATAGTCGTGCTTGGCGATTTAATTCACGGGGCAATTCATACAAGTGCTCGTGTTGCATCAGAAGAGTTAGTATGCGACCAGCTTATGCAAGCCACAGAATTGCTAGCACAGACGATAGAACGGCTTAGTATATGTGTTCCAGAAACATATGTATACGTCACTTATGGAAATCATGCAAGAACAATTCCAAGTAAAAACGAAAATGTTCACCGCGACAATATGGAGCGGCTTGTACCTTGGTGGCTGACGCCAAGATTAAGTATATATGACAACATACATATTATGGATGATACAGGAAATGAGTTTCTGTTTATAGATGCATGTGGACATCAGATTTGTGCAGCACATGGAGATAACGATAGCGTTAAATCTTCTCCGCGATTGCTTACTACCCTATTCCAAAAAAAGTACGGAAAGAACATCGAATATGTTCTGCTCGGTGATAAGCATCATAGGGAAAGCTTTGAAGAGCTGGGAATTACTTCTATGCTCTGCGGCGCCTTATGCGGTGCTGATGATTATGCAAATGGGAAGAGGCTATACTCAACCCCATCTCAGCTTCTACTTATTATGAATGAAGCTGATGGATTAGACGCGGAATATCGTCTAAAGTGTGATAACTAAGTTGTCATTCTTGACAGGTTATCAGTAAATTTTGGTATTAGTCTGTCGATATTCGACGGGTTAATATAAATTCGCATTACCATTGTTGTAAGAGAGAACCATAAAATAGGGCGCACGGTTCTCTCTTATGGGTGGGTAGCGTAGCGGTAACGCACCGGACTGTAAATCCGGCGCCTAACGGCATCGCTGGTTCGAATCCAGCCCCACCCACTATCCCATTAAAGACTATGTTCGTCAAGTCTGTATGTATTCAAGCCGCAATGCGATTGGATACTGAGTTTAGAAACGAATAAATAAATTAGAAGGAGGCGCTTGTGATATGGGACGTAAGACTAAAATGAACGCTATAACAAGTCCGGAACTACTAAAGCAAGTAAATCCGGAAAATTTACAACTTCTTGAGGATTTTAAAGACTATTTGAGGTCTGTACAAAGAAGTGAAACTACAATCAATGGATATGAAAACGACATTCAGATAGCATTTGTATGGTGTTTGCAGCATAACAATAACACCTTCTTTGTTAACTGGTCAAAAAGGAATGTTGTTGCATATCAAAATTGGCTATTGTCTAACAATGAAAATAGCCCTGCTAGGATAAGAAGGCTTAAAGCTTCTCTCTCATCTCTTAGCAATTTTATAGAAAATGTGCTAGATGACGAGTTTCCTAAATTTAGAAACATAATTAAGAAAGTAGAGAACCCAGTCAATCATCCTGTACGAGAAAAGACAGTTTGGGAGGACGAAGAGCTGGAGCTTCTCTTGGACAATCTTATAAATCGAGAAGACTATGAGAAGGCTTGCTATCTTGCATTAGGTATGTATAGCGGTAGAAGGAAGTCTGAATTATGCCGTTTTAAATTAAGCGACTTTGATGAGAATCGGCTTGTCTGCGACGGAGCTTTATATGAAAGCGCTCCTATTAAAACAAAGGGTCGAGGCGGCGGAAAAATGATTAAGTGCTATACACTAGCGAAGAAATTTAAGCCATATCTCGATGCTTGGATGAATAAGCGCAAAAAAGATGGAATAGAAAGTGAATGGCTGTTCCCTAATAAGACAAATACTTCTGAGCATGTTCAGATATCAACTATTAATAGCTGGTCTAACACATTCTCTCGTCTTGCCGGGAAGCCCGCATATATACATAGTTTAAGACACTATTTTACTACATCTCTAGTAAGGTCTGGTATTCCAGATAGTGTTATCACAGAGATTGTAGGTTGGGAATCATCTGATATGTGCAAAGTCTATACAGATATAGATGCAGTAGAACAAATCGGAATGTATTTCAAAAATGGAGATATTGCAGTTCCAGATCAAAAAGGACTTGGAGATATATAGAGTAAAAGGAGAAATATATGAACAGAAAGGAATTGGTTCGACGCACGGCTACTGTCATGCGGGAAAATAATATTAGAAAGCCTATCTCATCACGTAAACAGGTACTCCATATATCTGACGATGAGGGGAATTCTAAAGATTTCGTAGTAAAGAAAACAGATAAAGGGGTAATCTTTACCAATGATGATATAGAAAATGTTGTTGATGCCCTACTTGCCGTAATTATGGATAGTATAAAGAAAGGCGAATCTGTATCTATAAGAGGTTTTGGTACTCTTATGTTAAACTATCGCAAAGCTAGAACCGGTAAACATCCTGTAACTGGAGAAGAGACAGAAATACCGGGGCACTACACTACAAAATTTGAGTCTGGTACAGACTTAAAAAGAAGTGCTAAGTTATACGAGTTATCACTGGCTGACAAGTTATCAGGATTTACTGCTCACACTGATACCGATGAAGATGATATTTTTGATGTCTATGATGACATTGTAGATGGAGAACAGGAATTAGAGGATGGTGAGTATAATGGCTATTGAAGTAGATGCAGATAAAATCGTATGCAATAAATGCGGTACAGGTTATGGTAGAAGGCGTGGTAATTTCTATAAAACATATGGAGAGCTATATAAGGGAGTCGGCTATCTTCCGTATTGCAGCAAGTGCGTAGATGGTTTATACGCAAAATATCTTGCTCAGTCGAATGACTCAAAAGCAGCCGTCAGACAGGTATGTCGTAAGCTAGATTTATATTGGAGCGACACAATATTTGATAGCGTATCCAAAAAAAGTTCCGTTAGGTCTTTAATGGCTCAGTATATTGCACGTATTAATAATACTGCGTGCACAGGAAAGAGCTATGATGATACTTTACTAGATAACGGTAATCTTTGGAATTTTGATTTTTCTAAAGATATTGATAAAGAAGTTGAAGATACAGAGCCGGTGATTATATCACCAGCACAGACTGATGAAAAAGAAATAGAAATCCCACAGGAAGTTGTGGACTTCTGGGGGGCAGGATATAGCCCAGAGATGTACGAGCGGCTTGAACAAAGACGTAAATATTACGCTAAAAATTTTCCTGACGCATTTTCCGGAGATAACAGTTCAGACATTGGTAGCGATGTTCTCATGCGACAACTCTGTAATCTTGAGGTAAGCATATCAAAAGATGTTGCTGCCGAGAAATCTATTGATAAGAGTGTCAATTCTCTTAACACACTTATTGGAAGTTTGAATCTGAAACCTGCTCAGAAAAAGACTACTGAGCCGGATTCAGCTTTTACAAATACTCCACTTGGAGTTTGGCTATATAAATATGAAAATAAAAGACCTCTCCCCGAGATTGATAGTTCTCTTAGGGATGTAAACCATATTAAGAAATATGTGTTTACTTGGATGGGTCACTTATGTAAGATGCTTGGCATAAAGAATGGATATACGAAGCTATATGAAGAAGAGATAAATAGGCTTCGTGTAGAAAAGCCTGAGTATAACGATGATGATGAGGAAACTCTTCTCTCTGAAGTATACTCTGAAGAATCTGAGGAAAATGAGCATAGTGAGTAGACTAGAGTCTATTATGGAAGGAGCTGCAATTTGGGGCTCCTTTTATCGTGCAAATCCAGATAAATTTGCCGAGGATTACTTACATATCCAATTGAGATTGTTTCAAAGAATTTTACTTACGATGATGTTTTGGAGCACTACATTCGTGCTAATCGCATGTCGTGGCCTCGGAAAAACATATATTAGTGCAATTTATTGCGTCGTAAGATGTATCTTATATCCTGGTACGAAAATTTGCATCGCGTCGGGAACTCGAGGACAGGCAATAAATGTACTCGAAAAAATCTTGCTTGAATTAAAACCACAGTCGGAAGAACTGAGGGCTGAAATTGACGATAAGCAATCAAAAATTAACGGAACAAATGCTCAAATTGTATTCTTCAATACCAGTGTAATTAAAGTAGTTACAGCCTCTGACTCTGCGAGAGGTAACAGATGTAATGTGCTACTGCTGGATGAGTATAGACTTATTTCTAAAGATACTATTGATACAGTATTAAAGAAATTCTTGACTCTTAGAAGAATGCCAAAATATCAAGAACTATCAGATGCAGAGAAAAAACGCGAATACGCTAAAGAGAAGAACTTAACCATGTATCTTAGCTCTGCGTATTTTAAGGATCACTGGAGTTACACAAAATGCTTAGATACATTTGAAGTAATGAAAGATGAAAGACGTAGACAATTTGTCTGCGGATTCCCATATGAACTTTCGATAGAAGAAGGATTACTCGACCCTGAGACAGTTGCCGATGATATGTCGGAAAGTGATTTCAGTGAAGTGAAGTGGTCGATGGAGATGGATGCTTTATTCTTTGGTTCAGAAGACGGAGCCTTCTTTGACTTCTCTAATATTTCCAAAAATAGAACAATTAAATATCCTATGTTACCTGATGAGATTGCATCTAAGCTTGGCAATAATCCATTCATCAGAATACAGGAAAAGCACAACGGTGAAATTAGAATCCTATCTGCGGATATCGCTTTGATGTCAAGCCGAAAGAATAATAACGATGCTACCGCTGTCTTTATAAATCAGATGAAACCATCCACTGCCGGACGATATTCTAATAATATCATCTATACGGATACCTACGAGGGAATGCGTACAGACGAGCAGGCCTTAACCATACGAAAGTTATATGAAGAATATAAGTGCGATTATATCGTCCTAGATACGAATGGTCTTGGATTAGGTGTATATGATGCACTTTCAAGAGACATGGTAGACCCTGACACGGGTGAACTTTATCCTGCACTCTCATGCTGCAACAATCCTGAAATGGCTTCAAGGTGTACTACTATTGGAGCGCAGAAAGTAATTTGGTCTATAAAAGCAAGTGCGCAATTTAATTCGGACTGTGCTTTTATGCTAAGAGAAGCATTTAAGAGTGGAAGAATAAGACTTCTTGCTACAGAATACGATGCTGAAAAATATCTATCAGCTTTAAAGGGATATCCGTCTTTGTCTGATTCAGACAAGATGAAAATGCAGTTGCCATATATCCATACCACACTATTAATCGACGAGCTTACAAAACTCCAGTACGAAGAAGCTGGAGGAAGGGTAAAGCTGACAGAGAGGTCTGGTATGCGAAAAGATAGATATTCAAGTTTATCATACAACTATTATGTAGCTATGCAGCTTGAAAATAAAATGTGCAAGCGTCAAAGCATGAGTTTTGATACCACAGATAATTTTATTATTAAAGCTCCAAAATCATTCAACAAAAATAAATACGGAAAGGCGGTGAACGCATTACATGGAAAACCAAAATTCTGGTGACATCAAAGATGTCTCCGGCATGATAGGGATAACGAATAAGTTTGCTGTGTTAAACAAGCTCATTACACGAGACTTAAACAATAATACAACGACTCCTACGTTTTCACTCTATTCAAAAGAAGATATACAGAAATATCTTACTAATCCATATACATACGAAACGCAGATTCGAGATGCTGTTGTTTATATCTATGGTGCGTCATCGCATTTCAGACGTATTATACAATACTTTGCAAGTCTAACAGATTTGTCGTATGTAGTCACACCATATAAGATTGACCCGACATCGGCAAATCCGAAAACTATAAACCGAAATTACAGAAAAGTATTGAACGCTTTATCTGCTATGAACATTAAGACACAGTTTCCTAAAATATTGACGGTGTGTCTTAGGGAAGATACATTTTACGGAACTATGTGGGTAACAAATGACAATATCACAATACAGCAGCTTCCGAGTGATTATTGTGCTATCTCAACAATAGAAGGAAATGTGTTAAACGTAAGTTTCGATTTTTCATACTTTGATTCACACAGTGCTCTACTGGATTTTTATCCGGCAGAGTTTGCAACAAAGTATAAGGCCTATCAAAGGAATCGTACCGCAAGATGGCTGGAGTTAGATTCTCCTACATCGTTCGCAATAAAGGTCAATAACGATATTCTACAATACTCTCTCCCACCATTCATAGGAATTTTAAGAGAATTGTATGACTTAGAGGATTATAGACAATTAAAACTATCGAAAACCGCTTTGGAAAATTATGCAATGATTGTCATGAAGTTGCCGATGGACAAAGACGGCAATTGGGGCATCGACTTTAATAAAGCGAAAGAATTTTGGCAGAATTTGGATGCTGTTCTGCCGGAAGAGATAGGCTCTATACTCTCTCCTATGGAGATAGGCAAGGTAGGTTTTGAGAAATCTAATACCGGTGATACTGACACAATTGCAGATGCCGAGCAGAATGTTTTTACTTCAGCAGGCGTCTCTTCATTATTATTCAATAATGAAAAGGCTTCAGCAAACGCCCTTGCCCTTTCAATTAAAGTGGATCAGGGTATGACATTTGGAATTGTTCGTAGCATCGAGGACGCTATAAATAGATTCATCCAAGCACAAAGCTATGGAAAGAATTTCAAGGTTACATTCCTTGATGTATCGCCTTTTAACAGAAAAGAAATGGGTGACGCATATCTAAAAGCTGCTTCTTATGGATTCCCAACAATCTCCATGTATGCAGCTAGTCAGGGGCTTGGTCAGGCTGAGCTCGATAATATGTCATTCTTAGAGACGAAAGTCATGCAACTTCAGGATATCTTTGTTCCTTTACAAAGTTCAACTCAGATGAGCGGAAAGGTTACAACTGATAGTGAAACTCCGACTGATGAAGGAGGCCGTCCTCCGTCAGAAGGAACTGAATTAACTGATAGTGGAGAACAATCATCTGAACAACATGATGATTGGGGATAGGCGGTGAATTATGAAATTCATATATGTTTTTAGTGAGGAAGACAGAGATGAATTATTGTCTCAGGGTTTTTCCTTACTGCAAGAAATAACAAATAAAGATAAAAAAGCATACGTGTTTGAAAACGGAGAGGCTGAAAATTTTAGTCTTGCAATTCAACATGGCGTATTATCAAACACTTTAGTGCTTTAGTTTATAGCTCGCAATTATGCGGGCTATTTTTAATGGAGGTTATTGATGGACTCAGATACTTTAAATCTTACCTTTGCATCATCTTTAACCGACCTGTGTGAAATTAACCCATCATTTGATACGGGAATCCTGCGTGTAGCATACCACGGAGCGAATCAAAATAAGAGTTCAATTTCAAAGGAAACTTTTGAGAAATGTCTAAAGACTATCTACAACTGTCCTATTGTCTGTAACTACGACAGAGATACAAACACCCTAGGCGGGCATGATGTAGAGCTTATTTATACAGATGATGGCGACTTAAAGATGGTACAGCTTACACAACCAGTAGGCGTTGTACCAGAGTCAGCTAAAACATTCTGGCAGACAATCACTGAGGAGAACGGTACCGAGCACGAATACCTTTGTGTGGAGGTAATTCTCTGGAAGAGACAGGAAGCTTATCAGTTGATTAAGGAAAACGGTATTACCGCTGAGAGCATGGAAATCAATATCACTGATGGGAAAAAAGTTGATGGTATTTACCAGATTACAGATTTCTACTTTAAAGCTTTAACGCTGATTGGAATTACACCATGCTATGAGTCAGCTGCTCTTACATTCTCAAAGGATGACTTCAAGCAGGAATTTTCACAGATGATGCTTGAGCTAAAGGATACTCTTGAAGATTATAACAAAAAAGTCACTACCTCAAAAGAGGTTGACACTATAAACAAACAAAAATCAATGGAAGGAGGAAATAACGATTTGAGTAAACAGGAATTAATTGAAAAGTACAGTATTAATGTAGACACACTTGATTTTTCTATAGATGATTTCTCGATTGAGGAACTTGAGTTAAAGTTCAAGGCCATTGCTGATAGTAAAACAGAGCCTGATAAAGACGGCAAGTTTGCTTTAGCAAGTGCTGTCACAGAGGAGTTAAATATTCAGCTCTCTGCTATCGAGCAGATACATTGCGACTGGGGTGATTACCCACGTTATTTATATGTAGATCATGACGTAGATACACTGGAGGTGTACTGCTGGGATAGGGTCGATTGGCTGCTTTATGGATTTAAGTATTCAGTTAATGGCGACACAATCACAATCGACGCAGCAAGCAAGACCCGCAAGAAATATTCGATTGTAGATTTTGATGAGGGCGAGCAAATCTCCCCATTTGCAGAGATATTCGATCAGATGAGCAGAACAATCTCTGAAGAGTCTTCTAAGGCTGCCGAATTTGAGGAAAAGTTCCAAGCTGCAACAGACTCAGCAAAATCAATGGAGTCAGAGCTGAATGAACTGAAAGAATTTAAGGCAAGTGCTGAACAGGCTGCTCTTGAAACAGAGCGCAAAACAGGTATTGCAGATATATTCTCTAAGTTCACAGATTTGGAGAATGTTGAGGAGTTTTCATTACTTAAGGATGAGTGCGATAAAGATTGCATGAAATATAAACTCGATGATCTTGAGACACTATGCTACGCAATTAGGGGCAAGCAGGGAGTCCCTTCAAACTTTAGTCTTACAAAGAAGACACCAAAGTTACCTGTAATTCCAAAAGACAATAATAGAACGGACGAGCCTTATGGCGGAGTCTTTGAGGAGTTTGGCTTCTCAACAAAACAGTAATAAGGAGGATAAATATTTATGGCTAAATATGGCGTTGTTAGAACAGACAGCTTAAGCGGTACAACTGACCGCAGTGAACTTGTTTCCGTAAAGTATATGGGAGCAAATGGTACTACACCAACTGCTATTGAGAACGGAAGCGTTTTAAAGGCAGTAAAACTCGCAGATAACGAGAGGGAGGTATTTGTTGGAGAGAATGTAGCAGCAAATACACCTATTACAGATATCGTACTCGTTGCTGCACCAGAGGTTCCTTATGATGAGAGAATCCGTAATTTTGATGAGATTATAAACGATGCTGGAAAGTCCGTTAGAGGTTATAGACTTCCACATGGCAACATCTTTTCAGTAACAAAGGAAGCTCTTGTTGGAGAGGCAACTCCAGCGAAGGGCGATATCGTTGAGCTTGCAGCAGGAACAAAGCTTAGCGTCGCAAAGACTGCAACAGCTAGTTCTACAGCAGTTGGCAAGATTATTGCAATCGAGCAGGCTGGTAGATATACATACTACGTTATTAAGGTAGATTAATTTAAGGAGGATTAAAAGAATGGCTGAAATTAAAGATATCGTAAAACTTGCCGTTGACAGCTACAAGGGCAGGGTTGAGAAATATTCCGTTGCCGATTCACAGAAGCTTTTAAAGGAAGCTCTTATCAAGGCAAATGGTGGAAGTACAATTCTTGATTATAAAAAGATTAGAGATGGTGAGTGTCCAGGACTCTTCTCTCTTGTAGAGCAGATTCTTACAAACACTGTTGTAGAGGGTCTTCAGGGAGATGAGTATTTCAATGCTCTTTGTGATTTCCGTAATGTAAATGAGGGAGATTTAAACGAGTTTATCGTTAAGGATAAGAATGTATTTGTTGTCTCAGAGGCCGCTGATGGTACACAGGGTGTAAGACGTCAGAGACTTGGAGGCTCTAGCAAGACTTCTATCCCGACAGCTCTTAAGACTGTTCGTATCTATGAGGAGCTTAACAGAGTGCTTGCAGGTCGTGTTGATTTCAACGATTTCATCACTGACGTAGCTAACTCATTCCGTCAGCAGTTACTCAACGATGTATACACTCTTTGGACTGGTGCAACAGCAGATCAGTTTGGCGGTACTGCTTTCTTCCCAACAGCAGGTACATATGATGAGGATGCTCTCTTAGATGTAATTTCTCATGTAGAGGCAGCTGCTAATGGACAGAAGGCGACTATTATCGGCACAAAGAAAGCTCTGAGACACCTCAAGGATTCAATTCAGAGTGATTCTGCAAAAGAGGATGTTTACAACTTAGGTTATGTAGGCAAGTTCTACGGAACACCTGTTGTAGAGGCTCCTCAGCGTCACAAGGTTGGCTCAACAGAGTTCGTTCTCGACGATAATATGCTTACAATCGTTGCCGGAGACGACAAGCCTATCAAGGTAGTTTACGAGGGAAGTCCTATTGTACTTATGGGAGACCCAATGAAGAACGCTGACTTCACTCAGGAGTATTTCTACGGTGAGAAGTATGGTATGGGTATCGTACTTGCTGGTGGAAATTCCGGCGTTGGTCGCTACGAGATTAGCGAGTAATACACTTTAAATACAACGGGAGCTGAAACATGCTCCCGTTACTATATTGAATAGAAGGAGAAAATATGGAAGGTAATACTATAGATACACAGACAACCGCACAGCCAAATGAGTCAAGCGCAACTAAGAGAAAAACTCGTACAAAGAAAACTGCTACTGTTGCTGCTTCGGCACCTGTAAAAATCGTTCCGAAGGAAATTGACCCAGAACAGTATGTAATAGTTCGTAATGGTTTCCAAGGACAGCTCATTTATAAGAGCAAACGTACTGGAGAGCGTTTTGTGTGGGACGAATTTGGAGCTGAGCAGGAAATACAGCTTCGTGAATTGAGAAATGCAAAGAATTCAAATAAGAGTTTCTTTATAAATAACTGGTTTATGTTTGATGATGAATGGGTTGTAGATTATCTCGGAGTAGGTAGATACTATAAAAACGCTGTCAGAATCGAGGATTTTGATAAGATTTTCGAGAATGACCCAGCTACCCTTGAGAGCATAATTTCAGAGATGACAGATGGTCAGAAGAAATCCTTAGCTTATCGAGCGCAGGTCTTAATTGGCGAAGGCAAGATTGATTCGATTAAGGCTATTTCAGTTTTAGAAAGAACCCTTAATGTTGATTTAATTGAGCATTAGGAGGGATTGATATGAGCGTTTCATATGACGTTTTCATTGGCTCTTTCCTAAGCAAAATAACAGAAAGAGATTTACTCGCTCTTGAGGAAGAAGATAGAGACTCTACTGTTATTGGATATATGAAACGAGCAATCAATGGATTCAAGAAAGCATGTTCATATGACTTCTCTACCACTGCTAATGACGAGGAGAAAGTTTTCACTGTCGAAGTACCAGATGAAGACATTGACGAAATTGCAGATATCGTATCCGAAGGAATGATTGTTCAGTGGTTGAAGCCATATATGTACCGACAAGAGTTACTCGAAAATGCTATCAATACGAGAGATTTTACGACATACTCTCCCGCTGAATTGCTTATGCGTGTAGGGAACGCATACGAGAAAGCTCAAAAAGATTATACCCAGATGATTAGGGAATACTCTTATAATCATGGTGATTTAACGGAGCTACATCTATGAAAGACTATAACACAATATTAGACCAGCCGTTGTCTGGCAATTTAGTCAAGAACTATTTTAATAATCTCGTAAATCGCTATTTTAAGATTCTCCCTATGCGAGAGAATAACGAACCATCGTTATCAAAATATTTGAGAAGTTTAAGAATTGAATTGATAGGTTGTAAGGGAATAATCCCGGAACTTAGAGAAGAGCCAGATTTTCTTACTCTCCTATCAATTTTGGAGTATATCATTGAGAATCCGAACTGTCCTATTGATGATATTCGCAGCGAGGTATTCCATGCTATCTCAATTTGTAAGAGATTACAAAAAAGAGCCAATGAGCAAGAATAAGGAGGTTGACTATGGGAATATGGGACACATATAAGAATAGAATTAACCTCACAGGAGAGACAAAAAGGGACGAACATCTTAATAGGCTAAAACGCCAGTTAAGCAGCAAACTGCCCGACTCACTCTCCTATCATTCCGTGATTGTTGACGGATTAGACCAGATGGCTGTCATTGATGATTCAGATAATTTTAATGAAAAAATAATGTACTCCCTCCCCGGCGAGACATTTTCTTGCGGGGTGCTGGTTGAATGGGCTGATAACCATTGGCTTATTACCGAGAAGGATGCAAATACAGAAGTCCGTACAAAAGTGAAAATGCTTCAGTGCAATTATCTGCTTAAATGGGTTGATGAAGACAATATTATTCACGAGCAATGGTGTATCGTTGAAGACGGTACTAAATATATGACTGGTGAATATGAAGATAGGGACTTCTTCACTACGCGAGGCGATTCAAGAATTGCCATTACCATTGGACGAAACGCTGATACTATAAAACTAGGTAGACAAAATAGATTCTTAGTAGATGACCCAGACTCAAAAACTAAGAACGCTTATGCTCTTACGAAACCACTTAAGGCAGGGCATATCTATAACGGGAATGGGGTCTTCTCGTTTGTTTTACAGGAATGTGTTGCAACTGATAATGACAATTACGAGTTGGGAATTGCTGATTACTATTTGCACTTTCCTAAAGAAAACGATAAAGATACAGACACGGACACTGATAACTCAAACGGTTCTTCCGGTAAAGATGATACAGATGGCACTGAGAATGGAGGATGGTTGTAATGCAGCTAGAAGAATTTTATGACTATAAGAATCAACTAATGGGCGATATCCTTACAGAGGAAAGTATCATTCATCTTATTAATCCAGATATCCCTTTAAAAAAGGCAAAGACTTTGGCTTATAAACAGGTGTTCCCTTATGAATATCTGCCGGATACAGTTGAGGAAGGAAAGACCTTTGTCTGTTTTGAAGTGGATGTAATAAAGGACAATAATCTTGCGAGAGACTTAATGCGTCCTGTCATATATATATGGGTGTTTTCCCATAAGAGTAATCTCCGGCTTCCTGAAGGTGGTGTTAGGACAGATAAATTATGTTCGGAGATTTGTAAAAAAATAAACGGAAGTATGTTTTACGGGCAAGGTGCTTTAACTCTGGATTTTGCAAAGAGATTCGCTCCTATGACGGATTTCAATGGAAAGGTAATGACTTTCTATGCCAAGGATTTCAGTAAGGTATATAACCCTAAGAAGTCTATTCCGACAAGAAGGAAGAATTAAGAATGGCTACAGAACATCTTCTGTATAAAAACATCTACCCTATCTCTGGTCTATTAAATCTTTACATCCCTACAGTGGGCGAAGTGATAGACCATGAAGATGCATATTATGACATAATTTTAGCTATCACTGCGATGCCTATTGATTTTATGGTACAGCTCGATGACATTGGAATCGACTATACAAAGATTAATGCGTGGCAGCTTTTTTTAATGCTTTTTGACGGTATCAAGAAAATGGATAAAGAAGATACAAAACTAGTATTTGGAAATCTAAATCTTGATAACCTTGAAATAGTCACTAATCCTGAAGATGGAAAATATGTCATTGTGGATAGACGTATTGGAATTGTTATGGACAGAGCTTTACATGCAAGACTTGCTACAGCTCTCAGAAAAATACACCACTTAAAAAAGAATAACAGACGCCCTGCAAATGAAGAGGCGAAAGCATATATGTTAGAAAGAGCTCGTATAAAGCTCAAAAATAGAAGAAATAAAAAAGAGGATTCACAATTAGAACCTCTTATTGTCGCTATGGTCAATACTGAACAGTTTAAATATGATTTTGAGGGGACAAGAGAACTTTCTATTTATCAGTTTAACGAAAGCGTTCAGCAGATAATTAAGAAGACAGATTACGACAATAGAATGTACGGCGTATACGCCGGAACAGTAAATCCAAAAGAATTGAGCAAGGATGATCTAAACTGGCTCATTCACTAATACAACAACAGGAGGAATATTATGAACAAAGACATTACAATTACAAGTCTTGAGACCATTACAGCGTTTGACGTAGTTACTGGTAACTATAAATTTACTCTCGACGAGTTACAGAGTGCGACTATTGCAAATACACAGGATACTCAGGAGATTACCGGTAAGGGTGGAAGAAAGCTTGCTAATATTAAGCGTAACAAAGCAGTTACTATCAGTGGTGCAAGCGGTATGATTTCCGGCGGTCTGCTTGAAGCTCAGACAGGAAGCAAGTTCAATCATGGTACAACAGAGGTGCTTTGGACTGATTATATTACTGTTAGCGGAAATAAAGCAGAGACTTCATTTAAAGCTATCGGAACAACTGGAGCTGAGATTGAGCAGTTATTTATAAGAAATGCAGATGGTACACCGGGTGATGAGCTTAAGCAGGACGCTACAACTTCAACAGGTAAGTTTGCATATGACCCAGCAAAGAAAGCACTCACATTTACTGATGTCCCAGATGGTACTGAGGTAATTGCTTATTACAAGAGAAAGATTGCTGCTGATGTCCTCAATAATGAGAGTGATGTTTACTCAGATAAGTGTACTCTGTACATTGACGCTCTTGGAGAGGATAAGTGCTCTAACGTATATCGTATTCAGTTCTACGTTCCAAAGGCTGATTTCTCTGGCGAGTTTTCACTTGAGATGGGCGAGAATCAGACTACTCACCCATTCGAGGCTGAGTCACTCGCTGGTGCTTGTGGAGCTGGCGGAAAGCTTTGGTCATACACTGTGTTCGGTGTATCCACAGCCGACGCTGTAGCATAACATAAGAGGAGGACGAAGATACCTATGGCTACAAGAATTTGTAAAGTGTGTGGTAAAGAGTATGAATACTGCCATACACAGAGGACTGTGCCGGGCATCTTCCGTTATCAGGATGTTGCTTGTTGCGCTGAGCACGGTAGTATTTACCTTGCTCGCGTGCTAGCGGCACGATCAGAAGATAATAAGCCCGAGCCTAAGCCGACAAAAAAGGCAGAAGTTGTAGAAGCTGACTCGGATGCATCGGTATTAGACTACGAAGATATTGATGATATTGATGATGATGTCGACGATGACGATGATTGGTTTGATGACGATGAGGAAGACGAGGACGACAATTAAATATATACGTGCTACAAGCACAAATCATAGGCTGCATCCTAAGATGTAGCCTATTTTTCAAGAGGTGATAAAAATAGATAGAACAAAATTTAATGTAGATAAAGATACAGCAAAACGAACATGTAATGGTATTGTGTTTGACTCTATATTGGAAATGAAATACTACAGGGATGTTCTCCTTCCAAATGTGGAAAGCGACGTTGTTAAGTATTATGAGTTGCAAAAGAAGTATGTCCTACAGGAAGGTTTTGTACATAATGACAAAAAGGTTCTTCCTATAGTGTATGTAGCAGATTTCTATGTAGAGTATTCAGATGGACATGTTGAGGTAATAGATATAAAAGGATGTCCAGACTCGACAGCAAAAATCAAGCGAAAATTATTTTGGCATACATACCCGGAACTCGACTATCAATGGATAACATATGTTAAGAAGTTTGGTGGTTGGGGCTCTTATGATGATTTCAATAATATGAGACGCGAGGCCAAAAGAGCTAAGAAGAAACAGCAGCAAACAGATTAGACAGATTAGAATGAGAGGTAAAAATATGAATAATACAACAGAGAATAAGAAAGAGTTTAATACTACTGCCCTTTTAAATGCAGTAGACGGATTTGAAAACACTAAAACAATTAACTGGAATGGTATTCAGTTAAATGTCAAAAGATATATTTCATTAGCTGAGATGTTGGAGTTTGTGGATTATGTTACCAAAATGTGTTTTGGTGATGATAACGAGTATCGTCCGGAGCTTAAGGACATGGCAATTAAAATTTGCACTCTTGAGAAGTTTGCAGGGGTTGTTCTGCCGGAGGATGTTTCAAAAACATATGACATTATTTACGGCACTGATATCGTGCGCGTAGTTTACGATGCTATAGACCCAGAGCAGATTGCAGAAATAGTACATGCGATTGATGTCAAGGTTGCAAATACCGCAAGAGCAAACATTGAACGAGTAAATGCGGAACTGGATAAAATAAACAAGAGGTTTGAGGATATTCAGGCAAGTATTGAGAAGGTATTCTCTAACGTTTCTCCGGAGGATATTACTGCAATGTTAAAATCTATTCCTGATATTGCAAATATAGATGAGGGAGACTTTATACAGAAATACATAGAGAATACGAAGGCGGCGGATGCATAATGGCCTACGTAAATATGGAGTCCATTATTGGAAAAGCCAAAAAATACATGGGCGGTTCCAAAGGCATTGTTAAACAGCAAAGGATTCTTAGGAAGGCAGTTCTCGGTAAAATTAAGTTAGATGGTGTTAAAAGCTCTCACACTCCTGTTGAAGCAGCGAAAAAATTTATAGAGGTGCTCGAGTCATCTATAAATGGAGCTTCATTAAGTGATAACGCAAAAAGTGCATTGCTGGGCGGGTTTGATTATAACATTGTATCCGGTGGTAATGACTGTTCGTATATCATCACTATTAACTTCAAAGAGAATTTATCCCGTCCGTCTCTTGACCCGTCTCATTATAAAGATGGTATTGGTAATCTTGCAGCATTATTCAATAATGGTGTAGACCATACAATGAAACAGGTACATGGATACTGGCATGAAAAAGAGACTTGGAGCCGCACTACAATTAGTGGCACAAATTTCATGCAAGAAGCTAGGGATAATTTTATGGGGAACTATGCTGAAGAATACAATGTCTTAAATGTGGAATTAAGTTCTGATTATGAATAAATAAATAAATGACAAATAGTCGAAGGATTGGTAAATGAGCCAATCCTTTTCTTTATATACAAAGGTGGTGATTTAAAATGGCTGATATACTGTTAACCGTCGGTGTGGAACCTTCGTTGAGCTTCACAGAGTTCGAAAAGGGGATAAACGCACTGGTATCTAAACTTAACGCTCATCCGCCAAAAATAAAAGTAGTGCTTGACGATGCTTCGATTAAAAGCATGAAGGCACAAATATTATCATTAAAGCAAGAAGTAAAAATGTCCACCAGAACAGATGGATATGCAATGGATAAATCTGGTATTTGGGTAAAGAATACTTCTGCAATCAAAGAAAATACAAAAGCAAAGAAAGAAAATGTAGCCGCTTCTAAGCAGACTGCAAATGTTCAGAACGGCTATGCAAAAACCGATTCCGGTATTTGGCTTAAAAGCACAACGGCTATTAATGAGAATACAAAGGCAAAGCAGAAAAATGCTTCAGCAAACAAACTGGTAGACCGTCAAGGAGATTACTCAAAGACCGAGGCCGGAATTTGGGTTAAAAATACAAGTTCTATTGCAGAAAATACTACAGCCAAAGAAAAGAATGCGCAGATTTCAAAGCAAATCATTGCAACAAGCGATGGCTATTCAAAAACGGCATCAGGTATTTGGGTAAAGGAAACCGAGCAGATAAATGCAAATACTGTTGCTAAACAGAAAAATGCACAGGCATCAAAAGCATCTTCCACAGGAGTATCTTCTGGAGGATATACTCAGACAGCATCTGGTATATGGATAAAGGAAGCGGCCGCAATAGATAAAAGCACAATTGCAAAAGTAAAAAATGCGACTGCTCAAAAGAAAGTTCAAAAAGAAGCTGAAATATTAACTGCAGGAAGTCAGAAACAACAAACTGCAATCCAGCAGGTAAATTCACTTTATGCTCAGACGACCAAGAACATGCGAAATTGGACTGCTGCTCAGAAATCATCTTATGGAGTCACCGGGCATTATAATAATCTTGGGGAACAGGCTCAACAATTAAAAACACTTAAAGAAAGGCTTGAAGAGGGAAAGATATCCGTAGAGGATTATAGGAAATCTTATAATGGAATCAAGGAGTCTGTATCAACCTCAAACGAGGCTATAAAAGAAGCTGGAGCTAATACTAAATCGCTTGGTGATAGAGTTGGTGGTTTGTCATCTAAATTCGCTTCTTGGCTCACTATCTCTCAGGTAATCATGGCCGCAGTTAGAACCATGAAAGAGATGGTAAGTGCATCTATCGAAGTTGAAAATGCTATGACTCAGATTAAGATTGTAACAGGCGCTTCTGAGAGCGAGATGAAGAACTTCTTGACTACTTCTATCTCTCTTGCAAAAGAACTTGGTCAGAGTGTTACAGATGTTGCGTCTTCTATCGAGACATTTGCACGACTTGGCTATAATATAGATCAGTCTACTCAGCTTGCCAAGTATGCGAATATTATGTCGAACGTTGGTAATACAGATGTAGGTTCGGCTACTACTGGTATTACTTCAATCATTAAGGGCTACGAATTAAATCCTAGCGATGCCGAGCATGTGTCTGATGTACTCGTAAAAGTCGGTGAGAAATATGCTATTTCTGCCGAGGAGTTAATGGAAGCATTTGAGCGAGGCGGTGCTGCTCTGCACGCTTCAGGTACAGACTTTGAAAAGAGTGCTGCTCTCTTCGCTGCTACTAATGCTTCTTTGCAGAATGCTGAGACCACAGGTACGATGTGGAAGACGGTATCCGCAAGAATTAGAGGCGCGACAACTGAGCTTCAAGAAATGGGCGAAGAAACAGATGGAGTTGCACAGGGACTTTCAAAATATGAGAATGAGATAATGCAATTATCCGGCGTAGATATTATGAAAGACAAAAATACATATAAGGATATGTATGAAATCTTCGTAGAGCTTGCTCAGGTATGGGATAAGATGCCAGATGTATCCCAATCTCGTGTTGCTGAGATTCTTGGTGGCACACGTAATACCTCAGGTATTATGTCTACTATTACTAATATCAAGGATGCAATCGGGGCTTATTCAAGCGCATTAGATTCAGCCGGAACTGCTGAAAAAGCTAATGCTGAGTATATGGATACTACCAAAGCAAAAATAGGTGAGTTAAAAGCCGCATTTCAGGAGTTGTCATCAACATTCGTTAAGTCTGATTTTCTTAAAATAGGCGTAGATGGGCTGAAGGGCTTTATTGAAATGATTGATAAGCTTATAAGCTCTATCGGTTCACTCAATACTATCCTACTCGGCGTTGGAATTACCAAAGGTATAAAGAACATTTTTGAAGCTAAGAAGGCTGGAACTGCGAATGGCATGTCCGGTACGTTAGCCGCTGCTTTCCCACAAATATCGGAAGGCATATCAGCCGCATCTGTAAAATTTAAAGAACTATCAAAAGCTGGAAGTGGTACATTCGCAGCTCTGAAAGGAGGAGCTTCTGCTTTTCTTAGTTCTATTAATCCGCTTACTGCTGGCATAGCTGCTATCGGTATTGCAATTACTGCATACTCAGCATATCAGCAACATATAAAGGAACAGGCGCAGGCAGCCACTCAGGCAAGTGAAGCATGGCAGAAATCTCAAGATTCTTTATCTGATTATAAGACTAAAATTATAGACTTAAAGACACAACTTGCATCTGGTTCACTATCCGAGACAGAAGCTTATAACGCAAAGTCACAGCTTCTTTCCATTCAACAAGAATTAACAGACTCATATGGCTCCCAAGCCTCTGCTATCAACCTTGTTAATGGAGAACTAAGTGCGCAGACTGAATTAATTGATGCTCTTAGCCAGAAGGAAGCACAAAAATATCTCAATAAAAACGCCTCAGGTATCACTAAAGCTGAAAAAGAGATGACCACTAAGAGAGATTATTCTCTTGGAACATATGACCCTACTAGTAAAAAGGGCAAGAAGATTACTAGTGCTATAAATGACATGCAGAAAAAGTATGGAAAGGATTTCTATACTACGCAGGAAAGTGGTCATGGCTTTACAGTCCACATAAATGCTGACGTAACGCAGGCCGATGAGGCGATAAACGAATTTATGAATAGGCTTCGTGATATTGGAGGCCAAGATACGTTCATAGAGAATGCCAGTTCAGAACTCGAAAAAGTAACTGAGAAAGAAAATAATTACGGGGAAACTTATAAAAAGTCAATTAATGCTAAAATTGCTGCTGACAAGAAATACTATTCTGATGTTAACGGCAATGTAAATACAGCATCCGAATGGCTTAATAAATATTCTGACGCAGTAGATAAGTATAATGATGCTCTAGCATCTGGGGATACTTCAAAAATATCAGAAGCAAAAACTGAATTTAACCAGGTTCAGGACTCCATAGATCATCTTACAGATAGCAGTCTAAAAGATTATAAACTCAGCTTTGACGATGTAGGCAAGCAACTCGATAATACACTTATAAGCACTCAAAAGTTAAAAGATGCCATTGCCGGAAATGGGGATAAGAGTCTTAGTAACGCAGTTAAAGGCTTGAAAGAACTTGACCTCTCAGATATTGATTTCAAGTCTTCCCTCGATTCTGAACCAATTAAGAATTTTATATCTGCCGCTCAGGAAGCCGGTATTATCAGCGATGACTCACAGGAAAGTATTGATATGCTTTGCGCGCAACTCGTTAATCTTGGAATTGTTTCGGGACAACCTGTTGACGGAATTACTGAAACAACTAATGCTATAGATACACTTACTACTGCTCTGACTGATTTACAAACAGTACAGCAAAATGTACAACAGGCGTTACAAGATTCAATGTCCGGCACAGGTCTTACTGCTGAAGACATTACTAACGTAACAAATGCATATAAAGACCTCGAGAGTTATAATCCATATAAACTATTTGAGGAGACAGCCAATGGAGTTCATCTCAATCGTGATGAGTTAGCCAGACTTAATGATGAGCTCACGAATAATAAGCTATCAGATTTTAATAATCAGATTGAAGACTTAAGAAATCAGATATACGAAGCTAGAGCCGAGGGCAAGGATACATCAGGTCTTGAAGAACAGCTCACAAATGCGAAACTTCTTAAGAGCGAGTTGGAGGGAGCTACTTCTGCGTACAATCAGCTTATGCAAGCCATGAGCGGAAGTAACGAAAGAGACTCTTACTCTACTATCGGTGAGTCATACGAGAAGATGAAAACAACTCTTGATGAGGGTTGGTACGGTGATTCTTCTCTTAACAAGTATCTTGATTTGCTGTTATCCGCAGACCAGCGTACTAACGATACTCAGAAGGATTTTGAGAAGCTTACTAAGACAATTGAGGGTACAAGCCATAGCATTATGGATTACTGGCAGTATGACGATGACGGTAATCTGGTAACTGATGGTCTATACGACTTCATGGATGATGTTAATAAGAAGCTTGGTGCTACGTTCTCGCAGAAAAATAGTGACGGACTGTATCAGTTCGATTTTGACAAAGAAAAGCTTCAGGAAGTCGCAGACGCTTTCGGTATGTCTACAGAAGCTGTTGAGCTTTTTGAACGGGCTATGATTGATGCCGGAATGGCAGTCGATATGAGTGATTTCGATTACACTGGACAGCTCGATAAAGCCATAGAAAAACTGAAAGAGCTTCAGGGGCTAGGTCAATTTTCAGATAAGATTGACTTGGATTTCGATGTAGACGATAGCTCTATAGAGCAGATTCGTTCATACATAGATAGTCTTAACGGCGAGCGAGTAAACATTGACGCAGAGACAAACCCCGACGCTGCTGCTGCACTTGATGAACTCATAGCAAAATGTAATCAAACATACTATGCAAAAATCAATGCTGAATACGATGGAAGTCTTGATACAGCCGTTGGACTTGTAGAGCGATTACAACAGTTAACAGCCGTACCTATTAGTGTGGAAGCAAAGATGTCTAATACTGACCAGATTCATGACATAGCGGTACAGTTAGCGGCTTTACCTAGGGACGTACAGATTGCAGTGGGTGTAAAGGCCGAAAATGCCGGAGACACGAACTCAATTATTAACCAGCTTAATCACAACCCATCTAGCATTAAAGTACCAGTAGATTATGAAAAAGGTAAAGAGCCGGAAGGTGTAAAAGACGCAAAAGGTAAAGCGAACTATGACGTAGGACTTTATCCTAAGACCATCCCAGACGCATCAGCAAAGGTAAACTATAAGCTCGGAAGTTACCCTACTTCTCTTCCATCGCTCACCCAAACTATATATCAGACTATAGTCGGAGGTAGCAATGGCTCAAGTGGTGGCGGTAAAAAACTTGATAATAATGGCAAAAAGAAAAAGAAGAAGTCAAAAGCTTATGGCACCGCATATGCAACGGGACACGATTGGGCTTTATTCAGTGATGAAGACGCTCTGGTAAATGAGCTTGGAACGGAATCTATCGTTAGAGACGGAAAATGGTTCCCTATTCCGGGAGGTGCTCATGTAGAGCAGCTTAAAAAAGGTGATATTGTATTCTCTGCAGAGCAGACAAGAGAACTTATTAAGACTGGACGAGTAATTTCGGGCGGCGGTCACGGACAAGTGGCTCTTGCTAGTGGTACAGCCTACAACACATTGAATGCTTATGAAAGTGGTTCAAGGGGCAGACGTAGGTCTAAACGTGGCAAAACAACCTCCGCTTCTAGGAGAACCACCAAAAAGAAATCATCTAGCAGAAGAAAAGGTAGCTCAAATAGTAAATCTTCTTCAAGTAATGCAACAAAAGAAGCTAAGGAATTTGAAGAGCAGATTGACTGGATCGAGATAGCTATCACTCGTGCAACGGAAGCAATCAATAGATTAAAGACTGTTGCGGAAAGTACCTTCCAGACCCTAACAACCAGAAACAATGCACTTGGAAGCGAAGTTTCTGCTATTAGTAATAAGATTGGTGTAGAGACTCAGGCGTACAATGCGTATATGTCTCAGGCCAATGCCGTTGGTTTGGATGAATCGTATGCAAGCAGGGTTCGTAATGGACAAATGGATATCTCCACAATCACTGATGAGGATTTATCCAAGAAAATCAAAAAGTATCAGGATTACTATAACAATGCTATTCAAGCGCGTGATGCAATTACTGAGCTCCATGAGGAAATAGCAAATCTGTATAAGGCCAAGTTCGACAATGTGTCAAAGAATTTTGAGTCACAGATAAAATTGATTGAACAAGAAAAAGGATTATACAGCACGTTTATAGATGAGGTAGAAACATCAGGGCATTTTGCAAGTACAAAATATTATGACTATCTCATCTCTACAGAGCAGAAAAATATAGACGCTCTTAAGAAAGAGTATTCAGCTCTCTCTGACGCATTTACCGCGGCTGCAGCTAGCGGTGAAATCAAGGAAGGTTCGGAAGCATGGAACGATATGTACCTCAGTGTACTGGATGTTCAGACTGCTCTTGAGGACGCAAACAAATCACTCGCTGAGTATCAAAAGAATATGCGTCAGCTTAAGTGGGATATATTCGATAAACAGGAGGAATATATTTCACAGATTCAGGAAGAGTCGGATTTCTTAGTCGATTTAATGAGTAATCAACAATTATACGACAAAGATACCGGAAAAGATACAAAGTATGCTACAGCATCGAAAGCTCTCCATGCAGTTAATATGAATGCATATATGTCTCAGGCTGATGACTACGGGAAAGAGGTACTAAAGATTGATAAGGAGATTGCGAATGACCCTTATAATACCGATTTGATAGACCGCAGGAATGAGCTATTAAAATCTCAGCGAGAGGCTATCAAAAATGCCGAAGACGAAAAGCAAAAAATAAAAGAACTTGTAAAGGATGGCTATGATGCTCAGCTAGAAGCTCTTCAGAAACTCGTCGATAAGCAGAAGGAAAACCTAAATGCTCAAAAGGATGCATATGAATATCAGCAAAATATACAGGAGAAAACCAAAAACATTGCTGCACTTCAGAAGCAACTTCAAGCTATGAAAGGCGATACATCTGAGGAAACTCAAGCTACTATTCAAAAGACTCAGGTCTCTCTTCAGGACGCTCAAAAAGACCTTAAGGATACTGAATATCAGCAATGGGTTAACGATCAGGAATCCCTGCTTGATTCGGTTGTAAATCAGGTTCAAGAATGGCAGAACAGTCGTTTGGACGACTTAGATGGTCTTATTTCTCAAGAAATAGACAGCATAAATTCTCGTGCCGGAGAAATCGCTGACACAATTTCAAGAGAGGCTGGAAACGTCGGAACAACTCTTTCTACTCAAATGAGTAACATCTGGAATAGCTCTGACGGTCTCGCAGGAGTTATATCAGGTTATTGTAACGGATTCCAGACAAATGCAACCTCTACTCTCACAACGATTCAAGCAATTAGAGATTATGTTGCCAATCTTTCGAAGAAGGCAGATGCGGAAGCAGCAGAAAAAGCTAGACAAGCGGAAGCTCAACGTCAGGCGGCAGCTGCTAAAGCGCAGCAGGCGGCACAGGCGGCTTCTACCCCATCTCCTGCCCCTGCTCCTGCACAACCAGCACAACCATCAGCTCCTTCTTGGGGAAGCTGGTTTGTAAGTAAAAGAGATAGTTACCCGAAAGGAAGATTAAATCAAAACTATATCGTGGATAGACTTAAGTATCGAAATATAGACTCATCCTTCTCAGCAAGAGCTGGATACTATTCAGCTATGGGCGGTTCAGGCAGATATACCGGTTCATCTAGGCAAAATAGCTGGATGGTAAGTCAGATGAAAGCTCACGGATACGCTAGTGGTACCAAGAATGCAACTGCCGGTTGGCATCTTGTCAACGAGGCTGGCAATGAATTAGGCGTTAAAAGTGGTCATCTTGAGAACTTTAACGATGGCGATATTGTATTTAATGGCTCTCAGACTGATAAGCTTTGGAATTTCTCGCGTGACCCTGAAGCATTTATGCAAAATCTTGCTAGTGCAAAAATAAGTCCTGTAATTGGTTCTCGGACATCTAATGCACAAATAGATGTCGGTGGAATTAATATTGAGATGAACGGGGTAAACAATCCACAGCAGTTTAGTCAGAATCTAAGAGACGAGTTAGCAAGAAGCCCAAAGACTCAAAACATGATTAAGTCAATGCTTTATGAAAAAGGCGATAATTTCAAAAGATTTAAAAATTAATAGGTATTAGCGGGGGTTATACCCCGCTTTATCTATGTCAAGAATTAAAGGAGAAATAATATGTCAAGAAAACAAGAAGAGATTATTAAGAAACAGGCTGAAATAATTAAGAGCTTACAAGAACAGCTTAAAAAAGCAGAGTCTGATTTAGCTATAAAAGACATGTTTTGTGATGAGGCGAATGCCACATCAAAGGACTTTATGGAGCATATTCGCATGTTTCAAGAAAGATTTGACGAAGAAATCAACAAAGCAAAAGAGGCGCGTGAAAAATACGAGGAAGCCCTCTCGGAAGTAAAACCTCTTATTAAGAAATATAAACGGGAACTTAATGATTTGAATGCTTCTATAAAACTAGAAAAACAAATGAAGAGGCTCCCGTCGAAACTATAAATAGAAAGGCGGTAATCGTATGAAAATACAAGAGGTAACAGTTAAAGATGCAAATGGCGAAAATATTACTGCCGGATACTTTAAATCGTCATATGAAACTCATCTACAAATTAGGAATAACCAGCTCACTATCGGAAAGACTCATATACTTCACGGATTTGTAAAGGCCAGCACCGCTGCTACTATCTCATGCCTTACCGCATCTGCCCCGGTAACAACATCATGGAATGAAGTCTCCTTACTTATTACTCCAACAAGTAAGATGATTGATATAGTATTCTCCCCGGGTGAATACTGGATTTACAATTGGAAGCTTGAGGTCGGTACAATCCCGTCATTATGGTCTCCGTCATCATTAGATGCAAAAGAAGATTTAAAATCGGTATGGTCACAGTATCAGCAATTAAGCAACAAGTTCGATTGGATTGTAAAAGGTGATAGTGAATCACATATGGAGCTTACAGATAAAATATATAGATTGATCGCTGAGAATATTAATCTCAGTGGGAAAGTTACGTTTAGCTCCTTTAGTACTGGGTTACAGGAACAAATAACGGGGATTAAAAGTAATGCGAATCAAGCTGTTGAAGATGTGAATGCTTCTATCACAAAGGTAGTTGTTAAATACTATTTATCTTCATCTTCTACCCAACTCACTGGTGGCTCATGGGCAACGAATCAAGTTACTTGGAAGGATGGATATTATGTATGGTCAAAAACAGTAGGTATCACAAAAGCAGGTAATGAAGTAGATGTAAATCCAGCAGTTTGTATAACCGGAAATACAGGCAAACAAGGAGCAACTGGTTCAAATGCTTTACAACCTACAAGAAACTGGAGAGGAACTTTTTCTGACAATCAATCAACTACATGTGGTAGAAGTGATTTTAACAGACAGCCTGTTGTTGGCGATGTGTTTACAAATATAGATGGTTCATCAAATATAGGAACATGGCGGGTAACAGCCGTTAACGGGTCTACAATAACTATTAAGCAATTATCTCACGTAAACGCTAAAGGAGGTAAAGGTGATAAAGGTACTGGAGCAACAAAGATTACTCCGCAATATTATCTTTCATCAAGCGATACTAAATGCAATGGAGGCAGTTGGCAAGACGCTGAGGTTACATGGGCTTCTGGGAAGTATATATGGACGAGAAGCAAAATCGAATGGGATAACGGGGCTGCCCCCACCTATACTACCCCTGTACTTGCGAAAGCTTTGAATAACGCAAATGTAAATGCAAACAGTGCTTTGGTTAAAATTAATGGTGTTACAACTATTGATAAAGGAAAGACTGTAATAGATGGCGGTAAAATTGCCACTGGCACTATCCTATCGGATAGTATAGCAGCTAATGCAATAAAAGCTGATAAATTAGATGTTACAGACCTTTCAGCTATTGGAGCGACCATTGGTGGATGGACAATTTCGGATACAGGAATTTCTAATTATTTTTGGAATGAATATGACAGAACTTCATACACTATAAGTTTAAATACTCCTGATGCAGCAGACTCAAAGGTTATAGATTTAACTAAAAATAATGATAGTCAGTTTTATATTATGCAGAGCGGCAAAATGTATGCAAAAAATGCTGTTATTTCGGGTACTATAACAGGCGCAGATATTAATAATGGTAATGGTACTTTTACAGTTGATAAAAATGGAAAAGTAACTGCTTCTAATATGAATATCTCCGGTGGAAGTATTGCACTGAACGGAAATTTGAGTAATTCAACGATTGATTTAAAGGCTATTGACAATTCAGGAAACAATTATGAACTTTGGATGAATGGTGCAGTCCTGCGAATTGTCAAAAATGACGAGAACTTGATTACACTCTACGGAACCACAGGCTCTATAGGCGCGCAGACAATGTATGCTCAAGAGATACAATCAGATAAATTTAGGGAATCAGCAGGAGGATACGCGATGTGTGGTGACACAACAGGGCATACATTTCATTGCAACTGGGATGGTACGAAATTATGGTTTGAGGTGGACAATACATGGGTGTGGAATTCATCTGACAAGCGATTAAAGAAAAATATCCAGTCCATCCAGGATGAATATATAAGTGCAATCGGTGCGGTAGATTTAGTCCAGTATAACCTCAATCGTGAGAATTACTCTGATAAAGAACTGTACTTCGGAGCGATAGCACAGGATGTTGTTGCAGAGTTGGAAAGCAGAGGGCTGAATGATGAAAACATCAAACTTCTAACAAAGAAGAAAGTATCGGACGACTCCAACGAACTTTATTACGGCATGGACTACGAACAATTTCTATTGCTAAGGCTTGCTGGAGATGAACAACGAATAGTAGCATTAGAACAGCAAATATCTAAATTAAAGGAACAAATATGAGAAAATATATAGCTAGGTTTATATTAATTATTTATATTCTTATGTTGTCTTTAATATTTATTATTCCATTCCGTTATAAAAAAGGTGACACAAATTTAGATAATAGAATTAATGCTTTAGATTGTATTATTATTAATAACATTATTAATGATAATACTCAATACAATCTTACACAAATAAGCAATGCCGATATTGACTGTAATGGAAAAATAGATTTAAAAGATATACAAATTTTATCCAATGAAATTATACAAAAATACAAACAAAATAATCAGAACTAAAGGAGGACATACATATGTCAGAAACAACTAATACAATACAGAAACCATTAGCAATTTTGCTTAGAGAAACAAAGCAGAAGCTTGTAACTTCAATTAACTCTGCTATACAAGAAAGCGGTCTTCCGCTCTTCTTATTGGAGCCAATGTTTAAAGAGGTATATGTCGATGTTGTAAATTCAACTGAGGCTGAATATAGAAGCATCGAGCAACAATACAATCAGGAACTGGCTAAAGCTGCAGAACAGTCGAACGAAGACTCGACGGAACAGAAAACAGAATAAATATTCACAGAGTCATCTCCTCGGAGGTGGCTCTTTTTAAAATCACAGAAAGGATGTGAGAAACATGGAATTAACAGATTTCGAGTATGCCGGAGAAAAGTTATCCGCAAAAGGATGTGTAGTATGCGCTTTTGGAGGAAGCGATATGGAAACAATATCGTTAGGTAGCAATCTCACATTCACTACAACAAGAGACAATAATTCTTCTGAGCAGCGAAAAATATCAACCACATATGATGTTTACGCTCCAGAAGTTATACAAATAATGAAATACGACTGCAAGACATTATCATATAAATCTTTTACTCAAGACGAGGTAAGCGACTTTATGATGTGGCTCAATCGTAAATCGTATAAAAAGTTTAGACCAATATATGATGATAATGTATACACAGGTATATATTTTTATGGAAGTTTTAATGTGCAGGCAAAGGCCTTAGACGGAGATATTATCGGGTTAGAGCTTACATTTAATACAAATTCACCATATGGATATAAGGAAATATCCCCTATACAGAAAACTGTCGGTGCAAATAGCTCTATAACCATTAAAACGGACTCAGACGAAGAAGGTATTATTTACCCTACTGTATCAGTTAAATGTACATCCGGTGGGCTATTGAAGATTATCAACTCAAAAGATTCAACGAGCACAATAGTGCAGAATTGTGTAGCTGGCGAAACTATTACATTTGATGGCAAGACACGCCAGATAACATCTTCCGCAACCTCGCATATTACTCTTGCGGCTGATTACAATTACCATGCACCTAGGTTACTCACAAAACGTGGTGACGATACAAATGTTCTTACATTCTCACTGCCTTGTACTGTCGATATTCGTTTCAGTCCGATTAGAAAGGTGGGAATATAATGATAAAAGCATATATTAAATCGTCAAAAGGAAATCTACTGACTCAAGATGAGACCACCACTCTGAGTGTAATCCTAAAAGATGGCGATATTACTCTCCCACTCGATAATTATGATATAGCTTGGTATCGTGTAAAGGATGGCAATTATCTTGAGAGGAAAACAGGAACATATATTACGATATCGGCAAATGATATAGATTCTGCGACTCAATATGTTTGTAATATCTGTAACACGGTCAATCTTACAGATGCAACAGGGAACAATCTTTTGGACAAAAACAATAATGTACTGACAGCAGATATAGTGTTATACACTTCGGAATCTGAACTATTCAAGGCAGTCGATGAAGATTCAAGTATTCCGCTCAATCCTGAGGACTATACATTTGTTTTAGCTAACCGCAGTGAGAAGTTATTAGGGCAAATTATCAACATTGATTACACATCAGTTGATATTCATACTAACTTAAATTCAGCCGACCAGATTACATTTAAAATTCAGAAGACGCTTGACGACATTGAGGAACCACTGTGGGATAGCATTGTTGACCTGAAACTTATTTATGTAGTGGAACTGAAGGAGTTCTTTGAAATTAAGGTACAGCTTGATGATACGTCAACTGAGGTTTCAAAGACGATTACTGCAGAAGGGCTCTGCGAATCGGAACTCTCCCAGGTATTACTTCACAACATTGAAATTAATACTACGGATGATATAGCTCGCGATGATTATGTAGTCACGACATTTTATAATCGTGCAAACAAGAAAGGGTCTTTGCTAGATAGGGTCATGGAGAAAGTCCCCAACTATTCTATTGGACATATTGATGATACTCTCTGTGGCCTGCAGCGCAGCTTTTCAATAAATGGAAAATCTCTGTATGACTTTTTAACTGGGGAATGTTCTGAACAGTTCAACTGTATGTTTATATTTGATTCAATAAATAGAACAATAAATGCATACGACCTATATACAAAATGCTTAAATGCACAATGTGGTTACAGAGGGGACTTCAATGATACCTGCCCTAAATGCCACGGCACTGCTCTATCATACTTTGGCGAAGATACAACTATATATATCGACAAAGAAAATCTAACAGATGGGATATCTTTTTCGACAGATACAGATAGTGTAAAGAACTGTTTTAAGATAGAAGGCGGTGATGATGTCGTTACGGCCGCAATCAGAAGCGTTATGCCTAATGGCTCGGATTACATTTATTATCTATCAGATGAGCAGCGAGCAGATATGAGTTCTGAGCTTGTAGCAAAATATGATGCATATGTAAAGGCTTGTAACGATGCAAGCGCTGATTACACGACAGCAAATAATAACCTATATGAATGTATGGATAAGGTGCTGTATTATACCTCTGAACTGATGCCTACTTCGACACAACAGCCCGAGACATCGGCAAGCGAAGAAATTAAGAAGCTTACGGTTGCTAATCTCAGCCCTCTCGGACTTACATCTGTAGATAAGTACACCTCTGTTGCCACGGTAAACTCAGCCCTTAAAAATTACGCAAGAGTATATGTAAATACAAGCCTATTTAAAATTGATGTAGATGATACCGCAGAAAATGCTGTTACTTTTACATTCAACGGCAAAAACGATAAAGATGGATATAGTTACGGTGTGTGGACTGGAAAATTAAAACTCACCAGCTATTCAGACGAAAAAGATGTTGCTTATACAGGCCGGATGAGTATTACAGTCTATGATAACTATGGCAAATTTTTAGAGCAGAAAATTACCAAAAGCATGGCTAAAAGTAATGATGATGCAAACACATTTGATGTTTTAGCAATTAAAGACCCTACTAAATTCAAGAATCAATTGATGAGCAACCCACAGACTCCTAGATATTGTCTTAATAGACTTACGTCTTTTTATGATGCAATACAGGGGGCAATAGATATTCTCGTTGAGGAAGATCAAGCTAATGAGGGTGCCGACTGGTATAAAGACATTTATCTCCCATACTACAATAAACTCACATATTGTCAGTCGGCAATAGATGCGGTTACAGGAATTATCAAAGACTGGGAAAATAAACAGGCTAAATACGAGAAGCAGATTGCTGATATCCAGAATAAATTAGATATGAAATCCTACTTTGGTGATAGGCTGTATAAAGAGTTCTGCTTATATCGCAGGGAAGATGTCTATACAAATAACAACTTTATCTCTGACGGATTAGGGAATAAAGAGCTTTTGGAAAAGGCTAAGGAACTTGTAGAGGACGCTTCAGAGGAGCTGTATAAATCAGCCCAGAGAAAGCACAGCATCTCTTCTACTCTGTATAATCTTTTAGTTATGCCAGAATTTGCACCTATTGTGAATCATTTTAGACTTGGAAACTGGATACGGATTAACGTAGATGGAATTATCTATAGGTTGCGTTTAATATCTTGTGAAATTAGTTTTGGTAGTCTTGAGAATATCAATGTAGAATTTTCTGATTTAACAAGAACGAAACTTGGGTACACAGATATAGAGAGTATTCAGAGACAGGCATCGTCTCTTGCGACGACCGTCTCTGCCGTTAGCAAACAAGCAAAACAAGGTGAAGAAGCTGGCAAAGCTATCACAAGCGTGCTGACTAATGGTCTAAACACGGCTGCTACATCAATAAAGAACGCTGACTCGGAGGATATTGTCTGGGGAAAGAATGGTATACGATTAAGAAAATATGACGATATCACAGGAGCATATGATTCAAAACAGGCCGCTCTTATCCATAACATGTTTGCATTTACAAGAGATGGTTGGAAGACAGCGGAAACAGCTATTGGAAATATAACATATGAGCTAAACGGAGAAAAGGTTGAGGATTACGGCGTAATATCTAAATCTCTTGTTTCTGGAATCATGATGGCTGGACATATCTATTCGGCTAACTTCTTGGATAAGGATGGAAAACATGAGGGTACACATTTTGACCTTAATACAGGCTCTTTCTCTGTCGCTGGCGATAGAATAAAGTATGCACGTGGCGCTAACGTAATAACACTAAAAGATGTTGCAGTGGAGTTTATAACATCAGATGGCAAAACTGACCAAAGAGACTTATCAAAGGTTGTGACAGGTTTAGATAGCGTTGTTTTGCAAGTTAATACCGTAATTGCAGACTATATGAAGGTAGATAGTTTCTATGCGCGGTTTGCAGAAATTGACTATGCACATATTAATGAGCTGTACTCAGACAAAGCTTTTGTTAAATCATTAACTGCTGAATTTGCTAGTATTGAGACACTCAAAGCCAATTATATTACTGCAGAGAATATACGAGCTAATTATTTACAGACAAATAATTTGAAAGCGAATATAGCGAATATAAACCTGCTTACTGCTACAGAATTTTCAAGCAAGAATGCATTTATAGATTCATTGAATACTATGACCCATACATCTATTACCGGAGTCTTCGGTACACAGTTTGTGGAAAATCTTGCGGCAAATAAGGCTATTGTAACCGATTTATTTGGAACAAACTTTACACTCGCTGCAGATGGAAATAAGACTGCTGTAATGAACGGTTCTGCGCTTCAGTTCAAGGATGGAGATAATGTTTATATTCAGCTTGGAACTGATGCCACGGGCGATGCTTCTTTCTTCATCAAGAGCAAGAAAGGCGCAGTTATCATCAACGGAGATGGTATTACAAAAGATGCTATCGCGGATGGGCTTATCGTTAATAATATGATTAAGAAGAAAGATACAACCTATACTGGCATTGAGGGTGACAGACTAAACATTGATTCTGTTATCTCAAGTATAAATGGCGGTACTCAGACGATAAATGTTTCGAGACTCTATTACGATGAGGGAAAGCAATCCCTTAATACTCTTCTCGGTACAATGCAAAAAAGTACCACAGACTTATCTGATAAGGTAGCGCAGAATGAAACTTTTCAAGCTCGTATAGAGACTTCAAACGGAAAGGTTCTCGCTACTTCAAACTCTACAACTTTAACCTGTATCTTACAAAAGGGTAAGGAAGTTATAGATACAAACGGCTCTCAGTATAAGTATTCTTGGCATAGAAAAACAGCTTCGGGCGGAAGAATAGACCTATCCTTCAATAAATCCGCAAAGTCGATCACTGTATCATATAACGATATTGCAGAGGACTATATCTATTACTGCGATGTTGAAGACACATACTTTATCTTGGATGCAAGCGGTAATCAGCTCACTGACACTTCCGGAAACGCTTTGACAGCCTACTTCCCTATCATCACTGCAGAAGTCACTATCGCAAAAAATATCACAGAGATTCTTCAAACTGAATATTATACTCGCGAAGAGACTAAAAGCAGCGTCACGACGATACTAGCCAAGACAAGCATCGAATCATTTAACGGCGTTGAAACAGGAAGTATTTTGGAAACTGTTAATACTACAAAGCAGACTGTAGATGGATTCCAAAATACAATTAAAAATTCTGGATATAGCAGTACAGGAGATTTCGTTACACAGATTCATGATGTAACGTCAACATATAGTGGATATACCAGCAAGGTTTCAGCTACCGAGGAGAAAGCAGACAAAGCACTTTTAAACGCTAAAGGTTCTGAAAATCTACTCAGAAATTCTGACACACTCGATTTTTCAGGCTATGATTTTGGAAATTATCTCATGGATGCAAGTAGCGCTTTCCTTACCGATGCATCGGGAAATATCCTTATGGTATAAAACTCTAATTTTGTATCGAATCTAACTATGGTTCATATGACGAAATGATACCCAGCTTGGGTAGTCTTTAAAAGATTATATCCAAGACGGGTATTTAACAACAATCAATAGAAACTTATTAACAAGCCGACCATTGTGTCGGCTATTTTAAATTGGTAAACGAAAGGATTAATTTGATATGGCAACACAAACTGGAAAACCTATTACGGGCGTCACGGCTATAACGTCGATGGCGACAACTGATAAATTATTTGTAAATAACGGTGGAGACATTAAGCAGATAGAGCTTGATAAAGCCGTGAACTGCTCGGCAAGTTTCAATAATATAAAAAATGTGTTGAACTACAATAATGCCGGAATACATAACGCAATCTATCGAGGCAAGAACTTAGGCACATCTTTTACAGCGGCTCAGTCAGCAGCAATAAGAAATGGTACATTTGCAGACATATTTGTAGGCGATTACTGGGTAATCAATGGCACTACATATTATGTAGCAGACTGTGACTATATGCTTAGGTGTGGAGATACTGACCTAACCGCCCACCACGCATTAATTATCCCTGCCGGAACTTTATATAACGCTGTAATGAATGATTCAAATACAACTACAGGCGCATATGTTGGTTCGAAAATGTACGCATCAGGACTTGATGCAGCTCTTGCAAAATTCAAGAAAGACTTCGGAGAGGCTCATATTCTTGGATATAAGAACCTGCTTGCTAATGCTACCGCTAATGGTATGCCTAGCAACTGGGCTTGGTACACAAGATATTGTGACTTAATGAATGAGGAAATGGCATACGGCTGTAGAGCATGGTCTCAGACAAGCCAGAATGGTTATGACACTGGATGCCAAAAATCGCAATTATCACTCTTTAAGCATAGACATGACCTCATACATGTTAGAAATATGTGGTATTGGTTACGTTCCGTGCAGTCGGCTTCCGACTTCTGCCTTGTCATTAACAGTGGCTATGCGAACGCCTATGGGGCTTCTGACTCCGGCGGTGTGCGCCCCTTCTTCTTAATTTACTAACCAGTCAACTACTAAATCTTGGCTCTTTAATCTCGCCACCTCGTGTGGCGAATTAAGAGCCTTTATTTAAAGGGACAAATACGAACAGGGATGAAAGGAGAAATAATTGTATGAGCGGAGTGCTCGCTAAAGATAGAAAAGTAAATAAGGATTTTGAAACTATTATACATGCGCAAGAAATGAGGTTATCAATGACTTCTCTCCTATTTAGGGATTTCGGCACGCATAATAAGAAAGATGTGATACGACAAAAATATAAGGTGCATATGTATGAAGATTCCCCGGAAGAAGAATACAGATGGTTACTCGACGAAGAAAGAGAAAAGATATCTGTATTGCTCGGGCAACTATGTAGCAATTTAACAGGTGCTAATTCTATATTCCCCACGAATCGTTCAGAGCTTCAAATGAGACGTTCTCTTCAAGACGAAGCGATATGTAATTGCTTTCAGATAAAAGCTGAACTGCAATACATTGTTACGGTATTTAACGTAAATGTAGATAAATTTATTCCCTATTCCGATAGGCTTGATTATGAAATAGCTTTGATTAAAGGGTGGAGACAATCCAATAAAAAATTCTTGCCTACAATTCGTAAAAATGAGGAAAATAAGAAACGAGAAGAATTAAAACTTGATGAGCAATTACAGAACGAACTCAAGGAAGAAATACTCCAAAAACTATTAGAAGAGTTAAATAAGGGGTAACGAATAGGATTACTAAATATACACCAAAAAATTTTATATATAAATAAAAGATACGAAAGGATAACTTACAGGGCAGAACTTGTATCCGTGCAGTCGGCTTCCGACTTCTGCAATGTCAATAACAATGGCAATGCGAACAACAATGGGGCTTCTAACTCCAACGGTGTGCGCCCCTATTTTCATTTACATTATAGAAGAACCATATATTTTGGGCATGTAAATTGAGAAGGAAGTTCTGTCCTTGCTGAAAAGCTAAATTAGTAAGGCGAGGTTGATGCTTTGTGGTTACGACTACATAGCTATTACAGCGAGGCCTGAATCAATAAAAATATGAAGAATTATGAAAGTATCGTCACAAGTGGTGACGCATTATATCAAGCTTATCTTGATTCGTGCAAAGCGAGTAGGTGGAAAGCCGAAACTATGCAGTGTAGTATGAATTTTCTGTCAGTGATTTCTAAAAAGCAAAAAGAGTTACGAAATCGTACATATAAAACGGAAAGACAAAGAGAATTTATAGCCAACGAAAGAGGCAAAGAAAGAGCTATTACTAGCACAAGAATCGAGGACAGAATTGTAAGACATTCGATATGTGATAATGTGCTTGTGCCGGAGCTTACACCTAAACTGATATATGATAACGGAGCTTCGGTGCGAGATAAGGGAGTGGATTTTACGCGAAAAGAGTTCGAGAAGCATCTGCATATGCTATTTAACGAGAATAAATGCAATGATGGTTGGATTTTATTCGGAGATTTCTCGAAGTATTACGACAATATCCCTCATGACCAGCTTATCTCTGATGTCGGAAACGTAATTTCTGATGAATTTAGCATGTGGCTATATTCTGTCATCGTAGATGCGAGTAAAGTGGATGTCTCGGGACTTACCGATGAAGAAGTTCAGGGGCTTATGAATGGTGTCTTCAATTCAATTGACTATAGAAAGGCAGATTTCGAGCGCAAAGGAGAAAAGTATATTGCTAAATCTCTTGATATCGGTGATCAGGCAAGTCAGATAAGCGGTGTATTCTATCCTACTCCTATTGATAATTATGTCAAAATTGTGAGACAGCACAAAATGTACGACCGCTATATGGATGATTTTGCGATTATGCATAAGGATAAAGAGTATCTCCTTGAAACACTTGAGGGGATATATAAAATCGCTGATTCTAAAGGAATACACATAAATAAAAAGAAAACTTATATTGTTAAGGCATCATCCGTGTACACCTTTCTTCAAATGAAATACTCATTGGGTAAGACAGGACATGTTACAAGGAAGATGCAGAACAAAAAGATAACAAAGCAATGTGATAAGCTTAGAGCATTGCAAAAGAAATTTCTCGCAAGCGAGATTACATACAAAGATGTGGAACAAAATTATAAATCATGGTTCAAGAGCCATATAAAATATCTTACAAAGAAGCAACGCAGAAAACTTAATAATGTATATAATGATTTATTTATAAAAAATTTTGCAGGAGGTACAAATTATGAATATAACATTGAAATTGCTAAACGGCGAGACAATAGAAAATCTTGAGGTCAATGGAAATTGTTTGATATCGGAAGTAGATATACCTGATGAAAAGTTGACGGACGTTCTGTTGTCTAAAATAACAGTAAATGATGTTATTTATGAGAACATCACACTTGTATCAAAATGGATTGATGATGGCAAATACTGGCTTGCATTACGTCAGAAGACAGATATGGAAATCAAAGAAGCTGAAATCAATTCAAAACTGGAGTATATTGCAATGATGTCAAATGTAGATATGGAGGCATAAACTATGGCTAAAACAAAACATTCAAAAAATTATGAAAAAGTCAGAACTGCTTATCTGACTGGATTATGGTGCAAAACATGGTTCGATAATTCCGTCGGCAAGTGGCTCACACAGGAAGAGCACGATGAAATAGAAAAAGAAAAAGAGAATTTGGTTTCTAAGAGCTAGTCTTCGCTAGCTCTTTTATAATGCATAAATTTATGAAAGGAGTATTCAATATGAACATCTTATCAAACACATCAATCAATGATATTAAAAAATTCATTACCGCTATAACAGCACTGCTCTCCTCTTTGCTGGGAGTATTGTATGTCCCGGTACTGTTAATGATTGCATGTAATATCATTGATTACATCACTGGCCTTATGGCCGCAAAAAATAGACCGGGCGGAGGTATAAGCTCTTATCGGAGTATTAAAGGCATTCAAAAGAAGATTTGCATGTGGTTGCTTGTTGTCGTAGGCGCGATTTTAGACCAGTTACTTAAATATGCTGCTACTACTGCAGGAATCAATTTGCCAATAACTTTTCTTGTAGCCTGCATAGTAGCTATCTGGATTATATGTAATGAGGTGATTTCTATACTCGAAAATATTGTAGATATCGGAGTAGATATACCTTCATTCTTAATGCCGATTGTAAAGCATATTAAGAGCCAGACTGAACAGATCGGTAATTCAGCGACGGATAAAAGCGACGATGAAGAAAACTAAATAACTTATTAAAACACGAGGAGGCGATAAGCCTCCTCTTTTGTATTTAACGGAGGAAACGATAGATATGGGAAGAATAATTTCAAATGGGTTAATAACAGAAAGTATTCATGGGCTCAATATTAATACATCATTGTTATGCAACTCAAGTAACTATAACAGTGCTTCAAGCAGACAGATTGATTATCTGATTATACACTATACCGGTAATCAGAAAGATTCAGCCAAAGCAAACTGCAATTACTTTCACACTGGAAGCAGAAAGGCTAGCGCTCATCTATTCGTATATGAAAATTCTATATGGCAGTCTGTTAAATTAAAGGATACTGCATGGTCTATAGGATGCAAGCAAGGATATAAAACAAATGCTCGCAATGCTAATTCTATAAGCGTAGAAATGTGTACTTCAGGTAATTATATTGTTTCAGAAGCAACACAGCTTAATGCAGCCTATGTCATGGCTTACTTATGTAAGCTCGTTGGAATATCTGCTGATCAGGTGGATAATTATGTCTTAAGACATTATGACGCAGTAAAGTCAAATAAATCTTGTCCTGCACAGTTTATATCAGACCCGGGACAATTTGCCCGTTTTAAGACATGGATAAAGAACATCTTAAATACAGGCTCTCATATGCCTGCATCATCTCCTGCTTCAACTGCGTCACCTGCGCTCTATAGAGTGCGTAAATCATGGGCGGATGCAAAGTCTCAGATTGGTGCATATAATCATCTTGAGTACGCAAAAGAGGCATGTAAAGAAGGTTATTCAGTATATGATAATAACGGTAACGCTGTATATTCAAACGGACATGCCGCTACTCCTGCTCCACAGCCTGCGCCAACCCCTAAGCCTACGCAGACGACATATCCGCGTAAGCAGTTTGTAAGGGATATACAGCGTGCAATCGGAGCAAAAGTTGATGGTATCCCGGGGCGCGAGACAATAAGCAAGACACCGACTCTCTCTAAGAGTGTGAACAGAACGCATCCTGCTGTAATATATGTGCAAAGATACCTTAACTCTATTGGATATAATTGTGGAGATGCCGATGGTATTACAGGCAAGAAGTTTGATGCTGCGGTTAAGAAATATCAGACATGGATGCATCATCCGGACGGTGAGATTACGGCCGGAGGCAAAACATGGAAGCATTTGCTTGGAATGCTGTAATATATATAATGGGTACTTAGCTCGGATAATGGGCGGTACCCATTTTTTTAGCGCATAGTATAAAATCTAAGTTTTATATTCAAAATGCCTATTGATTATCAATGAGTTATGACTCTAAATATTCATCAACTTTTTAAAGAGCCAGTAATAGGTATCCGCAGGAGATTTTAGGCAAAAAAAAAAAAAAAATAGGACAGACCAGCTTTTATACTGACTGTCCTATTATAATGCATGTGTGTAAATTGATACTGTAACCTTAGTAATCTTGCGTCAACTTCTCCGAAGGGAGTTGCTTAAAATCTTACGCAATTTTGTACTCAACTTTTACGCAAATCATGGTGACAAGCTATGCTATTTTATGATATTTTACGATAGTTTTGTTACAGTACGCAATAGACGATAAATTGCTATAGACACTTGATTATCAAGCATCTACGGGCATTTCGATGAATGTCTCGAAACAAGACTTACATTCTCATCTGGGCAGCAACCTCAGCAGCGAAATCTTCCTGCTTCTTCTCCATACCCTCACCTACCTCGAAACGAACCATCTCGGTGATTGTAAGATCCTTAGAAACTGACTCAAGATATTTTGCAACTGACTGCTTTCCATCCTCTGCCTTAACATATGTCTGGTCAAGGAGACAAATCTCTTTTAACTGCTTAGATACACGACCCTCAACTAAACCATTGAACATCTTCTCAGCCACGATAGACTCCTTGTCTGCCATTGCAAGCTCACCAAGCTTTGCCTTAGCAGCATCTGATAAGAAGTTCCATACATAGTTCATGTTGTTCTTGTGCTCGTTGAAGTTGTTGATATCATCATCGCTCCAAAGCTTCTCGTTAATAGCCTTGTCAATTAACTTATTAAGAATAGGCTTTGGAAGTGTTGTAGCATCATTTAATGCACTGTCAACAGTGATCTCTCTAAGCTTTGCAAGCTCTTCATCAGAGATATCGTTTCTGCTGATGTACTGTGGGTTCATAGCTGCAACCTGCATAGCAATATTTGTGATTGCTTCTTTAGCTGCATCGTCTGTTGCACCATTTGCTGCAATGATAACACCGATTCTTCCACCACCATGGATATAAGAAGTAACAACATCACCTGTAACCTTTGCAAATCTACGAACAGATAACTTCTCTCCGATTGTAGCTGTCTTCTCTACAAGAAGCTCGCTAAGTCCGTTTGTAGCAAGAAGAGCGTCGATATCCTCTCCATTTGCACCACCATTTAAGCCAGAAGCAAGTGCTGTATCTGCTACAGTCTGAACAAACTCCTGGAATGTCTCGTTCTTTGCAACGAAATCTGTCTCAGAGTTAACCTCTGCTACAACTGCAACGTTTCCGTTTACAGCAACACGTGCGATTCCCTCAGCGGCAATTCTGCTCTGCTTCTTTTCCATCTTGGCTGCACCGCTTTTTCTTAATACCTCAACAGCGGCATCCATATCACCGTTTGTCTCAGTTAAAGCCTTTTTGCAGTCCATCATACCTGCGCCTGTCATTTCACGCAGTTCTTTTACCATACCTGCTGTAATAGCCATTTGATTATCCTCCGATATTAATCTGTTTTATTCCTCAACTGTCTCGTCAGAAGCTTCCTCAGCAGTAACCTCTTCCTCAGCTCCCTGCTTTGCCTCGATAACAGCGTCTGCCATCTTAGATACGATTAATTTGACAGCTCTGATAGCATCATCGTTTCCTGGGATAACATAATCTAACTCGTCAGGATCGCAGTTTGTATCAGCAATACCTATAAGAGTGATTCCAAGTGCCTGAGCCTCTTTGATACAGATACGCTCCTTCTTAGGATCTACTACAAATATTGCATCAGGAATTCTCTTCATATCCTTGATTCCGCCAAGGTTCTTCTCGAGCTTCTCCCACTCCTTCTTGAGTGCGATAACTTCCTTCTTAGGAAGAACATCGAATGTGCCATCCTCTGACATTGTCTCGATAGCTTTAAGTCTTGCAATACGGCTCTCGATTGTGCGGAAGTTTGTAAGCATTCCACCTAACCATCTCTCGTTTACATAGTACATACCGCAACGCTCTGCCTCAGTCTTGATTGCATCCTGAGCCTGCTTCTTTGTACCTACGAAAAGGATTGTACCACCCTGAGCAGCGATATCAGATACGGCATCATATGCCTCATCAACCTTTCCTACAGACTTCTGTAAGTCGATGATGTAGATACCATTACGCTCTGTGTAGATGTAAGGAGCCATTTTAGGGTTCCATCTTCTTGTCTGATGTCCAAAATGAACACCTGCCTCGAGTAACTGTTTCATTGAAATTACGCTCATTTTATTTACCTCCGTTTGGTTATTAATCTTCCGTGTGTTTCCAATTAGATCAGCCACCGGTAAGCGTTATCCGGCACCGGCGATCATCCGCACACGTGCTTTATAGTATTTAAGCCTTTGGAATTATAACATACCAAAGGCTTATATGCAAGCAAAAAATTTATTTCTGTGTCAGAATAGTGATTATATCATCATACGATGCTCCCTGTGGAATAACGTGCTCACCATCTGCTATAAAATGATCAGCACCCTTTTGTCCCATATATATACGAAATTGTTCAGCATCATCCACTAGATTGAGAGCTTTAAGCTTTTCTGCAATGGTGCGACATGTATCCTGACTTGTTACTGAAATTGTGTATGTTGTAACAGCATCCTGTGGCTCTACAGTCTCCTGCTTTGCATCCGCTGCCGGCTGCGTTGCTTCCTGCTGTGTATCTTCCTGTGCTGTTTGGCTGTCCTGCATCTGACTATCCTGTTCAGTTTCGGCTTTTTGGGAAGAAGCATCTGAGTTTGTAGCAGAGGAGTCAGTTTTTTCACTATTATATTCGTCTGCGACTGTCCCGGAAATATTCTTTGCTTCAACCATACCGAGTGTTTTGGCTTTTTCTATTATTTCTGTATCAGACATGGACTGCTTATTGTCGTGAAAACCAATCATCATAATAATTACCGCAAAAATAATGCCTAATCCAAGTCCACGCAAATAGTATTTTAATCTCACTTTATTTGCCCTCTTTATATAAATCTATTATAAGCTTTACCTCGCCGGTACCAAGAGACAAAAGCTTTGCTATCTCTACATTGCTCTTGCCCGATTTATAAAGCTTAAGGATTTCATGTGTGTGATTTATTACATCAGCATTTGCGCTGCTGCCTGCGGGCGTACCAAAAGCAGCATCTGATGCCTTGACCGATACAGCGGCCGCTGTACCTGTTGCAGTTGTTGCACCTGCCTTTGACGCAGGGGCTGCTGAAGCAGGCTGTGTTTTAATGATACCTGAAATATCTATACCTGTCATCTGCTTCATGTCAGGCTTTGTATCCTGCTGCATTGTGCCAGACTTAGGTTCTGCCGGCTTTTGCACGGCTACAGACGGTTTTTCAGCCCTCTTTGCAGAGTCTGCAGAAAGCGGCTCGAAGGAGCTTCTGAGTCTTGATGATGCTTTATCTATATCGCCTGAAAGCCGTGTAAGCTCATCATGCTTGTCATTTAGCATACTGTATAAAAACATTATTTCATTATGTGCCTTGTTTATCGAATCAAGCACTGTATCAGAATATTCATTTATCGCCATTATTTTGGAATTTGCTTCCTTTTCAAGACTTCGCTTTGTCTCATCCTGCTTTTGTGTTATTTCCTCGTCCAAGGCATCGCTTAAGTCCTTTTTGGCGGCAGTCACTTCTTTTTCAGTTATTATTTTTAGTTCCTCAGCACTCATATCGGCTATTTTATCCAAATCCTTATGTGAAAGCTTGTCATTTACCATAAAGCTTCCTATAAGGAAAACAACACCTATGATGATGAGAGTTATTTCTAATGTTGTCATATAAACCTCTGCCCTCTTATGCGTTTGTAAGTATATTCATATAAGGGCCCATGACCTTACGCATTTTAATCAGTCCCTTTGTGTGAAGCTGTGATACTCTTGATTCTGAAACCTCTAGGATATTGCTTATTTCTTTAAGGGTAAGATCCTCATAATAATATAATTCGATAACCCTGCGCTCCTTCTCGGTCAGATTGTCAAGCGACTTAACAAGCATTGTTTTCAGCTCTTCCTGTGTAACAATCTCCTCCGGCTGTGCATAATGTGAATTATGTGCAGCATCCATGACAGGCTCAGGTCCTGACTCATCAAATTCATCGAGAGATACAACATTTGTTACTTTAAGCTGCGACTGCCAGCTGCAAAGCTCATCCTCCGAGATAGAAAGCTCCTTTGCGAGGTCTGCGTCATTTGCTGTTTTGCCGGTACGAAGTTCAATGTTCTTTATTGCCTCGTCTATTTTCCTTTGCCTTTGTCTGACTGTTCTTGGAATCCAGTCCATTTTCCTGATCTGATCAAGTATGGCTCCACGGATTCTAAGGCTTGCATATGTCTCAAACTTGACATTTTTTTCAAGATTAAACTTGTCTATGGCATCAATGAGGCCAAATATCCCATAGCTTACCAGGTCATCATATTCCACATTATGCCCAAGATACATGCTGAGGCGTCCTGCCACAAGCCTGACCAGCTGTGCATATTCTATTATGAGCTGTTCCCGTAGCTTGGGAGTGGGATTCTTTTGATATTCCTCCCACAGCTTTTCCTTTTCTATAGCTTTCATTATGCCCCCTGTTTACCAGTATATTATTCTGCAGCTAGCTAATTGGCTTATCATTGTCATCATCATTATCAAAGACTTCGGAATCATCAGTCTTTGCTTCGGCCGCTTCAGCTTTCTTTTGCCTGTCTTCCATTGCCTTAAATGCACAGCTTAGGATTACTTTAAGTATCGCTCCGATTATATAGAATACTACAAGCACAGTTAAAAGTCTTGTTGTAAAGCTCATCAGATCAACGCCCTGCCGCAGGGATATAATACTGCATACTAAGCCGGCTAAAAGCATAACAAGAGATGGTAATAGATTATTCTTCATGTTAAATCACCTTTTGCTCTTTTCCGACTGCTTTGATGATATAGTCACCGGTTTCACAGTCAAGTATAACAGTTCTTCCGTAATTAAGACCGGTATCCTGTGCCTTCAGAGGAATTTTCAGCTCTGCAAGCACGTGCCTGGCCATATCGGTATTGCGATCGCCAACATTTCCGATTGTAGAATTGCCTGACATCTCAAACATCTTAGCTCCACCGGCAATCTTTGCAACCATTCGTCTGGGATTCGCGCCATTTTTTATCATTTGATTATAAAGTTCCCTAATTCCCGTATCGCCAAACTTGGCTATATTTGTGTTATTTCTAAGTTTGGTGCTGTCAGGCAGCATATAGTGTACAAGCCCACCGATTTTTGAAGCCGGATCATAAAGGGTGAGCCCTATGCATGAACCAAGCCCAAGTGTGGTCAGAGAATCAGGGGCTTTGGCAACCTTAAGGTCTGCCATTGATACTTTAATAGTACTTGCCATATGGATTCTCCTAAATACTAAAAACTAATTCCTAAAGCCGATAAAATATTATCATATGAATCCGGATCAGGCATAAGGATAAAGTATCCGTTCATCATTATATCATCACCAAACTCCGTCTCTATAAAAAGTGCATTGTCACCATATTGTCCAAACTGAATTGCCGGCACACTTAATATGGAAGCAGCCATATCTACAGCAATATACGGAATGGAAGGTAGTATTTTAAGATTTGTCATAGTTGAAAGCGCTGACAAATATGCGCCTGCTATTATGTTGCCAATCTCCTTCATGGCAGATAAATCCATCTCATCAAATGGCTCGTTATAGTCCTGTGGTCTGCCCATCAGCTTGTTTACCAGAAAGTGTGCTGCTGGAAGCTTCATGAGAAACATCATACTGCCGGAGATATCGTTGGTAACCTCAAGAAATATACCCACTATTGTCTCTTCCTCCGGACATATGGCATCTCCAAGCTTTGTCGCATCCATTAACAGAACTCTTGGAACTTCCATTTTCATGGTAGTGCCAAGCATGCCGGCAATCGCTGTCGTGGCATTGCCGGCACCTATATTTCCGATTTCCTTAAGGACATCCATATACATCGAATTGACATTATCTAAAGAAAATTCACTCATTGTATTCACCCTTTTATTTGTTAAAACTTATATAGTGAGGCTTTTATACCTCACTATACATTGCTGCAAATCAGTTAGCGTCCTTATCTGAGACTATTGAGCCTATTTCAAACAGAGAAATCAGTTCATCTCCGTTTTTACCTATACCGTTTATGAACAGCTCCTTGCCTGTAGATGAAGCATCTATATTAGGCTTATCTATTTCATCAACCACAAGTGTGACAACTTCACAAACTTCATCGACAATAAGACCTATCTCACCCTTTTCTTCAAGCTTTAGGATAATTATTCTGGTTGATGATGTATATACATCATCGTCCAGTCCCATTTTTATGCGGGCACTCATTACCGGAACGATATCACCACGCAGATTTATGATACCCTTAAAGTACTTCTGCGCCTTTGGCACTCTTGTAATCTTCTGCATTCTGACGATATTATCAACATAGCCAATATCAATTCCGAATTTTTCTTCGCCTATTTTGACTGAAATATATTGCTTTGTTTCTTTTTCCTGTATATCAAATTCATTTTCTGGCATGTACTTCCCCTCCATTACATAAGTGTATTTACATCAAGTATCAAAGCTACATCACCATCTCCAAGTATTGTCGCTCCGCTGATAAGCTTGTTGCCGTTTATGTACTTTCCTAAAGACTTGATTACAATCTCCTGCTGTCCAATGAGATTGTCAACCACAAGACCTGCCTGCTGATCTCCCTTTTGGACAATTACTACAGTAAGATGATCCGGCTCCTGCTCCTTTGGCTCAATGTCCAGCATCTTATCGAGGCGGATGATTGGAATAACGCTTCCACGCAGGTGAATAACTTCCTTAGCCTGTACATATTTGATATCCTTCACAGGAATATCCTCTATATTTGAGATAGAGCCGAGCGCAATGGCATATATTTCATCACGGATCTCTACCATGAGAGCCTGAATGATTGCAAGAGTAAGAGGAAGACGTACAGTAAATGTAGTACCCTTACCAAGCTCGGTTGAAACCGATACATCACCACCCAGCTGTTCAATGCCGGATTTAACAACATCAAGACCAACTCCTCGTCCGGAGATATCGGTAATCTGTTTTGCCATTGAAAAGCTTGGCATAAAAAGGAAGTTGATGATATCCTTCTGAGATAGATTTTCAGCCTGTTCAGCTGTGACTATGCCACGCTCGATAGCCTTGTTCTTTACGGCTTCGGTATCGATTCCGTTTCCATCATCTCCGACCTTTATGACAACATTGTTGCCCTCCTGGTATGCATTTAAGAAAATAGTACCTACCTCTGGCTTTCCACGCTCAAGTCTGACCTCATTGCTTTCAAGTCCATGATCAGCACTGTTTCTAAGCAGATGCTGCAGAGGATCTCCGATCTGATCCACAACTGTACGGTCCAGCTCGGTATCTTCACCGGTTATGACAAGATTCATCTTCTTATTCAGAGTACGAGACAGATCTCTTATCATTCTAGGATATTTCTGTGTAACACTTTCAATAGGAACCATTCGTACCTTCATGACAGACTCATGGAGATTGGTCGTAATTCTTTCCAGATATTCAATCTGTTCATGGAATGACTGGTTATTATTGTTTTCTCCATCAGATGAGCTCATGGCTACAAGAGAGTTCTTTGCAATAATAAGCTCAGACACCTGATTCATAAGCATATCAAGCTTTTCGATATCTACTCTGACTGTTCGGCTTGTAGTAGCTTTTTTATGAGAAACAGCCTGCTTTTGAGAGTTATTTGCAGTTTTTGGCTTTGAAGATTCTGTCTTTGCAGCAGGAGTCTTTTCCTCTTTTTCTTCCTTATCTGCCTTTTTTGTCTCTTCAGGAGCCTGTGCTGTCTGCTCTGCTTCACCCTCCAGGTGAAACTCGGTGATTTCTTTTCCCTCAACCTTATCAATCTCAGATACGTTGGAAGCTGCATGCTCCAATTTATCAAAGCCCTCGCCTGATGCAACATAAAAGCTGAATGACAAATCAAACTTCTCATCCTCAATATCCTGTGAGCTTGGTCTGTAAACCAGAATCTGTCCCAGCTCCTCAACTGCCTTGAAAACAAGGAAAGCTCTTGCTGCTTTGAGCAGACAGTCGCTTGCTACGGTAACTGTCATGCCGTATATTTTAAGGCCTGCTGAAATTGCCTCGTCAATTAATTTTTTCTCGTTGTCTGTCAGTTCAATTGTATCAAGTGCACTGTCAGATGCATCTGATGAATCCTTTGTTTCAGCTTCAGCAGCCTTTTCTTGAGGCTCAGCCTGTTTGCTTACAGTCTGTCCGTTTGCTTTTGCAATAAAATCGTTGAGTTCCTTTATGATAACCTCATTATCATCAGTACCCTCATCAGATGTGGATTTAATATTTTCAACATAGCTGTCTATAGCGTCAAGGCACTTAAAGAGCAGATCAATCATTGAGCTGTCAACTTTAATTTTATCGCTTCTGACCTCCTGAAATACATTTTCCATATCATGTGTAAGGTGCTGCATGCGCTTAAAGCCCATTGTACCTGCCATACCCTTTAAGGAGTGGGCAGCACGGAAAATCTCATTTATAGTGTCTTTGTTTTCCGGCTCCTGCTCAAGAGTCATGATACAGTCAGACAATGTCTGAATATGCTCCGAACTTTCATCAATAAAAATATCTAGATACTGGCTAACATCCATTTTATTTTACCCCCACATTTTTTGTGATTGCTTTGGCAACATCTGATAGTGTAACGACTTCATCAACCACACCTGCCTCATAGATGGCTCTTGGCATGCCATACACAACACTTGATTTCTCGTCCTGTGCAATGACATAGATAGGCTTTGATTTGCCAAGTGAAAGAATGCCATTCGTGCCGTCTGCCCCCATACCTGTGAGTACCACACATACAACCTCATCATAATTAGAGGATGTCAGTGAATCAAACATGATATTGGCACAAGGCTTGAGTCCGCTGATAGGTGGCATATCATTAAATGATATAACATGTGAAGCGCCTGATTTCTTTATAGCTATATGTGTACCGCCCGGAGCTATATACACTACTCCGTTTTTAAGCACCTCACCGTTTGAAGCCTCCTTCACCTGAACCTGACTTAGCTCATTAAGGCGCTCAGCCATGCTCTTTGTAAAGCCGGCAGGCATATGCTGTACTAAAACAACCGGTGCCAAAAGTTCAGCCGGAAGAAACGGTATTACACTTTGCAGTGCCTTTGGACCACCTGTAGATGATGCAATTGCTACTATTTTATTGCTGCCTGCTGCCTTGTGTTTGTTTACAATAGCACCGGCTTTCTTCTCAACAACTGTGAGATTGCGTGAAGCACTATGAGCAGGTGTGATTCTAACGGCTGCATACACAACCCTGAGCAGAGTTTCCTTAAACTGGTTTCCCTTTGCCTCTATGATATTGTTTGGTTTTGTGACGAAATCAAAGGCACCAAGCTCTAAAGATTTGATAGCTTCATCTGCTCCCTCTATGGTTAGAGTGCTTACCACCACAACAGGTGTTTTTATGCTCTCCTTCTGCAGATGTGAAAGCACCTCAAGACCATTCATCCTCGGCATATTTATATCAAGAATAACAGCATCGTACTTTTGTGTACGGAGCTTTTCAAGTGCTTCCAGTCCATCCTTACATGTATCAGTTGCCTGTAATTTATTGTCTGAATTGATTATATCACACTCAACCCTTCTCAGTAGTGCAGAATCATCAACTATTAAAATGTTAGATTTCATATTATTACTCCATTTCTCTTCGTCTTATGCGTCTTTCTTCTTCAAACACAAATCTGACTATTTTCTCCCGTTCTGTCATGCGGTCGAAAATAAACTTTGAACGTGCAAAATATCTGTCTGCATAGTCCAAAGACTGAGTACAGTTTATTACCTTACAAACTATATTGAATTGTTGTGTACACTCCTCAAGTGCTAAAGAAAACTGAGCCATAAAATATGTACCTTCTTCAAGAGGTGTGCTTAGAGAAAATCTGATGCCTCCTCCACTTATATCAAGGATAACCGATTTGACAGTATTCATATTTTTGCTGTTGATTGCATGATTCTTATACATCTTTTTGCAAAACTCAGGCTCACTCTCAGCTTTATCATCGTATCTGACTTCATAAAAATCCATGTCTATAGTACATGGAAGTCTGAAAAACTGACGTCTTTGTATCTTTTCCAGATTATTTATAAGCTCTATAGCAAGAAAATACATATTTTCTTTACGATAACGCTGTCTGACTATAGCAGAGCTTTTTAGTATAGTTTTGTTTTGTGTGTATATTATAAAGTCAAATTGCGTGCCAAGCTGAAATAAAACCACTCTGCCACTGTCAACAGGCATAGTTATTTCCCACATGCTGTCTGTTAGCTTGTCAGAAAAGCTGCTCTTATATGATGTGCTGTTATCGGATAAACCGGATGCAAAGATATCAATTTTGTCACCCGGAAAAATCAAACTTGTATATTCCATATGTCTTCCTCTTAAATTAACTATTGCTTTCTGTTAAAAAAATTTGAAAAAACATGTGAGATTGTTCTTTTCTCATCCAAAGCAGCAGATTCATTATCCAAAAGTCTTTTTGCAATTTCTTCAAATGACCGTGCAGCCTTTGAGGTCGGATCATAAATTGAAAGTATCTTCTGCTGCCTGACAGCCTTTTCAACCATTGCATCAGACGGCACATATCCCAGATACTCAAGACTTCCGTTTAAGAACTGCATAACAACGGAATTAATCTTGTTGAACACTATACTGCCATCCTCTTTTGACGCAGCCCTGTTGGATATAACGCGTATGCATACTTTTGACGGATCGAAATCAGGTCTCTTATACAGTGCTTTAAGCAATGAATATGAATCGGTGATTGAGGTAGGCTCCGGGGTTGTAACCAACACAATTTCGTTGCTGGCCGCAACAAATTCCATGACCTGTTCAGACACTCCTGCACCGGTATCAATTATGATAAAATCATACATACTGTTCAACTCATTTATTGCAGAGACAATGAAATGAATCTGTTTGTGGTTTAGATTATTAAGCCCTACAACACTTGAGCCGGCTGAAATAAAATCAATGCCCAAAGGTCCGTTTGAGATGATGCTCTTTATAGTCTGGTTTTCATATATTACATCAGCAAGAGTATACTTAGGAATAACACCAAACATCACTTCTACATTGGCAAGACCGAAATCAGCATCAAAAATAATTACTCTCTTTCCGAGTCTGCTGAGCCAGACTGCCAGATTGACAGAGGTATTGGATTTGCCTACACCACCCTTGCCGCTTGTAATGGTAATAACACGGGCCGGTTCTATATAATTTTGATTACGCTGCTTAATAACATTTCTAAGCTGCTGTGCCTGGTCCATTATTGTCTGCCTCCGAGTAATTGTTTGACAATCTTTTGTGTATCAAATACCTCTATATCATCCGGAACGTTTTGTCCATTCGTGACATATGATATACCGGCATCAGAGTATAGCTTTATATTTAACAGATTGCCATATGATGAGGTTTCATCAAGCTTTGTAAATATCAGCTTGTAATCGTCAATATCCTTATAGGAATCAATTATAGATATAAGATCCCTGTACTTGGTTGTAGCACTTAAGACGAGATATACCGACTTCTCATATTCAGGTGATAGACCTGCAAGAAGTGCTCTCATATCATTCCGCTGTGTCTCGTTCTTGTGTGAAAAGCCCGCTGTATCAACAAAAATCACATCTGCCTGCTCATATTCAGCCACCGCACTATTTAACTCTGTGGCAGTATAAATGACAGACAAAGGTGTATCCAGAATATTTGCAAATGTACGTAACTGGTCTGTTGCAGCTATTCTGTATGTATCAGCAGTGATAAATGCGATATTTTTATTATAATTAACCTTGAATTTTGAAGCAATTTTAGCAATTGTGGTTGTCTTGCCAACGCCTGTCGGTCCGACAAAGAAAACAACTCTTGGTTTTTTGCCGTTTACCTTTATAGTTTCAGGCTGACCAAATCTTAAAATGAGTTTCTGGTATACATTTGATAAAATCACATCGAGACTGTTACCGGGACGTAGGAATTTCTCGATTTCATCAAGAATTTGGTTGATATATTTCTCATCCACCTCATTATCCAGCAGTGTCTTGTATAAAATGCGGACAAATTTAAGTTCCTGTGCACTTTGAGGCTTTGAAGGCTCCTTATTTTGAGGTTTATCAAATGTGCTTTCCATCATTTTGGCAATGGAATCAAGCTCCTTGATTTCCTGTTCAATATCGCTGGTCTGTTCAGCCGCCTTTGGGGCTGCCGGTGCAGGTGTAGGTTTTAAGGTCTCAGATGCAGATTTTGGGGCGAATGAAGGCATCTTTATTTCTTCATCTGCCTTGTAATCAATTTTACCCGGGAGTGTAGTCCTTGCAAGCTGCGAGGTCGTTATTGTCTGTGTCTGTTTTTTTTCATCCATAGCCGCAGTCACCTCATATGTTGAGCTTTTGAATATACCAAATAATCCCTTTGGCTTAATCTCCTTGATATTCATAATCACAGCATTTGGACCAAAGGCCTGCTTTGCACATTCAATTGCTTCTTCTTTTGTTTTTCCAGTGAATTTGTTAATAGTCATTTATGCAGTCACCATTCCTACCGACTGAAGCTCAACATTTGATTCAACCTCATTGTAGGATAACACAATGAGATCCTTGAAATAATCCTCAGTCATTTTCTTAAAGTACATTCTAACAATTGGAGATGTAATAATAATAGCACTCTTTCCCAAACTTTCCAACTTACCAATTTCTGTTTCAACAGATTTGATAATAGCCTTTATCCTGTCAGGATCAAGAGAAAGGTAAGAGCCCTGCTCTGTCTGCTTAACAGATGACATAATTTCCTGCTCCACCGCAGGGTCAAGTGTGATGACACTTGTGGTCTCATTTGCAGGAAAATACTTACTTGATATAGCTCTCTTTAAGCCCTGGCGCACGTATTCCGTAAGTACATCTGTATCCCTGGTGGTCTGTGCGTGATCGGCAAGCGTCTCAAAAATTGTAAGCAGATCCCTAATAGAAATTCCCTCGCTCAAAAGATTCTGAAGCACCTTCTGAATCTCACCAAGACCAAGCAGCTTTGGTATGAGTTCGTCCACAATGACAGGATTTGATTCCTTGAGATTGTTGACCAGATTCTGTACATCCTGTCTGGTGAGAAGCTCTGCAATATGAGATCTGATAACCTCAGTCAGATGAGTAGCTATAATCGATGGCGGATCTACAACTGTATATCCAAGACTCTCAGCACGCTCTCTTTGACTTTCCGTAATCCATATGGCCGGAAGATGGAATGAAGGCTCAAATGTAGGAATACCTGTTATCTCCTCCTCCACATAGCCCGGATTCATAGCCATGTAGTGATCAAAAAGTATCTCACCTTCTGTTACCTGTATGCCCTTTATCTTGATGATATACTGATTAGGATTAAGCTGTATATTATCCCTTAATCGTATGATAGGTACGACAGTTCCAAGCTCTAAAGCAATCTGTCGCCTTATCATTACAACTCGGTCAAGCAGATCCCCTCCCTGATTTACATCTGCAAGAGGAATGATACCATAGCCAAACTCAAGCTCAATAGGGTCAACCTGCAGCAGTGAAACGACATTTTCGGGTTTTCGTATTTCCTCGGCATCGCTTTCAGCCTGTGCGGTCTCATCCTCTATGCTCTCAATACCGGCTTTTTTATCCAGATTTTTACCTGTTACAAAAAAAGCCACCGCAAGCCCAATAAAGAGCCACCACTCATTGCGAAGAGGTGTGAGTATACCTAAAACCACAAGTACAATTGATACAATATAAAGCACCTTGGCTGTGCCAAAGAGCTGGCCTAAAAGCTCTCCTGAAAAATCATTCTCATTGGAGCCTTTTGTGACAAGAATACCGGTCGAAAGAGATATAAGTAAAGACGGTATCTGTGAAACAAGTCCGTCTCCGATTGTGAGCAGGCCAAACTTCTGTATAGCCTCATTTGCATCAAGCCCCTGGAACATAACACCCATTATGGTGCCTCCAACCAGGTTGATAAGTGTAATAATAATACCGGCTGCTGCATCTCCCTTTACGTACTTTGTAGCACCATCCATAGCTCCGTAGAAGCTTGACTCCTTCTGGATTTTATCACGGCGAGCCTTGGCTTCCTTGTCAGTAATGGCTCCTGTGTTTAAGTCGGCATCAATAGCCATCTGTTTGCCGGGCATAGCATCGAGCGTGAATCGTGCAGTTACCTCAGCAACACGCTCAGATCCCTTGTTGATAACAACAAACTGGATGATAATGAGCACTATAAAAACGATTGCACCGATGACTAAATTACCTCCACCGACGAATTGACCAAACACATTTACAACCACACCCGGGTTTCCGGTTGATAAAATAAGCCTGGTAGATGAGACATTAAGTGAAATCCTGAATATAGTCGTAAACAGTAATAGTGTCGGGAAAAATGACATATCAAGCACTTCTTTTACAAAAAGCACCTTAAAAAGAATGATGAGTGCTATTGAAAGGTTGAATGCAAGCATAACATCTAACAGGAAGGATGGAATAGGTATGATAAAAAACAAAATAGCACATAACAGATATAATCCAACACCTAAATCTGTCTTTTTTAACATATTCTATTCCTCCTTTCCGTTAAATCACGGACTGCATATATAAAGTCCGTATTTATCTTTTTGTTTTATAATAATAAATTAATCTAATTATTTTCCTTGTAAATCATGGCAAGTATTTCCGCAACTGACCGATAAAGCTCAGGCGGTATCTCAGCTCCAAGATCCACATTGTGAAAGAGCATTCGTGCAAGAGGTTTATTCTCGACTATATGGATATTATTGTCTCTTGCTATTTCCTTTATTTTCTGCGCCACATAATCCTGACCCTTTGCGACCACTACCGGAGCATCATTTTTTTGAGCATCGTACTTTACTGCAACAGCAAAGTGAGTAGGGTTGGTGATGACAACATCAGCCTTTGGCACATCCTGCATCATCCTTCGCTGTGAAGCCTCCTGCATACGTTTACGCTGCTGACCCTTAATGGCCGGATCTCCCTCTGTATTTTTAAACTCATCCTTGACCTCCTGTTTGGTCATCTTCATATCATTGTTAAACTTGTGCTTATTGTAAGCAAAGTCAGCAATACCGACTATCATATAGACAATACTGATCTTAAGACCGGTATTTATGATGATATCACCAATCAGTACTATTGCCTGTTTGAGCGGAAGCTCATAGAGTATAAATATATCATTCTGATGTGATTTAACAGAGGAATAAGCCACATACATAATGATTCCTACCTTTAGTACAGACTTAAGAAGCTCAAAGATGGAGTCCTTTGACAGTATCCTCTTAAATCCGTTTATGGGATTAAACTTGCTAAGCTTTGGAGCCATAGGCTTAGTGGATATTTTAAATCCAACCTGGATGATACTCACGAGAATCGTGATTACAACTCCGAAAGCAAAAAACGGCAGCACAGTCAGTAAAAACTGAAGTATTACATTATTTAAATAATGCGTGACCGAAACAGATGAAATCTGCTCCTGTGACTCCTTTAAAAAGTCAGGCATTTTTTTATATACAGTAGAAAACAATCCAATCAGATTGCCCCCTACAAAGGATATAAATATCTTTAATACTAAAAACAGCACTATAAGATCAAAGGCAGCTGTAAGCTCCTTGCTTTTTGCTACCTTGCCCTCTTCCCTGGCATCCTTTAACTTCTTTTCAGTTGCCGGCTCTGTTTTCTCGCCGCCCTCGCCATCCTGTGCAAACCATTGCAGATTGTAGCACAACACTGTATGCAATTTGGAAAATTCATCTAAACTGTCAGTACATTCCATCAATTATCGAAACCACCATAGTCTTAATTTCTGTAATAATAAAATTAGCAATGTTCGGAATTAGATATACTATCAAAAATAATACAATAAATCCTGCTATAATTTTTAACTGGATACCTACAGAGAACATATTCATCTGAGGCGCAACCTTTGCCATGATTCCCAGTATACAGTTCATTATCATCATGCACGCAAAGACCGGAAGAAATATCCTGAAGCCTATTACAAACATATCGCCCATATACTTAGTCATGGTAGAGAGCATATTGTCAAATTGAAACTGTGCACCTCCAAGCGGTACAACTGAAAAGGAGTCACAAACTGCCCTTATAAGATATGTGTGCATATCAGATACAAGAAGCAGGACAAGAACTACGTAATAGTAGAAATTACCTGTAACTGTTGTCTCTGAATTCATCGATGGATTGAATTCTGTTGCCATGGACAGACCTATATCCATATCAATCAGATTTCCCGCAAAAATAACAATGGAATTACATATATTGGCCGCAAAACCTATGAGCAGTCCTGTAATTCCTTCTTTTACGACCAGTACAGCAAAACCTACTGCACTGACATAGGAAAGCTGTGGTCTTTCTATGATATTGTACATAAACAAAGCAACAAAGGCTGATAAGCCGGTCTTGACACGTGCCGGAACCGCATTATCTCCAAAAAACGGAGCTATGTACACAAATGATGCAATACGCACCAGAATCAGCAAAAAATATTCAAAATTTGCAATAGAAAAAGAATAATTAATCATATATCATCCTATCCCATGCTTATATAATAACTGAATTTGGACCACAAATCAGTCATAAATCCGGACATAGTGTCGAGCATCCATGAGCCACAGAGCATCATCACAAGAAAAATTGCAATTATTTTTGGCACAAATGTAAGTGTCTGCTCCTGAATTGACGTAACTGTCTGAAATATACTGACTATAAGTCCGACAATCAGCGAAATAAGCAAAAGCGGAGCTGATGTAATGATTGTAGTATAAATTGCCTCTCTGGCAATATCCAAAACAGCTTCCTGGGTAATCATATGTACACCTCCTAGTAAAACGTCTTGACCAGATTACCAATAACCAGATCCCAGCCATCCGCAAGGATAAACAAAAGTACCTTAAACGGCATCGAGATGGTTGTCGGTGGAAGCATCATCATACCCATTGACATTAGCACTGATGAAACAACCATATCTATTACTATAAACGGAATGTATATTAAAAAGCCTAATATAAAGGCTGTTCTAAGCTCACTAAGTATAAAGGCCGGAACAAGTGTTGTAAAAGGTACATCATCATAGTCATCGTACTCATCTCCTGAGATATCCACAAACAGCTTTATGTCCTTAGTCTGTGTCTGCCCATACATAAACTCCCTGAATGGTCCCTCAGCCTCCTTTATAGCCTCCTGCTGGGTGATTTTACCCTCATCAAGAGGCTTTATAGCCTTTTCGTTTACCTGTGAAAAAGTCGGCCACATAATAAAAAGTGTCAAAAACAAAGCCAAACCGACAAGGACCTGATTAGGTGGTGCTGTCTGGGTACCGATAGCTGTTCTGACAAAATGCAGTACGATAATAATTCTTGTAAAAGAAGTCAGCATGATGAGAATAGAAGGTGCTAAAGATAATACTGTAAGCACCAAAAACATCCTGACAGGTGTGGACAGAGAGCCTGACTCATTGTTGTAATATATGTTCAGACCATTTGTGCTGTCAGAGGTGGCATCGGCTAAATCCTTGTCACCACTGTCAAGACTTTTAACGTCATCCAAATCGTTTGTCACATCATTTGTACTGATATCACCGGATGGTGAGGGGCTCTGACTTGCATTTACACTGTCAGGATAAAATATGCATAATGAAATTGTTACCATAAGGACTGCAATTGCAAAAATAAATGATGCATTGCAATATACAGCCTTGAATTTCTTCATGAATCTATTCATGTTTGCTCCTGTTACTGTACTTTTCTTTCAATTTATCCATAATTGCTGAAAAGGATTCCGGATTCTGCATCATGCTTTGAGGATCCTTAAATGATAAATCCTTTAATTCCTCCTCCTTAAGCTCGGTGAGATAATTCACATCATCCTTTCCGATTGAAACAACGATATATTTTGTACCTGCCTCAACAATACTGATCATCTTATTATTTCCGACGCTTATTGTTTCAATAATTCTAAGATTCTTATTAAAGCTTCGCCCCTTCTGGATACCCGCCATCCATCTGGTGGTAAAATATGTCAGGATAAGCACAAAAACAAAAATTATTAAAACTGTGATGAGCTGGACAAAGCTGTCCAGTGATGTTGCTGCTAATATCATTTTAATTCCTCTGCATAGTATTGATTAAATGTCAGCTGAAACTATTTTGTCTTTCCGGTGTTTATCTTTGAATTGACTATCTCAGTGATTCGTACACCAAAGCTTTCCTCAATTACAACAACCTCGCCCTTAGCTACATATTTACCATTTACAAGAATATCTATCGGTTCTCCTGCCAGCTTATTAAGCTCTATGATCTTGCCCGGACCGAAATCGAGTATTTCGGAAATGGATTTTTTGGTGCGTCCAAGCTCAACTGTCACTTCAAGAGGAACATCCATGATTAAATCAATGTTTTCAGGCTGGTAGACCTGATTTGGCATGGCTCCAAAAGGGGTGAATTGAGCGTTCTGTACATTAACCTGATTGCCTATCATATTTTGTGCCCCCATATTCTGGTTCATCATTCCCTGATTCATCATATTCTGACTATTCATATTCGAATTCATCATATTTTCGTTTATCATGCCCTGACTGTTTGCGGAAGCATTATTCATGCTGCCACTATCCTGTGGCTGTTGTATAGGCGCAGCCTGTGTGGCGGTGTTTGAACTTTGAGGAACATCCTCTGTCACACTTTGTGTATCAAGCTCCATATTCTGAGATACCCCCTTACACATTTCCTTTACAAATGCCGGTGGGTAAAGCTGCATTATCTCGCTGTCTACTAGATCCCCAATCTCCATATGGAAGGAAATCTTTACAAACTCTTCAGACAGGAAGCTGTCAATTTCACCCTCGTTTAAGGTGTTTTTTAAATCAACAACCTCTGCGATAGGAGGGCTGATATCGATAGTACGATTGAGCATAGACGAAAGAGATGTGGCGGAAGAACCCATCATCTGGTTCATTGCCTCACTGATAGCACTAAGGTGCAGCTCTCCAATCTCACCATTTATATTCGTTCCATCTCCACCCATCATAAGGTCGGTTATAATTTTTACATCCTTTTCTTTGAGTACGAGAATATTGCTTCCATTTAACCCCTGTGTGTATCCGATTTTGATAAACACACACGGTTTTTCATACTCGTCAACAATTTTGTCCCAATTTGAAAAAGAAACAACAGGAGTAGAAATCTCTACTCTTCTATTTACAAGTGAAAACAGCGTGGTTGCAGCTGTTCCCATACTGATATTGGCAATCTCTCCAATCGCATCCTTTTCGGATTCTGTCAATATCTCATCGCTCGAATCCGCCGCATCGTTGTTATTTAACAATGCATTTATTTCCTCCTGCGATAAAACTCCATCCATGATTTATTGCTCCTCTCTGACTACTGATGTAATTCTTACCGCATATTTATCACCGGAAGAACCAGGTAGTGCAGTAAACTTTTTGATATTTCCTACATAAATGTCCAACTCATCATCCACATTGGTGTCAAGTCTTATTACATCACCCGGCACAAGCGTAGAAAAATCCTTTACTGATATAAGACTCTTGCCAAGTACCGCTTTGACCGGTATTTGTGATTTTTGAATAAGGCTTTCTATGGCATTTCTATAGTTGGTTTCATCATGATTTTGTATGTTAGAATACCAGTATCTGGTATTCAGCTTATCTATAACAGATTCAAGTGTGATATAAGGCAGACATATATTCATCAATCCCTCAACATCACCAATCTTTATATTCATAGTGATAATAGCTATCACCTCGCTGGGAGATATAATCTGAGCATACTGGGAATTGGTCTCAATTCGCTCTAAATGAGGGCTTATATCAAGTACATTCTGCCACGGCTCCTGTAGCAGATTAATGCATATAACTAAAATACGCTCAATAATCAAAAGCTCAATCTCTGAAAATTCTCTCGTCTTATCGAGAGAATCTCCCCTTCCGCCAAGCATACGGTCTACAATAGCATATCCAAGACCGGAAGCCATTTCAACTATTATATTCCCCTGTAACGGTGCAAAGTTGACAATGCCAAGCAGCACCGGATTTGAAAGCGCATTTGTGAATTCTGAGTATGTAACTGCCTCCGAATTCATCACCTCTACCTGCACTGACTTTCGCAGATAAACGGGAAGGTTTGTTGTAAGAAGCCTTCCATAATGCTCAAATATTATTTCAAGGGTCCTTAGATGTTCCTTTGAAAACTTAGATGGGCGGGCGAAATCATAGTCTTTGACCGTCTGTTCACTATTCTCTTTTATTTCATCTACATCAAGCTCGCCGCTGCTTAGGGCATTGAGCAGATTGTCTATCTCACTCTGAGATAAAACATCACCCATCTGTTAATCACCACCTGTATCCAAATTATTAAATATCTGCCTGTTTTAATACCGGCATAAGTATTTGTAAAGAAATCATCACTGGGTAAGCGAAGATACAATATTTACATCTACTATATAGTCTGCTCCGAATTTCTTCTGGAGAGTTTTGAGAATCTTATCATGAACAGCACTCTTATCGGTGTTGTACTGTTCCATTGTGTAATCGCCTATTATGTCTGTAATGTCTGCTAAGATAACATTTTTCTTGGCGGACAGATCCTCACCGTAGGTCTTATATCCGTCACTCTTTTTGTTGAGTGAAAGTGATATGCCACAAACAAGATAATGTGTATTGCCATCCTCAGATGGGGCAAAATTGAAGGTAAGTGTATCATCATCGGCTGTAAGTGCATAATCAACAATCTGATCCTGCGGCAGCTGTGAACCACTAGTTGCAGTGCCACTGTTTAAGTCTAGTGATATAGCCTGACACACCTGGTCTATCAGATTGTTTGCCTTTTTTGTCTCAGGTATAATTGTAAATATAAGCAGTGCTGTAAGCACAAGGTTTGCAAAACAAAGTGCTAAAATCAGTACTGAAATTAAATTCTTTTTCATATGCATTCCTTTCCGGATTAATTGGTATTGAACTCTGAATTGTAAGAATTATACACCTTAATCTCTACACGTCTGTTCCTGGCCCTTCCCTCTGGAGTAGAGTTGTCCGCAACCGGATCATAGTCTCCTCTTCCGGATGACTTTATATGGGCAGGGTTTAAGCTTGTATTGTCCCTGATGTAATTTGCAACGCTCAGTGCTCTGTACATAGAAAGCACATCATTACTCTCATACTTGGAACGTGATGAAACCGGAACATTGTCAGTATGCCCTTCAATCTCTATCAGATTATCCTGATATGCAGCTAAAATAGATGAAATCTTGTTCACTACCGGATATGCCTCTTCCATTACATCAGCCTTACCCGATTCAAACAACAGGGCTCCATTCAGACTCAATTGCACGTACTGTGCATTGAAATCCACTTCCACAGCATCCTGTAAGCTAGTGTTTTCGAGCTGTTTTTCTATCTGTTCTGACATTTTTTCAGATTCAGAAAGCTCCATCTGCTCATACTGTTCTTCGGCATTCTTGTCATCACCCTCTGTGGTGCTTTCAGTTGTCGATTTGGAATTGGCCAGATCATTGTAATATTTATCCAAAAACTCAAGCTGGCTGACTCCTGCTCCAACAAGCCTGCCATCACCGATAGATGTGCTGCCTCCCGGCAAAACACTAACACTGCTTGTCAGTGATGCAATGACCAGCTGGAATTTCTCAGCGTCAACAGTTGACATAGAGAACAAGAGCACGAAAAAGCATAAAAGCAGGTTCATAAGATCCGAGAAGGTTGACTGCCACGCCGGTGCTCCCTTTGGCGGATCCTCAGGTCTCCTTTTCGCCACTATTCCTCACCTCCGCCTTCTGGTGAGAGAGCCTCTCTCTTGTCAGGTGAAAGGAAGGACTTGAGCTTTTCCTCAATAACTCGTGGGTTTTCACCCGCCTGAATGGAAAGCAGACCTTCTATGATAAGAGTCTTGAGAGTGAGCTCAAGCTCATTGTTAGCCTTAAGCTTGTTAGCAAATGGGGCGCAAAGCCAGTTGGCAATAAGCGAACCGTAGAATGTAGTAACAAGGGCAACCGCCATATTCGGACCTATTGTTGAAGAATCCTCAAGGTTTTTAAGCATATTGATAAGACCGATAAGTGTACCGATCATACCCCAGGCAGGACCCTGCTCTCCCCAGAATTCCCAGAAAGAAATTGTTTTCTTATGACGTTCCTCCATGCTTAGCATATCTGTTTCAAGAATGCCTCTCACAAGCTCTGCATCCGTACCGTCTACTACAAGCATAATACCCTTCTTTAAGAATTCATCGTCTATACTGCTGGCAGCTTCCTCGAGGGCTAAAAGCCCCTCCTTACGGCTGACATTTGACAGCTCTATTATTTTATTTATTGTCTCTCCAGGGTCTACGCTCTTTTCCTTAAAAGGAAGTGCAAATGACTTGATTCCGGCTATAAAGCCCGATAGCTTGTTAGAGCAAAGCACAGCCGAGAGTGAACCACCTATCGTGATAATTGCAGAGGGCGCATCAAGAAAGTTTAATAATGCAGGTACCCCACCATTTTGAATGATACCGAACAAAACCATTCCGATACCAAGAATTACTCCTAAAAGAGATGCTATGTCCACTTATACACACCTTCCATAAATAAATATTTGTCGAATGACCTTAGTTATAATTCTACTAAATTTTAGTGTAAATGTCTATGCAAAAATAATATTTTTAATAAAAAATACACAAAATATTGGGAAATGACCTAAGCCATCCCCCAATACCTTGCGAAATTATTATCTCTTAAGATTGATAAGCTCCTCGAGAAGTGTATCAGATGTAGTGATGACACGTGAGTTTGCCTGAAATCCACGCTGAGTTACTATCATATCCGTAAACTGTGAAGACAAATCTACATTTGACATCTCAAGCTCTCCTGATGAGATAGAGCCTCCGTCAGCTGATATTTCAACTCCTATTCCATCAAACTCACCTGAGTTTAATGTGCTCTGATAGCAGTTGTCTCCGATTTTTTCAAGACCTGATGCATTGGCAAACTGTGCCACAGCTATCTGGCAGAGTAAAACAGTATTACCATTGTCATATGAACCGTATATCTTACCATCGTCACTGACAGTTATGCCTGTAAGTGCTCCGAGCGCTTTTCCCTTGCCATCGCCCTGCAAGTCACCGTTCATACCACCGATAGTAGAGGTTCCGTTATTATTATAGTTCATGGATTTGCTGAAATCCACTTCTATATTGCTGAAATTACTTCCGTTGATTGAGGCATCCTGTGTGTTTAAGACGGAAAGATTCAAGTTTATTGTCTTTGCAGCCGGTGAATTTGCACTTGAAATTGATGTAAAAGTACCCTCACTCTGGTCAAAAACGAGCGAAGCGTCCTCAAATATAGTCTGGGGATCTACAGCCCTTCCTTTATACGAGTACATTGTCTGTCCGTTTGGTCCCTGGCTTGTAATAAAATTACCATCCTTGTCCACATCAAATATTGAATTTCCCTTAGAATCAACGATATCCTTAAGCGTTACATCATATGTACCATCGGTATTTGTCTTTTTAATACCAAACTTTGCAGTATAGTTGTATCCCAGGTCATCAAAAAAGCCTATAGTGATGATTCTTCCGGTGTCGGCTGCCTGGGCATCATTTTTATCGAGCACACCTGATACATATGCCTTTGTTGTAGCCTCCGGAGCTGAGGTTTTAGTGGCAGACGACATTACCTGCAGTGATGATACCGTATCCTTTATCACGTTGCCCTTTGCATCTACCTGCCATCCCTGCAATGTATATCCTGTAGAGCTCATACATAAATAACCGTTACCATCTACATAGAAATCGCCGGCACGGGTGAAAAGACGGTTTGTTCCATCACTTACCACAAAAAAGTTAGTCGCGTTTTTGTCATTTAATCTAAGATCAAATGGATTACCAGTAGTCTCAGCAGAACCGGCTCCGGTAATATTTACAGCAGTGGCACCCGACTTTACACCAAGACCTATCTGCTTTGCATTTTTTCCACCGGTACCGGCGGCTCCGTTTCCGGCCGAAGCGCCCGATGTAGTCTGGTACATAATCTCACTGAAACGCACTGAAGATGCCTTAAAGGCCTCAGTATTTACGTTTGCGATGTTGTTACCAATAACATCCATTCTTGTCTGATGTGTCTTGAGTCCTGACACAGCAGAATAAAGTGATCTCATCATAGTTGTTTGTCCTCCTATAGTATAGATGGACGGTATGGGCTTTTTCTGTCATTCAAAAGCCCTCTGCCTCCTTAAAAGGTCCGGCTACATAATTACCGCGCCATCAATATTTGTAAATACATTTGAATTAGTTTCCGCCTGGTCCATTGCAGTGACAACGGTCTTACTTGGCACATTTACTATAAACGCAATATCATCTACAAGCACCAGTGAATCGTTTACACCCTTGCTATCTGCAGCTGCTATCCCCTTTTGAAGACGCATGCTCTGGTCGTCGGAAAGATTAATATTTCTCTGTGTCAGCCGCATTGATGCATGCTTTGAGAATTTAACCGGCTGTGTCTGCTGCTTTAATATTTCCTCAAAGGATATACCATTTATCTTTTTGTCTGTAGATTTTTGCTTATTTAGATATTGATTTGTCAGCTGCTCTATGGATGAGTAATTATTAACGATATTCTTCATAATCCACCTCACGCAGTCTGATTCGTATCGTTTTCTTTACTGTCAGCCTGATTATTTTTATCTGCCGCAATAAGCTCCTTAAGCTTATCCTCATAAGCCTGAAGCTTGCTGTAATCACTGGCATTTATAAACTGCTTGCCATAATCCGAAAGTCCGTCGTACAACTTTCTTGCTTCCTCTATGCTGCCCTTTGAATCTATCGTCAGATCCTCTATCTTTGGAAGCTTTGCTATAAGACTTGAAAATGTACTTGAGTTTACAATTGCATCGTAGTACTCATCCGTTGATACAGAATAGAGACTCGAGTAGTCGTACATTTTTTCATTGATAGACAGCTGAATCTTGCCATCCTTATATGTGACATAGTCTACCTTGCCACTGTAGTATCCGGAAGCACTATCCTCGTCAGTAACAATAACCTCCTTGCCTACAAGTGAAAGTGCTGCACTCTTTGTAGTCTGGTCATATGACGATGACATGGATTCTTTCATAGAAAGAGTTGCCTCCAGCTGTGAGAATGTAGCCATCTGTGCCACATAGTCGGTGTTGCTTGTTGGTTCAAGCGGATCCTGGTACTGCATCTCTGCACTTAAAAGCTTTAAGAAATCATCATAGCCAAGATTTGAGCCACTTGCTTTTGCACTGCTTGTTTTTCTGTTTTGTGTCGGAGTAGTATTTGTCTTGTCTAGCTTTCCGTTTGTAACATTTGCTGTAATTGCCATTTGTCCTCCTTTTTCATGACACCTTATGCTGTGAAATCTACTGAATTTCCGTTATCTCTCATAATCTGTGTCACAAGTCTTTCTTCAGCGCGATCCTGCATCATATCGCTGTCTATGCCGCTGTCAGAGCTGTTTGAACCATTATAGGAATTTGTGCTCTCCTGCTGTCTGCTGTCGTTTGCAGCACCCTGCTCGAGATTCCTCTCAAACTCATGTGATGCAACGGTGATTTCCACCTCATTTACCCTGATGCCTGAATTGTTTAAGGCTTCCTTGAGATTGACCATCTGTGTCTGTAAGGCTTCTTTTACAGCCTCATTTGAAACTGCAATTCTTGCAGATATCTCGCTGTTCTTCTGAGATACGTTGATATACATTCTTCCAAGGCTTTCAGGTGTAAGCTGAAGGTTAATTGCCGATTCTTCAGTGGTGTTTGATATGCTCATACTGTCGACAATCTGTCTGATGATATCGGTCGTATCAACACGTAATCGGCTTTGTGACTGTGACATTTCAAATGAAGTATCGGTATTCAGCTGTTCGCTGACAGATGCATGAAGTACTGAATTGTCTGAGTGTGCGTCATCATCATGATGCAACACGCGCTCACCAGAATCATCAAAGCTACTGTCAACCTGAGACTTTGACTGAGTCTTTTCTGTATTTTCATCTGATATAATACCATTGCCTGTTTCGCCTGAAGAAGTGCCTTCGTCCGAGTTTTGGTAAGAACTGTCCTGTGTACCGCCATCATATACCTTAACAGCTTCATCAGCAGTGTCGTTTATATTCTGACCCGAAGCTGCTGTATCGTCATAGCTGCTGTCAACCGTTTTTTCCGTTGTATCAGCCGAAGAAACTATATCTGCATCTAGTATTTCACCATCATCTGAAGCAGTAAGCTGTGATAATAAATCAAGCTGTGCATCATTTTCAGATGCAACCTGAGACACATCATTAAACAGTGCAGTAAAGTCGGCATTTAAAACAAGTGCCTGTGGATCAGATGCATTTCCGGTGACCTCACAATATAATGCCGACAGATTTGCAGGGTTGAGTAAATCCATAGCTGTCAGTCCAAGAAGCTGCATTGCATTATTAAGTTCATCCTCAGATATATCGAGGTCATCAGTTACTTTTTCAACTATCTGCGAAGATATATCATCTGTGATTTTTTTAACTTCGCTTTCTGTAGGGCTGTTTTTTGATGCAGTTTTGATGCTTATTTCCTTAGTATTGTTTTTATTTAAAGTATAAGAGTTTCTTCGCTTTAAAAATGTAGTGCTGTTATCCTGCACAGCTGTCCGGCCGCCAAGATAGCTTTTAAAGTCAATACCGGATTGTGCAGCTGTTTGCGTTACAGCCTTCTGCCCTGTCGAAACATTCCGTCCACCTGATACATTTGGTACAACAGGTGATATTGTATTGTCTGCCATATTCTCCTCCTTTCTTTTATTATTGTAACAAGATATGCTATCAGTTCTGTGAAGGATTCATAATCTTAGTAACCTTTGCCGCCGTAGCCGAATCCATTTTACCAAGGATATTACCTCTCGACTGGGCATCCATGGCATTTAATATCTTGGCAACAAGTGACAGATTGTCGGTCATGCTGTCAAAAATAGCTGCGGCCTCCTTAGGCTTCATTTTGGAATATGTCTGGGCATAATCCTTAATTTCATCATCCTGTTCAAGCTGTTCACACACCTGTTTATATAAGATTTCTGCATTGGCAGGATCTACCTGCTCGTAGAATTTCTTATATTCTTTTATATCGGGTGCTTTATCTGAAAAAACAACCTCCTCATAGTATTTTTCTTTTTCCTCCTCAAAGGCTGCCTGCTCCTCCTTATAGGTGCTCAAATCCTGTATCTGGGCATTTAAATCATTGATTGTCTGGGCATCTGCCTGATTCTTGCTATTGGCATCATCCAATTGCTTTTCGAGCTCCTTAATTCTCGAAACCGCATCGTCCAAATTTGTGTAGCCTGCGGTCTCTGTAGACTCAGATGCAGTGATATTGCCGGAATCAGGAAGTATCTTACTTAGTACAGGCACATCCTTTAGTGCCGGCGCAAGCACAGTCGAGCCAAAGCCACCCACATCTGCTTTTACAAAAACTGCAAATATTCCAAGCCATATTGCAATAATAAGTATAGTAACAAGCACCATGACTATCTTGCTTGAGACAGAATCACTGTCATCATTTTCTGCATCGGGCTTATCGGCTTCATGATTCTTCTTTGCTTTCTTAGCCGCCTTTTTAGCGGCTTTTTCTTCCATTTTCTTTTCTTTTTTTGTTTTCTTAGTATCCTTGGTTGATTCTGCTTCGTTTAGTTCTGCCATATTTCCTCCGGACTACGAATTATAGGTAAAGCTCACAAGCTGGTCTATCTCTTTGGATTCGTTGTCTTTTTCCTCTTTTTGAAAATCCTCAAATTTCTTATCGCGCAGCTTCTCATGCGTCTTACGCTCTTTCATAAGCTCATTCAATGCCACTCTTTTAACCTCCAGCATATCCTCCGCTTTCTTTACATTCATAAGCTGTGTGCGGATAGCCGATTTGAGTGAATTTATGTTTTTTTTGCAAATATTAATTTCAGATATATTTAAGCTGCCTGAAAGCTGTTCCTTAAGAGCAGCTTCATAGACTGCACGCTTTTTAAACAGCTCTTCGAGCTTTTCTTTTTCAATCAGATAAGCACGGTTTGCTTCCGAAAACTCGTTCTTTGCCTGTGTTTCAAGCTTTATTTTTATATCAAGTATATTTTGCATGCTGTATTTGAATTTTCCCATACTACTCGAACACCTTCTCTAAAAGCTCAAGTTCCTCTTCAAAGCTGAATTTCTCATCTGTTCCCTGACAAAGGAATGAGTTAACAGCACCAATTTTTTGAATGGCATAGTCGATATCCGGGTTTGAGCCGTTTTTGTATGCACCGATATTGATAAGATCCTCAGCCTCCGTGTATGTGGCTAGCACGTTTTTTAATCTGCCGGCGAGATTTTTGTGCTCCTTAGTTGCTATAGCACTCATAACTCTCGAAATACTCTGCAGTACATCAATAGCCGGATAATGATTTTTATGTCCCAGCTTTCTATCGAGCATGATGTGGCCATCCAAAATAGAACGCGCCGTATCTGTAATAGGCTCATTGAAATCATCTCCATCGACAAGCACAGTGTACAGCCCTGTGATAGAGCCTTTATCAGCTCTTCCTGCTCTCTCTAAAAGCTTTGGCATCTCAGAATACACACTTGGTGGATATCCTCTCGTCACAGGCGGCTCTCCGGATGCCAGTCCTATCTCTCTTTGAGCCATAGAAAAACGTGTCAGTGAATCCATCATCAAAAGCACGTCTTCACCCTTGTCACGAAAATATTCAGCGATGCTTGTAGCTGTCTTTGCAGCCTTGTTTCTTATAAGAGCCGGCTTGTCAGAGGTTGCAACTACTACAACAGAGCGTGCCATACCCTCAGGGCCAAGATCCCTTTCTATGAACTCTCTAACCTCCCTGCCTCGCTCTCCAATCAGGGCAATTACATTGATATCTGCCTTTGTGTTGCGGGCAAACATACCAAGAAGAGTACTTTTACCGACTCCTGAGCCTGCAAAAATACCGATACGCTGTCCCTTGCCTACTGTGATGAGGCCATCTACTGCCTTCACTCCCAGAGGAAGCACATCACTGATAATTTCTCTGGACATCGGATCAGGTGGCGGTGCTTCTATCGGATATTCACTGTCAAGCTTAAGGTCTTTTTCATCACAGTCAGTTACACGGCCTATTCCGTCAACTGTATGGCCTAAAAGCTCATCACCGACAGCTACCGTGAGAGGATGTCCTGTATTTTCAACTATACAGCCGACACCGACTCCCTCCACATTGTCAAACGGCATCAGAATAATATGTGAATCTTTAAATCCTACCACCTCAGACATGACATAATCCCTGCGTTCCTTGTCAAGAAAAATCATGCAAAGATCATTGAGCTTAGCCTTGGGACCAATTGATTCTATCGTAAGACCGACAACCTTGTCCACCTTGCCAAAGCATTTATAGTACTCACCGCTTTTTAATTGTAAATACTTTTGTGCTACCTCTAACAATTAAAATCCCTTTCTTCCAACACTCATACAGCTATATCAGCTGCAAAGTGAGCGTATATCCTTCACCAGATTGTTGAGCTCCATATCAATTCCACAGTCAAACACTCCAAAGCTTGTCTCAATGAAGCAGCCGCTCGTGTCAAGATTTGCGTCATTTACAACCTCGATATCAATATCATTGCCTATGCGTTCCTGAATCTCATCCAAATGCGACATCATAAACTTATAGTTTGAATAAGCTACATGTATACGAAATTCTTTGCCCACCTCTATATTTGACATGGTATTTTCAACCAGATGAAACAAGATATCCTTTTTATCATCGAACTGTATTTTAAAGACCTTGTTAAAAACCTGAATTATTGCATCTATCAGATCTGATTCAAGCTCCTTTGAATAAGCATCATATTTTGATTTCAAAGAGCTTTCTTTATCTGAAAGCTCCTGTCTTAAAGATATTTCTTTTTCGTCAAACTCTCTCTGACACTCAGCCAGACCATCCTCATAGCCCTTTGACTTGTTATCAGCATATAGAATCTGTGCACGTTGTTTAGCCTCATCTAAAAGTCTTGAGGCCTCTGCCTTTGCTTTGTCCAATATGCTATCAGCCTCAAGCTTTGCTTCCTCTAAGAGCCTTTCCTTCTCAGCTGAAACATCTATTTCTGTGACTACAGCAGTATTTATGCCATCATTGAAGCCGCTCTCCTGCGTGTCCGGACCTAGCGATTTAGTTTTTCCTAAACTGCTCTGTGCATCAGATGATATGCCTGTATAACTATCAGCGGGGCGACTTATGGAGTCGGCAAAAATCTGCTTTATCATGGAATTGCTATTTATCACACGGACATTTTTATCTTCTCCGGCAACACGATACTGCTTTAATATATTAGACAACTATATCATCACCTCCGCCTCTTGAAATGACAATATCACCCGAATCCTCAAGCTTTCTGATAACAGCAACTATCTTTTGCTGCGCCTCCTCAACATCCTTCATACGTACAGGTCCCATGAAATCCATATCCTCTTTTATCATAGCGGCAAGTCGTTTTGAAAGATTCCTAAATATGACATTTTGTACTTCCTCTGTAGAACTCTTAAGTGCAAGCTCAAGATCCGCATTCTCCACATCGCGGAGCACTCTCTGGATAGACCTGTCATCCAGGAGAAGGATATCCTCGAATACAAACATCTTCTTTCTGATTTCTTCTGCAAGCTCAGGTTCATCAACCTCAAGTGACTCCATAATACGCTTTTCTGTAGCACGGTCTACACTGTTTAATATATTGACAATAGAATCTATGCCACCGACAATTGTATAGTCCTGATTGACAAGAGATGAAAGCTTTCTCTCCAGCACTCTCTCGACCTCCTTTATGACATCAGGTGATGTTCTGTCCATCTGGGCGATACGTCTGGCAACATCAGCCTGCTTTTCCGGAGGCAAAGCACCGAGTATCATGGCAGCCTGTGAAGACGACAGATAAGAAAGAATCATGGCTATTGTCTGAGGATGCTCGTCCTGTATAAAATTAAGCAGCTGTGCAGGCTCAGTCTTTCTGACAAACTCAAATGGTCTGACCTGTAATGATGCTGTAAGCTTGGAAATAACTCCCTGAGCCTTTTCACTGCCAAGAGCTTTTTCAAGGAGCTCCTTGGCATAGCCGATGCCGCCCTCAGCAATATACTGCTGCGCGAGACACACCTGATAATATTCATCCAAAACAGATTCTTTATCCTGCGGAGAGACGCTTCTGGTGTTTGCTATTTCGAGTGTCAGACTCTCTATCTCATCTTCCTTCAAATGCTGGAAGATGGCTGAAGCCTTTTCAGGTCCAAGTGTAATTAAAAGAATAGCAGCTTTTTGTAAACCACTGTAATCATCTATCATATGTAACTACTCCCAATCCTCATTAAGCCAGTTACGCAACAGCTGCGCAGCCGCTTCGGGATTTTCATCAACAAATTTTTCTATCAGAAGACGTGTCTCCGTCTTCTCGTTATATCCAATATCCTCAAGAGGCTCATTATTCTCAGCAGTCTGTTCTAAAAGAGAATCTACAGACAGCTCCTCCTCTTTTGGCTCTTCCTCACTGCTTCTTGTGCTCTTAAATACCACAAAGCCAAGCAGTGCAAAAATAAGGACAGTGATTGCAATCTGTAAAATATCACTCAACGAACGCACGCCAGATGCCTTGTCAACAAACTCCGGCTGCTCATATACAAGGAATGAAATCTGTGAGATACCTGTTGCATTCTGCACGGAAGTTACAAGATCCTGGTCTACATCCGTCACCTTGACCGGATCTGCATGCTTTGCTTTGTATTCCTCCCAGCTTGTATCCTTGAGCTTTCCGTTCTTTTCAAGAGTGCTTTCATCATATACCTTATACCTGGTGGCAACTACGGTAATTGAAGATGAATCATACTTGATTGAGCCTCCATCGTTTTTACTTGTAGTGATTTTTTCATCATTTAAATACTTTTTGTCGTTATCTGTAATTGACGACTCTGATGGAGTGCCATCCTGTGTAGTGTATGTAGTATCATCGCTGTTTGAATCAGTTCCGGGAACCGCAGCCTGACCATTGGTTGCATCCGACTGGTAATTCGACTCACTGTCCAAAAGACCTGTATCGGTCTGTCCATCAGGCAAAGTGTAATTTTTCTGGGCTGTTTCAGTCTTACTGAAATCTATGTCCAGATTCATGCCAACTTCAATATTCGAGAAAATATTTGAGCTCTCTAAGGTCTTTTTGACTTCATTTTTCACCTGCTCCTCCAGCTTTTGCTTATAAGAAAGCTGTGATGTCGCAAGACCTGCCGAGGTATCGGAATCTCCGCCCGAGTAAAGTACATTGGCCTTTTTGTCGATGATAGTAATGCCCTTTGTGGTATCGTTTCCAAGAGCTGTTGCAACAAGACGTGCTATTGCGTAGGCCTGATCATCTGTAATCGAATCCTTAAGTCCAAGAGTGACAGCCGCAGTTGCCTCCTCTTTTGATTTAAGAATGGTACCATCCTTGTCAGGCATAGTGATATCAACGCTTGCTTCATTTACGTATGACTGTTTTTCCAGATGATCCTTAAGCTTATCCTCCAGATACACCTGATACTTTTTCTGCTTATCAGCCTCGGTTGTTGAGAAGCTGCCGTCTGTGACATTGTCTATCGAGTACGCCTGCGCAGGGATGCCGTTATCACCCAGTGCCATAATGGCATTTACCTCATCTGATTTATTGACAAAAAACACAAGCTTGCTGTCCACCTCATAGCTTATATTGTTATCTTCAAGTACTCCCTTTATTGTGGAAGCCTCTGATGCACTCTGTGCCTCGACCAGCTCAACCTGTGTAGGTCTTGATATGACTACGCCAAGTATTACAAGAGCCACTATAACCACAGCTACTATGCTTATGAGCACGGAGCGCTGCTTAGTATTGAATTTTTTCCACCATGCAGTTATTTTATCCAAAATAGCCTTTAAACGTTCTGGCATTTTCTATTACTCCTTATATTGACATCTGCATAAGTTCTTTGTATGCGTCAATTATTTTATCCCTGACAGCAACAGTGTACTGCAATGCCACAGCCGCCTTTGTTTCCGCAACAAGCAGATCATGTGTATTATCAGACTCGCCAAGTGCAAAGCTCACTTCCTCCTGCTCAGCTGCATTCTGCAGATCATTTGTCTCACCGATGCTTCCCATGGCAGCAGAAAGTACATCAGAAAATGAATCAGTCTTGTCAGTTTTCGTAAGAGAGGTATTATTAAAAAAAGATTTAATATCTCCTGTTGAAATTCCATTAATGTTTGAAATATCCATCAAAAAGCTCCTTTATGTATGTATCAGCCGGCTATTTGCCTATTTGTAAGCCATTTTGTGCCATTGACTTGCTTGCCTCAAAGGCAGTTGCATTGGCTTCATATGCACGTGTGGCATCTATCAGATTGGTCATCTCTGTGACTGTATTGACATTTGGATAAGAGACATAACCATCTGCATCAGCATCAGGATTTGATGGGTCATACTCCTTGATAAAATCAGTAGAATAATCTGATGTCACGCTGCTTACCTTTACACCGTTTCCAACAGCGGCCTTCTTTGATGAAGAGTATATCTGTGAAAAAGGTGTGACATTTTTCTCGGAAAAAGTCACAATCTTTCTACGGTACGGTGTGCCTTCCTTTGTGGACGTAGTGTTTACATTGGCAATATTCTGTGCAATGATATCTGTCCTGAAGCGTTCAGCCGTCATGCCGGACGCACTTATATTAAAAGCTTGAAATAATCCCATATCATTAAACCTCCATAATTACTACAGCACGCTCTTCATTCGTGAAAACTGCGAGCTTATGCTGCTTGTAAGTGCTTCATACTTAATCTGCTCAGACGCAAGCTCGACATTTTCAGTGTCTATATCCACGTTATTGCCATCCATCCTGTATGAATAATTGGAATGGTCTGTATATACATTGGCCGTCAGCTTTGAGGTATCAAGCTCACTTATTTTTTTATCAAGCGACTGATGCTTGCATCTGCCAAGCTCCTGTGACAGTACCCCCTCAAAATTTAAATCCTTGCGCTTGTAGCCTGGGGTATCCACATTCGATATATTGTTTGCAAGTATAGCTTCTCTTTGGTAGCTTGCATCAGCCGCTTTGGTCAATACATTGACATAGTCAAAGGCTGTTGAGTTTATCATAAATATTCCTCCAATATACTTTTTGCATATTATAAAAAATACTACATAAGTACCCTAATATATATATTATAAAGTAAAATCGACAAAATACAAGATGTTTTTGTTGTTTTTTACATTATATTGTATTATTTTGTCGACAGACTCACTATATATATGCCGAAAACATAGAAAAGACCTATGTTCTTTCAAACATAAGTCCTTAAAAATATACTTAAATTTATTTACTTGTTTTTATTTTGGATTCTGTCAAGCTCATCAAAGACTACATCGTTTACTACTTTGATATATGTTCCTTTCATGCCGGATGAACGTGATTCGATAACGCCTGCACTCTCAAACTTGCGAAGGGCATTTACGATTACCGAGCGGGTAATGCCTACTCTGTCGGCTATTCTGCTGGCAACAAGTATACCCTCATTGCCGTCAAGCTCATCAAAGATGTGAAGAATAGCCTCAAGCTCAGAATAAGAAAGTGTATTGATAGCCGAACGGACAATCGCTACCTTTCTCTTTTCCTCTTCATTCTCCTCATTCACGGATCTCATCATCTCAAGCCCAACCACTGTCGTGCCATACTCTGTAAGAATGATATCGTCAATGTCATACTCTCTGTCACTTCTGTACTCAAAAAGAGTTCCAAGCCTCTCGCCGGCTATATCAATCGGTGTGATAATAGCCTTGTACATTCTTGTATCTTCACCAAAGCCAAGTGTCTCGAGGTTTACATTTTCCTTTGTTGAAAGTATGCCAAGAAGTCTTTCATTGAGTTCAGTGTCAATATAGCCTCCAACCTCATCTACTATCAGTTCATGAAGCTCATCCACGCCCTTGCAGATACTTGAGCCAAGCACCTTGCCCTTTTTGCTGATTACAAGTATGTCTGAGTCAAGTACACCGGTGAGCACCTGACATATATCATTGAACACAACCTTTGATGAATTGTTGTTGTGAAGAAGCTTATTAATTTTACGTGTCTTATCTAATAATTGTACTCCCATTAATTGTTATTCCTCTCTTTCGGGCTTTTTATCTGTTACGTAGCCGCACTGCTCATCTGCGCAGGCAATCTTGTTTCCCTTTATAATCATATATCCTCCACAACGAGGGCATTTTTCTGCAACTGGTCTGCCCCAGCTCATAAAATCACACTCAGGGTTGTCAATACAGCCATAGTATTTTCTTCCCTTCCTTGTTTTCTTAAGCACAACATCCTTACCGCATTTAGGGCAATTGACGCCGATTTTTTCAAGATAAGGCATAGTGAATCTGCAGTCAGGAAATCCCGGACATGCCAAAAACTTGCCGTGAGGTCCGTATTTTATAACCAGATTGCGTCCGCACTCAGGGCAGATTTCATCTGTCACCTCATCATGTATTGTAACCTTCTCAAGCTCATTTTCAGCCTTGTCGATTGCATCTTTAAGATCAGGATAAAAATTCTCAACAACTGTCTTCCAGTTAACCTTCCCCTCTGCTACCGCATCTAAAAGTGACTCCATATTGGCTGTAAAATGCTCATCGACAATAGTAGGAAATGATTCCTTCATAATAGAATTAACAACCTCTCCTATCTCTGTCACATAGAGATTTTTACTCTCCTTGGTAATATAGCGTCTGGCAAGTATTGTAGATATTGTTGGAGAGTAGGTACTCGGACGTCCTATTCCAAGCTCTTCAAGCGTCTTTACCAAAGAAGCCTCAGTGTAATGTGCCGGGGGCTGGGTAAAATGCTGCTTAGGCAAAAGCTCCTCAACTGTAAGAAGCGATTCTTCTGTCAGAGGATTTTTAAGAACAGGCTGCTTTTCTTTCTTTGCATCGTCTGCAGCAGTATATGCAAGCTCAAAACCATCAAATAACAGTCTTGAGGTAGCAAAGCTGAATACATAATCTCCGACTGAGAGCTTTACTGTAGTAGTCTCGTACTCAGATTTTGCCATACGGCTTGCAGTAAAACGCTTCCAGATAAGCTGATAAAGCCTGAACTGGTCTCTCGACAGCGACTCCTTAATCTCAGAAGGCACTCTGTTTATATCAGTTGGCCTGATTGCCTCATGGGCATCCTGGATATTTTTGCTGCTCTTCTTTGTTCCCTCACCGGTGGAAAGATATTTGTCTCCATAGCTTTTTGAAATAAAATCCTTTGCCATGGCCTCAGCCTCATCTGATACACGCACAGAATCGGTACGCAGGTATGTGATGATACCTACCGTACCCTGTCCCTTTATGTCTACTCCCTCATAGAGCTGCTGAGCTATACGCATTGTCTTTGAAATCGGAAAATTCAAAGCCTTTGAAGCCTCCTGCTGCAAAGTACTGGTCGTAAAAGGAAGCGGAGCTTTATTGCTGCGCTGTCCTTTTTTGATATTTTGCACTTTGCAATCCTTTCCCTTTATTTCGTTAAGCACCTTATCCATCTCTTCCTTTGAGGAAATGGCTATCTTATTGTCGCCCCTGCCGTATAGCTTTGCAGTGATCGGCTTCTTCTCACCCTCCACATCAACCGTGGCATCAAGGCTCCAGTACTCCTCAGGGATAAATGCATTGATTTCATCCTCCCTGTCACAGATAATGCGAAGTGCAACAGACTGCACTCTTCCCGCACTAAGCCCTCTCTTAACCTTTGCCCAAAGCAGCGGACTGATTTTGTAACCTACTATACGATCCAAAACTCGTCTGGCCTGCTGTGCGTCCACAAGATCCATATCTATTTTTCTTGGATGCTTTAATGATTCCTTGACAGCATTCTTCGTAATCTCATTAAAGCTGATACGGCTGACATCCTTGCCCTCAAGTTTAAGTGCGTGAAGCAGATGCCATGAGATGGCTTCTCCCTCACGGTCGGGATCGGTTGCGAGATATATCTTATCGGCCTTCTTAGCCTCCTTGCGAAGCTTAGCGAGTATTTCACCCTTTCCGCGGATTGTGATATATTTTGGTTCAAAATCTCCGTCCACATCTATTCCAAGGCTGCTCTTTGGCAGATCCCTCACATGACCGTTTGATGCCATTACCTCATAGTTTTTTCCCAAGAATTTCTTTATAGTCTTTACTTTTGCAGGCGACTCTACGATAACCAGATATTTAGCCATTATAAACTCCTTATATAGTAATTTGGAATTGTCTCCTTAACAAATCCTTTTTGTATAAGATCTTCTAACACTTCAAATAGTTCCGATAATTCATACGGCACTTTTTGAGACAATGTCCCGATTGCGATAGGACAAAAATCGAGTAAACTATACACCAATGCTTCTTTTTTATCAAGTATATTTTTTCTGAAATCCATCTGTGTGCACTCTGTAAACCCAGTCATTGTAATGTCTGAGACAAATTCATCAATATTATAAATAATACCTGCGCCCTGCTTTATCAGGCTGTTGCAGCCGTAGCTTAAGGTGTCGGTGATACGCCCCGGAATGACATATACGTCCTTTCCCTGCTCCATTGCAAAATCAGCCGTAATCAGTGAACCGCTTCTCTTTTTTGCCTCAACTATAACTACTATATCGGATAACCCGGAAATTATTCTGTTTCTCATCGGAAAAAACATCTTTTGCGGGTCGGTGCCCGGCATAAGCTCGCTGATTATGCCTCCGGAGACCTTTATTTTATCATACAGAAAGCGGTTCTCTTTCGGATAACAGGTGTCTGCTCCGGAGCCAAGAACTGCATATGTATTCCCACCAGCCTCCAGACACCCCATATGGGCATCTCTGTCTATTCCTCTTGCCATGCCGCTGATTATCTGTATCCCCTGCCTTGAAAGTGCTGCTGCCAGTACCTTTGCCACCTCGCAGCCATATGCGCTTCTGCCCCGTGCTCCGACTATAGCGACACTTTTTCTTGATTTGTCGGGAAGAGTGCCTATGTAAAAAAGACTATACGGCGGATTATGTATATTTCTAAGCTTGTCCGGATAAGCCTCATCCTCCATTGTTACAAAGCCGATATCCTTCTGCTGAAATAATATCCACTCCTTCTCTACGTCATAGGAAGCTCTTGATTCAAGGATTATTTTTCTGTCTTCATCTGTGAAAAACAAAATATCAAAAAGCTCATTCTTTGGCATAAAAAACAGCTTTTCTGCCGTTATACTACAATCATGCAGAAGCTTTTTCTTCGCATTGCTTATATCTGTAAGGCTTGTAAGCCAGTATTTGAACTTCATGATACAGCACCTCCCCAGAACTTCTCATTGATGCTTCTGTAGCATATAGCTTCGTTGAGATGCTTTGTCTTTATGTTTTCACAGCCGTCCAGATCAGCTATTGTACGCGCGACCTTAAGTATCTTGTGGTATGTGCGTGCAGTCAGTCCAAGCTTGTCAAACATATTTTCCATGTAGCTTTTCTCTCGACTGCCGAGGAAACAGTATTTTTCCAGCTTGTCAGTTGATATTTTTGAATTATAAGAAAAGCTCTCACCTTTAAACCTTTCTTTTTGAAGCTCGTGGCAGTGCATAACACGCTTTCTTATGTCCGCAGATGATTCATTGGATGTAGTACTGTTTATATCCTCAAAGCTAAGCGGTGACGCCTCCACACATATGTCAATTCTGTCTATTATAGGCTGTGAGACCTTATCAAAATATCTGCGCAGAGTCGGCTCTGAGCAGCGGCACCTTTGCATATCGGGATAATAGCCGCAGCTGCATGGGTTCATCGCACCAAAAAGCAGAAAATTAGCCGGATAAGTCACGTTTCTGCCGGCTCTTGAAAGCCTGATGCAGTGCTCCTCAAGCGGAGCCCTGAGCAGGTCCAACAGGCCGCCCTTAAACTCAGCGAGCTCATCCAAAAATAAAACGCCATTGTGTGCAAGCGATATCTCGCCCGGATTAATTCTCGTTCCTCCGCCGATTAATGCGGCCTGTGTGACAGAATAGTGAGGATTTCTGAATGGTCTGTTGTCTCTTAAGGAGCTGTCATTGTCCAAAAGACCGCAGATGCTGTATATTTTTGACAGCTCAAGTCTCTCATTTTCACTAAGAGGAGGCAGAATGGACGGCATACGCTCTGCTATCATTGTCTTGCCTGCACCGGGAGGTCCGACAAGCAGTATATTATGCATACCACCCGCAGCCACCTCACATGCTCTTTTAATAAATTTCTGACCGTTAACATCACAAAAATCGGCGTATTTTTCATCCTTTTGCAGCTCATGTGCTGTGCCGGTTTTCTGACACGTAAATGCTGCCTCATCAAACTGTGCAATTACATCATTTAAATGGCTTATCCCAAATATTTTTGCACCGCAGACGAGTCTGCCTTCATTTTCATTCTGCTTTGGAATAATAAACTTTCCAATGCCTTTGTTGTACTCATCAAATACAATCGGCAGAATACCGCTGACCGGCAAAATTTCACCGTTTAGATTTAGCTCGCCTGCAAGTGTGCAGTCCTTTATGCTATCAGCGTCAATCACCCCCATAGCTGTTAAAATAGCAACAGCTATAGGCAGATCAAAGCCTGTTCCGGTCTTTTTAATATTTGCAGGCGATAAATTTACTGTGATACGCTTGGCAGGCAAAACAATGCCAACGCTGTGCAGCGCTGTTTTAACACGTTCCTTTGCTTCTCTCACCTCTGAGGTAAGATTTCCAACCATATCAAAAACAGGCATACCGGTTGAAATATCAACCTCCACCTGTACCGGAATCGCACTGATTCCATCCAAAACAGCCGTTCTGACTGTACTGTACATATATACTCCTATTCCAATTGGGGTAAATGCATAGACAAATGCACAAAAGACATGGCTCTATGATAACATATTTTTGCCTTTTGTAAACACCTATTCGAGCAGTTTTCGTAATTTTTTCAAACCGGCCTTTTCAATTCTTGAAACATATGACCTCGAAATGCTGAGTGTTTTAGCAATCTGTCTCTGTGTCAGCTCTTTTTCACCGTCAAGGCCAAAGCGTTTCGTAATAATATAATATTCTCTGTCCGATAAAACGCTTCTCATATTTTGCCTTAAAATCTTAAGCGACTCAGATACCTCTATATCCGATACCACATCAGATCGTCCATTCTCAATCACATCCACCAGATGAATCTGGTTTCCCTCCTTGTCAGTGCCTATAGGTTCAAATATGGACACATCACCCCGGCTCTTTTTACGGCTTCTAAAGTGCATCAGAATCTCATTTTCGATGCATCTGATTGCAAAGGTTGCAAAACGATTTCCGTAATCAGCCTTGAATGATGACACTGCTTTTATCAGTCCTATAGTGCCTATGGATATGAGCTCCTCCATCTCATCCTCGCTTACTGCATATTTTTTTGTAACATGTGCCACAAGGCGCATATTGTGTAATATAAGCTCATCCTTAGCTTCTTTATCATTTTGAGCCACTTTTTTCAGACATTCCGTCTCACGTTCTAAACTAAGAGGTGATAAAAATGTATTCACATAGCACCCTGTCATTATTTGCTTATAATATATTATGTTCAAATCTGTATTTTGTGATATAATCTTTGCCATGAATAGAAAAATAGACTACAAAATCAATGAAAATGATACAGGAAAAACAGTAGAAGGCTTTTTGAAGGAGCGTGGCTACACACATCAGGTGCTTGTCAGGCTGAAGCAGACAGACCATGGCATACTAAGAAACGGTATATGGGCCTATACAAATGAAAGGCTGTGTAAGGATGATTTAATCACAGTCCAAATTGTCGAAAACGAATGCTCTGATAATATAGCACCTGTAAATCTGCCTCTTGATATAGCATACGAGGACGATGATATCATCGTAATAAACAAGCCGTTTGATATGCCTGCCCATCCCTCCGCCGGAAACCATGACAACACGCTTGCAAATGCGCTCATGTACTACTATGGCAGTCAGAACAAGCCGTTTGTATACAGATGCATAAACAGGCTGGACAGAGATACCACAGGGCTTACAATTGTCGCAAAGCATGCACTTGCAGGCGGGATACTTGGCAACGCTGTCGCAAAGCGTGCCATCCACCGGACATACTACGCCGTCTGCAGTGGGTGTACACCTGCATGCATGCGCATCAGTGCTCCGATTGCAAGAAAGGATGCTTCCACCATAGAGCGGTGTGTTGATTTCAAACGCGGTGAATATGCAGTAACCGACTTTATCAGAATCAAATATAACCCGGATAATAATTTATCGCTTGTCAAGCTAAGACTTCTTACCGGACGCACTCACCAGATACGCGTCCATATGAAGTATATCGGTTTTCCACTGATAGGTGACTTTTTATATAATCCCGACTATACATATATATCCAGACAAGCACTGCACTCAGGGCGTCTTGTTTTCACGCACCCTGTCACAGGACAAAAAATGAACCTCATATCTGATATTCCATCAGACATGAAGTCCCTGTTCTAGTTGGTTTATTTTATCCTTTTCGTATGGGATATGCCCTTTTAAAACCTCTTTTTTTATGTAGCTGTAAGTATATTTTTCTCCCTTTACAGAGAGCATGACAAGCAGATACTCAAGCATTGCTTTTGTATCGGGATGAATCATGTAGTGATCCACGCTTTTTTCATAGTATTCCAGTGCACTTTTGTCGGTGTACTTTTCTTTCTGATAGTTTTTTGAGGCGCTTACACGGTCTATAAACATCTCGCAGACATACCTTATGGGCATTTTCATGCCCTCCATTTTTGTATGTGTTTTATCGTCCCCCGGCTTTGAAACAGCATAGTCAATCCAGTACTCCAGGTGATGCTTATTGCGTCCCTTGTGATGAAGCCACGCAGATGAATAGCCCCTGTCGGCTCTCTCCGCATTATTCGGACTCATATACCCCTTGTAATACCTGCAGCCGACGAGAAACTCAGTCGGTGAATATTTTGACATGTCATGAAGAAGTCCCTGTTTATAAAGCCCTATCCTAAAGCACCCCTGCATGACTAAAATCTTATGATGTGTAATTGTTATAAAATGTCTTATTGCTTTCATATGTCTATCTGCCTATGAGGATGTATACCGACTGCGGTGAGACATCTGCATACTGCTGGTTTTCACACAGCACCGGAGTGTCATAAAACGGTTCTTTGAGCGTAGAATCGCAGACTGCATACCATTTCATTCCTTTCTTTAGCTTAGGAAGAGCTAACTTCTCCCTGGATGAATAAAAATTGTAAGCTACGTATACATAGTCTTTATTCACTTCATTGTAATCCCCACAGTACATCACACCTACACATAGCTTTGTGGCATCACACTCGCCTATCCAGGCATTCTTGCAGTGATAGGACAAATCAGGATACCCAACAGCCTTGTAATCGCTGAATTTAAACGGCTTTGGACAGGAAATAACAGGATGCTCATCCCTGAATTTGATAAGTCTGGTCAAGAACCTGATGTTTTCCCTTCTGCTATGCTCATTTGACCAGTTCACCCAGCCTGTAGGGTTGTCCTGACAGTAAGCATTGTTGTTGCCATCCTGTGAATTACAGATCTCATCACCTGCCATAATCATAGGCACTCCCTGTGCCAAAAACAAAAGAAGCATGGCATCCTTCCACTTAAGTTTTCTTATCTCACGGATAAACCTCTTTCGCGAAGGACCCTCACAACCGTAATTATTGCTGAAATTCCATGAAGGACCATCAGCATTTTTCTCACCATTGGCCTCATTGTGGCGGTCATTGTACATGAATAAATCGCTCAGGGTAAAGCCGTTATTGCTTGATATATAGTTTATAAAACCGACATTCTCCCCCTGCTTTTTCTGCTGGTTTAAAAGCTCATACATATTGCAGTTGATATGGTTTAACATCATACGCGCCGCAAACTGGTACTCCTCCTTGTCGATATAGAGATTTTCATATGTCCTGTTTTGCGGTACAACCGACATATCAAAGCCATCATAGAGTATCTTTGTCCGGCTAAGGAGAGCATCCTGCACAATCGCAGTAACAGGCAGCCTGTCCCCAAGCAGCTTAAAACCATCTACATGAAAGCTCATGACCCAGTATCTGAGCGCATCGAGTATCAGATTGTGGTCAGTTCTGTCCGGAAAATACATCTCTACGATACATTCCATGCCATTTTTGTGCAGCCTTTCAACGAGACGCCTAAGCTCATTGGAGGCATCTGAAGCGTCACTGGCATATGATGCTTTTACGGCAAAATAATTGCCGGAGGTATAGCCCCAGAAATTGACCTTGTCATTTTGCCTGTCGGTGTTCACACTTTGCTCATCCTTTAAGGAATACTTCGGCTTTGCATATTCCGGAATATCGTGCTTTACAGGGATTGTCATTTCTTCAAACTCGTATACAGGCATGAGAAGAATTGAAGTAAAGCCTAATTTCTTGATGTAATTTATTCTGTCAGATACAGCCTCAAAGGTGCCCTTATGCTTTTTGTCCCCTGAAACATCCATGGAAAAACCTCTAACATGCAGCTTATACAGCTTCATCCGGTCCCTGGTTATCTCAGGAAAGCTGTCATATTTCCAGTCAAAATCACTACTGTCTATCCCGCAGGCTATTTCGTAGCCATTATCACTTCTTGTTTTATCATTCCATTTTTCTCTGCCGAAAATTCTTGTGGCATAGGGATCTATGCACCTTTTTCCATTAATTCTAAAATAATATGCATACTCATTCCCGCAAAAACCATGAAGTCTCACAGAGTAAAGTGAGCCTGTCGAATACTCGGCAGGTATATCAATCACACAGGCGGTATTTCCCGATTTATCAAGTAAAACAATGCTGCATTCATCCTCTTTTTCTGCTGCAAAGGTGAATACTGCACTATCCCCCTCAATATAAGCACCTGTTTTTAAAAAGTTTCCCTTTGTTAGTCGAAAATTCATGCAACACCATCCAATCAATAATTCTAGTATTTATTTATTATACTAGTTTTGACTTTTTTTGTATAGAATAATTTGATATAATATAATAGTTACTTTAGATTACTATAAAGAAAGAGGTACAATATGGCAGAAAAAGCAACACCTGTTACACCTGATGAGGCAGACGATATCCGCGTAACACTTGATCTGGACAACGGAAGTGTCGAATGCAAGATTATCACAATTTTTGATGCAGATCACAAGGATTACATAGCTCTTCTACCGTTAGACAAAAATGGCAACGAGAATGAGAGTGGAGAAGTGTATCTGTATCGCTATTTCGAGGACGAGGAAGGTCTTCCGAGAATAGAAAACATCGAATCCGACGACGAGTACGAGGCTGCTGCCGACAGATTCGATGAGCTTTTGGATGACGAAATGTTTGATGATATTTAATCATCTCTACTATTATTTTGTCTAGGCTCTTTACTTTCACGGACAAACCTGGAGGCTTGGGCTGATTTATCGTTTACCGACTTGACCGAATAAACAGACAAGCTTGTCTTTGCACGGGTCATGCCGACATAAAACAGCCTTCGCTCCTCCTCTATGTCCTTTTCAAGCACAGCCTTTTTATACGGCATTATCCCTTCATTTGCATCAATTATATACACGTTTTCAAATTCAAGCCCCTTTGAGCTGTGAAGGGTTGCAAGTGTCACGGCATTAGGGTCACTTTCTTTCGATAAAGCCATAAGCTTCATCTGCTTTGTATATTCCCTTATATGCTCATACCACTCTTCATATGTAGCAAAGCCCTTGGCTCCTGACTGGATTTCATCCAGTATATCAAACAAATCCTCTTTATTTATATTTCGATACTCGGCATATTCAGCTAAAAAGTCGTCATAGCCAATCCCTCTTCTGATATAGTTTATGCTGGAATATGGATTCATCCGGCTTATAAGCTTCATGTCATACTCAAGCTTTTCTATCCGCTCAGCTATCCACGGCTTCTCATCAAACAGCTTAATCCACTCATCAAATGCAACAGTTGCATCACACAGGCTGTCTCTTGACAGATACCGCTTAGGTCTGTTCATAATCTGCAAAAAATCAGCTCTGTCTCTGCTGCCTCCTGCAATTCTTTGGTATGTAAACAAGTCTCTGGCAATCCAGTGCTCATATATATTAGGTATATTATCCTTGGTTTTGAATGGGATATTATAGCTCATAAGCTGTTCTATAAGCTGTCTTGGCTGGGTATTTGTCCTGAAAAGCACCGCAAAGTCGCTGAATACAGCTCCCGCCTTTATCTTTTTATCTATATCGCGTATAAGAAAGATATTTTCGTCTCTTCTGTTTTCAAAATCAGCAAACGTAACAGGCGCCTTTGACTTGCTTGCCGCAATGATTTTCTTATCAAATCGCTCCCTGTTGTGCGAGATGAGATTCAACGAGGCCTCCACTATATATCTGCCACATCTGTAATTAGTATCTAAAAGGATTCTTTTTGCATTCGGATAGTCCTTCTCAAACCCAAGCATTATCTCAGGCTTTGACCCTCTGAAGCGGTATATTGACTGGTCATCATCTCCTACAATAAACAGATTATTCTGTGGAGCGGCAAGCATTTTTATAATCTCATACTGCAGACGGTTAATATCCTGAAACTCGTCAATCAGTATGTATTTATACTTGTTCTGCCACAATGCCAGTATATCAGGTCTTTCCTTAAACAGCTCATAAGTATACGAGAGCATATCATCAAAATCAATAAGCCTGTTTTCCTTAAGCCTTGTCTCATATTTTTTATATATATCCCTGAATATTTCCTCACCACACACTCCCGAGTAGAAATTTTCTATATCAATGCGGCTGTTTTTAATCAGACTGATTTCAGCAAGTAAATTGCCTATAAACTCATTCTCATCCTTGTATTCAAGGCGGTAGTAGGATAAAATTTCCCTGATAAAGCCGTATCTCACAGACTCATCAGCAATATTGGCACTTGTAAAGCGATATGCATATTTGAGTATCGTAAAAAAGACAGCATGAAAAGTACCAAAAGATACGTTCACCCTCTCGTCTTTCATCAGTGAATTAAAACGCTCCTTCATCTCATTTGCAGCAGCCTTGGTAAAGGTGATAACTAAAATCTCAGAAGGCTTCACATGATGCTTTGTTATTAAATTTTTAGTCCTGTGTGTGATAACTGCGGTCTTACCGGAACCCGGTCCTGCTAAAACAAGCATAGCGCCATCCTTGTGTTCGATGGCGCCAAGCTGGGCTTTGTTAAAATTCATAAAATACCCTTTGTTAATAGATTAGTTATTAGAAAGCTTTTCTATGCCTTTCTTAATTCTGGCTATAGACTCCTCTTTGCCAAACACCTCCATAAGCTCTGTAGCTCCGCCCGGTGTCATCTGCTTGCCTGAAACAGCGGTACGGATTGGCCACATAACATAGCCTATCTTATAGCCCTTTTCTGTGGCATATGCCTTAAGAGTCTCAAATAGCGAATCATTTGAGAAATCATCACAGCTTTCAAGAATAGGAACCACATCGTTTAATACCTCAAGTGATGTCTCTGGGTTTGTCTTCATCTTCTTGTGAGTATACATTGCAATATCATAATCCGGAAGCTCTTCAAAGAAATCAATATGTTCCTTGATATCAGGGAATATCTCAATACGTGTCTGAACCATTCTTGCTATCTTCTTAAGATCATAATCCTTTGTGACAACCTCCTTAATGTATGGCAGTGCCATCTCATAGAATTTGTCAAAATCAAGCTTCTTTATATACTCTCCGTTCATCCATTTAAGCTTTGTGAAGTCAAATACAGCAGGTGATTTGCTCATATGATGATAATCAAACTTCTCAACAAGCTCAGGAAGTGACATAATCTCCTGATTGTCTGAAGGGCTCCAGCCAAGAAGCGCTACAAAGTTTACAATAGCCTCTGTAAGGAATCCCTGATCCAGTAAATCTTCAAAGGATGAGTGACCACATCTCTTTGAAAGCTTATGATGCTCCTCATCTGTGATAAGCGGACAGTGTACATATACAGGTACATCCCATCCAAATGCCTCATAAAGTCTGTTATACTTAGGGGATGATGAAAGATACTCGTTTCCTCTGACTACATGTGTGATGCCCATCAGGTGATCATCTACTACGTTTGCGAAATTGTATGTAGGATATCCGTCAGATTTGATAAGAATCATATCATCAAGCTCTGCATTATCTACTGTGATATCTCCGTAAATCTCATCCTCGAATGTGGTTGTGCCCTCTGTAGGGTTGTTCTGTCTGATAACATATGGCTTGCCGGCCGCGAGATTTGCCTCAATCTCCTCCTTTGACAGGTGCAAGCAGTGCTTATCATATATAGAGATTTCCTTTCCTGCAACAGTTGTTTTAAGACTGTCAAGACGCTCCTTGTCACAGAAGCAGTAATATGCCTCTCCCTTGTCAATAAGTTCCTTTGCATACTTCATGTAGATACCCTGTGCCACACGCTCACTCTGCACATATGGACCGCATCCACCATCCTTGTCAGGTCCCTCATCATGGACAAGTCCTGTCTCTTCGAGTGTCCTGTTTATAATATCAACAGCACCCTCCACCTGGCGTACCTGATCTGTATCCTCTATACGGAGAATGAAATCACCGCCCTCATGCTTTGCAATCAGATAAGCATACAGTGCTGTTCTTAAATTTCCTACATGCATTCTTCCTGTCGGGCTTGGTGCAAATCTTGTTCTAATCTTACTCATTTTAAAATGTGCTCCTCTATATTAATATTTTTTAGTCATTTTTCAATTTGAAATTATATAACAATATGGAAATTTTATCAATCCTCAGATTGAACTTCCATATCAAGCTCTGCGATTTTATTTAAAATTCTGTTTACCTCGTGGATTCTGTCACCAAGCTCGCTCCTATGTGATAAAATCTCTCGTCTTAGCCTGGTTATAGTCTCCACATTGCAGGACATCCTGCCCCTTAATTTTTGTCTCCTGACTATAAGTTCATGCTTCTGCTCAACCATCTCCTTGTGATCCACAATAGCGTTTGTGTAGTTGAGCCATACTCTGGCATCGTAGAAGTCATTTTTACTAAGCACCGAAACAAGCTTTTTGCTGTTGTATTCCAGATCCTCGTTTGTCCTTCTGAAGCGCTCCTTGTCTTTTACAGCGAGAAGATACTGCTCATAGTTGTATACAAATTCCTTTGAATTCTTCACATGATACTTCTCGTATGTGTAGTCAACAGCATTTTTTATACTTACATACTTGATCTTCACTCTGTTTTCAAGAGCTACTGCTTTATTTTTGGATGCTGCAGCGCTTTTTACTTCATCTGAATAGCTTTGATATGTCAAAAGCACAAACGAGCCTGCAACCGCTGAAAGAAGTGCCCCGATAAGCATAAAGATAGTGGTATCGGCTCCATATACAATCTGCATCAGCGTGCATACAGCTACCACTACAGCAAAAAATACCACTAAAAGCACTGCGTACACCCTAAATGCCCGCTGTCTGCTTTTGGCATATTCACCATCTATATCGAACTGCACTTTTTCTCCCTCGAGATACCTCAGGTCTTTATTTATTACATCCAGACTGCTTTCGTTTTTTTCAAGACGCTTTATTGCCCGCGGAATCTCATCCTCCAGCTGCTGCATCTGCGCATACTGGCTGTCTGATATGCGGTTTTTGGTCTTTAAAAAATCACTTCTGGTCTTTTCGAGTGTCAATATGTTTGCAGCCGCATCATTCATGGTCTTTTTATCTGTCTCTGACATATTTTCCATCCTTTCTATGTCAGTCAGATAATTTGTGACAAGTGCATACTCTGTTCTGTTATCCTCGAGTTCTCTGGCGGCATCAACCATCTGTTCACATATTTCAACTACATTGAACTCTTTAGTACTCTCATCCGGTATACTCTCAATATGTAATTGTGTATCATCGGTCTTTTTTTTGCGTTTAAATAACATGCGCCCTGTAATCCTCTTTGTATTTCAAAATTGTTTCTTTTGGTCTGCCCTCATCGCAACCATCTGAAGCTTCTGCATATACGCCCTTTAATACGTTGTCCAGATTATTTATTTCCTGCTCTGTAACACTATATTCCCTGACAATACGCGCATATCCTATATCGTTATTATCAAGCTTATAGGCATATAGACAAGACCACAGCGATTTTCTGTCCCCATTTTGCCTGAAAGCCTCAAGATATAAATCCGCTGCTATATCAAATAAAAACAGCTGCACATAGGCTGTAGCCAGATTGTGATATATGTTTCCGTACAATACACGCTCAGTATGCTTTGCATCCTCACATGACAGCAGCTTTTTGTATTCAAAAATTGCTGCAGTGTACTTTTTCTTCTCCATCAGTCTGTCTGCCCTGATTTTCAAGCACTCAAACTCGCTCTTTTCCTCGAGCTCCTTAAGTGCATCATGTGTGTTCTTAAGCTCCTCCTTAGTGCAGTAGCCGCTGTACTCAAGCAGCTCAGTCACAAAAGCAGACAGTCTGCCATTTGTGGATATAATGGTTCTAAGATGCATGGCAAGCTTTGGCAGATGTGCATGGTTTTCAATCCAGGTGCACAGCTCAAGACTCATGAAGTCATCATCCAAAAGATATGTATTGTTGATTATATAATAATTAAGCTCCTCTATCGAGTAAACATTTATAGACACACCCTCTATGTAATAGGGCATGGCTGCTATAGCTTCATTACACAGTAATAATTCTCCCATATGCCCTCCTACATAGTCATCTCATAGTGCCAGACTTTGCCCGAGCTCATAAATATTTCGCCAAAGCCTAAATCCTTAATCTCTATATCTATCCTATCATCAGATACAGGTGTCGCCGTAATTCTGATGCGTGTAGCCCTATCCGGCCTGGGCGGCATATCCGTAAGTCTTAGTGTCTCAATCTTTGCCTCCCTGCTTTTAGGAAGCTGCTTCCAGAAATCCACCTCATAAGAGCCTGAAATTATAACCTCACACTGCCCCTTGGATTCAAACCAGTTGCTTCCGGCACTGATAAGATTATAAAACGACAGTTCTCCCTTATCATGTACCTTAAGGCTCAGATTGAACTTCATCTCATTCTCGCCCATATATACAAAAGGCCATTCTGCTTCCTTATCCCTCGTGGCTGCCGCATAGCATGCTCCCTTAGTAAAGAGGTTATTGCCCATGAACACTCGTCTGCCCTTGCACAAAAGTGCAACAGACTGTTTCATCCAGCCCTCAGCAAACGTATCTCCCACGAGAAAGACCGTTGAGATAATCTGATTCTTAAAGCTCTCATTTATTATATCCAAAAAGCTTTTGTCCTTATCATTTTTATCCAGAGTATAGCTTATGCTTTCATCTATAGATACTACCTGTGGCGTTGTGCGAAGATCCCTCTTTAGGGAATAAAAAAATATACTCTCCTTTTCCTGCATAAACATCACCACATCATGAAGCCACAGTGAATTGTCCTGGTTCAGTGCAAAATAATAAAAGCTCTCCTTTCGGTCTATGACCGTAAGCTGTCTGGAATTTATGCCAAGCCTGACCGCCATGCCATAAAACATGCTCACGTTCTCCTTTGTCAGCCTGTCAACACATATAACAAGCCTGTCAAAGGATGAAGGATTACCAAGCTTGGATGGCAGTTCCATAACCTTTTTAAGAAACAAGGCCAAAAGCTCCTCTGCCATAAATGAATCATCATCGATGACTATTTTTTCACTATTCAGTGCTCTCTTAAGCAGCTGGTCAATACAAACCATCTCACCGCTTTTAGAGAGTCTTCTTGCCTCATCTCCATAATACCATTTGCCAATGCTCTTACGGCGTGCAAGTACAAGAGGAATCTGAAACTCCTCGCTGCCCGCAACAGTGCTGACAGTCTCCGGCTCTTTCATATTCTGTTGAAAAAAACTAACCATAGCATAGCTGTCATTTAAGTCTATGCCTATATAGTATGAATTGCCATTATGTCCCATTATAAATCCTCTTAAATCAGCTTAAACAGCTGCTTAGTCGCAGCATCCAGCCTTTTATATTCGTCTATATTGCTCTTTAAGGTTGTCTCATCAGACAGTGTATCTGAAATTATCATCTCATTAATCAGATTATAGCGGCTGTGATCATTGTCACCCGGTATATTGTTGCATGTAAGACGATTGCTCTCTTTCACCTCTATGCTGTTGTCATGCTCCTCAGTAATATAATACCTGATCAGCTCACCGAAAAATATGACAAATGTCTTTACGTATATGCCGTCGTACATCTCAACCATATCCTCTGAATTAAACTCTTCGCCATCCTCGTCTCGGCTGTAATGCAGCACAACATGAGTCCCCGGAGTACTCTCATACTGTAAAAATGCCTTGTCATAGATGAAATACTTCTCCAGCAGTCTGTAATCAAGCCTCGCAAAAAAATCAAAATACATATTATTATATATATAATATTTAAGCAATGTATCTTCTATCTCAAGCTCAGCCTGAGTGATATCCGTTTTCTCAGCAAAATGCTTCAATAGGGCTAACTGGCAGGCATCATTTAATGTTCTGTTTCCAATAAATCGCTTTTCGATAATATCAAAAATAAAATCAGCCTTGCACCCGCCACTATGCAGATATCCATGTGCCACAAGAGATATATAAGCTAAAATCAGCTTTTCATTTCCGGCTCTTTTATAGTATTCCATAAAGATATCCGATATCTTTTCAGGCTCAATCTGCGTATAAATACCCTGTTCGAGAATACGCTCATCGAGCTTCATGGAAGATATTGAAAACTTATCAGCGGCATGCCACAGGTTAATCAGCTCGTCTGTAGGCCCGGTATAGTTTTCACACAGGTATTTAAGCACCAGGTCACTGTATTTGCCTGTTTTAAAGGCAGATATGGCAAGCTGAACCATAAAATCATCATCTACATGCTGCACCTTAAGCGCATTCTCACACAAAACCACCTTTGATGCGGCAGCAAGCATGTCTATTCCATACTCCATGGCCATATCATATGCCTTTTCATAGAGGCGGTTTGATACAAGCATGTCAATAAGATATTTTCTTGCATCCTTTTGCAGGGTATCAAAATTAATGCTTTGCAAAAACGGCCTGACGTAATCCTCATAATCGTGAAGCTGACAATATTTTAAAATTCTGTATCCCATAACAGCTTTGTAGGAATCAGAAAAGGATTCACTATAAAATACAGGTTTAAACAGCTTCAAATCATCCTTTGTAAAATCAGAATAATCCCTTACATGCTTAAAATGTGACACTATATACTGTGGTCTGTCAGGCGAGAGGCTTATACACCTGTCAAGGTATTTCTCGGCATCCATCAGCCTCTGCAGTCTGTATGAGATGCTTTTAACATATCTATAGCCCCTTGAGTCCTCAAAAAGTATAACATAGTCGTTTGAAAACAGTTCAAAATAAGCACACTGGTCTGTAACCGGAACTATCTGAGGCTCCTTCATTTCATTCTGATATATGATAGCTCTCACTATGCGCTTATCAAATACAATAAGCTTGTGAGTATATATAATATCTGAAAAAGCTGCCGACAGCTCTTCATTGATAAATCCCAACTCAAGCATATCCTCGTATAAAACAGCCAGATTGTCATCAATATGCCTAAGCTGTGCCTGGTCCATGGCAAACCTACCCATAGCTTTCCTGTACTTGTGGTAGACCTCAGGCTCTGTTTCCTTGGCAGCAATTATATTGTTGTAAAGCACTGCAAGCTTTCGGTATGGCAGCTTATTATCAAAGCTGAAATACATCTGGATAATCTTTGGCACAGGGGAAATCTGCCTGTCATCCATCGTAATGAGATACGACTCATACAAGCCTGTCAGACGCAGCTTATTCTCGATACCCAGCTCAAACCATTTATGAAAACAGGTATCATTTTTGTGTCCCTTAATCAGGTAGCTGCATATGATGCCGACATACTCTGCCTCCGGACATATCTCATAGGCTGCTGTAAGAAGCTCATATACTCTGTTATCGAACCCGCCTGCCAGATCAACCGCCTCAAAAATTGCTCCGGCAAGCTCCTTTGTCAGAGCCTTTTCCTTTACGGCCCAGCTTAGGATGCGAAGCTCAAATACCGACAGCTCCTTTATTAGATAAGGATCCTGTGATATAAGATAATAAGCTTCAATATACAAATACGGAGACGAACAGCCTCGCAGTACCCAGTATTTTATATCTTTAAGCTTACCGGCACTGTCATCAAAATACTGATCCCTCAAAAATAAAAGTACCCAGAACAAAAGCACAGAGTCAGGATTTTCATAAAAAATCAGCTCCACTTCGTGTGTCATATTGTCAACGTATGAAGGCTCTCTCTCTAACAGCGTCATCAAATACAGATAATAGCCCCAGATTGGAGCTTTCTTATCAGGATTACTGTGCTTGAAATCATCAAGAATCCACTTAGCTTCCTGCCTTTGCCTGTTGATAATAAATGCCTGAGCCTTCATCAGCTCATACATATGCTCATCCGGCACGAGTGCATGCAGGTGGTTTAATATGCTTATAGTCTCGTTTGCCCATACCCCGGTCACTATCCGCTTCAGCCTGAAACTGGTATAAAGCTCCATGATTCCGACCATGCATTCCTTTATGTCCTTTGTCACAGCTATATCACTTATGCTGCCATCATCATCTCTTACACCGGCCGTGATATCTATTGTAAAGCTCTGATATACACCATCAATATATATACGGCCAAAATTACGTCCGGCATGCATTGCAGATGCATCGATGATATACTCATACAGATAGGTTTTACCTATAAAATCATCAAGCGTTAAAACAGGCTTAGACAGCTTTATGAATTCACAATCCGTGCGCAGGCGTATCTCGGTATACCCCCAGTTATCCTTTGTTATGGTAAAGCATCCACTCTGTGGCTCTTTAGAAGCCATAAAAATCTCCTCGGACTTGTCTACACTAATGGAAACAGGCTGTTTTTTGTTTACGCCAATCAGAAACTCCTCCATATTCTGACCGGATGGTCTGGCGCAGGCAAAGCCCTCATAGGTCAGCCTCTCATATACATTGCCATAAGGAATTGTGTTTAAAAAATTACGATTATAAAACAGATGATAAGCCTCATCCCAATTAGATGCCGCAAGCCTTGTAAAATCATCAAGGCTCTTTACAGCTCCGGTAGATGCTTCCGCATAGAGCCTTGTGATTCTTGCACAAAAAGAAAGACTGTACTCTATCTGATTGCATACAATCACAAATTTGCCCTCGCAGGCATCGCCCTCCGTGAGACCCTTACTGTTAAATTGATAACGAATCCTGACTTTCTCGCCCTCGAAGTGCGGATTCAGACACTCCATCCTTGGATTAGTCGAATAAACTATGCCACAGATTTTTATCTGATTCGTACTTTCTATTACAAAGCTTCCCGCTTCGCTTCTTCCCTCAATGACCGAAAGGTCTATTGTCTCCTCTGAAAACGCCAAAATCGGTTTCGTGCCATTAAATCTGCCGGCAGCTATCTGCCCTATACGTGCTCGCACAATTGTTACCCCGTTTACGTTAAATGTTGATTTTTTATACACTTATTATATAATGTAAATTATATACGATTTGCAATGCTGTTGCAATGCAAATAGAAAGGAAATTACAGCTAATGATAGAACAAAAGGAGCATTTTCACGGCAGTGACCTTGAAAAAATAGAAAAAATATACGGTATAAAGAAAGAAAATATTGTGAGCTTTGCAGCAAATGTCAACCCACTCGGTGAATCTGGTAAACTAAAAACTGCACTGTCTGAGCGCATTGATGCAATCACAAAATACCCTGACAGGGAGTATACTTCTCTCAGAAAGGCTATCGGCAGCTACTGCAAGTGCGATTACAATCACATAACAGTTGGGAACGGATGCACGGAGCTCATCTCGCTTTTCATTCAGATTACAGCTCCTAAAAAGACACTTCTGCTTGGTCCGACTTACTCTGAGTACGAGCGTGATTTAAGGATAAACGGCAGTGATATCTCATACCATTTTCTTAAGGAAAAGGATGATTTTAAGATTAATCCGGATGAATTCATCTCTGCAATCACAGCTGATACCGACCTTGTCATCATCTGTAATCCCAACAATCCGACCGGCAGTCTTATCACACCGGATAAGCTCAAAACAATTTTAACCCACTGTAAAGAGACAAATACTTATGTGATGATAGACGAGACATATATAGAGTTTGTGCCGGATGTTAATGAGCTTTCAGCAATACCTCTGACTGAATTGTTTGACAATGTGATTATTTTACGCGGCACATCCAAGTTTTTTGCCACTCCGGGACTTCGTCTGGGCTATGCCATCACATCAAATTCACAAATTCTTACAGACATAAACACAAACAAAAATCCGTGGATGATTAACTCTCTCGCCGTTGTTGCAGGCGAAACCATGTTTTTGGATGAAGAATATATAGATAAAACAAGAAGCTTGATACTTTCGGAGAAAAACAGATGCAGGCAATTGATTGAAGAATCACACAAATTCAAGCTTTATCCATCCTACAGCAACTTCTATCTGCTTAAGATACTTGATGAAGGCGTGGATGCACATATGCTATTTGAGCGCGCCATAAGGCAGGGCATGATGATAAGGGACTGCTCTACCTTTCCCGGGCTTGAGGAGCGCTTCATACGATTTTGTATAATGAAGCCAGAGGACAACACAAGGCTTATTAATTGCCTTACACAATGATGCTAAATGCCTTTATATAAACATAACATATAACCAAAAAGCCTCCGGAAGAATTTAATCCAGCCGGAGGCTTTTTTTATAAAGTAAAACATAGAATATACTTTAAGGTCTATATTATTTTGCAGATAAGAACTCGTCAATACCCTTTGCTGCTGCTTTTCCTGCACCCATGGCAAGAATAACCGTTGCAGCACCTGTTACGGCATCTCCACCTGCAAATACACCCTCTTTTGAGGTTGCACCTGTATCCTCAGTTGCTACAATACACTTTCTCTTATTTGTATCGAGACCTATTGTTGTAGAGGAAATAAGTGGATTTGGCGATGTACCAAGTGACATGATCACTGTATCGCACTCCATCTCATACTCAGAGCCGGCAATCTCAACAGGACTTCTACGTCCTGATGCATCAGGCTCTCCAAGCTCCATCTTGATAAGCTTAACACCCTTAACCCAGCCATTCTCATCAACAAGAATCTCTGTAGGGTTCTCAAGGAGATCAAAGATAACTCCCTCTTCCTTAGCATGATGTACTTCCTCTTTACGTGCAGGAAGCTCTGCCTCACTACGTCTGTATACAATGTGTGTCTCAGCACCGAGACGAAGAGCTGTTCTGGCTGCGTCCATGGCTACGTTTCCACCACCGACAACTACAACCTTTTTACCGTTTGAGATAGGAGTCTCATAACCCTCTTTAAAAGCTTTCATGAGGTTGTTTCTTGTAAGGAACTCATTAGCTGAGAATACACCGTTGGCCTGCTCACCAGGGATTCCCATAAATCTTGGAAGTCCTGCTCCAGAACCGATAAATACAGCCTCGAAGCCTTCTTCCTCCATGAGTTCGTCAATCTTAACTGACTTTCCGATAACTACATTTGTCTCGATTTTAACACCAAGTGCCTTGACATTCTCTACTTCTGCCGCAACAACCTTGTCCTTTGGAAGACGAAACTCCGGTATTCCGTAGCTTAATACTCCACCGGCAGCGTGAAGTGCCTCAAAAATAGTTACATCATAGCCAAGCTTTGCGAGGTCTCCGGCACATGTAAGTCCTGCAGGACCTGAACCGATAACAGCAACCTTTTTACCGTTTTTCTCTGCTGCTGTCTTTGGCTTGATGCCATTCTCTCTGGCTGTATCAGCAACAAATCTCTCGAGCTTTCCGATTGAGACAGGATCGCCCTTGAAGCCTCTGATACACTTGCCCTCACACTGGCTCTCCTGTGGGCATACACGTCCACATACAGCAGGAAGTGCTGATGACTCTGAAATAATCTCATAAGCCTTTGTGAAATCACCATTTTTAACCTGCTCAACAAATGCAGGAATATTGATAGAAACAGGGCAGCCCTTCATACACTGTGCATTTTTACAGTTTAAGCATCTGCTTGCCTCTGCCATTGCCTCTTCTTTATTGTAGCCGTAACAAACCTCTTCAAAGTTTGTGGCACGAACCTTAGGATCCTGCTCTCTGACAGGTACTCTCTTTAATACATCGACTTCCATTATTTGTCACCTCCGCAGTTTCCGCAGCCACCGTGATGTGTTGCGCCCTCTTCATAGGCAAGCTTAGCTCTGCCTTCCTCAGTCTTATATTGCTGCTGTCTCTTCATAGCCTGATCGAAATCAACAAGATGTCCGTCGAACTCAGGTCCGTCAACACATGCGAACTTAACCTTTCCATCCACGATCAGACGGCATGCACCACACATACCTGTTCCATCAACCATGATTGGGTTCATTGAAACAATTGTAGGAATCTCAAGCTTCTTTGTGAGCAGACATGTGAATTTCATCATAATCATAGGTCCGATAGCTACACAGCAGTCATATGTATTGCCGGCATCAACAAGTGCCTGAAGCTGCTGGCTGCCGTTGCCGTGGAAGCCGTATGAGCCATCATCTGTACAAACATAGAGATTCTTTGCAACAGCTTTCATCTCATCCTCAAAGAAAAGGATATCCTTATTTCTAAAGCCCATGATGACATCAGCATCCACACCATGCTCTTTAAGCCACTTAACCTGTGGATATACAGGAGCTGTACCAAGACCTCCTGCGATAAATACGATGTGCTTTTTCTTTGTCTCCTCTAGGTTATCCTCCTGACAAAGCTCTGATGGACAGCCGAGTGGTCCGACGAAATCCTCTAATGAATCTCCCTCATTAAGAGCCATCATTCTCTCTGTTCCTGCACCGATAGTCTGTACTACGATAGTAACGGTCTCTTTTTCCCTGTCATAATCACAGATGGTAAGTGGGATTCTCTCTCCTACCTCATCTGTCTTTGCGATGATAAACTGACCAGGCAGACACTCTTTTGCAACTCGTGGTGCCTTTATATCCATAAGGATAATATTGTCAGCCAATTTTTCTTTTCGAACTATTGGATACATAGTCTTCCTCCTAGTTAAATCTTATCCCATTACATATGTAATCTGATACTCAATTATTTCATACTTTTTTAATTTTAAATGAAATGATATAATTTTTCAATATGTTTCTTTGGATATTCCATAAAAATATGTTATATGCTTATGAAATTGTGTTATCTTTTGACATTCGTCCGGTACTTTATATCAAAAACAGGAACCAATTCATGCAAAAAATGAACCGGTTCCCGTATTTATCAGCTTTTATGAGAAATATACAAGCTCATCCTGCGGCTTCTCGGCAGGCTCGATGGAAACCGGATAAAGCACCGGTCCCTTTCCCTTGTACTCTCTTGCAAACTCCACATGCACCCTTGCGGTGATGGTAATCCACGATTTGTGAGGAATACTGCTCTCATCCTCATACTTGCACTTAAAACCTATAAAGGTCACGTCCTCTATACAGCAGGTCATCGCAAACCTGCCCGGTACCATAACACCCTTTCTAAGCTTATCAGGATTGTATACAAGAGCAAGAAATTTGACAACCTTGCCGTCGTACTTCTTGTAATTCTCCATGGCATCCATATACCAGATGGCATAATCTGCATCTGAAAGCTCAATCACATCCTGATTTATATCAAACGGCAGTTCCTCCGGACGCTCATCAATAGTACCGTCCTTGCGTTCGTAGACTATCTGGGCTTTGCGGTTGATATTCTTTATGGTACGCCTTAAGTGTCCTCTGTCTGTATCATCGTCCGTCCTGTTAAATATGACAACATCACTCGCAAATACCTGTTCCTGCATCATCGCGCGCATATTGTTCATATAAAGGTCAAATGTAGTGGAATCAACTGTGGCGAGCGACTGCACGATAACCCAGCCCTTTGGCAGCTCGGCCTCTATTATTTTATCAATGCCCCATGTGCCGTTGTACTCGATAAACACCTGTTCAGGCAGATACTGCATGTTGAGCTCATTCAGCTTTGCAGCTGTAAACTCATCCTCCGAGTCGATCTCTGCAACCTGGATATTGGCAGCCTTTAGCTTATCCATATCATACTCCACATCACCATCCTCGCACATAATGATAAGCCCCTTTGAGCCATTAGCGAAATCATTCTCGAAAATGGTATCCTTAATCAGTGAAGTCTTGCCACTGTCCATGAATCCGGTAAATAAATATACTGGAATCTCTTCAGCCATTTTGTTAGTTCCTTTCTGATTATTGTGTAACTATATTAAATACATTTAAGCAAGTCCGAAAAGCTCTTCAAGCTCATGCTCGTGGATATCTGTTCCGATAACAACTATACGTCCTGTATAGTCAGGCTCGCCATCACGAATCTCGTACTCGCCCGGAACCATATCAAAGTAAATCCACTTGCCGTCTGTGCCCTCTACCATGCCCTTTGAACGAAGAATCTTGTCATCTTCCACAAACTGCTTAAGGATTTCTTCGAGCTTAGCGCGCTCAAACTTGTGAGGTGTCTCCTTGCCCCAGCTTGTAAATACATCATCAGCATGATGATGTCCGTGCTCATGATCATGGTCATGACAGCCACAGGTGCAGTCCTCGCCATGCTCGTGATGATGCTCGTGCTCATCGTGGTCGTGATGGTGCTCATGCTCATCATGGTCGTGGTGATGTTCATGCTCATCATGGTCGTGGTGATGCTCATGCTCATCATGGTCATGGTGATGATGATGCTCTGCCTCATCCTGTGCATGACGTGCCTCAGCAAGCACCTTCATCTCGAGATTGTCCTGCCCTTCCATAGTCTTAAGAATCTGCTCTCCTTTAATAGCATCCCAATCAGTAGTGATAACTGAAGCCTTTGGATTTAAAGCCTGAATCTGCTTTACGCAAAACTCAAGCTGCTCAGGTGTAGCATTCTGGCTGCGGCTTAAGATCACTGTTGTGGCATACTCTATCTGGTTGTTGAAAAACTCACCGAAAGCCTTCATCTGCTTGCTTGCCTTAAGTGCATTTACCACTGTAACAAGTGCATTAAGCTTGACCGGCTGCTCTTTTTCGATATCTATAACAGATTTCATGACATCTGATAATTTACCCACGCCGGAAGGCTCGATTAAGATACGGTCAGGATGATACTTGGTAATAACCTCATTTAAATTCTTACCAAAATCACCAACCAGTGAACAGCAGATACAGCCTGAGTTCATCTCAGTAATCTGAATGCCGGCATCCTTTAAAAAGCCACCGTCTATACCAACCTCACCGAACTCATTCTCTATGAGAACTATCTGCTCACCCTTAAAAGCCTCATCTATCATTTTCTTGATAAATGTAGTCTTTCCAGCTCCAAGGAAACCTGAAATAATGTCAATTTTTGTCATTGTAATTCACTCCTTTTCTTTTCACTAAGTCCTATTTTACTAGCAATAATACAAATATGCAAATTAAATTTTTATTATTAAATTATGTTGACACATAACAAAAGAACTACCGCACGCGGTAGTCCTCTCTAATACATTAATTGTATTTTCTTTTTCTAGCTGCTTCAGATTTCTTCTTACGCTTTACGCTTGGTTTCTCGTAATGCTCACGCTTACGGATCTCCTGCTGGATGCCTGCTTTTGCACAGTTTCTCTTGAATCTGCGTAATGCGCTATCTAAAGTCTCGTTTTCTTTAACTATTACACTAGACATAACCTAAAACCTAACCTCCCTCCAGTTGTGTATTGTGCATCAACTGTTAGGTATCTATACTTAATTGCACTAACATGTATTTTATCAAAATATCCGGATTTGTCAAGATAAATCCGGATATTTTTTCAAGAAATTATTATTTTAATTATATCAGGTAAAACATCACTCCAAAATGACTCTAATCAAGCTTGATAAAGATTGATGTTTCTTTTTTCAGCGAATCTGCAATCTCATAGTTTTCATCCATCTTGTGTGAGATATTGTCCATATCCTCAACAATAAGCTGTGTACTGTCAGCCGCTGAAACCACTCCGTTCACACCCTCATTTATAGCATGTGATATGGTGTTGATTGAAGAAGAAATCTCAAGCATGGACTGCTTCAGTGAATCAGTCTTCTCCTTGAAATCAGTCATGGTACCCTCAATGAATGAAGCCTTGTCGTTGTACTCCACACCGGACTCAACAAATCTCTCAAACTCCGGAAGAATCGAATCATTAATATAGCTGACAAGACCATTGGCGTTGTCAGAAAGATTGTTAACCGAATTGGTAACTACCGCATTGATACGCTGGATATTGTTGGCTGCCTCCTGGCTGGCTGCAGCAAGCTGGCTGATCTCACTGGCTACAACCGCAAAACCTCTGCCTGCCTCTCCTGCCCTTGCTGCCTCAATAGAAGCATTTAATGCCAGCAGATTGGTCTGACTTGCAATGTTTAAAATATCATTGGTAAGTGAATTGACCTGCTTTACGCTGTTGCTATCCTCAATAGCCTTCTGCAATACCTCGAGAATCTCCGAAACCTTCCTGTCTGTTGACTCCATGTTTGTACGTGCAACAGACTCCATTGACTGTGCATGGGCCTTCATATCCTTGGTGTATCCGGTCAGTTCATCTGTCTTTTCAGCAATAAGCTCAACCTCTTTTGCCACATTATCTGTGTTGGTATTGATAACAGATGCATTTTCAGAGATATCCTGCATGGTAGCAGACAGCTCCTCTGTTAAAGCCGAAAGATCGGACACACTGCTGTTGCTTGTCTGAACACTCTGACGCACATCATCAACAACCCTCTCCATCCTGGCCGAGTTGGTGACAACAGCCTTGAATATAGCCTGCAGCTTTGTCATAAAGACATTGATGCCCTTGCCTACGGCGTCAACCTCAGCATTGTTGATAGGAGTAACCCTCTGTGTCAAATCGCCCTTCTTGTTATCAATATTGACTATGATGCCGTTGATTTCCTTCTGTGTACGAAGCAGAGGCTTGATAACCATGGTGACAACAGCAAAAACAACAAACAGTAATGCAATTATACTTACTGCAATAGTAAATGTACATGTGACAACAGATGCGCGATAAGTACTTTCGAGGCTCTTTCTCTCCTCCTGTGTAACAGAATTGACATGCTCACGCATTGACGAAATAGCTTTTTCAATGTTATTAGTATATTTTGCAATAGAGCCATTTGCCGTTTTATACGCTTCCTCGTTTTTACCGGCGGCAGAATAGGCCATTACATTGCCACACTCCTTGACCAGGCTTGTATAGTTTTCACAGATAATTCTATAGTTTCTCTTGGTCTCCAAGGTTACATAAGGATTATAATCATCAAGGAGCTGCTTTAGCTTTTCCTCGTGATTTCTCACTTCACTTACAATATCAATCATTGATGATAGATCTGTCGATATAATATGAGACAGTGCCAGTGTATGAATATTCACGGTCTCCATCTCAATATCATTAAGCATCTCCGTGCCAACCATTGAGGTGTCCACAATCTGAGAAGCCGCATCATTTACCTTTGATAAATTTTTAAGAGATAAGCCACTTGAAATAACACTTACAAAGCCTACAATAAAAACAGGAATAAGTATCAATTTTGTACTTAACTTTTTCTTTCCCTTGACCTTTGGTTTGTTATTAACCTTTTGAGCTTTTTTTGTGTTGAGAGTTTTTTTTACTTTTGGTGCTTTTGCAGGATTTGCTGCTTTTGCTTTCACCTTTTTTTGTTTTACTGCGCTATTTTTAACAGCGGCTTTACTTTTTTTTGAATCTAATTTCATGTTATATACCCCTCTACTCAGCTACAGATTGTGTTATCCCCGCAACAAGATTATCCATTATCTCCTGAAGAGCTGTATTATCAGGATTACCGGCCGCCATTTTTTCGCCAAACTCCGTCGCCGCATCCCAGTAAGAATTTCCAACTCTTTGGAGCTTTCCGTACTGTGCCTGATCCATAACAGCCATAATAGCAGGAACCTTTTTGACCGCATCATCTGCGGCTGCCGCTTTATTGGCAGGGCCTACATTCTTCATCTCAAAGCGGAGCTTCTGGTTATCCTCGTTTGTAAACCACTGGGCAAGCTTATTTGCCCACTCAGGATACTTGGTGTATGCATTTACAGCCATATATTTATAGCCTTTAAACGATGACATCTGAATCTGCTGTCCGGCACATGTATATGTAGGCAGCTTTACAGCACCATAATCATCGCCCCATAATTCCTTGATTTTTGCTGCATTCCAGCATCCGCTGACACCGGCAATAATACTTCCGTCCTGTACTCCTGCAATAAAATCGTCCTGTACGCAGTTCTTAAAGCCCGGCTTAGCCGCAATATCAAGCATAGCCTGTGCTATATCAACACCCTTGATGTTCGTGATGATAGAATTCCAGTTGCAGTGGTTTGTCACACCATCATCATTCACGCCAAAATCAAGCCCTGTATTTCCAAAAAATGAATACAGATACCAGCCTGAGCTCCAGTCCATAGTCAAGTACTTACCATTGGCCCCTGCAATGTCGAGCATGCCATCAAGCGTAGCCACATCGCTATCTGAGAAATAATTCTTATTGTAATACATAAAATATCCATTGTCAGCGGTCAGCGGATATCCATATAATTTGCCATCGATAGTGGCAGCCTCAACCGCACCTTCATCGTCAGCCTTTTTAACGGCATCCACATCCTCTATCTCATAAAGAGCGCCTCCCGCTACCATAGAAGTTATCTGGTCATCCGCTATAGGGAATACATCCGCACCATTATGCACATTTGATAATATATTATCTCTGGCATCAGAATCCTCTGACTCCTCGATAATTATATTAAAATCAGTTCCTTTATTAGCCTCCTTGAAGCTTTCAATCAACTGTGTAGTAATATCCACATCATCCTTCGAACACCAAACGTGCATCTTTACTTCCTTATTCTTCGCTTTATCCGAAGAATTCTCCGTTGTCCCCACCTGTGTATTGTCATGTGATTTATTTGATACTCCGCATCCAGTAAGTAATGAAACCCCAATGGCAGCCACAAGTGTTGCAGCTATTAACCTCTTCATACATATTCATCCTTTCAGTTTAATCTCAATTTATAATTTAGTACAATTTTACCATACTTTCACAAAAAAAAATAGGTCTAATTTGATTCTTTTAACAAATTTAGACCTATTTTTTAAAAGATGCATTTTAAAGCACTATATAAGCATTTTTGTTACTTAATCATACCTGAAAGTGCGTCCTTTACTGAAGCAATAGCATCAGGAATACCTGCCGGGTTCTTTCCACCGGCCTGAGCCATGTTAGGGCGTCCACCGCCGCCACCGCCTACCTTTGAGGCGATTGCCTTGATTAAGTTTCCTGCATGCGCACCGCTCTTTATGGCAGCGTCTGTTGCCATGGCAACAAGATTTACCTTTCCTTCATTTGAAGAAGCAAGCACGATAACTCCCTCGCCAAGCTTTTCCTTGAGGGAATCGCCAAGATCACGCAGTCCGTTCATATCAACGCCGTCAACACTTGTTGCAAGAAGCTTGATGCCGTTTACATCAACTACCTGATCCATAACATCGCCGAGCGCATCCTTTGCTGCCTTGCTCTTAAGAGACTCATTCTCACTCTGAAGTGCCTTCATCTCAGCCATCAGGTGCTCAAGTCTCTCTTTGAGGTTGGCAGGAGTTGCTTTAACTACCTTAGCAGCCTCCTCAAGCTCCTTCTCCATATTGCTGTAATAAGCGAATACATTGTCGCCTGTGATAGCCTCGATACGTCTTACGCCTGCAGCCACACCACTCTCCGAAAGAATCTTGAATACCTTGATATCAGATGTATTCTTTACATGTGTACCACCGCAGAACTCCTTTGAGAAATCGCCCATTGATACGACACGTACCTTTTCACCGTATTTCTCGCCGAAGAGAGCCATGGCACCTGTCTTTTTAGCCTCATCGACAGTCATGATATCTGTGCGAACTTCAATAGCTTCGTTGATTTTCTCGTTTACGATATCCTCAACCCTTTTAAGTTCCTCAGCAGTCATAGCAGAAAAATGAGAGAAATCAAAACGTGTTCTCTCAGCATCCTGATAAGAACCTGCCTGCTCTACATGTGTGCCGAGCACCTCACGCAGTGCCTTCTGAAGCAGATGAGTGGCAGAGTGATTTCTGCATGTGTTTGTTCTTGTTTTTGTATCAACAGAAAGTGTAGCCTTCTCGCCTGTGCGGATCATTCCCTCTGACACATATCCTACATGTGCATATCTGTTGCCGACTACCTTTACAGTATCCTCAACAACAAATGTACCGCTCTCTGTCTTTATAATACCCTTGTCACCCTGCTGACCACCCATTGTGGCATAGAAAGGTGTGTTTGGCACAATTACAGAGCCCTTATCACCATCTGAAAGAGCCTCGACTACATCATCCGATGTGGTAAGGAAAGCAATCTCAGCTGTGTCAGTAAGCTTGTCATAGCCTGTGAACTCTGTAGTAATTTCAGAATCTATATCATTGTAAACATTGGCATCAGCACCCATATAGTTTGTTTCCTTGCGGGCTCCTCTTGCCTTCTGTCTCTGAGCCTCCATACAGTTCTCAAAGCCAGCCTCATCATATGTGAAGCCCTTCTCCTCGAGAATCTCTGCCGTGAGGTCTACAGGGAAGCCGTATGTATCGTAAAGCTTGAATGCATCCTCTCCTGAGAGAACCTTGACGCCGTCAGCCTTCATATGCTCTTCCATATCTGCAAGGATACCAAGTCCCTGGTCGATAGTCTTTGCGAACTTTTCCTCCTCCTGAGTGAGTACCTTAAGGATGAAATCCTCTCTCTCCTCAAGCTCCGGATAACCGTCCTTGCTCTCATCAATGACAACCTGCGCGATTTTTCCAAGGAATGCTCCCTGTATGCCAAGTGTACGTCCGTGCATAGCGGCACGTCTGATGATACGGCGAAGCACATAGCCCCTGCCCTCGTTAGATGGCATAACTCCGTCAGAAATAAGGAATGTAGACGAACGGATATGGTCTGTGATAAGACGGATAGAAACATCGTCCATCTCATCGACATGATATTTCTTGCCTGAAAGCTCGCAGACCTTGTCACGGATAGCCTTCATTGTATCAATATCGAATACCGAATCAACATCCTGCATTACAACAGCAAGACGCTCAAGTCCCATACCTGTATCAATGTTCTTGTACTCAAGCTCAGTGTATCCACCGTGTCCGTCACCGTTAAACTGTGTGAATACATTGTTCCACACCTCCATGAAACGGTCGCAGTCACAGCCTACCTTACAATCAGACTTTCCACAGCCATACTTCTCACCGCGGTCATAATAAATCTCAGAGCACGGACCGCAAGGACCTGCACCATGCTCCCAGAAGTTGTCACACTCGCCTGTCTCAGGGTCTCTGTAGAAACGTGTAATACGATCTCCCGGCACTCCTACTTCCTTAGTCCAGATATCAAATGCCTCATCATCCTCACCGTAGATGGAAGGATAAAGCCTGTCCTTCTCAAGACCGAGCACCTCTGTCAAAAACTCCCATGACCATGCGATTGCTTCATGCTTGAAATAATCGCCAAACGAGAAGTTTCCGAGCATCTCAAAAAATGTAAGATGACGCGCTGTCTTACCTACATTCTCGATATCACCTGTTCTGACACACTTCTGGCATGTAGTCACACGGCGTCTTGGTGGAACCTCCTGTCCTGTAAAATATGGTTTAAGCGGTGCCATACCTGCATTAATAAGAAGCAGACTGTTGTCATTGTGAGGCACCAGTGAAAAACTCTTCATTGCGAGATGTCCCTTGCTCTCAAAGAACTCAAGGTACATACGACGTAATTCGTTAACGCCATAACTCTTCTTCATTACTTGAATCTCCTATTCTTTTGTCTTTGCGTCCTTCATTTTACGAAGCTTTACCCCTATTAATGCCCCACAAAAACCTATGGCCGCCAAAACAATCATAATAATAATATATTGTGCTACGCACATGAAAAAGTCCCCCATAATTACCCTCCTAAATTTATTGAACTAATTTATTATAAATGAATTTGTGAAATAATTCAATAGTTCTCTCCAAAAGCAAATGTCTGATTTTCACGTTCAATCTCAATAACCCTGTCAGCCTTGTCCTTATTGCTGAGTCTCTTCTTGTATTCAATGATACCGCTGTAGTCCTGCCACATATGCATAGGGAAAACAAACTCTGCCGAGGTATTTTGTAAAAAATAATCAAAACCCTTGAACTGATACTCCATAAGCTTTGGATCCATCGGGAAAAAAGCCACGTTTATTGGTTTTTCCGAAAGCTTTTTTATCTCATGTCTGAATGCTCTGCGCACTCTGCCGTTTATCAGATCGCCTGCGCCATCCCACTCCCAGTCATTTAAATCACCGGCATGAAACAGGCTCACTCCGTTAGAAGTGACGTAAAACGCCACACCGGCATCGGTGGATCTAAGTGTCATTATATCCAGATCATCCACATGATATGTATTGTCAGGTGAAACAAATGTCACCCTGTCCCTGACAGCGGGATCAATGCCATGCTTTGATAAAAAATGCGGACTGATACGGATATCCTTTGAAAAAACATAATGTATATTCGAATATTTGTCAGTCAGACGCAAAATATCCATATCATAATGATCCTTGTGGCTGTGACTTGCAAACATATAGATTTTTGTATCCGGCTCATAAGATGGCAGCTTTCCGGTAAAATGCATACCCTCCACCTTGTCTCCATCAAAATAATCAAATATAAGCACCTTGTCATCCAGTTCCACAAGAAAACAACTGTGATGTATAAAAATTATCTGCATGTAACCTACTCTCTTTCGCTTTTAAATCAGTCTTTATGTATCATTATGCTATCTTTATGCTATATAGTCAACTTATATTTCGTATAATATAGTAATTAAACTCTAATCACCAATCAATAATTATATGGTTAAAGGGTCAAAATACCTTTTGACCCTCATATCATTATATAATTATACAAATCATGCCGCCATTTGAGTCATTCACAATCTTTTGCATGGTTTCCTGAAGCTTTATCTGGCACTCATCATCCATCTGCATTATTTTGCTTCTTATTCCGTCCTCCATAAGCTCACCGACAGACTTTCCAAAAATATTAGTCTTCCAGACTCCACTGTCACTGTTTTCACCATTTTTGATGTAATCTATCAGATCCTCTGCCTGTTCCCTGCTTCCGACTATCGGCGCTATCTCGGTCTCGATATTAGCTCTTATCATATGTATTGACGGTGAAATAGCCTTCATTTTTACGCCAAACTTGTTTCCATGGGCTATAAGCACCGGCTCCTCCATTCTGATATCAGACAGCTGTGGCATCACAACACCATAACCCTTCTGCTGCACCGATGAAAAAGCATCCTTAATCTTTTCGTACTCATTCTTTTCCTCAGTGAGTGAAAGAATCAGGGAAATCAGCTCCTTTTCCCCGGAAACAGTCACACCGCACAGCGCGGAAATATTCTCGTAGTAGTACTTCTCTGCAATCTCAATTTTAACCTTTACCACACCATCAGACAGCCCCATCCCGGAAAGAGATACCGCTTTTAATATATCCCCATCCGATTCAGGCATATCAGTGCTCATCAGTGCGACATCCTTCAGCTTTGAAGCCCTTGCAAGAAAAGTCTTTGCATATGTAATTACGGCCTGCTTTACATGATTGTCATAAGGCAGAAGCTGCACCCATTTCGGTATATCATAGTCCACTCTCGCGACTGCAAATTCATATAAGAGCTTTTCCATAATATCTGTAATCTGTCCCATGCAAAGCTTTTCACAGTCTATTGGAATGGCAGCCGCTTTATACTCTCTGCAAAGTGACTCGCACAAAAGTCTCGTTTCTGCTGCAAAAGGCTTTGTAGTATTTACCACAATTACAAATGGCTTTCCTGAAGCCTCAAGTTGCATGACGGTTTCTCTTTCTGCTGCCTCATAGCTCTGTCTTTTTATATCGCCTATGCTGCCGTCAGTGGTTACAAGTACAGCCACTGTCGAATGCTCCTCTATTACCTTTTTGGTTCCTACAACTGCAGCCTCCTCAAAAGGTATATCCTCGTCGAACCATGGTGTTTTGACCATACGCTCGCCGTCCTCCTCGAGATAACCGACAGCATCACCCACTGTAAAGCCCACACAGTCCACAAGGCGTACCTTCACAGCGCTGCCATCATCCAGACTGATAGTAACCGCATCCTGTGGAATAAATTTCGGTTCAGTCGTCATAATAGTCTTTCCTTTGCCTGATTGCGGCAGTTCATCGACTGCACGCTTTTTAGCATACTCATTGTCCATCTTCGGGATGACACAAAGCTCCATGAAATGCTTTATAAATGTGGACTTGCCTGTGCGCACAGGACCGACGACACCTATGTAAATCTCGCCGTTTGTGCGGCATCTGATATCTTTATATAAATCAAACTCTTTACTGTCCATATTACTGCCCATAAAAGCTTCCTCCATACACTTTATTCTATAATCAAAGTGTATTCACCTGCTCTTTGAATTATTACACATAAAAAGGCCACAGGCTTCAAAACAGATAACCTGTGGTCTTTTGTAATAATATATAGTATTTTAAACCAAACTACTTAGCAGCCTTTTTCTCACATCCTGCTGTCTTGCCTGTAGAAGCATCAGCTGTTTCTTTAGCATCTGATTTGTCAGAAGCCTCCTCAGGCTCCTCTCTCAGACGTGCATACATCTGCATACACTTGTGGAGCTTCTTTGCAAGCTTATTGTCTATCTGCTCAGGAGTAGCTCTCCACTGCCAGTTGCCACCGGTAGTTGAAGGAATGTTGATACGGGCCTTTGAATCAAGTCCAAGCAGATCCTGCATAGGAACAATAGCCATATCGGCAACTGATGACCATGCCGCACGCATCATGCCCCAGTTGTAGCCCTCCTCCTTTGTGAGGTTTAAGTAATCCTTTGCAAACCTTACGCAATCCTTTGGAGCTGTCTTCATCCAACCCATAACTGTGTCATTGTCATGGGTACCTGTGTATACAACACAGTGCTGCGGATAGTTATGTGGCAGATAATCGCTGTCTTCTCTTGAATCGAAGGCAAACTGGATAACCTTCATGCCAGGGAATCCTGAATCCTTTAAAAGCTTCTTTACGGAAGGTGTGAGGAAGCCGAGGTCCTCCACGATGATAGGAAGCTTACCAAGCTTCTTCTCAAGCACGTTGAATAAATCCATGCCAGGTCCATCTTTCCATACACCGTTCTTTGCTGTATCATCCTTTGCAGGAATAGCATAGAATGAATCAAAACCTCTGAAATGATCGATTCGTACTATATCATAAAGCTTTGCCATAGCACTGATACGCTTTGTCCACCAGCTGTAGTCGTCCTTCTTCATAACATCCCATCTGAAAAGAGGATTGCCCCAAAGCTGTCCGTCAGCTGAGAAGGCATCAGGAGGACATCCTGCCACCTCGATTGGATTTAAGTCCTTATCGAGATAGAACTGTGTAGGATTAGCCCATACATCTGCCGAATCCATGGCAACATAAATAGGTACATCTCCGATAATTCTTATGCCCTTTTCATTAGCATATGCCTTTAAGGCAGTCCACTGTTTGAAGAAGAGATACTGGAGCATCTTGTAGAAGGCAATATCATCAGCATACTTCTCCTTTGCTTCTGCTATAGCCTCAGGCTTTCTAAACTTAAGAGCATCATCCCACTCGCTCCATGCCACTCCGCCATTGGCATCCTTTAATGCCATAAAGAGTGTGTACTCATCAAGCCACTCTACCTCTTTACTGCAAAATGCTTCATAGTCAGCCGGTGTTTTCTTTGAAAAACGCTCATATGCCTTTCTTAAAAGAGCATATCTGTTGACATACATGATGCCATAGTCTACATACTGTGGCTTTTTGCCCCACTTATATGACTCGCACTCCTTCTTTGTCAGAAGCTTGTCCTTGCATAAAAGCTCCAGATCGATAAAATAAGGATTGCCTGCGAAGCTTGAAAATGACTGGTATGGAGAATCTCCATAGCTGGTAGGACAGATTGGAAGAATCTGCCAGTATGTCTGGCCTCCCTTCTCAAGGAAATCGACAAAACGTCTTGCCTCCTTTCCCATAGTTCCAATACCATACTGTGATGGCAGTGATGAGATTGGCATTAATACACCGCTAGTTCTCATGTTATTTTTCCTCCCTTTTGTTGTATACTCATTGTTTGGCTGCGTGAGCCTGTATTTTAAAATAATATATAATATACATATGAAATCATATGATATTTTCGTTTTATTTAGTTATTATAACATCATAAAGTGCAACTTGTAAATTAAATTAGTTAATGTTAATATCAAATTAATAAAAAGTTTAAAAGAGGTGTAACATAATGAATGAAACAACCAGGCAATTGATTGTGCATAAGGTAAAGCATAATGCGAAACGCCTTATAACATCCATTAAATGGGTAATCTTTTCTATCGTTGTCGGCATAGTCGCAGGAAGCTGCGGCACAGCATTTTATTTTGCACTGTCGGTCGTAACCGATTTCAGAATGAAATACCCTTGGCTCATTTACTTTCTGCCAATCGGTGGACTTGCCATTGTAGGACTCTATCATCTGTGTAAAGACGATAACGACACCGGAACCAATCTGGTAATATCGGCTATCCATTCAGACGACAAGGTGCCCTTTAGAATGGCCCCGCTTATATTTGTATCCACACTTATCACTCACCTGTTCGGTGGTTCTGCCGGCCGTGAGGGTGCCGCTCTGCAGATGGGAGGCAGCATCGGAAGCTCTATAGGCAGGGTATTCAGATTTGATGAAAAGGACAAGCATGTCATGATTATGTGTGGTATGAGTGCTGCATTCAGTGCACTGTTTGGCACTCCGATGGCAGCCGCTATTTTCTCCATGGAGATGATAAGCGTCGGTGTCATGTATTATATAGCACTCGTTCCATGTGTGATAAGCTCCCTCATCGCTCACGGTATCGCATCATACTTCAATGTTACAAATGAATTTTTTGCTATTGAAAACATACCGGACTTTACTATTTTAAACTCAGTAAAAATCTCTGCGCTTGCAATACTGTGTGCACTCGTAAGCATACTCTTTTGTGTGGTCCTTCACTCAGGTGAGGCGCTGTACAAAAAATATCTGCCAAACAAATATACAAGAGTATTCATTGGTGGCTGCTTTGTCATCATAGCAACTATGCTTGTAGGAAACCAGACCTACAACGGCACCGGAATGAGTGTTATCCAAAGCAGTATAGACGGTTCCGTCAGACCTGAGGCATTTCTGCTAAAAATCATCTTCACCGCACTGACTCTTGGCGCAGGCTATAAGGGCGGCGAGATTGTACCATCCTTTTTCATAGGAGCAACCTTTGGATGTCTGTTCGGCAATCTGACAGGCTTTGAGCCATCACTGTGTGCAGCTGTCGGTATGACATCGCTGTTCTGTGGTGTCACCAACTGTCCGATTACATCACTGCTCATCAGCTTTGAGCTGTTTGGCTACGACGGCATGCCGTACTTTCTTTTGGCAATCCCATTCAGCTATATGCTGTCAGGATACTTTGGCCTGTATCGCAGCCAAAAAATAGTATATTCAAAATACAAGACAAGCTACATCAATAAATCAACTCACTAGCATTTGCAAACTGCAACCAGGCATGATACCCCGGGTATTACTGCCTGGTCTTTTATTGTGTAAAGAGCTTTATCTCCCGCAGAAGCTTCATCTGCGAGAACCTCCCATAAAGCGTCTGCAAGTTTAATTGTGATTTTATTTTTGCCGGCATTGTAAGCCACGAACACCTTCTCTGCATCAGTATCAATAGTATACGCAACCACCCCATCAGGCATATCATCCATGAAATGAACGGATTTCTTAATCTCATCTATTGTGTCAAGGTAAAATTCTTTATGAGCCCTTCTTAGTGCTATAAGCCCCTTATAGTAGGCTTTAAGCTCTGAAAACTGCTCTGCCCTGTCATAATCTATTGCATTGACAGAAAGCGGACTACAATAGCTGTTCTCTACAGGAGCACCATCAGCTTCACTAATCTTTGTTCTCGCAAACTCCTCTCCATGCAGGAAAAACGGAATCCCCTGTGCTGTGAAAAGAATGGATGCTGCAAGCTTATTCATGCGGATGCGCATATCTTCGCTCTCATGTGAATTGGATATAATAAACCTGTCCCAGAGAGTATAGTTGTCATGACATGACAGATAGTTTATGGACTGCATAGGTGATTTGGCCCACTCTGCACAGGTCACAGCCTTCTTTAGTTCTTCGCCTCTGTCTGTAGCTCCATTGACAAAGCCCAGCTCATCCATATAGAATACATGTCCCTTTACCACATCACGTATATCATCCGAAAACATGCCGATGCCCGGTATCTTTGGGGCATTTATTTTCATGCCACGCTCTGATTCAGGCAGAACACTTTCTCCACCTGTCCAGCCCTCTCCATACATTATTATATCAGGATTTATTTTTAAGAGAGCTTTTCTGGCTTCATTCAAGGTCTCGATATCAAGTACTCCCATCAGATCAAACCTGAAGCCATCTATGTGATACTCGCTTGCCCAGTAGCACAGCGAATCAATGATATATTTTCTGACCATAGTCTTCTCTGATGCTATTTCATTGCCACAGGCTGATGCATCGGAGTAATTTGTATCATCCAGCATACGGTAGAAATAATTGCCGGCAGTCTTGTAAAAACAGCTGTCATGAACATTGAAGGTATGATTGTAGACCACATCCATGATCACGCCAAGCCCCGCCTCATGAATCGAGTGTACCATCTCCTTGTACTCTCTCACTCTCACGGCTCCATCAAACGGATCTGTCGAGTAGGAGCCCTCCGGCACATTGTAATTGTACGGATCATAGCCCCAGTTATACTGCTCCTTTAAGGAATCACTCTCGTCAATGCTGGCAAAATCATACGACGGCATAAGCTGCAGATGTGTCACTCCCATATCCTTGAAATATGAAAGAGTTTTATCCTCAGTAAATGCCTTAAACTTACCCGGATACCTAGAATGAGCAGATGCACCGGCAGACACATCCGCGATAGACACCTCGGTGATAACCATACTCATAGGATCAGCAAGCTTTGGCCTGTCCTCATCTGCAAATCCATCCGGATCAGTCTTAGAAAGGTCAATAACCATAGACCTGTGCCCATTGACACCGCAGGCTCTTGCATACGGATCATGCGAGCAAAATATGCCATCCGAAGTGTGAACCTCATATGTATAATAAACACCATCCAGATCACCCTCTGCCGTAGCAGAAAAAATGCCGAAAAGCTCTCCCTCTGTGCGCATCATCTCAAGCCTGCCTGTCTCGGCCGAATCATTTCCTTTATCATAAAAAATAACAAAAACACTGTCCGCAACAGGCGAAAACAGTGTAAATGTTGTCTTTTCCTTTGAATAAATCGCTCCTAATTTCATAATAATATCCTTTTCGTTTATTTTCGTATACATTATAATAAAATTTACAATAACTGTAAATAGGGCAATTCAACCAATTTTCAAAGACTTTTTAGTCAATGTGCCATTTTTTCTTTTGCTGATGTGAAACAAGCTTAATGTACAGCGGCTGTGGGATAAATCTGCCACAGGTTGTAGCAAGCTTCATCCTTAGAGTAGGCACAATGACAGTTTTTTTCTTCATCATGCAGTCTATGGCATAATTGGCGCAATACTCAGCGGAAATCCCCTTCAGTGCAAAGCGCACATTTGCCACATCATTGAATTCTGTATCAACCGGTCCCGGACACAGACAACCTACATACACATGGCTGTGGCTCTGGCGAAGCTCACATGCAACAGCCCTTGAAAGGCTTGCAACATATGCCTTAGAGGCATAATAGGCTGCCATGTACGGACCGGCAGGAATAAGACCTGCAGAGCTTGCCACATTTAAGATAAAGCCTCTGTCCTTTACCCTCATCTGCCTTAAAAGCTTTTTCGTCAGGAAATGTACAGCACGCACATTGACATCTATCATGCCCATTTCCTTAGCTATATCAGTCTCCTCAAACAAACCGCAGTCACCGTAGCCTGCGTTGTTTATAAATATTTCTACGTCTTTTTCCTCGAGATAGTCAGAAAGCCTCTGACACTCATCAAGCTGCATCAGATCCGCGGTAAATATATCACACCAAAGCCCCTTATGTGTAGCTTTAAGCTTATCAGAAAGAGCTGTAAGCCGCTCTCTCCTTCTGGCAACAAGAATCAGGTCATAGCCTTCTTTCGCAAGTCTTTTTGCAAGCTGCTCACCTATTCCTGAGCTTGCTCCTGTAATCACTGCATACATATATCAATACCTCTATTCTTCAATAATCAGCTCTCCGGCGCTTGCATCGAGCTCTACGCTTGTGTTGTCGTTCTTATACATCTCAAGCAGCAAAAGCCACAGCGTATGAATCTCGTATGTAAGAATATTGGATGCAGGCACTGAGTATGGAAGTAGTGTGCTGATATCAAAGTATCTGATACCAAGCGGCGGTAAAAAAACAAGGTTGGTTGTCTGTCTTTTATCACCGGCAGTATGAATCATCTCATATGTAATCATCACAAAATCACTGCCCTTATAAGTACACTCATATGATACGTAGCACTCATCAACAGTCCATGTGATACCATCCTCTGTCACTGTCGGCTTTACCGCCTCATCATTGTACTCTGTAGTCTTACAGGTCAGCTTCCATTTTAACTGTCCCTTCTTTGTCTCCTTTATCATATCGGTAAGTTCTTTAAGTAATTCATCTTCTCTTTTCATTTTGCACACCTTTACACGCCTGTTTCTATCATCAATGCTCATCTACTCTCACGCCATGTACCACAAACCTGTATGTCTCACCGCTTGTGGAGCATGTAGAAAGAGTTACAACCTTGTCATCCTTTGTCGGAACTATGCCTGTATCCTTCATGGACGAAGCGGCCATCCTCTGTACGAATTTGCCAAACGTCTCGTCAGGCTCAAAGCCCACGGTATACTCATCGCTGTCGTCACTTACCGTCTCATACGAGAAAATCCGGTACCTATACTTTTTGCCATCGACAAGAATCTGGAAATACTGATGGCTGTCATAATAATTCTCATCACGGTTATAGTACTTGAGCTTTCCAAACATGGACAGATTCTTCATATTGTGTCCGTAAATGATGGTATGACAGTCACCAAAATCAGTCTTGTTTGAGCCTTCAAGAAAGATGGAGCCTGCGGTGGCATGCTCTCGATTAAAAGTCTTTCTGAGGTAATAGCTGTTGTCGCCCGAATACATGACAGGGTAGCTGATATCCTCATTCTCAAAATAAATCCAGCCAACCACATCGGGGTTTTCGCTCCTTAGGCCGGCAAAATCAATGTCTATATCATCATACCACGGTGTATCAGCAGCTTCACTGTCATTGTCATCCGACTTCTTTGAATCATCCACAGTATACGCATCCTGCAGCTTCTCATATGTCTTATCCGAAGTTCTATAATCCCAAAATATCTTAAACAGATGATACCCCGAATAAGCCACCAGAGACAGACCAATTATCAGAACTATAAATCTAATTACTTTTTTAACCATTTGTTTTCTCCATTTTTTTATCAGTCAGTACCGTAATACCGGTAAAAATAATTAACATTACAATGAATACAAATTTACCCTGCGTGGTTCCTAAAAAAGAAGCCGGATAACCGAGCACCGGGATATCAAACACAGGCACACCGGCCACATCAGACCAGGCAACCGGCTCTGCATCATTCACCTGATTGGCATCACCCTTTGTAATGTAGGTCCTTTCATCTGCATTGATTTCAACCACCCTGTGAGTCACCAGCTCGCCATTTCTATAAAAGGTAATGGCATCACCGGTCTTTATACCACCCGTATCTTCCTTTACATACAATAGACTGCCCTTCATGTAGGAGGGCTCCATGCTGCCGCTTACAACTACCATCGGCTCGATATGAAACAGTTTAGGAGCAAATATTACAGCAATAATTAAAACAAGAATTAATAAAATCACACTTGAAATAATATTAATAAATCTCTTCACGAAAACACCTCTATACAAGAAAAATCATTTATCACTCACAAAACTGCTATGGCAGCTTACAGGCTCAATGTCAAAGTGTATCGTCATATTACAATGTGTATCACAGGTATGATTGAACCTATCGACAATCCGCTTCATGACATCGGCGGCGGTATCGCATGAGCATTTCGACAAAAGCACAATGTACTGTGAATCACTGTACTTTGCCGCCACATCCCCCACACGCAGGCACTTCCTAAGTGCCCTGTCAAGTGTGACCATAGAATCCTTTGTCTGGCTATTCTCCTTATCAGACGAGGTGTTAAACATTGGTGCTACAGTAATCAGAACAAGACTCTCCGGAACATTAGAGCGCGCACTCTTTCTGACCTCCAGATGATAAATCTCCTTGAATACAGGATACCCGCACATGAAAACACCCTCCATGCTCTCCTCGTTGATATCCTCCTTCACCTCATCTATATTGTAGCTTGAAACACCCTTAGTGACAGATAAAAGCTCCTCATACACCTTGTTGAGCATGACAGTCTTTCTAACACCAAGCTCATTGTCCATAATGGTCTTGGCAGTCTCATAAGTATCAAAAGCCATCTGTACCTTTTTGGTACGCATGCGTGCCACAATCAGATATGAGTATATCTGCTCATCAGAACGCTCATATACAATCGCCCTGGTGCACAGCTGCTCAAGCTTCTCATAGCGTCCTGTATCAATATACAGCTTTGCCAGAGCCTTTACTGTATTCACGTATCTTGAATGGTAAAATGCATTGAGTGTCATAAACCAGTGTGTATCTGTCCTATGAGGCAGAAAATCACCATTGTAAAGGGCTATGGCCTTCTCATAGCTTTCAATAGCAGTCTCCTTGCTCCTGCAAAAAGCCAGCTCTGCCTCATTTATATATCCGTCAAACTCTTCAACATCAACGGTTACTTCCACTTCGTCGTTCCATTTGTACAAGCCGCCCCTTACAGAGACTATGCACTCCTCGTCAAAGGAAGCATCTCTTAGAGCCTTCCTGAGCCTGTATGCCAGATTTTTAAGGGCTCCTACCGGATTATCGGTATCCTCGTCAAGCTGCCATATAGCCTCTGAAATATCTTCTATACAGACCCCTCTGTTTCTGTTCATCGCCAGATATACAAACAGCTTTTCAAGCTTCTCAGACCGCCATGTCCCTTCCTGGACAGAGGTTATGTCATTACCTGCCATAAAGCCGCCAAAAGTTTTTAACTTAATCATATAAATCTCCCTATTTCTGACATTAAACATTATTATATAGTCATAAACACATAAAACTGTTGAATTCCCAATAAAACGCAAAAATTAATTCCAGATTAAAATTTACGCAAATCATCACTGCCGTCGTCGACAGTATTTTCTATCTTCATTATCTTAACAAAGTATGAGTAGTCATCATTTACCTTTACCTCACACCTGTCACCCACCTTGTGTCCGAATATAGCTGCACCAAGCGGTGACTCCTTGCTTATCAGATTCTTTAAGGAATTGCCCCTGACTGTTGTGACAATCTTGTATGTCTCAGTCTCATCATCATCCTCGAAATACACATCGACCGTATTGAACATACCCACCTCATCATCCTTTGACTCATCGGATATGACAACGGCCGTCTTAATCATCTTCTCAAGGTATCTGATACGGCTCTCGTTCTGGTTCTTAAACTGCTTGGCGGCCTTGTACTCGAAGTTCTCGCTCAGGTCACCCTGGGCTCTTGCCACCTTTACATCATCAAGAGCCTTCTTTCTGACAACGAGCTTTCTGTACTCTATCTCGTCCTCCATTTTCTTTATATCATTTGCTGTCAATTCATCATGCATGTCTTAAACCCTCTTCCTGCAAAATTGTGTCAAAATGTATTTAAAGAAGCCCTGCGATACCACAAAGCAGCACAATCGCACCAAGAACTATACGGTACCATCCAAACACAATAAAGTTATGCTTCTTTATGTAGCCCATCAGGAATTTGATAACAATAAGTGAAACAACAAATGCCACAATCATGCCAATAATCAGAATAGCAGCCTCTTCCCCTGTAAAATGAAATCCAAATTTAACAAGCTTCAGAAGACTCGCACCAAACATAACCGGAATAGCAAGGAAAAATGTATACTCAGCGGCAACAGTTCTTGAAACACCAATTAAGAGAGCTCCGACAATAGTAGCGCCTGAACGTGATGTACCCGGAAAAACAGCTGCAATAAGCTGGAAAAATCCAATCATAAGCGCTGTCGTGTAGCTGATGTCGACAAGTGAATTAATCTTAGCCGGCTTGCCATTATGTCTGGTCTCAATCACAATAAAAGCGATACCAAAGAGTATAAGCATGATAGCTACTGTCTGGAAATTGTAAAACAGTCGCTCGAATACATCATCAAAAAGTATTCCTATAACAGCTGCCGGGATGGTTGAAACAAGAATGTGGAACCACAGCACAAAGATATCAGTCTTAATCCATGCACCTATACCGGTCTTTGCAAGAGGAGCTTTGTTATCCTTCCTGCCGAATGGCCAGATCTGGCTCCAGAATAAAATAACAACCGCCATAATGGCTCCAAGCTGGATAACAACCTCAAACATACTGTAAAAATCATCCGGGTTCTTTCCTATTCTAAGTGGTAAAATCTCATTCAAAAGAATCATGTGGCCGGTGCTGCTGATAGGCAGCCACTCTGTAATGCCCTCCACAATTCCGAATATAACAGACTTGATAATGTCAAAGATTTCCATAAAAAAATTTCCTTCCTTTAAAATATTTTCTACAACCAATTTATTATATTATTTTTCCAATCACAAGTCCATGGAATTTAAGAAAAATTTAAATTAAATCTTTTCATATTAGAAAATTTTTTGTAAAATACTCATAGCAATTATGAAAAAGTGAAAGGACAAAGACAAAACATGAAGAAAAAAATCAGTATCATGCTTTGCATAGTACTCTTCGCCCTGACAGGCTGCACCAACTCCGGCAGCACAATACGCTTCGGAGCAGCCGATATCGGCGGAATGTACTATTCATTTGCAAATACATTTACGGAACTTGCCAATGAACAGGGCTATGACTTTACCTGCAAGGTCCGTACCACAGCAGGCTCTAATGCCAATATAAGGCTTTTATCCGATGGCTATATAGAAATAGGCATCGCACAGGCAGACCTGATAGCCGACGCCTACAAGACAAATGAAGATTTAAGGGCTATAGCAGGGCTTTACACCGAGACCTGTCAGCTTGTGGTCCGCGCTGATTCAGACATCCAGACTCTTGACGATCTGTCAGGACACACTGTAAGCATCGGAGCAGAGGAATCCGGTACCGAGCGAAACGCCACACAGATTCTTGAGTTCGCCGGTATGCCATCATCCCTTGTTACCACCAAAAACCTGGACTATATCGAGGCCACAAAAGAGCTAAAAGCCGGTGATATAGATGCCTTCTTCTGCACTGCAGGACTCACCACCACTGTCATAGATGAGCTCTCAAAGGAATGCGACATAAGGCTTATCCCGCTGACAGACACTGTGATAAACAAGATGCTTGAAAGCAGCTCTGCCTACACAAGCGAGGTCATACCTGCCGGCACATACACAGGACAGACCACAGATATAAGCACTATAGGTGTAAAATCTGTGCTTATCACAAAGTCTGATGTATCCGACGATACAATTGAACAGCTTACATCGCTCCTGTTTGAAAAAGAAAATGAGCTCTCCTACTCCAACTCTCTTAAGCTTGAGCTGACATATGACTTTGCAACAGACGATATACCTATCCCATTCCACAATGGAGCGAAAAGGTATTATGAAGCCTGTGTATATAGCACAAATTAATTCGCGAATTAATTTTAGTCCAATATATAATATTCAAAATATAAGAAGAAAATAACAAAAATATAATCAATTAAAATTGAAAGGTAACACATGAAAATACAACTTGACATGTACCAGACACTGGCCGTTGCAGTGCTTGTACTACTACTTGGAAACTACTTAAAAAAGAAAATATATTTTCTTCAGAAATTCTGTATTCCGGCGCCTGTCATAGGCGGACTGATTTTTGCCATCATGACATGCATATGCTATGTCACAGGAATCGCAGAATTTTCCTTTGATGACACACTGCGCGAGGTCTGCATGGTATTCTTCTTTACATCTGTAGGCTTTCAGGCAAATCTCAAGGTATTAAAAAGCGGAGGCAAATCGCTCATCGTATTCCTGGGACTGGTAATAGTGCTTATCATATTACAAAACCTAACCGCCGTGGGGCTTGCTAAGCTCTTAAACCTGAATCCTCTAATCGGCATGTGCACCGGCTCTATCCCTATGGTAGGCGGACACGGCACCGCAGGAGCCTTTGGCCCGGTGCTTGAGGACTTGAACATAAAGGGCGCGACGACCATCTGTACTGCAGCAGCTACCTTCGGTCTCATCTTTGGAAGCCTGATAGGCGGACCTCTTGGAAAAAGACTGATTGAAAAGCATAGCCTGCTTAATACAGCAGCAAACGAGGATGACAGCCTGCTGGTGGAGGATGAGAAAAAGCATGAGCGCCACACTAATATGTATGCTGATGCCGTATTCCAGCTCATCCTGGCAATAGGTGTCGGAACCATCTTTACAATGCTGCTCACAAAGACAGGGCTCACCTTCCCGATATATATAGGAGCGATGCTCGCAGCCGCACTCATGCGAAACATATGTGAGTACACAGGAATCGCCACCATCCATATGGGAGAGATAAATGACCTGGGAGGTATAAGCCTCTCTCTATTCCTAGGCATGGCAATGATTACACTAAGGCTCTGGGAGCTTGCATCACTCGCTCTCCCGCTCTTCATACTGCTTGCAGCACAGGTGCTTCTCATAATCATATTCACGTATGTTATCGAGTTCAACATCATGGGGCGCGACTACGATGCAGCCATACTTGTGTCAGGCACCTGCGGCTTCGGAACCGGAGCCACCCCAAATGCCATGGCAAATATGCAGGCTGTCTGCGACCAATATGTGCCATCCATCAAGGCATATCTGCTCATACCGCTTGTCGGGAGCCTGTTTGCTGACTTTTTGAACAGCCTTGTAATCACATTCTTTATAAACTTACTGTAAAACAACCGGAGAAAAATATGTTTGAAAAACTGAAAAAAATATTTAAAAACAGAGACGAAAAAGAAAAACATAATTACGATTTAACTTTTGACAACGTGGCAATACCTGAGGTGCACGTAAAAAGCACCGAAAGCCACAAGGACGCTGATAAAGAAAATGCACCTATCAGCTATGACAATGTTGCCATACCTGAGGTGCATATCAGAAACAGAAAAAATAAATAAACTAAAACTCCATATGCCTTTTGCCCTTTCACAAAGCACCTATCCTTCCCTGCTTATTGTCCTTATTCTGCCTTCTCAACAGATATTATCTTTCCCTCAAACGGATCTACCTCTGAAATAGTACCTGTATACTTAACAGTCACCTTATCTCCGCTTGCGACACTCTCGAGTCCGTCAGGCTTCTCATCGAAGGTAAAGCTGTATGGTGTATCCTTATCATCAGTCACTACAAACATGAAGTCCTTTATGTCATCGATTGTTCCTGTAAGCTCCTTCTCTTCCTGTGAGCCCTTATCACCTTCATCCTTGGTATCAGCCTGCTTTGCACTTTCGGTGCCCGCCGCTGCCTTATCCTGCTTTGTATCGCTCTGTCCGCAGCCTGCAAACAAGCTGGCGCAAAGCATAGCTCCTATTACAATTGTAATCAGTTTTTTCTTCATTATGATATACCTCTTTCTTTTATTTACAAGCACTACTATGAGTACGTTTTCTAAAGAGTACTCTTCTATCCACTTAAAGTAAATAGAATACATAAAATATTAAAAAAATCTTACGAATTACTGCTTTTTTGAGCCTCTTGCGAGCCTTGCAGGATACCATTTTTCAAACCATCCGGTAAATATGCCCATCAATACAGGCATCAGATTGTTTACGACAATAAGTGCAGCTCCAACACCTGCCTTTTTCAGCAGAAATGTCCACACTGCTGTCAACACGTATAATACTCCCCATGCCGCCGCAAGTATATAATTCGTCTTCATAAAGAGAGGATTTTTATGTGCGGCTTCACCGCCATAATTGTATTTCACATATGTTGCGCATAAAGGCTCCTTTGTCAGGCATGAAACCAGCCAGAACAGCCCAAACACCAGATATCCGATATCTGTTGATATGTCACCTGCTCCTGTCAGGCTTGCAATCGCAGAAAGTATAGCAACAGCAACAATTGAGAGTTGATCCCATATTACAAATTTATGTTTTCTCATAATAAAAGGTATAGCGGATGCCACCAAAAGAGCAATCACAGAACCCTTTTCAGTATTGACAGAAACTGCTATCCAAAATGTAATCCATGGTATGAGCATTGTCATCATGGATGGATTTTTCTGTACCTCCACACCTTGTGATGTTTTTTCTGCCTCTTTGACTGCCGATGTACTTCCAAAAAATTTATCCCAGTTTACCATCAAGGAAAAATCACCTGTCACCGTATACATCTGCTTTCCCAATGCCTCTGCGCCACCTATCTCGCCTCGGGAAATAGCCGACCATACCGTAAAAGGCGTATCTATGCGTGTAGTCGCGGCAAGGCTTTGGTCAGTAATCACCTCACTACCTTTATCATCAAGCTTTATTTGGTATGTATGCTTCAAATCGGTATAGCATATCTCAAGCACGCGTTCCTTTCCGTCATAGGTATCCTTATTGTATAATGCAGCCATCTGTCTGGTGAAAACAAGGTCATCCGCTTCCTTTTCTCCTGTTGTCCTGCTGATTCCCCAGCTGGCATCCGCCATACTTTCAAATACATCCCTTGGATATAAAAGAGTATGGAGCGTCACTTCTGTTTTTTCAGATATTTTTCCTGTGATGGCATATTCTGCCCCGGCACTTTTTACCGTAGCCAGATATTCGTCAGTCCTCTTTGACAGCTCTTTTACACGAAACAGCTCCCCCTGACCACAAAATATGGTTGTATAATGCCCTTTTCCAAGGAAATGGTCAAACATCCGAAGTACACTGTCATAATTTCCCTCTGCAGAATAAAAGCCACAGGTAGAGATTAGCACATGCCTTTTGCCTTCCATGTCATATCTGCAATCATGGCTGCCGCTTCCGTATCCGTCATCCTTTGTACTCATAAACGGCAGGCTCATGGGAAGCTGCCTGTCAATCACGTTCTTTAGTATTCCCGGCACACTAAAATAGTACAGAGGAAACGACCACACAACAATATCCGCTTCAAGCATTTTCCCAATAACAGTCTGCATATCGTCATTTATGCAGCACACCCCCGGTGTCTTCTGCCAGCATGCAAAGCAGCCCTTACACGCTCCTACATTCATTGAGGCTACATGCATTTCATCAATGGATACAGCTTCATTTTTGCTCTTATATCCTTCTTTGAAGCCTTCTATAAAGCTGTTTGCAAGCCTTAACGAATTGCTTCGTTTGCCTTTTGGACTTCCGTTAATCAGAAGTATGTTCATGCTTTATGCCCTCCTGTAAGTATATAGTTAATTTTAGTATATCGGATTGACAGGCAAAAAACAATTAAAGTTTAGACTTAGAAACAATACCATAATTATACTTCAAAATACATTCAAATTCTTAAGCATGCCTTGTAATTATAGTACTATGATAGTAAAATAGAGTTATATTATTTCAAATCAGGAGAATTCATATGGGTTACGATGAAAAAATTTTTAAAGCAAAGGCGAATATCAAGGCCCGCAGATTATGGCTTGTTTTTGCTATATTGCTGACCGCAAATTATGGTACCGACACAGTAAATGGCGCTTATTCTGTCAGTAATTATATCATTTTTGTTATTTTATGCTGGCTGCCTTTCGTGTGTGGTGACATACTTCTAAAAAAGAAGGGGAAGGATAATGATCATTACAGGCTTGCATTTGTCATCGGATATGGTATTTTTTACGTATTTCTTTTGTGTACGACAACCTCACCGATTGCATTTACCTACATACTTCCGATAATCAGCCTTATTGTAATATTTAAGGATGAAAAATTCATGATTTACTGCGCTGTTGCAAATATGCTAAGCCTTATTGCAAGTATTGCATTTCACATATTTGTGCTGGGTCAGAACACTGCTATAGACCATAAAAACTTTCAGCTTCAGATAGCATGTCTTTTGCTTTGTTACATAGGCTATATCATGTCGGTGCGCCACCTGACTGAGTCAGATGCTGCACTCACCGAAAGCATAAAGTCTGATTTAAACCGTGTTGTCACGACAGTTGAGCAGGTTAAAACCGCTTGCAACACTATAATGGACGGTATAACCGTGGTCCGTGAGCTTGCTTCTGAAAACAAGCATGGCTCAGATGTTGTCGTTGAGGGAATGAATAAGCTTACCGGAAATAACAAGCAGCTTCAGTCCCACACTGCTTCTTCCCAGGAAATGACTACCGATATAAGCTCACAGGTTGAGAATGTTGCAGCCATGATAAATGATATGGTTTCCCTGACAACCGAATCAGGCAAGCATGCCAAGGTCAGCTCTGAGGACCTTGAAGGTCTTGCCCAGACAACAAAAACCATGTCAGAGCTTTCTACAGAGGTTGAAAACATCCTGACTACATTCAGAGATGAATTTGAGATGGTTAAAAATGAAACCGGAACAATTGATAATATTTCAAACCAGACAAACCTCCTCGCTCTTAACGCTTCTATCGAGGCTGCTCGTGCAGGCGAAGCAGGCAAGGGATTTGCTGTTGTTGCCGAACAGATCCGTACTTTAAGCACTGAGACGAGAAATTCATCCGGTCAGATCAGTGAGGCTCTCTCACGGCTTGACGAGATTTCCGGAAAGATGACATCATCCATTGAAGAAACGCTCCGTCTCATCCAGCTCACTCTTGAAAAGGTAATGCAGACCGGTGAAAATGTAGAGAAGATCACAAAGGATTCCAATAAGCTCGGAAGCCATATCCGTGAAATTGATACCGCAATGCAGGAGGTTGAAGCATCTAACCAGCAGCTTGTCGACAATATGGAAAAGGTATCTGACATCGTAGAAACCATGACCTCATGTATCGATGCATCTGACGCGATAAGCCGCAAGATGCTCAGTAAATATGATGAAAGTGCAACAAATATCAATAATATCGAGACTGTTATCCAATCTCTCATGCACGAGCTCGGAGTTGGTGGATTTATGGGACTTGATGATATCCGCCCGGGTATGAAGGCCAAAGTGATCCTGACAGATGTACAGACCGGCAACGAGTTCCATTGCGAAGTAAAGGCTGTTGGCGAAAACGGTCTTAAGCTTGTATCAGGCGGCTTATCTGTAGACTCATCCAGACCTTGCAATCTGTATGTTACAGTTGGCAATGTAATGTACTGCTGGAAGGATCTCACAATTACAGATGACCTTATGATAACAGTCAATACGCAGCCTGAAATCTTGAACCGTAGGAAATACCCCCGCATGGATTTATCAAACAATTGCACTATCAAGCTTAAAGGAACCGACACCACATTCAAGGGCACGCTTGACAATATAAGTGCAAACGGCTTTGCATTTTTGACCAAGGATCCTTATTTCGTGGATCATAAAGGAGCGAAGGTTACTATCTCGATAGAGGACTTTGCGCTTGCTGACCACTCAGTGTTGGATGGATATGTAATCCGCTGCTCAAATAACGACGGAACATATATCGTCGGCTGCCAGATGCCTGAGGATAATTATTATATCCAGACATATGTCGATGAACAGCTTCGTGCTCACTCATAAAAATAAAAGCTATGAAAGCCTTTAACCGGGCTCTCATAGCTTTTTTGATTGATAATCTTCTATCCTATTATCTTCTATCTATTATCTTCTATCTGCATGATGTTTTTCCTTCTCTGCATACATCCGGCTGTCTGCTATCTTTAGCAGGCTCTCAACCTTGTCAGCATCGGACGGATAAAGTGCATATCCACAGCTTACTCCTATTTTTATTTTACGACCATGTATGTTATATGGGTTGCATATAACTCTTTGAAGCCTCTCTATGCCCTCTAAGCAATTTTTTTCATCTGCATTGCCATCTATTATACATGCAAACTCATCGCCTCCAATACGGAATGCATAATCAGCTGTTCGTATGCTGTTTATAATGCGCTTTCCTACATTACAAAGGACCTCATCTCCGACCGGATGACCATATATATCATTGACCGGCTTGAAAAAATCAAGATCCATAAAAATCATTGCAAATGCTTTTCCTCTCTGGACTCTCATATTCATGATGGTATCAAAATACCTCTTATTGTAGAGCTCAGTAAGCATATCCGTGTTTGCAAGATCTGCCATCTTATGCTTTTCGCCTATATTCTGTGAGACAAGCAGATACTGCGTCAGTCTGCCATCCTCCCATCTTGCCGGAATAACTGTCATTGAAAGAAATAGCTTGCTGTTGTTCTCTGCACATTCAAATTTAAAATAATCATGCTCATTTTTAATTTTTCCGTAAATATTTTCAAGAGAAAGAAGCTCCGAGATATCTTTACTCTCCTCCTCTGAAATCAGCGTGTACCTGTTTGATATTGTCTCAACCAGATCACTGTAGCAGCCACGCTCAGGATAAAGCTTTCGAGCCAGTCTCTCATGATATTCGTACGTATCATTTTCAATATCACACAGTGCGTAACTGTCCACAATTCTTGCCAGACTGTTCAACAGCATATCAGAGATTTCCTTTTCATGAGATACTGCCATGACAGTGAGCTTTTCCTTTTGAAGCTTAAGCCTGGTATTCTTCATTACATACATACAAATAAGCAGTATTACGCAGATGAACATTATGCCTATAAGTAAAATTGTACTGTACTGCACCTGAAACATGAATGAGCTGACAGCCTTTGCTTCAACGATACCTACTATAGACCAGTCCTTTATTCCGGTAGGCTGATATGTCATATAATAATCTTTTTTATTGTATGAAAATGCAAAACAGCCATCACTGCCATCAGCTATATTGGTCTTTACATCGTAAAAATCATCTGTATCGTAATCTGTTGCATTATCACCTATGAAATTAATCAGATTATCAACCATATCATCAATCTCTGTCTTTGGTTCGATTGAAAGTATGACATTTCCTGCAGAATCAACAATATAACAATCACTTTGGTCTTTATAAGCCTTGTCTCCGAGCATCCTTTCCACGTCCGTATTATCATAGCTCACAGCAAGCCCCGTATATGAAATTCCATCCACAGTAATCCTATCAGACGGATATGCAAAAAGCACCTTTCTCACGCCCTTTGTAGATATATAGCTGGATATCACAGGCTCATTTGCCTTAAAAAGCTCATTGAATGCATCTTTTGCATTGTCAGCCACTCCGCTTCTGCCTTCTATGGTGATAAACTGATTCTGCTCATTAAACATGTAAAAATCACTGTAATGCCACGTTTCCTTTTCCCTGACAAAATCATTCCACTGCAGACCACTGTCGTTATTAAGTATTTTGGTCAAATAAACATTCCAGTCAGATAGAACGTTCCAGTTGCGTTGCGCAAACATATTAAAGGTCTGGTTCACCTGACTGTATGAGGCTTTGACATTTGATGTACCCTCATTATATATCTGGCGGCTCATATATACATTGTAGCTATGAATGCTGAATATTATGATACCTAGCAATGCACAGGTTATCACAATTGTACGGATGTTCTTCTTTTTTATAATCATAAATGTGTTCTCTCCATACCTTAGTACCTACATCGTATCTGTGCTTCGTTCTCTATTCATATCACATATACTTGTATTTCTGGTACTAATTATACAACATATAGTGCCTAAAATCTATACTCTCGGCGCGAAATGTAGTTTTCATGGTGTGAAATGCAGATTGGCAATAAAAAACAAGGGAAAGTATTAAATACTTTCCCTTGCAAAATCTTATATATAGACTTTTAAATTAGAACCTTTGTCTATTTTGCCTGCTCAGCGATAGCAGCCTGTGCTGCAGCAAGACGAGCGATTGGTACACGGAATGGTGAACATGAAACATAGTCAAGTCCAATCTTGTGGCAGAACTCAACTGATGAAGGATCTCCACCGTGCTCTCCACAGATACCAACGTGAAGGTTAGGATTAACTGGCTTTCCAAGCTTAATAGCTGTCTCCATTAATTTACCAACACCTGTCTGGTCAAGCTTAGCAAATGGATCGTTCTCGAAAATCTTGTTGTCATAGTAAGCGTTAAGGAACTTACCTGCATCATCACGAGAGAATCCGAATGTCATCTGTGTAAGGTCGTTTGTACCGAAGCAGAAGAAATCAGCCTCTGTAGCGATCTCATCAGCTGTAAGAGCAGCTCTTGGGATCTCGATCATTGTACCTACATGGTACTTGATGTCAGCGTTTGCAGCAGCGATCTCAGCGTCAGCTGTCTCAACTACAATCTTCTTAACGAACTTAAGCTCTTTGATCTCACATACTAATGGGATCATGATCTCAGGCTCGATATCCCAGTCTGGATGAGCTTTCTTTACATTGATAGCTGCACGGATAACAGCCTTTGTCTGCATCTTAGCAATCTCAGGATATGTAACTGCAAGACGGCATCCTCTATGACCCATCATTGGGTTGAACTCATGGAGTGACTCACAGATAGCTTTGATTTCCTCTACTGACTTATTCTTAGCCTTTGCAAGCTTCTCGATGTCAGCCTCCTCTGTAGGAACGAACTCATGAAGAGGTGGATCAAGGAAACGGATTGTTACTGGGCATCCCTCAAGAGCCTCGTATAATTTCTCGAAATCTCCCTGCTGATATGGAAGAATCTTGTTAAGAGCTGTCTCTCTCTCCTCTACTGTATCAGAGCAGATCATCTCACGGAATGCAGCGATTCTCTCTGGATCGAAGAACATATGCTCTGTACGGCAAAGTCCGATTCCCTCTGCACCAAGCTCACGAGCCTTCTTAGCATCTGCAGGAGTATCTGCATTTGTACGAACCTTAAGTCTTCTGAACTCATCAGCCCATGCCATAACACGTCCGAACTCACCAGCGATTGAAGCATCAACTGTTGGGATGATTCCAGCGTAGATGTTACCTGTTGTACCATCGATAGAAATCTCAGATCCCTCTGTGAATGTCTGTCCTGCAAGTGTGAACTTCTTGTTCTCCTCGTCCATATTGATATCACCACAACCAGATACACAGCATGTTCCCATACCACGTGCAACTACGGCTGCGTGAGATGTCATACCACCACGAACTGTAAGGATACCCTGAGCAGCCTTCATTCCTGTGATGTCCTCTGGAGATGTCTCAAGACGTACAAGTACGACTTTCTCTCCTCTTTCAGCCCATGCCTCAGCATCGTCAGCTGTGAATACAACCTTACCACAAGCAGCTCCTGGAGATGCTCCAAGACCCTTTCCAAGTGGAGTTG